>Ga0182015_10004019_pt1 | contig 16088 bp, 13 predicted proteins | sample 712P3MmetaG_FD_120478 | JGI IMG/M metagenome (GOLD analysis project Ga0182015, IMG submission 120478) | Permafrost microbial communities from Stordalen Mire, Sweden - 712P3M metaG | ecosystem: Environmental > Terrestrial > Soil > Wetlands > Permafrost | place: Sweden: Stordalen | collected... | reverse complement strand
GCAAAGTGGCGATGGTAGCCGGCCGCACTCACTATCCATCCAGCCAAGCCGAGTGCGTAGAGCAGGATGGAGCGTCGACCTAGGTAAATGCGGCTCGTTTGGTTCACCCGGTTACGCCCCAGGCAGAAGAGGAAGACCATCCACAACAGCAAAGCGCTCCACAAACGGCCAAATGCAAGGAAGGTGTAGAAAGCCCCCACTCCGCGGGGAAAGTACTCGACGATGGAAATCATGCAGTACAGCGAAACCGCCAGGACTGCGGTTCTGTAGGCCTTCTGCCGCAAAAGAAAATTCAGCAGAAGAACGATGGAAAATATCATGACCACAAAATGGTAGCTTGCCGGCACCGGCGATAAGACCAGCAGCGCAAACGTATAAGCGGCCCATTCCAACTGCTCCGTCCGCGCCTTCCTGGCTTGGCGACTCAAAGCTGCAAGCAGAGGAAGCAAGATGGCCAATTGCCACAGGGGGTAAAGAACCGCATAGAGCGCCGGAGAATGGATGAAGGGGCCGGGATTCAGCGCGGGCTCGAAGATGAATAATCTGTGAAACAAGGCTGCTGCCGATGCCGTATGTGGGCTGTAAGGATCGAGTACCTCGCCCTGCAGGCTGCGGGGCAGAATTTCAGTGGCGTACAGGTTGATTACGTCGCTGCCGAGCCATAAATAACCAATCCCCAGAAAGACCAGCGCTGCACCTACCATTGCAAACGCCGAGCGCCATTGCCGCTTGCATAGGAAATACAGAACGAAGAGCAGGGGATACACTTTGACCGCGCCCGCGATGGCCAGGCAAACTCCGCATGCGAGCTGGTTCTCTTTTCGATGGAAGTAGTAGGCCAGAACCAGCAAAAAGAGCACGAAAAGGTGCATCTGCCCCAGCAGAAAGCTGGTCCGCAAAGAAAAGACAGCCAACAGGCACAGCAGCCATATGCGCCGCCTGCCAAGAATCGTAACCTTATTCAGAAGCTCAACAATCGAGGCTAGCAAGAAGAGGTTGGCCAGGATCCAGACGCGTTTCGCGATCAGGGCAGAAAAAAAAGTGAGCGGCAACACCGGTAGGGCCGAAAATGGAGTGAGGCCGGCAAAGCCGACAAGCTGTTGGCTTATTCCCCAATGATCTTTAATGCGTTGCAGCCAGATCCAGTCATAGATACGATCCAGGCTGTAGCCTTCGCGAAGCAATCGGGCAACAAGATAGTAGTTGGGAAAGTCGCTATTCAGAAAGCGCCAGCCGGGAAGAATCCCCTTCCATACCAACAACGCCGCAAGAACCGCGCAGGCAGCTATTTCCATCCCGGGCAGAAAGGGAAAGATCGCAGCTTTGAGCCGATCCGCGGGGCTCGGCAAGATGGCGGTTCTGATTTGCCCCTGTACCTCCGGCATACCGGACCTCCTCTTGGAACATCCGCTTGTTGAAGAATCAATGAACTCAAGCTTATCGTTGCCGTGCAGCCCAAAGATTCGATCCACCGGGAAATGACAACACAATGACAGCCGCGTGACATCGTGCGCGGCCGCAAGCCTCCACAGTCTGGAAACACTGTGACAAATCGCTGACATCCATGTGACAACTGCACTGTGGAAACGAACTATCTTCCTGTTTGTGCAGGGAGAGTGCGTTGTCAAAGTCGCGAAAGATCGTCTTCTTTTTTCCGTCCTTCGCAAGTTCTGACGCGACGGCTCCATTGGGTATTCTCGCGGTTGCGACTCCGTTGCTTCGCGCTGGGTATCAAATTTGCCTCATCGATTCCACGATTACTCCAAACTACAAAAAGCGCGTGCTTGAAGAAGTGCGTGATGCTCTCTGCCTCGGGATCTCTCTTGTGACCGGCCCCATGATCCGGGAGACGGTGGAAATTGCTCGCGCGATCAAAGAATGGAATCCTGATTTTCCTATCATCTTGGGTGGATGGCATCCTTCCCTCCTGCCAACGCAGACGCTACAGGCCCCCTACATCGACTACGTGGTTCGCGGACAGGGCGAAGACTCACTGCTGGAGTTGGTCAACCATCTTGAGAAGGGATCCGCGCCAGACTTTGTCGCGGGTATAGGTTTCAAGCGGGACAACAAGCTGGTCATGACTCCCGAGCGCCCCTTAAAGGCTCTGGTAGAGATGCCGCCCAAGGCCTATCACCTGGCGGATTTTGATGCCTACGAACGCTTGTGTGGGCGCCGTTGGGCAATGTACACCTCCAGCCTCGCCTGCCCTTTCAACTGCGCTTACTGCACCAACGCAGGCGTCTACGGGCGCAAATGGAATGCCCTGCCGGCTGAACAATTTGTAGAGGAAACCGTCGATCTGAGCCGGCGATACGGCCTGGAGATGTTGTGGATCGTCGATGACAACTTCCTCGTCGACCTTGATCGGGCGCGGGCCATCTCCGAAGGACTGGTGCGCGCCGGCGCCGGCTTCCAGTGGAGCATACAGGCAACCACCAACCTCACCGCACGCCTTTCTCTCGAAGACCTGAAGCTTCTGCACAAGAGCGGACTTCACCAGATTTGCCAGGGCGCTGAATCAGGTTCACCCAAAGTTCTGAAAGCCATGAACAAGGATTTTCAGGATTTCGGAACCATCTATGAGAGCGCCGCGCGCTGTTTGGCCGCGGGTATTCGTCCCTCCTTCAACATCATCTTTGCCTTCCCGGGTGAGGGAGCGAAAGAGCGGAACGAGACCATACGTTTCGTGATGGACGTATGCCGGCGCTTTCCCGGCGCTGAATTCTGGACCAACATCTTCACCCCTTATCCCGGCGCTCCCATCATGGAGAGGGTTGCGGAGCTGGGTATCGAAACCCCGGATTCGTTCGAAGGCTGGGCCGACTTCTTTCCTCGCTATACCAAGCTTCCATGGCTGAACGGGCGCGATCACGAAGAGCTGCAGGTAATGCGGGACTATCTCCGCATAGCCTTCGATCGCATCCCGATCTCCGCCGACACTCGCAAACCGATTACTCGCTTGGCGCAGAAATGCATTTCGCTGCCAGCTCGCTGGCGGCTCGACCACAACGCTTACCGGTTTCCGGTTGAGCTTTGGCTGAATAAGAAACTCAAAGAGCACACCGCGGCGCTCAAGCCTGCCGTCGACGCAAAGCGTCTGGAGCCGAACCCGGTGGAGGCCACGTGCTGACGCGGGGAAAAATCATCCTGTTCTATCCCGCCTACGACGGACCGCCGCTCGGCGCCCCGCTGTGCTTGCTGGCCCTGGCTTCTACGCTGCGTCAGGCTAACTTTGACGTTTTGATGATCGATGCCGCGATCGAACCTGATTATCGAACGAAGATCGAGTGCGAAATCGTAGATGCTTTGTGTATCGGCATCTCAGTGCTCACCGGCCCCATGATCAAGGGCGCTATCGAAATCGCGGCGGCGATTAAGAGCGACCATCCCTGGCTGCCGATTATTTTTGGCGGCTGGCATCCGACCTTGCTGCCGGACGAAACGCTACGCGAGCCGTTTGTCGACGTTGTGGTTCGTGGACAGGGAGAAGTCACCCTCGTCGAGGTGGCAGAAGCTTTGCTGGCGAAGCGCTCTCTGGACGGAATAGCCGGAGTGTCCTTCAAGAGTGATGGCCGTCGCAAACATAACGTCGATCGCCGGGTGGAACCCCTCGACGCGCTGCCGATTCCCGCCTTTGATCTCACCGACTTTGACGCCTACGAGAAACTCAGCGGCGGCAGAAAAATTGGCTACGCCACCAGCGTCGGGTGCCCCTATGCGTGCAACTACTGCACCGACATGGTCTTTTACAAACGCCGCTTCAATGCTCTTTCCGCAGAACGCGTCGTTGCTGAAATGACCGGGCTGGTCACCCAGTATCGCATCGAAGAAGTCGCTCTGCTTGATTCGAACTTTCCGGTAAACGTGCATCGCGCGCTGGATATTGCCCGCGGCATATTGGCTTCCGGAGTTAAATTCCGCTGGACCTTCCAGGCCTCGACCGACTTTCTCTGCCGCATGAGCGAAGACGAAGTTCGCCTGCTGGGAAAAAGCGGCGTATCGCACATGGGGTTTGGTACGGAATCGACTTCTGAATCCGTGTTGAAGCTGATGAACAAGCGCCACCAGCACGTAAACGAGATGTATGAGACCGCGCGCAAAGCGAACCTGGCCGGCATCCGCGTAACGTTCAACCTCATCTTTGCCTACCCAGGCGAAACCGAAGCCGATCGTTCCATCACGTTTCAAACCATGAGCGATATTGCACGCCAGTTCCCCAACGTGAGCTTCTCGCCAAATATCTTCACCCCATATCCGGGCATCCCAATCTGGCCCCAACTGCGCGAGCTCGGCGTTCCCGAACCACAGTCGCTGCGTGAATGGATGGATATGCCGCTAGGGGCCAATATGCTGCCCTGGCTTAAAGGAAAAGAGTTGGCCCGGTTGGAACGGATGGTCGAATACTTTCTCCTGAACAGTAAATACTGCCGCCAAAAAGGGGGGATTTTCGGGCTGCGAAAAGCAGTTCAATCTGTCATTCAATCGCCAATTCGTTGGCGCCTGCGCTCGAATCAATCCTTTTTTCCCTGGGAACTTTGGCTGGCGCATTTATCGGAGCGCGTGGCCCTGAGGCGTTCGCTGGTCACTGGCCAGGAACTTCCCAAACTTCCCGCAGGTGCGTGCTAGTGAACATGAAATATGTGAGGTAACTCGTGGCCGATATCCTTTTGGCGCACTCCTACCATCTCCAGTACGACCCCAAGCAGGTGCGGAAGATGCAACCGTATCCGCCGCTCGGCACCCTCTATGCGGCGACAGCGCTGCGGGAGCACGGCCTCTCGGTGGCGGTCTTCGACTCCATGCTGCAGGACCCTGTCTCCGCTTTTCCTGAGATATTGGCGCAGCAGAAGCCCCGGATACTTGCGATCTATGAGGACGATTTCAACTTTCTTTCCAAGATGTGCCTCACCCGAATGCGCGAACTAGCCTGGCAATTGGCACGGACGGCCCGCGACGCAGGAGCCATCGTAATTGCTCACGGCTCCGATGCCACGGACCATGCCGGCGCCTATCTCAACAATGGAGTCGACTTCGTTCTCGTAGGGGAAGCGGAGCAAAGCCTGGTCGACTTGTGCGCTTCGATCCTCAAAGGCGGCGACCTTCTGCGCAATATCCCCGGAGTGATCCACCTGGAAGAAACAGGCGCTCTGGCGCAGAGTTCGGTGAACTCTTCGCGGAATATGAATTGGAAGAACCTGCCCATGCCGGCGAGGGAGTTGATCGATTTGGCCCCGTACAGGGAAGCGTGGCTATCGGCTCACGGCCACTTCTCCACCAGCGTAGTCGCCAGTCGCGGATGCCCCTATGGATGCAACTGGTGCGCCAAACCGATTTCGGGGAACAAGTTCCAGCTCCGTAAAGCCGAACTGGTTGCAGCCGAGATTTGCGAACTCAAAAACGTTTACGGCGTGCAACATATCTGGTTTGGGGATGATATCTTCGCGCTCAACCAGCACTGGGTGCAGGAATTCGCAGACGCGATGGAAGCCTTCGATTGCCGGTTACCGTTCAAGATTCAATCTCGCGCCGATCTTATGACCCGCGAAACGGTGAGAGGTCTGAAGCGAGCCGGCTGCGCTGAAGTATGGATGGGCGTGGAGTCGGGATCGCAGAGAGTGCTCGACACCATGGACAAGGGCCTGCGCATCGCGCAAGTCGAGGGTGCGCGGGCGCGCCTCGGCGATGCCGGCATCCACGCTTGTTATTTCCTGCAGTTCGGTTACCCCGGGGAACAATGGGATGACATCCGGCAGACGATCGACCTGGTGCGTCAAACGCGCCCGCACGACATAGGTGTTTCCTTTTCTTACCCGCTTCCTGGCACCGTCTTCTTCGAGCGGGTGCGGGAACAGATCGGCTCCAAGACCAATTGGACCGATAGTGACGATCTCTGCCTGATGTTTACGGCGGCCTACAAGGATGAATTTTATCTTGCGCTGCGGAATGCGCTGCACGCCGAGGTCGACTCCTGGCGCGAGAGTTCCGCGGCAAATGCAGTCGACTGCACTGCTCTTTGGCAACAGGTATTCGCCCTGGAACAGACCAGCAGGAATTCTGGGCCGACGGTGCTTGCGGACTATGACACGCACGCCCGGGAAGGCGCCCGGCCCCAGCTTGTCCGCTTGCAGGGCGCGCCGGCGCATTAAAGGAAAGGAGGAAAAGATGGCGGAGCTCTTACTCACCCACGGTTACTTTCTCTACGAAGATCCTAAGGAGCTTCAAATCATGAAGCCCTATGCTCCTCTGGGCATTCTGTATCTGTGCTCGCACCTCAGAAAGCAAGGCTTCGACGTTGAAGTATTCGACACTACCTTTTCCAGCCGCGACGCTCTCTTTCTCCACCTAAGGAGTGAAACGCCTTCCGTCCTGGGCATTTATGCAAACCTGATGACGCGCAAGAACGTAGTCGAGATCCTCAAGGTGGCGCGAGAAACGGGCTGGAAAACGATCGTCGGCGGCCCCGAACCGGGTGCGTATGCACTCGAATATCTGCAGGCAGGGGCCGATTTCGTAGTCTTCGGCGAGGGTGAGCTGACTGTCGAGGAGTTGCTGCAATCATTCCGTAGCGGGGCAAAGGACGATTACTCTGCGATTAGCGGCATCGCCTATCTGGATGCCACGGGCGCAATGCGCGAAACCGGGCAACGCACGCAAATCGCCGATCTCGATCATCAACCCTGGCCTGCTCGCCAGGCAATCGATATCCACCGCTATGTAAAGACCTGGCGCGATGCCCACGGCAAAGGGTCGGTCAACTTCATCACTGCGCGCGGCTGCCCCTATAAATGCCGCTGGTGCAGTCACCAGGTTTTTGGGCAAACCCATCGCCGGCGCGACCCTCTGCTGGTGGTGGACGAGGTGGCATGGCTGATGAACACGTACACACCAGACATGGTGTGGGTGTCTGACGATGTCTTCACCATCAACCACGCGTGGCTTCGCACCTATGCCGCCGAGATGCGCGCTCGCGGCCTGCGCATCCCCTTCGAGTGCATCTCGCGCGCAGACCGTCTCAACGCAGAAATGCTCGATCTGCTCGCGGAACTTGGCTGTTTCCGCATCTGGATCGGTTCAGAAAGCGGATCGCAGCGAATTCTCGATTCCATGGATCGCGGGGTCAAGATCGAACAGGTGCAACAGGCGGTTGCCATGAGCCGGGAGCGCGGCATCGAAAGCGGCATGTTTCTCATGTGGGGTTACGAGGGCGAGGAGATCGAAGACATCGAGGCCACGATTCGCCACGTCAGCACGTCGAAGCCCGATATTTTCTTTACCACGGTCTCGTATCCCATCAAGGGCACGCCTTACTACAAGAAGATTGCCGATCGCCTGGTTCAGTTACAGCCATGGGCGACCAGCTCCGATCGCGATCTAAGAGTCAAGGGCCGTCATTCACAACAGTTTTATCGTTACGCCGACAAACTGCTTAAGGAAGAGGTCCAACTGGCGCGTCTTGCCGGCACTCCTGCCGCCAACTCTGAAAGTGCGACCAGCCTTCGCCATAGCATTCAGGTGACCCGAGCGGGCATGCTCTCTTCCGGCTCCGAGGTGGAAGCATGACCGTCGCCGCCCATGCTCGAAATCAGACAGTGCTGGCCTTTGACAGTCTTGCCGCGAGGTATGACGACCTGTTTACTCGTTCCCTGATCGGCCGCGCTCAGCGGGGAGCTGTGTGGGACGTGATTCTCGACGTCTTTGAGCCGGGAGCCCATATCCTGGAAATCAATTGCGGCACGGGCGAAGATGCGCTCTTTCTTGCCAGTCATGACATTTCTGTAGTTGCCTGCGACGCATCGCAACATATGATCGACACTGCCCGGCAGCGCATGCGCGTCGAGGATCCGGACGCCGATATTCAGTTCGAGCTTCTTCGCACCGAGCGTCTCTCCGAGCTTTCCCCCAGCATATTTTTCGATGGCGCCCTGTCGAACTTCTCCGGCCTGAATTGTGTTGCGAACCTCGATCACGTCGCCCGCGATCTTGCGTCCCTGCTTTTCCTGGGAGCTCCTGTCCTCGTCTGTCTTTCTACACGCTTCTGCATCGCAGAGATGCTTTGGTTCCTGTTCCACGGCGAGTTTCGCAAAGCATTCCGCAGAACCTCCGGGATCGCAACTGCACGAGTAGGCGAGTTCGAGGTCAAGGTGCATTACCCGACGTTAGGCGAAGTGAAGAGAGCGTTCTCGCCGTGGTTCCGGCTCCATTCCTGCATGGGCATCGGTGTTGCCGTCCCACCCTCATACCTGGAAGCAACGATGCGCAAGTACCCGCGGGTGCTTGAGTTGCTGCGCTCGATTGATAAGCGTATCGCCAAGCTGCCCTTATTTCGCACCACGGGCGATCACATGCTGCTTTGCTTTGAGCGAGTGGAGGGTAAATGCTGGTGAGCCAGCAAGCACAGTCCGAGCCTCTCAGCAGCCCCGAGACCAGCAGCATCCGTCTCCGGTGCCCCCGGTGCAGCAGTTCGATGGGTGGCTTACCGGTGGATGACCGCACGCTTGTCTGTACTCGATGCAAAGTGAAGATTCCTTGCGAGCGAGGGGTGTGGAAGGCACTGCTGCCTGAGCGCGAGGCGCACTTCTCGCGCTTCGTTGAAGATTATCAATTCATTCGAGCGTCGGAGGGTCGAGGCAGTACGAGCGATGACTACTATCTTGCGCTACCTGATCGAGACCTTTCCGGCCGGAATCGCACGCAATGGGCGATTCGCGCACGCACGTTTCGCTACATCGAGCGGAAGATTCTGCCCCACATCATTACCTTGACGCGCCCCACGCTACGCATTCTGGATTTGGGTGCGGGCAATGGCTGGATGAGCTATCGGCTTGCAAGCCGAGGCCATGCACCCATCGCCGTCGACTTGATGACCAATGATCAAGACGGTCTCGAAGCCGCTGAACACTTCAAGAGATGGTTGCCACGAATCTTTCCCAGGTTTCAGGCTGAACACGACAACCTGCCGTTTGCAGACGCTCAATTTGACCTCGTGATCTTTAACGCCTCGTTCCATTATTCAGAGAATTACGAGAAGACAATGGCAGAGGCGCTCCGCTGCACCCACCCGGAAGGCAGGGTACTGATTGCTGACACTCCCTGGTATAGCGATGAGCAGAGCGGCCTGCGCATGCTCGAGGAACGCCGCGCCTTATTCGTCAAGCGTTATGGCTTCCCTTCGGACGGGCTTAGCAGCCTCGAGTACCTTACAGACCAGCGGTTGGCAAACCTGGAATCACGTTTCGGCATCCGGTGGCAGGTCCATGAACCTTATTACGGAGTGCAGTGGCAATTGCGGCCCTGGCTGGCAAGACTGCGCCGTAAGCGCAAACCGTCCCACTTCCGCATTTACGTAGCGACACCCGTCCAATGATCATTCTCTTCCATCCCCGCGCCACAAAGCCTCGCAACTGCAGGCTCCCGCTTGCTGTGCTCGCGCTCGCGGCTGTGCTCGAAGGCCGTGAAGAGTACAGAATTATCGACGGCAACCTGGAGGATGACGCCACCGCGGCGATCCTGCATACGATTCAGAATCACCAGGTCGAGCTTCTTGGTGTTTCGTGTATGCCCGGACCACAGATGGTCGCGGCTATGGAAACGTGCCGCGAGATACGCCGTCTCCGCCCCCATGTGCGCATCGTGTGGGGCGGTTACTTTCCCTCTCTCTATCCTGACACTGCGCTCAACGCCAGGTATGTCGACTACGTGGTCCGTGGCCAGGGAGAAGATACCCTGCTGGAGCTGATCGACGCCCTCCGTGGCAAGCGGGCGCTGGAGTCTATCCTCGGCCTTTGCTACAAAGACAGTTTTGGATTTCATCGGACCAATCCCGAGCGGCCGATGAAGGGGCCGGATGATTTTCCGTGGTCGCCTTTTCATCGCCTTCCAGTTGAGAAGTACCTGCGGCCCTCGTTCTTTGGCAAACGCACCGCGGTGCATCACGCAAGCATTGGGTGTCCGTTCAATTGCAGCTTTTGCGGCGTTCATGCGGCCTACGGAAGAGCGGAGCGGATGGAGTCTCCTGAGCGGACGGTCAAGATTCTCAATTACCTGGTGGGCCAATACGGCGCCGACTCGGTGCAGTTCTACGACATGAATTTCTTTCTTCGTGAAGATCACGCTCGTGAGTTGTGCGACCGCCTGGCGCCACTCAACCTGAAATGGTGGTGTGAAGCGCGTGTCGACATCATGTCGCGTTACTCGGACGCGACCCTGGAAGCTGTGAGGAAGGCCGGATGCACGATGATCTTCTTCGGAGCAGAATCCGGCTCCGATTGGGTATTGCAAGAGATGCAAAAGGGGATCACCACCGAAGAAACGGTGGCGATGGCGCATCGCACACGCGCATTCGGCATCATTCCAGAATTCTCATTTGTCATTGGGAATCCAAAGGACCCGGAGCGTGACACGCGAGAGACGGTGCGCTTTATTCGCAAGCTCAAACGAATCAACCCCACGTCTGAGATCATCGTGCAACACTATACCCCCACACCGCAGCCGGGAAAGATGTACGGAGATATTGAAGGCCAGATCTCCTTTCCCGAGAGTCCAGCAGGATGGGCGACCAAGGAATGGCTGGACTACACACTGCGCATCGACACGCACGCTCCCTGGCTGAAAACCAGAACCAAGCGGCTCATTGACAACTTCGAAACCGTGGTTGCCTCGCGTTGGCCTACGGTGCAAGACATCCGGGCTCCGCGATGGAGCCGCACGCTTTTACAGTTCCTGAGCTGGTGGCGCTATGCGCTGCGCTTCTATCGTTTCCCGGTGGAGCTCCAATTCGCCAATAGCTTCATCCATCTGCGCAAGCCGAAGCGAGAAAGCTTATGACCCCAAGTCTACCCGTGCCGGCCGCCACGTTCGATGCCTGGGCCGAAGTCTACGACACACAACCGAATCCTCTGCTTTCGCTTGAGCAGCAGGTTCTTGGTGGCCTGCTGCCCGATGTTCGCGGCCTGGATGTGCTGGATGCCGGCTGTGGCACGGGGCGCTGGCTTCAACGGTTGGCAAATCGCTCGCCCAGAAGTTTGATCGGCGTTGATATTTCCTCGGAGATGCTGCTACTGGCGGCTGGAAAACTAGCCAACCGCTGTGATCTGCGCCTAGGTAGCTGTACAGCCGTGCCTGTTGGCGACGCAACCGCTGACCTCGTGCTCTCTTCCTTCGTGCTCAGTTATCTTGACAACGTCGGGACCTTCGCACGGGAGATCGATCGAGTGGCCCGTCCGGGTGCAACTGTCTTTCTTACCGATATGCATCCGGAGACGGAAGCATCCTGCAATTGGAAGAGGGGGTTTAAGGCCAGGGATTCTGACACCCGGATCGCCGGTCGAGGGTGGACACTTGCTCAGATCACACAAGCCTTTCAAGCACGCGGATTCAAACTCGTTTCGCTGACGGAGCCCATCTTCGGTCTCGCGGAGCGGGGAATTTTCGAGGAATACGGCAAACTCGACGATTACAATTCCGTTGCAACCTTTCCGGCAATTTACATCATGCGATTGCGCAAACCCGCAATTTCACCGCGGGCCCGCACTTTGACGCCCGCTCGGTCAATCCTCCTCAAGGGAGCGCGTTGTGCACTTGGGGCAGACATGGCAGTCCTGGCTGATGTCTCGATCGTGGGAGAACATATTCAAGCGGTCCGGGACCACCCCAAAGACGAGCCCCTATACCCGTTCGCGGAAGATAGTCTCGACCTGTCTGGTTATTTGCTGCTTCCCGGACTTATCAACGCTCATGACCATCTCGAGTTCGGCCTGTATCCGAATATCGGCGATGGCCCCTACTACAATGCGGCGCAATGGGCGCGGGATATTCACGCAAACAGAGCCGCCCTCATTGCCAGGCATCGCAGGGTGCCGCAGTCCACGAGTTTGTGGTGGGGAGCGATTCGCAATTTGCTGTGCGGCGCAACTACCGTTTGCCATCACAACCCGGTCTACCCCGAACTAACCGGCCCCGGTTTCCCAATCCGCGTGGTGTCAGAGTTCGCCTGGGCGCACTCGCCTTCTCTGGAGCCGCTGCTTGCGCGCAAATTCGCGGAGAGCCCCGCCGATCTGCCGTTTATTCTGCATGCCGCGGAAGGCGTTGATGAAGGCAGCGCGCAAGAGATCTTCGATCTAGATCGCATCCAGGCCCTCGACCACCGCACCGTGCTGGTGCATGGCCTCGCCTGCACACCGGACTCCGTCGCTCTGATTAACCTGCGTCGCGCGGCGCTGATCGTGTGCCCCACGTCGAACGATTTTCTTTTCCAGCGCTCGCCGTCGCTTGCGTTCATTCATTCGCTCGACACCGTGGTGCTGGGTAGCGATTCGCCACTGACCGCCGCCGGTGATTTACTCGATGAAATCAACTTCGCACACAAACGGATTGGCCTGGATGCGAAAACACTCTATGCCATGGTGACCACTCGTCCCGCGGAGCTCCTTCGCCGGCAACAGGGGGAAGGCAGCCTCGAGCCTGGTTCCGTAGCCGATATGCTGGTGGTCCGCGATCGCGGGCTTGATCCCGCCGAAACGCTCGCCGGCCTCACCAGCGACCAGGTTGAAATGGTCATCGTCGGTGGCCGGATCCAACTTGCGGGCCCGTCCGTTATGGAGCGTCTGCCCAGAGCGCTGAAGCAAGGCCTGCAGCCGTTTGAAGTGGAGGGCCAACTGCGGTGGGTGCGCGCTCCCATGGACAGCCTGATCGGTCAAGCCGAAGAAACCCTGGGAAGCGACCTTCGCGTTGGCGGAAAGAGAGTACGCCGTGCCCCTGCTGCATGATGAAGCAGGGGCATCCTCGCGCTCGACACCGGCTACTTCCGAGCTGAGATCGATGCCGATCCTGATTCTGAATGTGCACAGCAACTGTAACTGCCGTTGCGTTATGTGCGACATCTGGAAGCGGGAAACTCATGAGCAGATCAGGGTTGCCGATCTGGATCGCCATCGTGCGTCCCTCCGTAATCTCGGCGTCCGCCAGGTAGTCCTTTCCGGCGGTGAGCCATTGTTGCATAGTGATTTGCGGGCGCTTTGCGACTTCTTTCGTGAGCTGAACATTAGCGTCACTCTGCTCACCACGGGCTTGCTGCTGCTCAAGCGCGCCGATGATGTGTCCGCCCTGTTCGATGACGTGATCGTCTCGATGGATGGCCCGCAAGAGATTCATGATGGTATCCGGCGCGTGCGTGGCGCGTTTGATGTCATTGGCAAAGGCGTCGCCGCGGTTCAGGCACGCCGGCCCGATATGCCAATAGGGTGCCGTACAACCGTCCAGAAGACCAATCACCGTCACTTGCGCGCCACGGTCGTGGCGGCCAAAACGATGGGCTTCCATTCCATTTCCCTTCTCGCTGCCGATCTCACGTCAGAAGCCTTCAATCGACCCTTCGTCTGGTTGGGAGACCGGCAGAATGAGATTGCGTTAACCCGGGAAGAAGTTGCGATGTTGGAGGAGGAAATGGAAAGCCTCATCGTGGAGCACGCCGACGACATTCAGCGAAAATACATAGCAGAGAACGCACAGAAGCTCAGGCGCATCCCTCGACGCTTTCGCGAGCATCTGGGGCAAGCTCTGGCCGAATCTCCGATCTGTAATGCACCATGGGTTTCCGCTGTGGTGGAAGTGGACGGATCGGTACGGCCGTGTTTCTTTCATCGTCCTATCGGGAATATTGCTGCTTCTACCCTGGAAGAAGTGGTGAATAGCGAGGCCGCTCGACAATTCAGGCAGTCACTGAATGTGAGCGAGAACCCGACCTGCCGCCGCTGCGTGTGCTCCTTAAATTACAAGGATTCGACCCACCGCCCCTGATCTTGCCCGGCCACATTCGCACTTGTATATGCCTTGACACGCATATGCCGTTCGGCGTATATCAGTGGAGTGGAATCTGTATTCGAGATTATTGCGGAGCCGAACCGCCGCGCGATCCTGAGCCTGCTGATGTCGTCACAACAGTCGGTGGGAGAGCTTGAGCGTCAACTTCGTATGCCGCAGCCGACCGTGTCAAAGCACCTGCGAGTGCTGCGCGAGGCGGGTTTCGTAGAATCCACGGTGGACGCACAGCGCCGCCTCTACCGGCTGAAACCTGAACCATTCGAGGAGGTGGAGGCCTGGCTGGCTCCATTCCGCCGGTTCTGGTCCATGCACCTGGATGCTCTCGAACGCCACCTGGACCGTATGGATCAGTCGACACCAACGAAAGCCAAGACGAGAAGAAAACTACGCGCCCCAAACCGCGAGCGTAACAAAGGAGAAATGAAATGAAAATCAAAGTAATGAGCGTATACGTGGACGACCAGGAGAAGGCCCTGCGCTTCTATACCGAGGTGCTGGGTTTTGCCAAGAAGACCGATTTTAGCCAGGGCCCATTTCGCTGGCTAACTGTGGCCTCGCCCGAGGAGCCGGACGGCACGGAGCTGCAGCTGGCACTCAATAACAATCCGGCGGCGAAAGCCTACCAGCAGGCCATTTTCGAGCAAGGCCAGCCCGCGGCCATGTTCTACACCGACGACGTGCAGGCCGATTACGAGCGCATGAAAGCGCGCGGCGCCGACTTCACCATGCCACCAACGGACGTGACCGCCTCGAAAATCGCCATGGTAAAGGACACTTGCGGCAATCTCATTCAGGTCGCGCAGATGATGCGCTGGTCCTAGGGCCCGCAGGATGGCAGCCCGGTGGGCGCCGACGAGGAAAAGGACAAGATGGGCGATCGCGAGCAGTACGCACCGGGCCCCGCCAGCGGGGCGCATGTACGAAAGGACGGCGAGAGGTGGACGCTCGTCCTCGTTCGGGAGCTCCGTCATCCGCCGGAGAAGGTGTGGCAGGCTTTGACCGATCCTGCACACCTATCCGAATGGGCGCCGTTCGACGCCGATCGAAACCTGGCCGCGGCGGGGCCGGTAAAGCTCTCGACGGTCGGGACGCCGACGCCGCAAGTCTCCGAGACCACTGTGAAGCGAGCCGAGCCGCCGAGACTGCTCGAGTACGACTGGGGCGGCAACGATATCCGTTGGGAACTCGAAGCCCTTGGTGGCGGCACGCGCCTGACGCTCTGGCACAACATCGATCGCCGCTTCATCGCGTGGGGCGCCGCGGGTTGGCACATCTGCTTCGACGTTCTTGATCGCCTCCTGGCGAATGAGCCGATTGGGCGCATGGTCGGCGCCCAGGCCGCGGAGTTCGGCGGCTGGCACCGATTGAGAGACGAGTACGCAAAGCAATTCAGTATTGAAACGCCCAATTTGCCGCCCAACGCCGCGAAGCGTTGAGGCGCAGGAGGAAAAACCGATGGAATCGACCCTGCAGAAGCCCGCCTACGTCGCCGCCATAACCACTCCCAAAGCCACGACCATCGTCTATTGGATCGTCACCGCCCTGTTCTGCCTGCAGATGAGCTTCACCGCCTACGCCCAACTGCGCCTGCCGCAGGTGGCGCAGGCGTTCACCCACCTGGGCTTCCCCGGATACTTCCGGGTGGAGCTCTCGTGGGCCAAGTTCCTCGGCGTGGTGCTGATGCTTGCGCCGGTGCCGGCGCGGCTCAAAGAGTGGGTGTATGCCGGCTTCGCCATCACGCTCGTCTCGGCGCTCATCGCCCACTACTCGGTGGGTGATGGCCCGCAGGCATGGGGCTGGGCGGCGGGCACCGGCGTGCTCTGGGTGCTCTCGTACTATTTCTGGCGCCGCCTGCAGGCCACGCCGGCAAGCGTCTAGAGCCCACCGCCGCAGCGCGAGGCGGCGACGACATCTCAGGGGTTGCAGGGTATGCTGAGCGCAGCTAAATTTGGTGCGAGAGCTGGAGCTACAAATGAAAAAGACTGTCCCGGTGGAATCTGCATCTGCATTCATCGACGAGAAGATCAAGGAACTCGGGGACTGGCGCGGGAAGACGCTGGCGAAAGTGCGCTCGATCATACACCGGGCAGACCCTGAGATCCTCGAAGAGTGGAAGTGGAGAGGGACTCCCGTCTGGTCTCACGGAGGCATCGTCTGCACGGGAGAGACCTACAAGGCCGTGGTCAAGATGACATTCGCAAAGGGAGCCGCATTGCAGGACCCTGCAGGCCTCTTCAACTCCAGCCTCGAGGGGAATGTCAGGCGCG
>Ga0182015_10004018_pt1 | contig 16089 bp, 14 predicted proteins | sample 712P3MmetaG_FD_120478 | JGI IMG/M metagenome (GOLD analysis project Ga0182015, IMG submission 120478) | Permafrost microbial communities from Stordalen Mire, Sweden - 712P3M metaG | ecosystem: Environmental > Terrestrial > Soil > Wetlands > Permafrost | place: Sweden: Stordalen | collected... | reverse complement strand
GCCTTTCTCATATTGCTGGCGGGCCAGATCGACGGCCTCGCGCGAGGCATCCACCGCATCCGTTAGCGATTTGCGGCGAAGCTGCTCGGTGCGGTAAGAGGCCAGCGAATCCTCTACTTCTCTTACCGCGTTCAACACGGCAAGCTGATAGCTGGTGACGGCCTGGCGAGCCAGCTCCCGCTGCACGCGGACGTTATTGTGGATTCGGCCAGCATCGAAGATCGGCCAGGATATTCCGGGGCTGAGCGCGAAATAGCGGCTGTTCCAATCGAAGAGCTCTTTAATCTGCGAGCTATCGAGGCCGAACGATCCGGTGATGCTGAACTTCGGATAGAAATCGGCCGTGGCCACGCCGATGCGGGCGGATGCGGCGGCAAGCTGGCGCTCGGCGCGGCGAATATCCGGCCGGCGACGAACCAGATCGGCGGGAACACCCACTGGCACGAGGGGCGGAATCAGCGGGATCGGCGCGGTTGCGGTCAATTCAACGGTGAGCGATTCCGGGTCCTGGCCCAGGAGGACGTCGATGTCGTGGATCGACTGGCGGATGGCGGCTTCGTACGACGGCAAAGTCGCGGTCGTGGAGGCGACTTCCGCCGCCTGTCGGACGACATCCAGATCGGTCGCGAAACCGGCCTTATAACGGGACTGAGTTAAATCCAGCGTGTCCTGTTCATCGTGCAAGTTTTGCGTCGCGATTTGGGCTTCGAGTTGGCTGGTGCGCAGCTGAATATAATCGCGCGCCACTTCCGCCAGGAGTGAAACCATCACATCGCGTCGGTCTTCAATCGCCGCGGCGGTATCGGCGTTGGCGGCTTCAATGGCGCGCCGCTGGCCGCCGAAGACATCAATTTCCCACGAGGCGTCAAACCCGGCCTGATAAAGGTCGGTCGTGACGCCGGGAAATCCGCCGTTGCCCAGCGGACTTTCCGGGCCGCCAAGGGACGCAGATGACGATGCGCCCGCGCCGGCGTCACTCGAGCCGCCGATCGATCCACCGCTCACATCCAGCGGCGATACGACAGGACCGCCGGCGGATGCCGGGCTGGCGGCTCCGCCGGAACTGCTGCCGCCGAACGCGCCCACGGGAATCACGACATTTTTGCTTCCGCGCGCGTGCTGGTAGCCGCCGTCGGCATTGATCTGCGGCCACAGCTCCGAGCCCACCACGCCGCGCTGCGCCCGCGCCTGCAGCAGGCGCGATTCGGCGTTGCGAAGATCGAGATTGTTTTTCACCGCGCGGTCGATCAGTGAGTTTAGTTCCGGATCATTAAACGTCTGCCACCATTGCACGACGATCACATGACTTGAATTGACGGCGTCAGACGGCTGCGTGGCAGGCACATCGCCGAACGAGGACGCGACGTTGACTTTCGGCGCTCGGTAATCCGGCCCGACTTCGCAGCCGCATAACGCGAGCAGAATCACCGCGAAACGAAATTTGCAGATGTTGACCATGGCGAATCTCCAGAACAATTGGCGGATCAATGACCGGCGTGGGCGGCCTCTCCCGGATTGATTTTCTTAAGGAACACGACCAATCCGATCATGCAGAACGCGGCCACGCCGAGCGTTTTGAAAACGTCGATGTAGGACAGCATCGATGCCTGCTGCTGAACCGTGGAATATAATGCGCCAACCGCGCGATTGGCCGCGACGATCGGGTTTACTCCTTCGTGAACGAAGGTGCGAGCAATCGAATTCACCGTCTGCTTATAGGCGGAATCGGTGAACGTGCTGGCGCTGAGAAGGCGGTTTTGATGGAACTGCGACCGGCGGATGAGCATCGTATTGGCAAGTGATACTCCAAAACTACCTCCAAGATTACGGGCCAGATTGATCAAGGCGGACGCGTTGTTGTTTTTGCCTTTGGGCAGTCCGTTGTAAGCGGCGGTGTTAATCGGCACAAAGAGGAAAGCCAGCCCCGCGGCCTGGAAAGCCCGTGCCCAGGCGAGCGTGGCGAAGGAAACCTGCGTGTCGAAATTCGTCATGTAGAAAAGAGAGCAGCCCTCCACGAGCATGCCGAAGGCGATGAGCCATTTCGGCTGGACATGGGAGAGCAGGAAACCGACCAGCGGCATCATCGCCATGACGGCGAATCCCCCGGGCGAAATAACGAGCCCGGCTCGCGTGGCGTCATAACCCAGAAGGGTCTGCGTATATTGCGGCAAAAGCTGGGTGGTGCCGAAAAGAATAAACCCCACCGCGAACATCACCAGGTTAGTGAACGCGAAATTGAAATTTTTCAGCAGCGGAAGATCGACGATCGGATCGCGCGTTACAAATTCCCAGATGATCGCGCCGACGATTCCGACCGTCGCCATTATGAAGAAGATGAGGATGAAATTGGAAGAAAACCAGTCGTCTTCCTGTCCCTTGTCCAGCACGACCTGCAACGATCCGAGCCCGATGGCCACGAGACCGAAGCCAAGGTAATCAACTTTGAGGCCGCGTTTGACGGTCTCCTTTTGCTCGGCGATGGCCTCGGCAGATTCCTGAAGCAGGTGGTAGACGAGAAAAAGGCTGAGGATGCCAACCGGGATGTTGATGAAGAATATCCATCGCCAGGAATAGTTATCGGTGATCCACCCGCCCAGGGTCGGACCGATGGCGGGCGCGACAACGACGGCGACGCCATAAAGCGCGAACGCCTGCCCGCGCTTGCGCGCGGGAAATGTGTCGGTAAGGATCGCCTGCTCGCTTGGCGCCAGCCCGCCGCCGCCCATGCCCTGGAGCACGCGGAAGAAAATCAGCATCGGAAGGTTCGGCGCCAGCCCGCAGAGCAATGAACTGCCGGTAAAGAGCGCCACGCACAGCATGTAAAAACGCTTGCGGCCGATCACGGACGACAGCCAACCGCTGATCGGCAAGACTACGGCGTTGCTGACAAGATAACTGGTGAGCACCCAGGTCGCCTCATCCTGGCTGGCGGCCATGCCCCCGGCGATGTGTTGGAGAGAAACATTGGCGATGCTCGTGTCCAGCACCTCCATGAATGTTGCCATGGAAACGACGACCGCAATGACCCACGGATTGACTGCCGGGCGATCGGCCATGGCGATTCACCGGACTTTCACGCTTGGATCCACCGACATTCCCGGAGAAAGAAGATGCTGCGCATCGTCGTTCTGATGCGGATCGAGCACGATCTTCACCGGAACGCGCTGAACGATCTTGACGTAATTGCCCGTGGCGTTTTCGGGAGGCAAAAGCGTGAAACGCGACCCCGTTCCGTTCTGAACGCTTTCTACTTTTCCGGTGATTTTGCGGCCCGGATAAGCATCGACGGTCAATTCCACGGGCTGGCCGGGCACGATGAAGCCGAGCTGCGTTTCCTTGTAATTCGCGATGACCCAGACGTCGTATTCGACGATGGAAAACATCGGCTCATCGACCTGGATATACATCCCCGGCTCGACGTTCTTGCGGGTGATGACGCCATCGCATTCGGCGTGAATTTTGCAATAGTCGACATTGTTGCGAGCCTGCTGGAGCGAGCCTTCGGCGGCCTTCAGATCTCCCTGGGCCGCGTCCACGGAAACCCGCGCATCCGCCAGCTGCGCTTTTGCGGCGGCGAGCTTCGCCTTGGCATCCTCAACCTGGGCGGCAGTGGTCCGCTCGGAGGCGGTGGCATTGTCCATCTGCTGCTTGGATCGCGCCCGCACGTCCAAAGCCAGGTAACGATTCAAATCATCCTGCGCGTTCTGCGCGTTGGCCTGGGCGACCAGAAGCTCCGCCTGGGCCTCGCCAACATTTGCCTGGGCGACCGGTATCTGCGCCTGGGCTTCCTGCACTTTTCCCTGGGCCGAAGCGTAGTTTCCCTGAGCCTGAACCAGGGCCGCCTGGTAATCCCGGTCATCCAGTTCAACCAGAAGTTCTCCATTGGTGACGCGATAATTGTCGTCGATATAAACTTTTTTCACGATGCCGGAAACTTTCGGGCTGACGGCAACGATGTGCCCGTCGATGAACGCGTCATCCGTGGTTTCGTAGTGACGCGAATAAAGCCAATATGCCAGGCAGGTGATCCCTCCTCCGATGACGATCACCGAAAGAATGATCATCGGAACGGGGCGACGATAAAACGGCGGCTTCTCGGGCTTGGTGGGTTCCTTGGTTTCGTGCTGCTGTTTTCCATTCTCTTGATTGTTATTGTCGGAGGAATTCGATTCGGGCTGGTCTTTTTCCCTTGCTTCGCGTGCCGTTTCGGGTGTCATAAAGATGTCTTCCCTGCCGGTTACTATAGGACAGGGCGCGCGTTTCTGGCTAGTCTGATTACTTATTTGCAGTCAGGAGAGAGCACCGCCGCCGTGATTTGTTATGGCTCGGTTACCGCGGAAGGTGGAAATCTCATTGCACCCGCCAGGTTTGCACAGGCCTGCCATAGTTCCGCGGGCCGTAGTTTGCCCACGACGCTGGAAGATTTGCTGAGTCGCATCGCCGGTAATTCCACGAACCGATTGAGCAGATCGGCCAATAGAATGGACACCAGAATGGCTGCGGTAAATGCGATAAAGACCATGGCGGTTGAATCGTTATTTAAGCGCATCAGCAGGTTTATCGTTGCCACGCCGGCGGTCATGTGAACGAGATACAAGCTATAGGATATGCGGCCGAGATATTGAAACGTCTTTCCGCCAAGCCAGGTTCGCAATCCGCCCGTGAAAGCCGAAGCATAAATGACCAGCGCCGCGACAAGCGCCGCACCCGATCGCGGCTCACGAAAACCGATGCTCAGAGCGGCGATCGCCAGGAGATAGCCAACGAATATTCGCCGATCGACTCGTCGGGCGAGCGTCCAGTACATCAGGACGCCGGTGAAGAACATAAACCAGCGGCCGCCGAAATCGTTCCTGCCGGAACTGAACCAGCGATGGACGGAATAAATGAGCAATGCTGCAAATAATGCGCCCCCGACGACAGCCGGTATCCAACAATAACGGCCGCGCACAATAAACTTCATGGCATGCATGATCCCCAGGAGACATAAGAACGCCATGTAGAACTGAACTTCGAGACAGAGAGTCCACGCGACGCCCACGATGCGCGGCTGCCACAAGAGATCGGGCAGATAAAACATGTTGCCCAGCACGCCCACGGTTCCACCAACCCGGACAAATAAATTCTGCGAAAGACCTGGAAATACCAGATAGGGCAACACAAGGCTCATGGCGATCACCACCCAGTAGGGCGGATCCAATCGCAACGATCGGCGCAAAATAAAGCCGCCGGCATATCGCGGAGTGATTTCTTTCCCGAACAGGGAATGTGCGATGACGAACCCGCTGAGCACAAAGAATACTTCCACGCCCAGGTCCGCATGTTCCAGAATATATTGGATTCCTCGCGGCAAAATCTGGGCAAGCGGAGCGTGAAGTGGAGATACCCAATGGTTAAAAAAGTGGAAAAACATGACCGCGACGGCGGCAAGCGCCCGGAGACCATCGAGAAATGGAAATCGACCCTGCAATTTAACGGGAGCAGCCTGAGCGCCATCCATGCCCACAGAATAGCAGCAATTGAACCGGACAACCGTGGGAAAAATATTGGCGGTAGGGTGACTGGCTTTCAGCCCCGATTTGGCAAGTCCGGGCCAGATTTTACCCGTTCACAAATTCCCCGGTTGTTGCGACGATCTGAGTTTGTTGGTCCTGGGTAATGTTGAGTCGTGCCTCTACACGACCTTTGGCCAAATGACGGCGTTCACAGTCCGGAGGCCTTATGGATGTATTTGCAATATCCGGCTTGGGTCTGGCAGCCGCCAGTTTCTCGATGATCTTCGTTCTGCTTGCCATGGGAATGGGCTTGGCAATGGGGTGTTATATTGCCGTCAAAGTCATTGAACGCAGATATTCGGAGCTATTTTTTGTCGCTGACGCGGTATATTTCGTCTCGAGAGAAAGCGAAAGGCCGAAAGACGCGACGCCCTGTGAAGCTTCCCGCCATCCGGCAATGTCGTCACTGCTCGATTCGGCCGTGAATTGACCCACCAACCGCTGAAAGCCTGCGGGCTTTCGCCTTCGCGCCCTGCTTTTTGTTAGAATATCCGGGGTGTCTGACGAGCCGTCGCAATCCAAAAAGCTTGTTCCCCATCGCATCGAAATAAAGTTGCGGGATCTCAACCAATTGTTCAATACGATGGACCCTTCTCCCTTCCTGGAGAAGGACCTTGACGCGGACGCGGAAGAATTCATCGTGAACTGGGCCCGCGAATTTCCGTTGCAGGAGGCGGTTGTGCTTACCGTCCATGTAAGCCCTGATGCGGCGATTCAGACGCCTGATACGCTCATTGAAAAGGCGGTCCAGAATTATTTCCGCTATCGGGCGAAGCTGAGCTTCATGGAACTTCGGCGGCTCCTGCGCGAAGGCCGGATCAGTCTTGTCATCGGACTTGCGTTTTTGACTTTGTGCCTTGCGTCGGCGGGATTGCTCCGCGGCACCGGAGAGCAAACCATGCGGGATGTGGCCCGGGAAGGCCTTACCATCGTCGGCTGGGTAGCAATGTGGCGGCCGCTGGAAATCTATCTATACGATTGGTGGCCGGTGCTCAGGCGTTCCAGAATATTCGAAAAGCTGGGCGAAATGAAAGTCGAGATACACCGGGATGCGAAATGAACTCCAATCAATGGGCGATACAGGGCTCGAACCTGTGACCCCCAGCGTGTCATGCTGGTGCTCTGGCCAACTGAGCTAATCGCCCGCGTTTTTTTTGATGTTAGCCAAGGTCCGCGGATTGAGCAAGGTGTGCCTGGCGGCCCGGGCCGTCCGGACTTTGTGAAGCGATGCCCAGCACGTTCCACATTACGATGCCGGCAAAAAAGACAAGAGCGCCCAGGATCATGCTGATGCTGAAGCCAAAAATTTGGCCGTGCCAGTGAAGCTTCAGAACCGAGGGTTCGACGCGGATCATTTCGAGAATGTAACGGGCCAAGCCTTCGAGCATCAGCATGAGGGCGAAGACTCGGCCGTCGATGTGCGGCAGGCCAAGATAGGCGATCAAAAGCGCGGCGAGAAGGAAGGCGGTGAACGAGCTGTAAAGTTCAGTGGGATGGACGGGCAAGGCGGAGGAACTCGCCGCCAGCGCGGCCAGGCGGGCGTTGCCGGCAATGGGGGGCAAATCGGGATTCAGCGGATTGCCCTGCTTCTGCAGCTCCGGCGGCACGCTGATCGCTCCGGACCCGTTTTGATCGAGATAGGCGTTGGAATAATAGGGAAATCGCACGGCCCATGGCAACGTGCATTGTTCGCCATAACAGCAGCCATTGAGGAAGCAGCCGATTCGGCCGACACCCAGGCCGATCATTAACACCGGCGCGATAACGTCCATGCCGAGAAGGATTTTGGCGCGGCGGAATAAACCATAGGCGATCACACAGGGGGTTGCCAGGAGAAATCCGCCGTAGAAGGTGAGTCCGCCTTCGCGGGTATCGAAAATGCTGAGAATAATCTGGCTGATGCCTCGGTCGGGGCGGATGTATTCGTGAAAGTTTTCCAGAACACTGCAAAGGCGGGCGCCGACGATGCCGGCGGCGATTCCGATCAGGGTTGCGTCGATGAAATGATCGGGGTTCATTCCCACACGCCGGGCGAGAAATTGCGAGGACTTCAGGCATGCCAGGAACGCGACTACGAGCATCAGGCCATAGCCATAGACGGGAATGTCGCGCCCGAACAGATGAATGTGAAAGAGTATCTGGAGCATGATTGATCAAGGCTCGAGAATGACGTTGTCGATGAGCCGCGTCGCACCCACGCGCGCGGCCAGGGCCAATACCGCGGGCTTTGATATGACTTCAACATTCTTCAATGTTTCGGCATCCACCGCGGCGACATAATCCACCGCCAGCGGAACACGCCCCTGACTTCCCGGATCGAGCAGAATGTGCTGCATGGTCGCGAGCAGGCGATTGGTCTGAACGATGCCTTTTGCAAATTCATCGCGGGCGGCAAAAAGGGCCTTGCTGATGGACAAGCCGCGCAGGCGCTCGGCGGTTGAGAGGTATTTGTTCCGGCTGCTCAGCGCCATGCCATCCGGGTCGCGCACGGTCGGAGCGGGAATGATTTCCACAGGCCAATCCAGCGATTGCACCATCGATTTGATGATAATGAACTGTTGATAGTCCTTTTGCCCGAAAACCGCCGCCTGGGGACTCAAAATGTTAAATAACTTGGCCACCACCTGGCAAACGCCCCTGAAATGCTGTGGCCGGATGCGGCCTTCCAGAACGGCGCTCAGGCCGGGCATGTCGAGTTGCAGTTCGGCGGAGAGTTTTGGCGGATACATCTGGTCTTCGGAAGGATTGAAAACCAGATCGACGCCGGCGTCGCGGCATTTGGTCAGGTCGGCTTCGATGGGTCGCGGATATTTCTTGAAATCCTCGCGCGGGCCAAATTGGGTCGGGTTGACGAAAATGCTCACCGCCACTTTTTCGGCATGTCGTTTGGCGATCTCGATGAGTGATATGTGTCCGATGTGAAGCGCGCCCATGGTGGGGACGAGCGCCAGGCGTCCAAGTTTCCCGCGTTCGTGGCGGCAATCAGCGATGGTTTGAGTGACGATCATCTTTGTCCCGCGAATGTACCACGCGAGGGCGGGTTCCGGCTATCATGCAGCCAATGAGAGTCTACAAGAAAAAAGCCTGAAGCAAGGAATTCCAACAGGGAGCCATCGGCATGAAGTGGATATCAATCGCGGTGATCTGTCTGGCGGCAGCGGGGGCGTGGGCGCAGACGGAGCCTTCAGCGGAGCCATCTTCGGGTGCAACAACGCAGGCGGATCGAATCACAGGGGATGACAAGATAACCGTCACTCATCATTCGCTGGCGCTTGGCGACGCCAAGATCGATTACCAGGCGCTAGCCGGGACGATGATGATGAAGGATGATTCCGGGAAGCCGAAGGCGAATTTCTTTTTTGTGGCGTACCTGAAAGAACCGGCGGCGAATCCCGAAAATCGGCCGATTACATTTGTCTTCAACGGCGGCCCGGGCGCGGCGGCGGTGTGGCTGCATCTGGGTTGCGTGGGACCCAAGCGAATTTCCCTGGGCGCGGACGGCATTCCCGGTGCGCCGCCGTACCATCTCATCGACAACGATCAGACCTGGCTCGATGACACTGATCTTGTTTTCATCGATCCCGTCGGAACGGGATTTAGCCGGCCAGTCGAAGGGCAAAAGGCCTCGGATTTCTACGGCGTCAAGCCGGACCTGGATTCCGTGGGGGATTTCATCCGCCTGTTTCTCACCCGTTATGAGCGATGGGAAAGCCCCAAATTCCTCGCGGGCGAAAGCTATGGCACCACTCGCGCGGTGGGATTGTCCGCGCTGCTTCTCGATCGCTACGGCATCGATCTCAATGGAATCGTCCTGATCTCGACGGTGCTTAATTTTCAAACCATTGATGCATCCGGCAGCAACGATTTATCGTTTGCGTTATATCTGCCGTCTTACACTGCCATCGCGCTTTATCATCACAAACTTCAGACCGCCGACGAGGACAAATTGCTCGGCGAAGTGCAGGACTATGCAACGCACGATTACCTGACGGCGCTCGGGCAGGGCGGCGCGCTGAGCAAAGACGCCCGCGCGGATGTGATCGCGCATCTGGCGCGATATACCGGGCTGCCGCCGGATTTAATCGATCGGGCGAATTTACGGATTGATCCGGATCTGTTCCGAAAGCAATTGCTCGCGGATCAGCGGCTGATTCTCGGTCGATTTGACGCTCGGATCACCGGGCTCGATCCCAATCCGGCCGGGGCGTATCCGGAATACGACCCCAGCCTGTCGCTTTATTTGCCGGTGTATGCGGGAACTTTCAATAATTACGTGCGTCGAGAATTGAAATATGATTCCGATTCGAATTACGGCATTCTCAGCAACGTGCAGCCGTGGGATTTCAGCCGGGATGTATTCGGCGGATATCTGAACTTCACCGATGAATTGCGTTCGGCGATGATGGAAAACCCGCACATGAAGGTTTTGATTTGCAGCGGCTATGAAGATTTGGCCACGCCGCAATTGGCGACGCGATATACCATCGATCACCTCGATCTACTGGATCGGCTGCAGCCGAACGTGACGCAGACGTTTTACCACAGCGGGCACATGATCTATCACAATCCGGAAGCGCTGAAGCAGTTGAAAGCGAATGTTTCCGCATTCATTGCGGCCGCGACGAAGCGGGGGGGTTAATTCGACCGATGCTTGAGCCGCATGAGCGATTTGCGATTTTCCGTTTGATCCAGGCGGACCGTCCGAACAATCGCCAGTCGTTGCAAACGGCAGCGCTATACGCGGGTCAGATACTGCTTGCGGTCACGCTGCTGATGGCGGGATATAGCCGCTGGGGCGGCGCGGCATCCGCGCTCTGGGCGGTGGTTTCGGCAATTCTGGTTGTGCAGCCTGCGATGGAGCAGTCCATCGCCACGTCCGCGGTGCGGATCGCCGCCAATACCGTCGGCGGGGTCGCCGGGATTCTTGTGGCGTATTCCCTGGGCAATGGAATATGGCAATTTCTCTTGGCGCTGGTTGTGGTCGTGTTTATTTGCGATCTGTTGAAGCTCGATCTCGGGCTTCGCACCGCGTGCGTCAGCGTGGCTATCATTATGCTGAAAAGCGAGAACGGCCAGGTTCTGACCACCAGCCGCGAGCGACTCGGCGGCGTTGTCATCGGGTGCGTCACCGCGCTGTGTGTGCAGCTTGTGGCTGAGGCGGTGCGAAAAAAGCTCGGATGGCATGGTCCCGATATGAGCGCTGTGATGAATCGGCGGCCAGGCGCATCGGACGTCCATTCGGGCTAAAATCAATCATTGAACATGCTGACCAAACGAATCATTCCGTGTCTGGATGTCGATCGCGGCAGAGTCGTGAAGGGCGTCAAGTTTTTTGATCACGTCGATGCCGGCGATCCGGTGGCGCAGGCGCGGAGATATCAAGAAGACGGCGCGGATGAGCTGGTTTTCTACGATATTTCGGCCAGCCATGAGGGCCGGCAGATCATGGCCGAATTGGTCTCTAAGGTCATGGACGAGATTTTCATGCCGCTGACGGTTGGCGGCGGGATTCGAACGCTGGATGATGCGACGCAATTGATTCAGGCCGGAGCGGAAAAGGTCAGCGTGAATTCGGCGGCCGTGAGGAATCCTCGGCTAATTTCTGAAATCGCGCGGAAATTCGGGCGATGTGCAACGGTGCTGGGACTGGATGCCAACCGCGTGACAAAAGATGGGGTTGAAATGTGGGAAGTCTTCGTCAATGGGGGACGGGTTGGTACCGGAATCCGCGTCATGGACTGGGTGAAACAGGCGGAGGAACTTGGCGTGGGCGAAATCGTCCTGAACGTGATGAATGCCGATGGTACAACTGCCGGCTACGATCTTGAAATGACCGCGGCGGTCAGCGATGCGGTAAGAGTTCCGGTCGTCGCCAGCGGCGGGGCGGGGAGTCCGCAGCACATGCTGGATGTTCTGACGGCGGGCCACGCCGATGCGGCCTTGGCCGCGAGCATTTTTCATTTTGGGACGTTTTCGATTCAGGAAGTGAAGAGGTTTTTGGCGGCTCGGGGTGTGAGCATTCGGCTGGTTTGATGGGGTGGCGCTGGCCGGGGATGCGCGGCGGGATTTCGGGGCGATGTCCCAAAATGTCCCAAAATTCCCCGTTTTGCGCGAATTTTTTTTGGGGGCGGGAAATTTGAATATTCTGGAATCTGCGTTTTTGAGCGAATTTTCCATCTGGACAAGTGGACAGGTTGTGGGCGCTCATGGCTCGCAAAAGAGGAATATTTTGCGACATCATCAGTAGAGGACGAGAAAAAAACTCACCATCATATATATATGTTCAGGAGGTGAAGGCTTTGGCAATTATATACTTGCCTAATCCCGACTCTAGGGCTAGTATTTGCCCTCGAATGTAGCCAATGGGAAGATGCGATCCACTGGGAGGATAGATGGATACCTTGGATTGCGGTTACACGGCAATGGTGGAGCGGTTCGGGGGGCAGGCCGTGAACGCTCGCGCCGAACATAGAATGCTCTTGGCCTGGTTTTTAGAGAACTACTACCACCTCGAAGACAATGAGGTAGACGATTGTATTTGCGATGACGAGAACGATCGTGGGATTGACGGGATTTATATTTGGGACCAAATCAATCGCATAGACGTTTTCCAAGCAACCCTGAAGAAGACTAGCGGAAAAAAGCTAGGAGACGATCTCCTCAAAAAGCTCCACGGTACGCTCCGACAGATTGAAACGGCGGACGATATACGGCAGTTGGTTCGGGGGCTTCCGGAGAATCAGTTGCGAGCAATTCTTGAGAAAAACGAAATTGCTAAAAAAGTAGCCGACGGTTACGAAATCAAGGGCGTTTTTCTGACAAACGCAGAATCAGACCCAAAGGCGACTGCGTACTTAAAACACGCGGACAATATTATTCTTTATGATGAAACCGCCTTGAAAAGGGACTACCGATCAACAGATAAAACTCCGCCCATTGGGACATCAATATCATTTAATGTCTCTGACGTTGAAGTGATAAACCATCCGATGAAACAGCTACAAATGTCCATCGCGCCGATTAGAGCAACTGAATTGGTTCGGATGGGAGGCATTTCCACACAGGAATTGTTTTCATGGAATGTCCGTCAATCGCTCAAGAAAACCAAAGTGAACAAAGACATTGCAGACAGCATAAATAAGTCGGGCGAACATGTTTATTTCCCGGCATTTCACAACGGAATAACCGTACTGTGCGAGAAACTCAAATCAACGGATGATCGAATAACCATCAGCGGCTACGCCGTCGTCAACGGTTGCCAGAGCATTACGGGCCTATTTGAGAACAAGGCAAAAATAACAGACGATCTGCGAATCCTGACGAAATTTATAAAGGTAGAACCGGATGGAGAATTGGCCGGAAAAATTACGCATCACACCAACAACCAGAATGGAATTTCCGATCGAGATTTGAAATCCAATGACAAGCTTCAAATAAGACTGCAAAGAGAGATTGGAAATAGCGACAAATTTCGCTATCGAATTAAGCGCGGCGAGGAACCAACGTGGGAAGAAAACAAAAATCTAACCGTCATTGACAACGCCAAGGCAGCTCAAATCCTATTGGCTTTCGACGTTAAGCAGCCGTGGCACTCACATCAGAAATTCAGATTATTCGACGACTCATATAAGGATATTTTCAACAAACCCTACGTGACCGGAGAGAGAATAGTAATTCTCTTTCAGATTTTCGGCCTCGTACAAAAGTCGCTTGAGAAATCGCGATATGAATTATTTGCCAAATATAGCATCACCCCATTTTTTGCGATGTACCTATTAAGGTCAGTCTTGGAGAAAGACGATCTCGGCAAAAAGTTCTGCGAAAATCCGGAAATGTTCTGCAAATCCCCGAAGAAACGAGCGCGATTATTATTATGCATTAGTGAGATTATGGAAACCATCGTCCGCGCTCTTGATAGGGAATATGACCGGAGAACGCCAAGGGACGATGAGCAGAACAAAATCGGCGATTTCGATTACAAAAATACCCTGAAGACTCCCAAGCCTTCTCAAGAGATAACAGAAGATGTCGTCGAAGGGTATGAGGGCAGGTGTCAATATGGAGACATACTGCCATTCAGCAAGTTATGGGACAAAAGGGGTCGCAAGAAGAAAAAGAAGGTTAAAAAATGAAACGCGCCAACCAGAAACACGCCGACGACGTGATAGTTACCGATGGCGATGCCGGAATGCGACGGCTCGCCGAAGCCACAAAACACATTCTATCTGTTCCGAAGTCGGCGACGTTCCGCCCATCGACTCGCAAACGTCGGCACCGGAAGAAGTGAGTTATTCAATTCGGCAACTGGCCGTCCGCGCTTCCCGCGCCCTTGTCGGTTGCTTTAAGTCCCTCCGATTCGGTGACACCGATCAGAGTCTTGTAAGTTAGACGCTTGCCGACCACGGTTGGCATGGCGGTTAGGAATCGACCAGAATCGTTTGCCTTGCGGTTGTTGAAGCGGAACGCTTCCGAGTCCAAATAGGCGGCAAGGTGGAACGGCTCGATGCTGATATGCGTTCCCTTGATACAACGCTTGAACAGCGCCCAGAAATTTTCCAGCCCGTTTGTGTGAACGATGCCTTCGGCGTAGTGGCTGGCATGGTCAACAAACTGGTGTTCAAACTCGCCGTAGAGCCGCTTGTACGCGGCATGTTCATCGGTCATCAAATGTGCGCCCGGCTCGACATTCTTATGGATGATTTCGTGGATGTCATATTGGTTCGGGTGCTTCGGCAGTACCATCGCCCGCACGGTGCTATGCTTCTTGCTGGTGTGACGCTCCAACAATCCCATTACTACAGTCTTGTCGTTTGGACCGCCGCCGCGAATCTTCCGCGCCCGTTCCTTCTTGTGCATGAACTCTGACCGGCCACCGATGAAAGTCTCATCCGCTTCGACCGGGACGCCGTTGCGGCCCATCTTCTCGAATGATCCACGCTTCAAGGCAAATCGAACGCGATGGAGCATGAACCAAGCTGACTTTTGCGTAACACCCAGCGCCCGAGCCAATTCGCAACTGCTAATAGAATTCTTGGCGTTCACTTCCACCCACATGGTCACAAGCCACTTTTCCAGTGAAAGCGGGGAATCTTCAAACACCGTTCCGACCTTGGCGGAAAACTGGCGCTTGGCGTGCTTTGTGTGGCATTGCCAGCGGTTTTGCTTCGCAAGATACGAAACGCCTTGCGATCCGCAATGCGGGCACGTCACACCCTTCGGCCAGCGGATCGCAACAAAGTAATTCAATGCGACGGTCGGATCGGCGAAATACTTGATTGCTTCGGTCAGCGTGTGGGGGTTTTTCGTTTCCATACCCATATACTAGCGATGGGGCTGGGATTAGTCAAGTATATAATTGCCAAGGCTTTGGTCGTGTTTTTGGGAATCGCGGGATTTATTTTCAGTATCTGGTCTCTATCCGTACATAAATATCAATTTCAGCACCACGACCCGCGCTCTGGCCGAACAACGATCTAACCTATCAGTTTTCGACCTTCAATTCCTTTACCGGCGTTGCATCGCTCCATTTGCCCATGTAGCGCTGTTCCAGCGTGTTGCCGAGGGCGTACTCTTTGTTTTTGCCGAAAAATGCGGCATCGGTGAGGCCGTCGAAGAGTTTCCAGATTCCGTAATAATTCAGGGCGTTGGGGATGCGATGACGCGTGGGGCTGTCGAAATCCTGGGCCTCGGGATCGAGAATTTCGTGGCCGACGGGACAGCCATGATTGGCGATCAATGGCGGTGAGCCGTGGAAGTCGGAGATGAGCGTTATATAGTTTTTCTTGTCGACGGGAATTTGGCCGAGGAGGGCGTAAATTTCTTTCCCCGTGTCCTGGCGGGCGACCATGTCGCGGTCGCCGACGATGATTTGCGTGAGGGTTTCGGCGGGGATTTGGGTGAAGTCGGCCATGGGCATCTGGATGGCGGGTGCGAAGCCGGCGTGATTGTCGGGCTCAACGCAGCAGATGGCCTTGGGAATGGGAAGATTAGCGGCGGATGCCAACGCGGCGAGGTTGGGGACGATGGCACCGCCCATGGAGTGGCCGACGATGGCGACGTGGTCGAGTTCGGGTGTGACGTGGCCGGGATTTTGCAATTCCGCGAATGCCGCCTTTTCCGCGGCCAGGCAATAGGGTGTGAAATCTTTCATCGAAGCCAGCAGTACCACCTGATATTGGGGATAGATGACGATGTTTCCGCGGCGGACGAGGTGGCTGATCCATGAGCCGTAGGTGTTGGGGGACATGACGCCCCAGCCGTGGCAGAAGACGATAACGGGGGCGGATTTCGGAGCGGGTTTGGAGGGCTCGAAGATCCAATATCGGGCGGTTCCTTCGCCGTAGCGGTGCATGACCACATCAGCGAAGGGATAATTACTTCCGCCGGGTCCGGTGGGGGGCTCTGAAGGAGGGGTTGGGAGCGGGTTGGCAGATACCGTGGTGATGGAGAGGAGGAATCCAATGGCAAACAGGACCCACGCCGGCTGCGTGGGCGTTCTGGGCAACTGCATTAGATCTCCGTCGGAAGTGCGCCG
>Ga0182015_10004017_pt1 | contig 16090 bp, 20 predicted proteins | sample 712P3MmetaG_FD_120478 | JGI IMG/M metagenome (GOLD analysis project Ga0182015, IMG submission 120478) | Permafrost microbial communities from Stordalen Mire, Sweden - 712P3M metaG | ecosystem: Environmental > Terrestrial > Soil > Wetlands > Permafrost | place: Sweden: Stordalen | collected... | reverse complement strand
CGAAGAGGTTGAGGAAGTTGCGGGACCAGACGTCTTCAAGAAAGGCGGTGGTGATGCCCTGCATGATGCGGGCCATGAAATCCCAGAGGAGGACGGCGCCGAGCATGGCGGGGACGAAGTTGAAGCGCGCGCCTGAAACAGAATTGAGGTAGCGGGTGATGAATCCCCAGAGAATGATGTCGATGGCGACCCAGGAGAAGAGAGGGATGACGCGGGCCGGCGAGCCACGGAGCAGATAGTACTGGCGGAGAAGCAGAGCGGAGGTGCGGCGCAGAAACACAGGGTACAGGGTACAAGGTCCGCCCCTCGCGAATCCCGACAAGCGAGCTTGCCGGGATTGCTGGCGCTCGGGAGGTCCTTCGACTGTGTCCGGCTCCTGACGGAACCGGACTTCGCTCAGGATGACGCGTCGAGGTTGCGGATAGTGAGGGGCTCGCGGGCTACGGCGACGAAGAGGTCCTCGAGCGTGGTGTGGTTATTTTCCTGAGGGAGGGTGCGGGGATCGCCTTCAAGAAGGATCTTGCCTTTCGAGAGGAATAGGACGCGGTGGCAGACCTCGGCGACCTCGATCATGTTGTGGGAGGTCCAGAGGACGCCGATTCCGTTGTGCTCGGCGAATTCGCGGATGGTGGCGCGGATTTCGCGGGCGATGGAGGGATCGAGAGAGGCGGTGGGCTCGTCGAGGAGGAGAAGGCGCGGCTGGTTGAGCATGGCTTTGGCGAGGGCGACACGGGTCTGCTCGCCGGAGGAGAGAACGCCGCATTTTGTATCGCGAAAGTGGACGAGGTCGAAGTCGTGCAGGGTGGTTTCGATGCGGTCGCGCAGGTGGGGCACGGAGTAGAGCATCCCGAAGACGCGGAGATTTTGCGCGACGGTTAGGTTGCCGGGGAGCGGCGCATAGACGGCGGCGAAGTTGGTGCGGCTCAAGGCCTGACGGCGTCGTTTCGCCAGATCGTAACCACCGATGGCGATGGAGCCCGAGGTGGGCTCGAGGACGCCGAGGATCATATTGATGGTGGTGGTTTTTCCGGCGCCGTTGGGGCCGAGGAGGCCGAGGATCTCGTGCGAGCTGACCTGGAAGGTGAGGTCGTTGACGGCTGGGGTGGTTCCGTATTGCTTGCAGACATGGGAGACGGAAAGGATTGGTGCGGGCTCGGGCATCGTGTTTCAGTTTCGCACCATGGCCGACGGGGGCAGGATCCCGGGTCTCAGAATCGAGACCCGGGGCAGCCATTTTGTTCTGGGTTCGGAGTCCTTAGGAGCCGAGGTACATGATGTGGACGTAAGTACCGAGGCGGACGTTGTAGGCGAGGTACCAGCCTGGATCGTCCGGATCATCGTAGAGGACTATGTCGTCGGTGTCCCATAGCCAGCCGTCGCAGAAGCCGATGTCAGCAGGTGCAACGCTGAAGAAGAATCCTCCGAACCCGAAACGCGAAGGGTCGCCACCGCTCAGACGCCAGACCTGGCGGGCACCGATGACTCCGGGGAAACGCCCGTGTTCCCAGGGATGATCGAGGTGGTAAGCAGCGGGATTGGGAACATGGCCGACCCAGCGGTCAGTGCCGGCGTCGACGTGCGGTCCGGCGGGGTGACCGGGCGCGTCAGGCTTGCCGTTGGCAGGCAGCGGTGTGTGAGTGGTCGGGCCGTGCGCGGGAATGTGTCCGGCGCCAACGGGAACGCGGGCTGGTCCGCTGCTGGGTGCGGGATGCTCGCCCGCACCGGGATGCGCGCCTGCAGGGCGCTGGGCGTGGACGGGAAGGGTAAGGGCGGAAAACGCAAGAGCTGTGAGAACTGCCAGAGGGCCGAGTTTCTTCATGATTCCTCCGTTGCAGAACAGGGTACAGGGTGCAGGGTACAGCGTACAGGGGCAGCGAGAGGCTGGCTAAATTCGAGCGGAGGGCAAGCGCGGTGCAGAGTTAAGCAGCTACTCGTCGAGGAAATCCCAGGAGACGGCGATCTGTGCGCCGAGGTCTTCTGTGATGCGGACGGCGGCGCTTTCGAGTTGGTGCATGAGACCGGAAAGGTAGTCACGCGAGCCGGAGATGGCGGCGATGCCAAGGGTGGCGGATTGCCAGGTGATCGCTTCGTCCATTTCTGCGATGGAGATGTTGAAGCCGTGGGCCAGCTTTTCCTTCAGGCTGCGAACGACCTGACGACGGTCCTTGAGGGAGTGGGCATGCTCGATACGAAGCTCGAGGAACATGGCGGCGACAGGCATTGGAAATTCATCTTAACGCTAAGGGCCGGCGGCGCTAAGGATCAGATATGGAGTAGGGAGCGGGCTGGGATGCTGAAGCGGCGACGCGAGATGTGCAGCGAATAGAGTCTTATTCTCCGTGCACTGGCCATCTTCCGCCGCGACTTCCACATCCCACCGGACGGGTGAGGCAAAAAGGCACACCCTTCTCTTCGAGAAGAAGAGAAACAGGAGATTGGGAATATGAAGAAACTTTGGGTTTTGGCTGCAACGCTGGTGAGCTGCGGATTTCTATACGCGCAAGAACAGAACCCTACGGCGACCGATCACTGGCCGCAGAACCAGCAGCCCGACGGGCAGACGGATGCAGGCATTCCGATTTACAAGATTCAGGTAGTGGCGCGCGATATCCCGGCGGTGAACTACTTTCATCGCAGCGGCGCGACCAAGATTGGATTTGAGGGGACTCCGCTGCTGCCGATGGCGAAGGGCAGTGCGGAGGTGAACAGCCTGAACGGCCGGACGGAGATCAAGGCTCATTTCGAAGGGCTGGGAGCGGCCAACGGATTTGGCATTGAGTATCTGACCTACGTACTGTGGGCGATTTCGCCTGAAGGGCGGCCGGTGAATCTGGGTGAAGTGCTGTGGACGCACGGTCACGCGGACACAACGGTGACAACGAACCTGCAGTCGTTCGGATTGATTCTGACGGCGGAGCCGTATTTTGCGGTGACGATGCCGAGCGATCTGGTGATCATGCAGAATGTCATCCTGAATGACAAGACGACTGGCGTGCTGGAGACCATTAACGCTCACTACACTCTGCTGCCACGCGGCGCGTACACGGATACGGCGGGGCGGCACACGGTGCTGCATCCGATCACGCGCGATGACCGTTCTCCGCTGGAATTGTATGAGGCGATCAACGCGATGCAGATCGCTGAAGCCGCGGGTGCCGATCAATATGCAGCCGAGAGCATGGCGAATGCGAAACAGGACTTGCAGAATGCCCAGGCGATGGATCTCCATCAGAAAGAGATGAAGCAGGAAATCACCTATGCGCGCGAGGCGGTGCAGACAGCTGAAGATTCTCGGCTGATTACGATCCGCAAGATCAAGGCGGGCGACGAGGCGGCGGAAAAGGCACGGATTGAGGCGGATCGCCGCAAGGCCCAGGATGATGCGGCGGCAGCCCAGGCCCAGGCGCAGCAGTCTGCGGCGGCAGCCCAGCAGGCGCAGGATCAGCAGGCCCAGGCGCAAGCGCAGGCGGCTGCGGCGCAGCAACAGGCGCAAGCGGCGCAGCAGCAGGAAGCGCAGGCGCAGGCGGCAGCGGCACAGGCTCGCGCGCAGCAGCAGGCAGCGGAAGCAGCGGCAGCCCAGGCAGCTCAGCAAACCGCGGAGATGCGCGAGCGCCTGAAGCAGCAGCTGAATTCAGTGCTGAACACGCAGGAGACGGCTCGGGGCTTGATTGTGAATATGTCGGACGTGTTGTTCGACTTCAACAAATACACGCTGAAATCGGACGCGCAGGTGAAGCTGGCGAAGATTTCCGGGATTCTGCTGACCTATCCGAACCTGAAAATGCAGGTGGAAGGGTATACGGACAGCGTAGGGTCGGACGAGTACAACCTGAAGTTATCGCAACAACGTGCGACCACGGTGCAGGCATTTCTGATTGAACAGGGAGTGCAGCCGGGCAATATAACGTCGCAGGGATATGGAAAGGCCGATCCTGTGGCAGACAACTCGACGAACTCAGGACGCACTCAGAATCGGCGCGTCTCGATGGTCGTCTCGGGTCAGTCGATTGGGGTACAGGAGGCGGCTCCGACCAGTTCGATGAACCAGCCGATGCCGGCTCCTCAGCCTGCGCCGCAGGCTGCGCCGAGCAATTATGCAACGGGGACAGCGAATACGCCGCCGCAGGACTAGCCGTCCATGCGGACGCGCCCTACGGCGCAAAACGCGAACAGAATGGCCGCCCTTCGGGGCGGCCTTCTTGTTTTGGCCGGACCTTTGAATTTCGTCACAACTCACTTGCAATTCACAAGTGAGTCTTGCTAGCGTGGCGGGCGTGGCTCGCAAGACTAGCCCCAGGCATCGTTCCGGTTGTCCGGTCAACATCTCCCTGGAGGTGTTTGGGGACCGGTGGTCGCTGCTGATTGTGCGGGACCTGATGGTGCGCGGGTTCACGACGTTTCAGGATTTTCTGGAGTCGGGGGAAGGGATTGCGACGAATATTCTGGCGGATCGGCTGCGGCGGTTGAAGAGGTCCGGGATCGTGACGGGCGAGAGGGATGAGAATGATGGGCGGCGGGTGATCTATCGGCTGACGAAGAAGGGAATCGATCTGGCGCCGGTGATGCTGGAGATGCTGATCTGGGGGGCGGAGCATGAGAAGACGGGTGCGCCGCCCGCGGTGATCGCAGAGCTGGCGAAGACGCGGCGCGCTGTGGTGGAGGAGACCAGACGGCGGTGGAAGGAGCGGGATCCGGCGCCGCTGCTGCCGTGGTTAGGTGGGCCGAAGAGGGAATTGAGCAAAGTGGTCATGGAGTGAGGTCCGGCATAGCGCGGAGCATGGTCGGATGCGGTAACACAGAACGGTGGAGCGGTGTAGGTTGTTCAAATTTGCAGGAAAAGGAGAAGGGCAATGAAGGTCACACCGTATTTGATTTTCAACGGGCAGTGCGAAGAGGCGTTCAAGACTTACGAGCGGGTTTTGGGCGGCAAGATCGTGGCGATGTTCAGCTTTGGCGATAGCCCGACGGCGAAACAGTATCCACAAATGGCGAAGCAGGTGATGCATGCGCGCCTGGATATCGGTGACCAGATGGTCCTGGCCAGCGATTGTCCGCCTGAGCATTTTGAGAAGGCGCAGGGGTCGTCAGTGTGCCTGGAAGTGGATGACGTGGCGAATGCGGAGCGGATTTTCGCGGAACTGGCGAAGGACGGCAACGTGAAGATGCCGATTCAGGAGACGTTCTGGGCGAAGCGATACGGGCAGGTCGTGGATCGGTTCGGGACGCCGTGGATGGTGAATGTGTCGGCGCCAGCGTACGCGGCGGCGTGAGGAACAGGGAACAGGGTACAGGGATCAGGAATGCGGCGGCGATGCCGTCATGCGGGCGATGTAGAAGGACATGAAGAACCGGGAGCGATGGATGAGCAGAGTGCGGGTGCTGGTGGGAACGAAGAAGGGCGCGTTCATTTTGACGGCGGATGGGAAGCGCGACACCTGGGAGGTGAGCGGGCCCTTCTTCGCGGGCTGGGAGATTTATCACATGAAGGGATCGGCGGTGAATCCCGATCGGATTTATGTTTCGCAGACGAGCGGATGGTTTGGGCAGATCATTCAGCGGTCCGATGATGGCGGGAAGACGTGGACGACGCCGGGTGGGGGCGTGCAGAAGTCGCCGCAGGGCATGCCGATGGGGGAGAGCAACAAGTTCGTCTATGACACTTCAGCGGAGACGGGCGCGCCGCTGACGACGCATCAGTGGTACGACGGAACGCAGCATCCGTGGGAGTTCAAACGGGTGTGGCATCTGGAGCCTTCGCTGACGGATGCGGAGGCGGTGTACGCGGGCGTGGAGGACGCGGCGCTGTTTCAGTCGAAGGACGGCGGGCACTCGTGGCAGGAGTTGCCGGGGTTGCGAGGACATGGCACGGGTCCGCAGTGGCAGCCGGGCGCAGGTGGGATGTGTCTGCACACGATCGTGCTCGATCCGAAGGATCCGGCGCGGATCTACATTGCGATTTCGGCGGCCGGAGCGTTTCGCACGGATGATGGCGGCAAGACGTGGAAGCCGATCAATAAGGGACTGCGGTCGCAGTTCATCCCGGATCACGATGCAGAGGTCGGACATTGCGTGCACCACATCGCGATGAGCCCACAGAGACCGGGTGTGTTGTTCATGCAGAAGCACTGGGACGTGATGCGCAGTGATGACGCCGGCGATTCGTGGCACGAGGTGAGCGGGAATCTGCCGACGGATTTTGGGTTTGCCATCGATGTTCATGCGCACGAGCCGGAGACGGTGTATGTTGCGCCGATCACGAGCGACTCGCTGCATTATCCGGTTGACGGCAAGCTGCAGGTGTGGCGCAGCAAAACGGGTGGCAATGATTGGGAGGCGATGACGCAGGGGCTTCCGCAGAAGGATTGCTACGTGAATGTGCTGCGCGATGCGATGGCAGTGGATTCGCTGGACGATTGCGGTGTGTATTTCGGGACGACGGGCGGCCAGGTGTATGTTTCGCCGGATGGCGGGGATCACTGGAAGCCGATTGTGCACGATTTGCCGGCGGTGCTGTCGGTGGAAGTGCAGACGATTCCATGATTCGAGTTGAGTTGCCGCATCATTTGCGGACGCTGGCCCAGGTGAGCGGCGCGGTGACGCTGGAGGTGGACGAACCGGTGACGCTGCGGCGTGTGCTGGATGTGCTGGAGGCGCAGTATCCGGTGCTGCGGGGAACGATTCGGGATCACGGCACGCAACAACGGCGGGCGTTTCTGCGGTTCTTTGTGTGCCAGGAGGATTGGTCGCACGAACCGGTGGATGCACCACTGCCGGAGGCGGTGGCGACGGGGAAGGAGCCGGTGCTGGTGATTGGCGCGATTGCCGGGGGCTAGCCGTCCAGGCGGCTACCGGACTCGCCGTCCAGGCGGCCGCGGGACTGGCCGTCCAGGAGGACGCGCTTCGCGCCGTTCGGGGCCAGCCCAGGGCGGAGTCCGGGAACTTGCGGGGAGTTGGCGATTTTGCGGAAATCAACGACGAGACAGAGGAGCAATTGATGGCGATAGCGACAGATGTGGAAGTGGGAGAGGTTCGGGTTTTGCGGGAGCAGGCGAAGGCGATACACGGGGTGCTTCGCGCGAATACAGAGGGGATTACGGAGGCGGATAGTTTGGTTCAGCCGCAGCCGGGCGGGAATTGTTTGAATTGGGTTGTGGGGCACTTGATGGAGACCTGGGATATGGTGCTTCCGCTAGTGGGCGAGGAGCCGGTGCTGGGCGGGACCGTACTCGCTCGATACAAGCGCGGGAGTGCAGAGCTGCACGAGGCCGGCGAGGCTTTGCCTCTGGAGAAGCTGCTGAGCGCGTGCGATGAGGCAGCGAAGCGGATGGATGCGGGACTGGCGGGTCTGACGGAAGATAAGCTGGATGAGCTGGCGCCGTTCTCGCCGCGGAAGAGAGCTGACGAGACGGTGCGGTCTCTGCTATCGCTGGTGATGTTTCATCAGGCGTATCACGTGGGGCAGACGGGGTTGCTGCGGCGGATCGCGGGCAAGGAAGGGAAGATCAAGTAAGGCGGCAAGAGACGAGCGTGCTGCGAGCGTGAGGCCAGCGGAGAGCGAGGGGTTATGCAGAAGATCAAGCCATTTTTGTGGTTTAACGATAATGCCGAAGAGGCGGTGCAGTTTTATGTTTCCAGCTTCAGAAATGCGAAAGCCGGGGCCGTGACGCGGTGGGGTGAGGGCGGGCCGGGAAAGGCGGGGTCGGTTTTGACAGCGAGCTTCACGATTGGCGATCTGGAGTTCGTCGCGCTCAACGGCGGACCGCACTACCAATTCAACAATGCGGTTTCGTTTGTGATCCCGTGCGATTCGCAGGCGGAACTGGATGAGATGTGGGCGAAACTGACTGAGGGCGGTGAAGAAGTTCAGTGCGGATGGCTAAAGGATAAGTTTGGGCTGGCGTGGCAAGTAGTTCCAGCGAACATGTCGGAATTGTTACAGGGGAAGGACGCTGAAGGCGGGAAGCGCGCGATGCAGGCGATGATGCAGATGAAGAAACTGGATATTGCAGCTCTGAAGCGAGCGGGCGGCCTTGAATAACATAGACTGTCCCAGTTGATTACGTAAGCTATTCGGTACCCCCCCAGCTTCGCCCCCGGGTTTGCACGCGCCGAAAAAGAGGACACGTAAGCTATTCGATAGTGAGAGATGAGGCGTGATCGATTCCGGTCGCGCCTTTATTTTTGTCCAATGAAACCGGGCACGTTCGATCCGGAACATACGTAAACAAAGGGCGCGACAAATGGGGAGGGCGCGTGTCCGAGAGGACCAGTAGAGACCGAGCGTGCAGCGAAAAAGATTCGGTCGCAAAGAAAGCGTGTTGGGGTCCGAGGAGAAATTGCTATGATGATGGCCTCCCGAGTACGCAAGGGGAGCGCGCCGGAGGGCAGGGAAGAGCAGCAATAGTTCGAAGAACGAGACCACCAGTTGCAGTGGCGGCAGTAAGCTCCAGCAAACGCCGGGGCTATCCGAGGGAGTAGAAGATGAATTTGCGCGGAATTGCGACTGCGGCGGCGGTGAGTGTCGCGGCCATGGCGCTGACGGTTCAGGCTCAGAGCTTTGGAATGGCAAAAACGAAGGTTACGCTGCAGCGCAAGCTGCCAGCGCTGATGCCAGTAGAGGGCGACTCGATCCGGGTGAAGGTGACGGCGCACGGAGATGCGACGAATCTGGCGCAGGATCTGCAGTCGCAGCTGGAGACGGAACTGCTGAAGGACAATCCGAAGTTGCGTTCGGAGGAGACAAATCCTTCGACGTCGGTCAATGTCGAGATTACGAGTGTGAGTCCGATTCAGCGGACGACGACGCAGAAGCCGAACGCAATGGCAGGTAAGAACGGGCCAAAGACCTTGCCGTATTTGCGGATCACGGCGTCGCTCAGCGTTGCCTTCCAGGCAAAGGGACGCTCGGGGCGGACGCTGGGGTCGGACAATGTGACGGTGAACTACGACGAGCAATTCGACAGCAACGGAAACAACACCTCGCACGGAATCATGGGGACGATGAGCAGCGGGTGGCACAAAATCAAGGGAGGGTCGAGCGAGAGCCAGGACGATCAGCCCCCGTCGGACGGAGAGCTGCGAACCAAGCTGCTTGGGATAGCGGTGCACCGGATGGCGTCGCAGATTGTGAACACGGATGAGGGCATCGACGTGTTCCTGGCAAAGAACAAGGGCGCGATCGACGAAGGCGATAAGGCCGCGGAGTCGGGGCTGTGGGAACGGGCGCTGGAGACATTTGAGACAGCGCCACCACTATCCAAGAAGGATGAGGATGCGTATCGGCTGTACAACATCGGCGTGGCGAACGAAGCGCTGGGATATGCGGCCGAGGATCCGAAGTCGGCGATGAAGTTTTTGGATGAGGCGGCGATCAATTACGGCAAGGCGATCGACGATAAGCCGGGCGAGAAGTATTTCCTTGAGCCTCAGAAGAGGATCGAGACGGCGCTGGCGCATTACAGGAAGCTGGAGGCAGAGAAGAATGCTCCTCCGTCGGCCCCTCCCGCCGCGCCAGCAGCAACGCCTCCACCAGCAGCAACGCCTCCGCCAGCAGCGGTGCCTGCTTCAACGGCCGCGGCGGGTGCGGGGACCAAGGCAAAGAAGCCAGCAAGCGCGCCAACGAAGACTCCGGCGGCTTCGACCAAGAGCGCTGCGGCAACGACGCCCAACGGCACCAATCACCCGACTAAATCCGGATCGACTGCGCTGACGGATACTCAGGTGATTGCCATGGTGAAGAGCGGAATCGCTGACGAGATGGTCGAGCAGACGGTGAAGACGGCCAAGGCGGTGGACTTTGATTTAAGCTCGGCTGGGCAACACAGGCTGACTGCGGGCGGAGTGAGTGCCGAGGTATTGAGCGCGATGAAGGTTCGAGCAGCGCAGGATCTGGCGAGCGGGAAATGAGGATCATGCTGGGGACGAATACATTAGCGCGGGCATTATTGCTGGCGATGGTGGCTGGGTTGGGGTGCGCGTGCGCGCGTGCGGCGGACGATCGCTGTGGGTCGGGCAGAGATCTGATTGTTCAGGCGCTGGAGCATGCGGGTCCGACGAGCGGGGACGGCGACTACGAAAATGCGCTGCAGTTGCTGAAGCATGCGGTTTCTACATGCACCGAGTTGGGGGATGCGTGGTATTACCGTGGCCTGGTGGAGCAACGGCTGGGGCATGCGAGTTTGGCGCAGTACTCGATGGACAAAGCGCGGATGTTTAACTCTGAGGCACAGCGGGATGGGTTGAATCCGTTTGTGCTGGCGACTCCGCCGGCGAGGAGGACGCGCGCCCTTGGCAACGGGACGACACAGCCGGGTGCACCGGCCGCGGGGACGCCATCGGTTGCGGGTCCGGTACAGCAGAAGTGGGCGCTGGTGGTAGGGATCAGCCGCTTTGGTGATCACGCCATTCAGTCGCTGGACTACACCACGCAGGACGCCAATGCTTTTGCCGCGGAATTGAAGGATCCGGCGATTGGGCATTTTTCTCCGGACAAGGTGAAGGTGCTGACCGACGATCAGGCGACGACGCGCAACATCAAGATGCAGCTGAACGCGATCGCGCGCCAGGCACAGCCGAACGATCTGGTGGTGATCTACATGGCGACGCATGGTTCGTCGCGCGATCTGGACAAGGTTGGGCAGGTGAACTATCTGGTGACGTACGACACGGAGATCCATAGTGCCGACCAGCCGGATCAGGACGCGTTGTATGCGACAGCCCTGCCGATGGTGGATCTGGCCAATGCGGTGGCAACGCGGGTGAAGGCGTTGCGGACGATGGTGATTCTGGACACGTGCTACAGCGGCGGTGCGATTCAACACGCGACGAAGATGGGAGCGGGCATGGCCAACTCCTCGCCCTCGCAGGCGAATCTGGATCGGATCAGCGAGGGAACGGGGCGGATCGTGATCACGGCAGCCAGCTCGGATGAGGAGTCGCTGGAGAGCCCGGAACTGCGCCATGGATACTTCACCTATTTCCTGCTGGAGGCGCTGAAAAGCGGCCACGGGATGAACCCGATGAGCCAGGTATTCGCCTCGGTGGCACAACAGGTATCGCAAAGGGTGGCGGCTGACAGCAAGAAGGACGGGGAGAATCTCGAACAGCATCCGATGATGAGCCGGAGTTCGGATGATGCGGATTTCGCGCTGGGCCTGACGGCGGGTGGCGGGACGGCTAAGGGCGGGCGATAAGTCGAAGCTTATCGGCCCCCGGGAAGGTCAGAAGGCCTGGATGGGGCCTGGGTAACGCGCAATGAGCGGATCGACGGTAAGCAATAACAGGCCGTCCGCGCTGGCTTGCGCGATCAAGATGCGATCAAAAGGATCTTTATGGAGTGGCGGCAAGCCGGCCAGTGCGACTGCGTGCCTGCCCGTGATGGCCAGCTCCGTATAACCGTTGTCGAGGAGTCCGCGGCGAAGGAGGGCGGGATCGGCGCGGAAGTCGGACCGGCCGATGGTGTGCTTGATTGCAATTTCCCATAGGCTGGCCGTGCTGAAAATCAATTGGTGGATGGGGTCTTCGATCATGGCACGCGCATGAGGGGGGAGACGGTCGGGGTCGCCCGCGGCCCAGAGGAGAATGTGCGTATCGAGCAGCAGCTTCACGGTAGCAACTTCATCGCGTGCCATCGAAGAGGCGGGCAATTTCGTGGGCGCCGATCTGGTCGAAATCGTCCGGGACGGCGATTTGGCCGGTGAGGAATCCGGTGCGACGCATGGCAGCTTCTTGCGGGGCATTGATGGCGGTCAATTTGACGACGGGCTTACCGGACTTGGCGATGACGACGGAGTCGCCCTGAGCCGCCTGTTCGATGAGGCGGGAAAGGTGGGTTTTGGCTTCGTGGATATTAATGGTGCGGGCTGTCTTCATATGGACTAAGTCTATCTAGTCTAGTCCTATTCGTCAATCACCTTTTCGATAGTTTGCGGATTTTGCATTTTCCGGCGCCCCGATCTGCGTATATGCGATTACAGCCATGGAGGACGGGGTCGTTGGACCAGTCGCCGGAGACATTTCGAGGGATGGTGGAGCGTCATCAGGCGCGAGTGTTTTCGATTGCTTTTCGGATCCTGGGGGAGACGGGCGTGGCGGAAGAGGTGGCGCAGGATGTCTTTCTGGAACTGCATCGCAATCTGGGGCGGATCGAGAACGACGAGCATGTGGCGGCCTGGCTGAGGAGAGTGGCGTGTCATCGCGCAACCGATGCGTTGCGGAGGCGGGCGGCGCGCGGGGATGCGGCGGCGGAGGAGTATCAGGATGGGATGGCGTTGCGGCCGGTGGTCCGGGACCTTGCGCCGGTGATGAATCGGGTGGAGCAGTTGCTGCTGACGCTGCCGCCGTCGCAACGAGCGGTGATGCTGTTGCGGTATCAGGAAGACCTGGAGCCGGAGAACATCGCGGTTGAGCTGAAGATGCCACTGGCGACGGTGAGAAGCTATCTGCAGCGCGGGGTGAAGATGCTGCGGGCGAAGGCGGAACGGACGCTGAAGGAGTACAGCCGTGGTTGAGAGAATCGACGATTTCGAGAGGGAACTGAAGGAGAAGCTGCGGGTGCGGCCGGCTCCGGTGGGCTTTGCAGACCGAGTGATGGCGCGCGTGCCGGCGCGGCGGACATGGAGTTGGAAGTGGCTGGGGATGCCGGCGTGGCGATGGGCTGTGGTGACGCTGCTGGTGGCGGGCATGGTGGTGGGCGGCGTAGAGCGGGAGCGGGAACAGCGGGTAGCTGGAGAGCGAGCGCGGGAACAGGTGCTGCTCGCGCTGCGGATCACGGGGTCGACGCTGCGCGATGTGCAGCAGAAGGTGAACACGGGTGGGCAGGTGAAGTTCAGTCAAAAGGGCGCGGGAAGAACGGTGCTCGAAAAGGATGAGCAGTAGCAAGGGTTCGGGAAATGGAGAGGGGTCTGGTATGAAAAGAGTCCCGGTTGGGATTGCAGTTTGGTGTTTGGCGGTTATCGCAGGGGTGGGGTTGCCGGTAATGGCGCAATCGTCGCAGCCGTTTCCGGTGGTGCTGGAAAAGCAGCTTGCGGACCGCGCTTCGAATTACACGGAAGTGTCGCTGGACCGGAAGATGCTGGACTTCGCCAGCCGGTTTATGAACGAAAAGGACGACGCGGAAGGGAAGCGGATCGTCTCGAAGCTGAACGGCGTGTATGTGCGCAGCTACGAGTTCGATAAGCCGGGGCAATATACGGCGGCGGATCTGGATGCGGTCCGCAAGCAATTCGACACAGCGGAGTGGAGCGTGCTGGTGAAGACGCGGTCGCGGGGGGCGACAGACGACGCGGATATCTATATGAAGCTGGTGAACGGCGAGGTGCAGGGGATGTTCATCCTGGATGCCGAGTCGAAGGAGCTGAACTTCGTCTATATTTCGGGGCCGATTCGTCCGGAGGATTTGAAGGATCTGAGCGGGAACTTCGGGATTCCGGCGGGCAGCTACGAGATGACGGTGAAGTCGAAGGACAAAACGAAAGACAAGACGGAGAAGAAGGTGGATGAGAAGGCGCAGAAGGAGGAGCAGCCATGAGAATCAGGGACTTTATTTTTGGGGCCACTACTCTGACTACGGTTGTTGCAGTGGTTCTGCCCATCACGGTGCGGGCGGCTTCCGGGCACGACTTCGATGCTGTGGTTTCAGCCGTGGAGCAGCGGTACGAAGCACATGCAGAGAAGGTCCCGATGATGGGCTTCGTGAACTTCTGCGCGTGGGTGGCGACACGCGGCGGCGTAAAGGGGATGAAGATTGCCGAGTTCGATCATCTGGGTGATGTTTCCGATTCGGGGGAGTTGGAGAAGCTGGTGGGCGATTCGTTGGGCGACCGCTGGGAGCGGTTCATCGTGGATCGACAGCGCGGCGGAGGGGTCGACATTATTTACGTGCAGCCGAACGGGTCAGCAATGCGCATGGTGATTGCCGATTACGAGCATGGAGAGCTGGATTTGGTCCGCATGGAGGTGAACGCGGATCGGCTGCAGCACTGGATGAAGGATCCGGAGGGCAGCGCGCGACGGCACGATTACGGGACGAATGGGAGCGGCACTCCGGATTGAAATTCAGGGAATAGGCAATAGGGAACAGGCAGTAGGGAACAGGCGGCTTCGTGCCGCCTGTTCTATTTGGAGTATTCGTCGCGCAGCTTTGTTTGGCGGCTGACCATGGGCACCGCTATGCCCTGAATGTAGACCTGTTTCACATCGGTTCGAACGTCGAGGGGATCGCCATTCGCGATGACGACGTTGGCCATCTTGCCGACATCGAGGGAACCGAGCTTATCGCCGAAGCCAAACATTTCGGCGACATTCAGCGTGATGGCTTTGAGGGCGTCGTCATAAGGAAGGCCATATCCGACCGCGAATCCGGCGGCGTAGGGCAGATTCCGCGATGAGTGGCTGCTGGCCGGACCGCCACCGTCGGCTGACGAAATGGCGATCTTCACTCCACGCTTCGCCAGTTCGGCCGGGAGCGTGAAGACGGCATCGTAGCGTTCGTTGGCACGGGGCGCGTCGTAGATGGAGCCAATGATGACGGGGACTTTCCAAGCCGCGATTTCGTCAAGGACTTCCTGGGTGTGCGTGACGTGATTGAGGATGACTTTGAGGTGGAATTCCTGGGCGAGATGCATGATGGTCTCGACGTCATAGGATTCGTAGACGCCGATGACGACGGGGCGCTCGCCTTTGAGGTAAGGAATCAGGGCTTCGAATTTGAGGTCACGTTTGAAGGCTTTGTCGTCCTTCTTCGCGGCCGCATCGCGCTTTGCCATGTAGTCCTGCGTATCAAGGAAGGTCTGGCGAAGCTCGGTAACGAGGCCCATGCGAGTGGAAGGGTAGGTTGCGTGGCCGCCCCGAAAGCCGTTGGACCGGCGCTGTTCGGCGCCGTAGTTCATGGCAAGAGCAACGTCGGTGGCGAGCATCATCTGATTGCGGTTGCCGTAGAGCTGGATGAAGATGTCCTGGCCGGCAATGGAGTCGTCGCTGGCGGGAGCGACCACGGCGTTGGTGATGCCGTTGAGGCGGGCGACGGGGATCAAGTCGGTCTCGGAGTGGAAGGCGTCGGAGACATGCATGTGGGGCATGATCTCGTCGGAGCGTTCGGCCAGATCGTTGGTCATGGCGTCGGCGCTGATTTCGGTGAGGCCAAAGTTGGTTTCGGGGTCGATGAGGCCGGGATAGACGGTGAGACCTTTGGCGTCGACGATCCGGGCGTCTTTGGGAATTTTCACTTCGGCGGCGGTGCCGACCGCGGCGATTTTGCCATCGGCGATCACGAGCACTCCATTCTCGATGGTGCCGTGGCTGACGGTGAGGAGTTTGCCGCCGGTGATGACGATGGTTTTCGGTGTGGGAGTGTCCGCGGCGAGCAGGGCCGCTGGAACCATCCAACATGTAACAGCTACAGTTACTTGAGCCAGGAGCTTCATTACTGTCCGTCCTCCCCATCGTCGGAGCCGAAGCCGCCGCCGTCGTGCATCACGCCATTGAAATGAGTGGTTCCCCAGCCGGGCAGGGAGGCGTCGAAGAACAGATCGCCGTCGATGTAGACCTTCATTGCGTGGGCATAGGTGGAGAGGGGATCGTGGTTCCAGAGGACCAGGTCGGCATCTTTGCCGACATCGATGGAGCCGGTGCGGTCATCCACTCCGATGATCCAGGCAGCATTGAGGGTGACCATGCGAATGGCCTCGTCCTCGGTGGCTCCGCCGTAGTGGACCATTTTGCCGGCTTCAACGTTAAGACGGCGGATGTGGTCGTCGGAATCGCTCTTGAGCGCGACTTTGACGCCCTGGCGCATGGACATCACGGCGTTCCAGGGAATGGCGTCGCGGGCTTCATCCTTGAATCCCCACCAGTCTGTGAAGGTCGCGATCCCGGTGCCGTCGGCGGCGATTTGCGGAGCGACTTTATACATCTCGAGTGCGTGGTGGAAGGCGCGAATTTTGTAGCCGTACTCTTTGGCGATGGCTTCCTCGGTGAGGAACTCGTCGGCGCGATAGCAGTGGATCTGCACGTAGAGCTTGCCGCGGAGAACGTCGGCGAGAGCCTCGAGCTTGAGATCACGCTTGGGAGCGACGGCGTCTTTGTCGCCCTT
>Ga0182015_10004016_pt1 | contig 16090 bp, 15 predicted proteins | sample 712P3MmetaG_FD_120478 | JGI IMG/M metagenome (GOLD analysis project Ga0182015, IMG submission 120478) | Permafrost microbial communities from Stordalen Mire, Sweden - 712P3M metaG | ecosystem: Environmental > Terrestrial > Soil > Wetlands > Permafrost | place: Sweden: Stordalen | collected... | reverse complement strand
GCCCTCCGCAACGACCGGATCGTTTTCGCTGTTTGCATGTTCAAGCGTCCGGCACATCTCGCTCAAGCGGCTGGCGCCCAGGGTCGCGCTCGTTCCGCGCAGCAGATGTGCCGCGTGCCGAAGCGCTTCCCGATCGCCGCTGCGTATCGCGTTCTCAATCGCCGCCAAGCGACCCGGCAGCACCGCCGCAAAGCCGCTGCTTAGATGCTCGCGCATGTCATGGCTCAGCGTTGTTCGCAGCTGAGTGATCATCGTCGGACTGAGCAGCGTCACCCGGGCCGTGTCAGCGTCGCCGTCGCGTGCGGGAGGCGCTACCTCGCGGTGCGCGCGTCCGGCGCGGCGTGCCTGTCGTGGCGACACTGATTCAACACTGGAGCTGTTGTTGGGGATCGACAGCTCGCGTATGGATAGACCGCGTCAGCATGTCGGCGAGGACCTCCGCTGAGACACCTTTGCGGCAATACGCGCTCGCGCCGGCCAAGAGCGGCGCGCGATCAGCAGTCGGTGGCGACGAGCGTCAAAAAAGGCCGGCATCGCGTCAACGATCCAGGTTCGTCTTGGCGAAGATGTCTTTCGCCATCAATGACATATCGGCAAACCGTCGCCGCTACGTGAGGGGTTGTGACCATCAAGCGCCGGATAGTCGGAGCATGGCTCCGGGTCTTCCTGCCGCTTATGTGATGAGCCCGAGCCGTAGTGCCTGGGCCACGGCGGCTGGCCGGTCGTGAACCCCAAGTTTTTCGTAGATCCGGTGCAGCGCGGCCTTGATGCTGGACGGACTGAGCGCTAGCTGTACTGCGATCTCCTGCGTCCCTAAGCCGTCGGCGCTATATCTGAGGATGAGCTGCTCGCGCCTGGTAAGCAAGATCGACGTTGTGGTTCCCTCGTGTCTGGCCAGAGCGGCAATCTCCTCTTGGATCGCCGGGTCGAGAAAGGTCCCGTCGCGGAGTGTCTGGCGGATGGCGAAGACGAACTGGTCCGCCGCGGCCGTCCGGCTGATGAGCCCGACGACGCCAGCGTGTAGCGCGCGCCACGCCTGATGTGGGTCGATCTGGTCATAGATCAGGATCACGCGGGTTAGGACCGCGACCGTTCGCACCTGGCCGAGCGCGATCTCGGGGTCCGCGGTCTGCCAGATGTTGAAGCCGACAAGCGCAACCGCCGGTTCTTGCAGCGTGATCTCGTTCGCGAGCGCGCCCAGATCGGTTACGCCGTGAACCACCATCAGGTCAGTCTCGGAAGCGATGCGCGCTTGAATTCCCTCGATCACCACTGGATGCACGTCGGCTACCATCACGCGCACTGGGCGGTTGGCCGTATCTCGGAGCAGCGGGGTGCGCTTGCTCGTCATACGCCCCGACGGCGTGCCACTCGCCCCGTTACCGCGTTGAGTGTCTGTGGTTCTCACCTGCGCAGCCAGCCCTCAGACGACGCTGATCCGCCAAAAGGGCACTCGGGCGAGCCAGGGTCGTTCGCCGCGATCGCTCGGCCTGCGTCTGCAGAGCCATGCGACCCGCGAGCCGCCGTCAGCGCGACCCGCCCGCTGCCTTGAGTTAGCCGCCCCGGAAACCGTTGCGACGCGACCCTTCGGTCTTGAGGAGACGATGCCACGTATCCCACACTTGGTTAACGCTCTATTAGGTCCACGCAACCATAGGTGGCTGCCCGACTTATGTAAATGGGCCTGTTGTACTTATTTCCCTGGTCGATTCGCAACTTTTCGGTAGTCCGATCGGACTAAGAACAGTCCGACTGAACCAGATATGCAGCGCCGGTTTGGCCACGGTTTGACCTCGTCAAGTGGTAAATTTCTACCTAGGAGCTTTTGTCAGCCGCTACAGGAGGTTTGCGGCTCAGGCTAGTTAGAAGGGGTCAAAAGAGCAACAGCGTCCGATGTGCGCAGAACATCACTCTGTCGCCTACAACGAGGGGGCCCTTACGGTCGCTCTTGTCGACGACGAGGAACTGATTCGTCGAGCGGTCACGCAAGCCCTCGCCGCTAGCGGCGTCGTGTGTGTCGGTGAGGCAACAAGCGCCAGGGCCGGCGTCGAGCTAGTGGTTGGCTCGCGTCCTGACGTTGTGCTCATCGACCTCAATCTTCCCGATAGCAATGGCGTCACCGCGATCGAGCAGCTCGCTCGGATGGCGCCCGCAACGCGCATCCTGATCCTCACTCGTAGCGAACACAACCAGGTCGTCGAAGCGATCATCGCCGGCGCGAGCGGCTACATCCTCAAGAGCGCGACTGCCGAGCAGATCGTTGCCGCAGTCAAAGCGACCGCCGCCGGCGAGACCGCAATTTCGCCGCCGATCGCCACGAGGCTCCTCCAGCGCGTCCGCGAACGCGACATTCCCGTCACCAGCGGCAGCGACAGCGCCGCAAGCGCGATCCGCGCCGTCCTCACGCGCCGCGAGCTGGAGATCTTCACGCACCTGGCGAGCGGCAAAAACAATCAGCAGATCGGCGAGGAGCTGGACCTCAGCACCAACACGGTGCGCAACCATATCGCGAGCATTCTCGCCAAGCTTCACCTCGACAACCGTATCCAGGCGGCTGTCCAAGCGGTGCGCAGCGGCATCTCCTGAAACGCACAGCTCGCGCGCGGCGACCGTCGAGCAACTGGCGAAACGACGCCGCGAGCGCGGGGTGACCTCGACGCCGAGCCTCGGGAAGGTGCCGCGCTGGTTATCGTTCTGCAGCGATGTGCCGGCTCTTCGGAATGTCCGGGGCACCGCACCGGGTGCGGGCTACGTTCTGGCTGTTGGAGGCGGAGGACAGTTTGCTGGCGCAAAGCCACCGCGAACCCGATGGCACCGGCCTCGGCTACTTCGCCGCAGACGGATCGCCGCTGGTTGACAAGCGGCCGATCGCTGCCTTCGAGGACCGGGCATTTGCGCGCGAGGGCCGAGCGGTCCGCTCGGAGACGTTCGTCGCGCACATCCGCTTTGCCTCGACGGGTGGGCTCACGGCCGAGAACACCCACCCGTTCGAGCAGGAGGGTCGCCTCCTGGCGCACAACGGCGTGATCGAGAACCTCCCCAAGCTCGAGGCGCGGCTCGGGAGCTACCGCGGTCTCGTGCACGGCGACACCGACTCGGAGCGCTTCTTTGCGCTCGTCACAAAAGAGACCGACTCCCATCGTGGCGACGTGAGCGCGGGCCTGGTCGCCGCTGCCCGCTGGGTTGCGGAGGAGCTGCCGGTGTTCGCGCTGAACGTTGTGCTCACCACGAGCAACGAGCTGTGGGCACTTCGCTATCCACAGACACACCCGCTGTACGTACTCGAACGGCAGCCTGCCGGCGCGCTCGAGCACCGCAGTGCCAGCGGCACGATGCGCGTCCGCAGTGCCGACCTCGACGATAGGCGATCCGTCGTCGTAGCGAGCGAGCAGATGGACGAGGATCCAGGCTGGCGGCCACTCGCATCCGGGGAGTTGCTGCACGTTGACGGGGACCTGCGCGTTTCAACGACGATTGCGATCGGACATCAGCCGCGTCACCGACTCGAGCTTGCCGATCTCGCCCCGCATGCCGCCGCATCGCAGGCGCCGCCGCCGACGGGGTCGCAGACTGCCTAGATACACGCAAGCACCGCTCTCGTAAAACATGGACACCTGAACGACCCGGCTGCTCTCGTGCACACCAAACGATCGGAGGCGAAATGGCGAAGGTGCTCTACACCGCCGAAGCTACGGTTATCGGCGGGCGGGCCGCAGGCCACGGCCGCACGACCGACGGCGAGCTTGACGTCGAGCTGCGCAGCCCGGTGGAGATGGGGGGCGAAGGCGGCGGCACCAACCCCGAGCAGCTGTTTGCGGTCGGCTACGCGGCCTGTTTCGAGAGCGCGATTGGCGCCGCCGGACGTCGTGAACGCGCGGAGGTTGGCGACGTGTCGATCGATGCCAGCGTCAGTTTGCTGCCCGGCGAAGAGCGCACATACAAGCTCGCCGTCGCGCTCGCCGTGAGCCTGCCGCAAGTCGAGGACCGCGAGCGGGCCATTCGCATCGTCGCCGCCGCGCACCAGCTGTGCCCCTACTCCAACGCGGTCCGCGGCAACGTAGACGTCGAGTTGACTGCCAACGGCCACGCAGTGACCTAGAGCGGCGACTCGGTCCCGCCGCCAGCGTCGTCGATCGTCTCTGATGTCGTGGGCCGACGCACTGCGCATCAGTGGTGGTGCGGAGACCCCCGCAGGTGATCTAGACCGACGCACGAGGGGGCTCGAACGAGCTACACGTCCGGAGGAGGCCGCCGCTTTCATGTTGCTAATCGACGCAAACGGATATACCTACGGTGTGGCCCAGGACTCTGAGACTGTGGGGGTCGTCGAGACTCGGCTGGCCGAGAGCCTTCCGCACGCTGGCGTGAGTGCGTCGGGCGCGCTTGCGCGCGCTTGCGAGCATCTGCGTTCGCTCCAGGACCGCCGGGGCTGGTGGAAGGGGGAGTTGGAGACGAACGTGACGATGGATGCGGAGGATTTGCTCCTGCGGGAGTTCCTTGGCATCCGCGGCGCTGCGGCGACGGAGCGTTCGGCGGCTTGGATCCGCTCCCAGCAACGCGAGGATGGTTCCTGGAGCAACTTCTTTGGCGGCCCCGGCGATCTCTCAACGACGATCGAGGCCTATGTCGCGCTCCGTCTTGCCGGCGACGCCATCGACGCTTCGCATATGAGCACGGCAGCCGCGTTCGTTCGAGAAGCTGGCGGTATCGAACGGGCGCGCGTGTTTACCCACATCTGGCTCGCCCTGTTCGGCGCTTGGCCCTGGGAGCAGGTTCCGGCCCTGCCGCCTGAGTTGATGCTCGCGCCAGTGCGCGGGCCACTCTCGATCTACGACTTCGCGTGTTGGGCTCGCCAGACTGTCGTGGCACTCTCGATCGTGCTCGCCGAACGCCCCTGTGGAGCGTTGCCGTTCACCCTCGACGAGCTGCACGGCAAGCTCCCCTGGCGTGCCCCGCGCCCGACATCGCCGCTTGGTTGGGGCCTGTGGCTCGCTGGCCACGCGCTGCGCATCTACGAGCGCCGCCCGGTGGGGTTCGTTCGGCGCGCCGCGCTCGCCCGCTCCGAGCGCTGGATCGTCGAGCGCCAAGAAGCGGATGGCTCGTGGGGAGGCATTCAGCCACCGTGGGTCTATTCCTTGATCGCCTTACACCTTCGCGGTTACGCGCTCGACCATCCGGTCATGCGGGCCGGCCTCGACGGCCTCGAGCGCTTCACGATCGACGATGGGGTGCGGCGCCTGGAGGCGTGCCAGTCGCCGGTGTGGGACACGGCGCTGGCGATCGTCGCGCTGAGCGATGCCGGCGTCGCCGACGACGACCCAGCGCTCGTTGCCGCGGCGGACTGGCTGCTCGACGAGCAGGTGCTCGTAGGCGGCGACTGGGCCGTGCGCCGAGAGGGCCTCGAGCCCGGCGGCTGGGCGTTTGAGTTCGCCAACGACTACTACCCCGACGTCGATGACACTGCCGAGGTCGTGCTCGCGCTCTTGCGCGTAGCCCACCCTGATCGCGAGCGCATGGAGCGCGCGATCGAGCTCGCGATCAACTGGGTGGAGGGCATGCAGGACGCGAGCGGTGGCTGGGGGGCATTCGACGCCGCGAACACCAAGCGCATCCTGCGAAAGGTGCCGTTCTGCGACTTCGGGGAGGTCATTGACCCGCCGAGCGCCGATGTCACCGCTCACGCCGTCGAGATGCTTGCGACGGCCGGGCGCGGTGATGGTGCGAGTGCGCGTCGCGGGCTGAAATGGCTTCGCGCGGCGCAGGAGGGCGACGGTTCGTGGTTCGGTCGCTGGGGGATCAACCACGTCTATGGCACGGGTGCCGCGTTGCCCGCGCTTGTCGCCGCCGGCGCCGAGCCCGACGAGCCGGCGCTGCGTAAGGCGGTGCGCTGGCTCGAGGATCACCAGAACCCTGATGGCGGATGGGGTGAGGATGCGCGCTCCTACCGTGACCCAAAGTGGATCGGTCGCGGCGCGAGCACCGCGTCGCAGACCGCCTGGGCGTTGCTTGCGCTCGATGCGGCCGGTGAGCGCTCGCTCGCTGTGCGCCGTGGTGTGCGCTACTTGGTCGAGTCCCAGCGAGAGGACGGCAGTTGGGACGAGCCGTACTACACGGGAACGGGCTTCCCCGGCGACTTCTACATCAACTATCACCTCTATCGACTCTTGTTCCCGATCATCGCGCTCGCCCGGTGCGCCCGATGAGCGATCTACGGGTACTCGCGCCGATGCGTATCGAAGCGCGTGCCGCCCGCGCCGGTGCGCCTTGGGCGCGTGTTGAGCGCATCGGCATTGGGCCGCGCCGCGCCCGTCGGGTAGCGTGCACCAGCGCGCGCCCCGCGCTGCTCGTCGGATTCTGTGGCGCGCTCGACGCAGGTATCGAACCGGGCGACGTCGTTCTGGCGAGCGAATTGCGTGGTGCAGCGCGCACGCTTCCCTGTCCGGATCCGACGATTCTGGCCGGTGTGTTGCGCCGTGGCGGGCTGCGCGTCCACGTCGGTCCACTCGTCTCGAGCGAGCGGATAGTTGCGGGCAAGGGACGCCAGGAGCTCGCCCAGACGGGCGCCCTCGCTGTGGACATGGAGTCGGCGTGGCTGGCCGAGACGGCTGTGGCAAGTCCGCTCGTGGTCCTGCGCGTCGCACTCGACACGCCCCACCACGAGGTTCACCGTCCGCTTCGCGTTGCACAGGCCTCGCTTCGCGCCTACCGATCGCTCCGAACGGCCTGCGGTTTGATCGACGACTGGGCACAGACGCTGATATCGCGTGAAGTCATCCTCGCCGCGCCGCGGGCCTCGTGCGCCGGGGTCCTGCGCGCCATCGAGATCGTTGAACGAGCGCTCGAGCAGTACGGCCCGCCGATTTTCGTACGCAAGCAGATCGTCCACAACGCGATCGTGGTCAAGCGCCTCGAGGCTGATGGCGCGGTTTTCGTCGATGAACTCGACGAAGTGCCAGCGGGAGCGACGGTCGTCTTCTCAGCTCACGGCGTATCGCCTGCCGTCCGTGCCGCTGCCGCTGCACGCCAACTAGCGGTCATCGACGCCACCTGCCCGCTGGTTGCGAAGGTTCACGCCGAGGCGCGTCGTTATGCCGCGGAAGGCTTCGAGATCGTGCTCGTCGGACACGAGGGTCACGAAGAAGTCGAGGGCACCGTCGGCGAGGCGCCGGAACGCACGCGCGTCATTGCGAGCATCGAAGAGGCTCGCATGATCGATGTAGAGGATCCGGCGCGCGTTGCCGTGCTGACCCAGACCACGCTTGCGGTCGACGAGACCGGTGCGGTCGTCGATACCCTGCGCGAGCGTTTTCCCGATCTGCGCGTCCCGCCTTCGGCGGACATCTGCTACGCCACGCAAAACCGCCAGGACGCGGTTCGAGCGCTAGCTGCTGACTGCGAGCTGGTGCTGGTTATCGGCTCGCAGAACTCGTCGAACTCACGACGCCTGGTTGAGGTCGCGCGGCGCGCCGGGGCACGGGCCGAGCTCATCGAGCGCGGGGAAGAAATCGATCCCGCGATGCTGATCGGCGTTAATAGCGTGGGCATCACGGCGGGGGCCTCGGCTCCCGAGTCGCTCGTCCAGGACGCCATCCGCGCGCTGGCCGGCCTCGGTGCCGTCCGCGTGAGCGAGCGCGTCGTCGCCGAAGAGGAAGTTCAGTTCAAGCTGCCTAAGCCGCTGCGAGTAGGCTGCTAGTCAAATGCCCGTTCCAGTCCGCCAAAGCTACCGCGTCGGTACCTACATCCTGCGTCAGCGTCTCGCACGCCGCGAGCGCTATCCGTTGATCGTCGAGCTCGAGCCACTGTTCCAGTGCAATCTGGAGTGCGCAGGCTGCGGCAAGATCCAACATCCTGAGGCCCTGCTGCGCCAACGCATGTCCGTCGAGCGAGCGGTCGGCGCGATCGAGGAGAGCGGTGCACCGATGGTCTCGATCGCCGGCGGCGAGCCGTTGATCCATCCTGAGATCGACCGTATGGCTGCCGAGTTCATCCGGCGGCACAAGTTCGTTTATTTGTGCACCAACGCAATCTTGATGGAGAAGAAGCTCGACCTCTTCAAACCGTCGCCGTACTTCGCATGGACAGTCCACATCGACGGTCTACGCGAACGTCACGACGAGTCGGTCTGCCGCGATGGTGTCTTCGAGAAGGCAATCGCAGCGATTGCTGAGGCCAAACGGCGCGGGTTCCGCGTGACCACGAACACGACCTTCTTCACGCAGGACTCTCCCGAGACAGTGCGCAGCGTGCTCGACTATCTCAACGACGAGCTGAAGGTAGACGCGATGATGATCTCGCCAGCCTATGCGTATGAGAAGGCACCCGACCAGGAGCACTTCCTCGGAGTCACGCAGACCCGCGAGCTCTTCCGCGAAGCGTTTGCCAACGGACGCCGGCGACGCTGGCGACTCAACCACACGCCATTGTTCCTGGACTTTCTCGAGGGCAAGGCGGACTTCAGTTGCACCGCATGGGCGATTCCCAGCTACTCACTACTCGGCTGGCAGCGCCCCTGCTACCTGATGTCCGACGGCTACGTCAAGACCTACCGTGAGCTGGTCGAGCAGACCGATTGGGAGGCTTACGGTCGTGGACGCGACCCGCGCTGCGATAACTGCATGGCCCACTGCGGCTACGAGCCCTCGGCAGTCTTCGCGACCAGCCGTTCAGTGCGCCAGGCCGTGCGGGCGATACGCGAAGCAGCCTGACGAGCCTCGCGCGCCGCCGGGCGCTGCTACCTCGTGGCCGACCCGCGATGCGCGCCCCTGTTTGGCGCGGAACAGCAACCTCAGCGTGGTTTAGTTTCACGGTGTGACTCGCAAAGCTCCTGCCGTTGATCGCAGCTGGGAGAGCGCCGACCTGCGCTCGCACATACGAGCGATCCCGAACTTTCCGAAACCCGGGATCACCTACCGTGACATCACTCCGGTGCTGCTCGACCCGCTCGCGCTCTCCGCGGCGGTCGACGGGCTCGCGGCGTACGCTGCGCCCCTCGAAATCGACTGCGTCGTGGCGGCAGAGGCGCGCGGGTTCATTCTCGGGGCAGCGCTAGCGCGAGCGCTCGGAGTCGGCTTCGTGCCCGCGCGCAAACCGGGAAAGCTGCCGCACACGACGGTCAGCGCGCGCTACGCGCTCGAATACGGCCACGATGAGCTCGAGATACATAGCGACGCGATTGGCGACGGCGCCCGCGTACTTGTCCATGACGACCTGCTCGCGACGGGCGGAACCGCGCGCGCCCTGTGCGAGCTCGTCAGCGGCCGCGGCGGGGTCGTGGTCGGTTGCGCGTTCTTAGTCGAGCTCAGCTACCTGGGCGGACGCGCGGCGCTCGTGCCCCATCCCGTCCATGCGCTGGTCGACTTTGCATCGGAGTGAGGCTGTATGGACTCACAGGGATTGGCCGTAGGGGTTCATGTCTGAGTGAGGACGCCCGGGCGGGAGTCGAACCCGCGTGAGCGGCTTTGCAGGCCGCCGGCTCGCCAGTCGGCCACCGGGCGCTGATCGTGTCCCCCGGCGCGCTGCCGGAGGACACTCTTTGGATCAGGATCAGTGGGCGATCGGTCGTCCTATCGGGTACTCGGGACCGCTGCTCGCCCGCGATGCGATCGCGAGGAACACGTAGCTTGCTGCGGCGCCGATGACGAGCACTACGACCCCGGCGATCTTGCCCGCGGTTACGGATGGTCCGAGCGTGTTGATGAGCAGCAGCACGAGTGCGCCGGCGAACGCGACGAACAGGATTGTGAACGCGGCGGGGAGTCGCACGCTCGCGAGCGCTAGGACTACGAATGCGGCGAGCCAGCTGATCTGGAACAGTGCGACCGTGTGCTGGATGTCGCTCGGCGCGACACCAAACCAGCTGTGCACGAGGCCGAGTACGAGTGTCGCGTAGCTGAGGAAGAACGCAGCAAGGATGCCGAGGACGGCTGTTGGCAGTGAGCTTCCCGCGGCCCACGGGCTAGAGGCTGGGATGCTCTGGAGGGTTGCGGCCCATGCGGTGCTCAGCAGCAGGCCGAGTCCGCTTGCGGCGATCAAGATTGCAAGCGGGGTGCCGTTCGAGGTGACGCTGACGTAGCCAACGAGCTGCAGTCCGAGCGCAAATGCGCCGACTGCGATGAGTGGCAAGCCGAGGACTAGCGGATCGCCGGACGGCTCTCGTCGTGGCGAGAGGGCAACGTCGATGACCGGATGGTCCTGCGTCTCGGTGTGGGTTGCTGTAGCCATAGGAGGTTCTCGCTTTCGTGAGTGGTGGTTAGCGCTGCGGCGACGCCGTGGGCCGCCCGAAGGAGGGAGGAGAGAGAAGACCCCGGGCGACCCACCACGTCGTTGCGGAGCGGGCTGCGCTGCGACCGGCGCATTGGCGTCAGCCGATCTCGGACACAGGCGCTCCGACCTAGGAGAAGCGGACGGCTTCCACCGGCCGCCGCTGAGCACAACATCGTGCGTGCGCTCGCCCGCGCGTAATCGCAGCCGACTCGGCACGGGCCGAATCGACCGATAGTGAGACCCGCTTACGAGCAGAGACCGTCACGATGCGGGCACCGTATCACTGAGGGTCGATATTGGCAAGTATGTCGATCAACAAAACCTAGATTATCTCGTCGGGGGTCAGAGGAAGGCCCTAACCCGGCCCCTCCGCGCCCGTTACTGAAGTCCGTTGCGGACGGAGGTGATTCGCTGGGTGTTGAATCCGAGCCAGTGCATTCGGCCGAGGTAGCGCGCATGCTCGACCTTGAGGCAGCGGTCCATGACGACTGGGAGGCCGCCTTCCTCGGCGATGCGCGCACCCTCCTCGTTGATCACCCCGAATTGGCACCAGAGGGCGCCGGCGTGGATCGCGACGGCCTCCCGGGCAATCGCCGGCAGGGCATCGGGAGTGCGGAAGACGTTGACGATGTCCACCGGCACGGGCAGCTCCGACAGACTCGGATAGCTCACCGTCCCGAGGATCTCGGTCTCACGGGGATTGACCGGGATCACCCGGTAGCCGTGGCGCATGAGGTAGAGGCCCACGAAGTTGCTGGCGCGCAGCTCGTTTGCGGACAGGCCGACGATCGCGATCGTGCGCGCGTTGTGGAGCAAGCGCTGGATCGTCAACGGGTCCTGATAGCGCTCGAGATCGGTCATCTCACGTGCGCGAGGCCCTGCTCGAGGTCCCAGATCAGGTCGTCGACGGACTCGGTTCCCACCGACAATCTGATCGTTCCCGGTCGGACGCCCGCCGCCTCCAGCTCCGCGTCGCTCAGCTGACGGTGCGTCGTGCTGGCGGGATGGATGACCAGGCTCTTCGCGTCGCCGACATTAGCGAGGTGAGACCAGAGCCTCAGACTGCGGATCAGCTCTTGGCCGCCATCTCGCCCACCGGCGCAGTCGAACGAGAACACGGCCCCTGCGCCACGTGGCAGGTATTTGGCGACGAGCGGCTCGTGTCTGCCGCCGGGTAGGCCGGGGTAGGTGACATTTGAGGCCAGCTCGTGCGACTCGAGGAAGGCCGCGACCGCCTGCGCGTTGGCGACGTGGCGCTCCATGCGCAACGACAGCGTCTCGAGCCCCTGCAGGAACAGGAACGCATTGAACGGCGCCAGTGTCGCCCCGAGATCGCGCAGCGTCTCCGCACGCAGCTTCATCAGGTAGCCGTAGGTCCCGAACGTCTCGTGGAACTGCAGTCCGTGGTATGCGGGCGACGGGTCCGCGATCACCGGGAACCGCCCGTTCGACCAGTCGAACGCGCCGGACTCGACGACGACGCCACCGATGCTAGTCCCGTGGCCGCCGATGAACTTGGTCGCCGAGTGGATCACGATGTCGGCCCCCCATTCGATCGGGCGGCAGAGATACGGCGTCGCGAACGTGTTGTCTACGATCAGCGGCAGCTCGTGATCGTGAGCGGCGGACGCCAGAGCCTCGATGTCAAGGACGTTGCCGGCCGGGTTGCCGATGGTCTCGCCGAAGAACGCCTTGGTGTTCGGCCGCACCGCACTCCGCCACGCGCCCGGATCGTCAGGATCGACCCACGTCAGCTCGACGTTCATCTTGTGCAAGAGGTGCTTGAACTGGTTGACCGTCCCGCCATAAAGCGCGGAGGACGAGATGATGTGGTCGCCAGGCTCAAGCAGCGTGAACAACGCCGCCGCCTGCGCGGCGATCCCGCTTGCGAACGCCACCGCTCCGGCCCCGCCCTCAAGGTTCGCCACCCGCTCCTCGAAGACGGCGACGGTCGGGTTCATGATCCGGGAGTACGTGTTCCCGTACTCCTGCAGGTTGAAGTAGGCAGCAGCCGACTCGGGGTCTTCGAACACGTAGCTGGCGGTCTGGAAGATCGGCGTCGCGCGGGCGCCGGTGTTGGGGTCCGGCCGCTGCCCGGCGTGGAGCTGGCGCGTCTCGAATCCGAACGCGCGCGCCTCCTCGGGTCGGTTGCGCTCGTCGGTCATGCAGGCTCTCCGAGGAAGCGGCGGATGATCGGCGTCTGCTGCGCCTCCTCGAGCAGGAAGCAGTCATGACCATATGGCGCATCGATCACATGGAGCTCGACGGGCTTGCCGAGCCCGCGAAGCGCCTGCTCGATGTCGCGCGCCCCGGCCGGCGGGTAGAGCCAGTCGGAGCTGAACGAGATCAGCAGCGTCCGTGCCCTGACGCCTTCCAGCGCGCGCGCGAGCGAGCCGCGGCCATGCTCGCGCGCGAGGTCGAAATAGGTCAATGCTCGCGACGTGTAAAGGTAGGTGTTGGCGTCGAACCGGGTGACGAACGAGTCCGCCTGGTGTCGAAGGTAGCTCTCGACCTCGAACTCGGGCTCGGCGATCGTGTAGCGGAGATCCTGCGCGAACTGGAGTCGCCGGCCGAACTTCTCGTCGAGCGCCGCGGCCGAGAGGTAGGTGATGTGGCCGATCATCCGCGCCACGCCCAAGCCGGCGCTCGGGGCGGCGTGCGTGCCGTAATAGCGGCCCTCCTGCCACGCCGGGTCGCGCATGATCGCCTCGCGGGCGATCGCGTTCCAGGCCACGCCCTGCGGACTCAGCGCATGTGTGCTGGCGACCGCTACGACGGCGTCGATCTGGTCGGGGAACATGATCGCCCACGCGAACGCCTGCATCCCGCCGAGCGAGCCGCCGGCCACCGCGGCGAGCCGCTCGATCCCGAGCTCGTCCAGGAACGCGCGCTCCGTCCTCACCATGTCCGCGACGGTGATCACCGGGAAGTCCGGGCCGTAGGGCCGCCCCGTCGCGGGGTCGGGTGACGCCGGTCCCGTCGTCCCGCGGCAGCCGCCGAGCAGGTTCGTGGAGATGACGAAGTAGGAGTCCGTGTCGAAGGCCTTACCTGGACCGATCATCCCGTCCCACCAGCCGAGCCCCTTGCCCACCTCGCCGTCACGGTCGTCGGCACCGAACCCGTCACGGGTGCTCCGCTGCGCCGCTTCCGCCGAGGAGCCGGCGGCATGGGCGTCGCCGCTGAGCGCGTGGCAGACCAGGATCGCGTTGTCGCGCCGAGGGGAGAGCGCGCCATAGGTCTCATAGGCGACGCGGACTGGGTGCAGCTCCCGTCCGCAGTCGAGCGCCACCGCGTGCGGCAGGTCTAGATAGCGCGTCTCGACGACTCCGACCGAGCCGGCGGCGGGCGCGGTGGTCATAGTAATTTCTCCATCGCGGACGTCACCGATGTATTCTCCCGATTTCCGACCGAGAAACCAGCTTATGACCCAGAGAGGAGCATGACGACCGATGGCCACCACCGTCGACAACGGAGTCAACACCCAGGCGCTGCTTGACGCGCGCGAAGTGCTCGCGAACGCGCCGGAGGCCGCCCAGTTCACTTGGCGGGCGTCCTCGAAGTGGCAGAACGGCGTGTACAGCACGACGACGATCCAGAAGTACTTCGGCCTCGGCGAGGAGCAGAGCCACAAGACCGAGGCTGTGTTCGATGCCGATCACCCGGAGGTCTTCGCCGCCGAGGACAGGGGGATCACGCCGATCGAGTACATCCTCGTGGCGCTGGCGAGCTGCCTGACCGCGGGCGTAGCGGCAGTCGCACAGAACCGCGAGATCCAGCTGCGCTCAGTCGAGTCGACGGTCGAGGGCAACCACGACATCCGCGGCATTCTCGGTGATACCGACGTTCGCAACGGCTTCAACGACATCAAGGTGACCTTCAAGATCGACGCGGACGCCTCCGAGGAGGAGATCGAAGCGCTGGTCGCCCAGTCCCAGAAGCGCTCGGCGGTATTCGACGCCCTCACGAACCCGACGGAGGTCACGGTCGCCGTGGCCTGAGAACAGCACGATCGAGCGTTTCACCACTGTAGTCATCGGCGCCGGGCACGCCGGCCTAGCCGCCAGCCATTTCCTCAGCGAGCGGTCGATCGAACACGTCGTGCTCGAGCGCGGCGAGCTGGCGAACTCCTGGCGGCATGAGCGCTGGGACTCCCTGCGGCTGCTGACCCCCAACTGGCAGAGCGGGCTGCCAGGCGTCGCCTACGAAGGCGACGATCCTGACGGCTACATGACCGCGGCCGACGTCGTGGAGCTGATCGTGCGATTCGCGGCGAGCGCGCGCGCGCCGGTGCGCTCGGGGACGAACGTGACCTCGGTCCGGCGCGTCGACGACGGCTACCGGGTAACGACCGGCCAGGGTGAGATCCGCTCACGCGCGGTAGTGATCGCAAGCGGAGCCTGCAATCTGTCCACGGTGCCGGCCTTCGCAGACGCGGTGCCCGCGGACGTCGAGCAGCTGACAACGTTCGACTACCGCAACCCCGACCAGCTCCCAAACGGCGGCGTGCTCGTCGTGGGGGCCTCGGCGACCGGTGTGCAGCTCGCGGCCGAGCTGCGGCAATCGGGGCGGCCGGTGACCATCTCGGTCGGCGAGCACGTGCGGCTGCCCCGCGTATATCGCGGCCGCGACGTCCTGTGGTGGATGGACGCGTCCGGTGTGTGGGACGAGCGCTACGACGAAGTCGAGGACCTCACGCGAGCACGACGCCTGCCCTCGCCACAGCTTGTCGGGACCCCCGAGCGGGCGACGCTCGACCTCAACGTGCTCACGACGATGGGCGTCGAGCTCGTCGGTCGCTGGGCGTCGGTCCGCGACGGCCGCGCGCTGTTCTCCGGTGGTCTACGCAACGTCGTCTCGCTCGCGGACCTGAAGATGGACCGGTTGCTCAACGGGTTCGATGAGTGGGCACTCACTAGCGGGTCGGATGCGGAGTTCGGCCCTCCCGCGCGCTTCGCCCCGACCGTGGCGCCGCGGTCGCCGCGCTGGCAGCTCGACCTACGCAGCGGCGAGATCCGAGCCATCGTCTGGGCGACCGGCTTCCGGCCCGACTACCGCTGGCTCGACGTGCCGGTCGTCGACGCGAAGGGCCAGCTTCGCCACGACGGCGGCACCGTCGACAGCCCAGGCCTCTACGCCTTGGGCCTGCCCGTGCTGCGGCGGCGCAAGTCCACGTTCCTCCACGGCATCGAGGACGACGCGCGCGAGGTCGTCGAGGAGCTCAACGGGTACCTGGCGGGCGGCTCGCGGTCCTCGGCACGCGCGAACCTGCGCGGTGATAGAAGGTCGCTCGCACGCGGCTGAACGCGATCCTCGACGCCGGTCCTCGAACGAACGGGGCAGTCGAGCGTTGCCGGCTCAGGGATGCTCGGACGAGCAGCGCGCGCCGGTCCACGTTGTCCTTCCGCGCGAACAGCGGCCACGTCAAGACCCCGGCGTATTCTTGCTGGCATGGCGACGCAGACGGTGTACGTGGAGCTGCTCGATGAGGGCGTCGACGTCTGGCGACCGGTAGAGGCCGACGGCGGGAATGGCGGCACCTACCGCCTACCGGTCACCAAGGCCGGCGAAGAGCGCTGGCGATTCCCGCCCGGCAGCCTGGTTCGATGCGAATGGCGGAATCTGAGCGATGGGCGTGTCCTCGTTGCCGTCGATTTCGCCGATTGACGCGCTGTCGCATTCCGTCGAAGCATCCACGCGACCCCACACCCCGACGCTGTTCCTTCGCGCGATTTTGTGTGTTGCGCCGCCTTTGGCGGACCGTTGTGGCGTTGGTTAGGTAAAGCTTCCTTGACATAGGGCGGGTGTCAAGGTACCTTTACCTGATGCG
>Ga0182015_10004014_pt1 | contig 16101 bp, 10 predicted proteins | sample 712P3MmetaG_FD_120478 | JGI IMG/M metagenome (GOLD analysis project Ga0182015, IMG submission 120478) | Permafrost microbial communities from Stordalen Mire, Sweden - 712P3M metaG | ecosystem: Environmental > Terrestrial > Soil > Wetlands > Permafrost | place: Sweden: Stordalen | collected... | reverse complement strand
GATGCACGCACGCTGGGCATCCCGGGAAACGGCCCTAACGGCACCAATAACACCCTTACCACCAGCGGCCAGGTAGCCTTCCAGGTCAGCAACTTCGCCAACAACGGCGAGAACGGCACAGGCAACCCCCTCATCGGCTACTCGCAGTCGCTGCCATGGCTGCGCGCTGAGTCCAACATCGACTTCGCCAACAACTGGACGAAGGTGATCGGCAACCATGCATTGAAGTTTGGCGCCGATATCCGCCGCGTCCGCGACGACCTCTTGCAGGGCAACAACAACGCTGCGGCAGGAACCTTCTACTTCAGCGAAAACCAGACTTCGGCCCCGGGTGCCGCCAAGACCGGTCAAGCCAACGATATCGCCAGCGTGCTCTTCGACGTCCCTTACCAGGTCGGCCAGGACACCAACAGCACCTTTCCCTGCTACCGGCAGACGTGGCTCTTCTTCTTCGCGGCAGACAAGTGGCAGGCCACGCCGAAGCTGACCATCGATCTCGGGTTGCGCTACGAGCTATATCCGCCGGCAACGCCGCGCAAGCCCGGTGGCTTTGTGAGCTACAACCCGGCCAACAACCAACTCGTGCTCGCCGGGGAAGATGGCAACCCGTCGAACATCGGCATGCAGACGAGCTACCGCAACGTGGCGCCGCGCCTCGGCGTCTCCTACCGTGCTACGCCGAGCACCGTGATCCGTAGCGGCTTCGGTATCAGCTATGTCCCATTCGTTGACAACACCTACGCCTACAACTATCCGATCAAGAGCAGCACTTTCTACACCATCACGCCCACCTACGGCTTTGCGCTCAACCCGGCGGGTGGCGTGGTGAACTTCACCACCGGCGTCCCGGCAACGCCGACCGTTGCTTTTGGTTCCAACGGAACGCTGACCGAGAGTGCCGCCAACGGCACCATCGGCCTGGCCAACTTGTATATCCCGCTCAACTTCAAGAACGCCTACGTCTCTTCGTGGAACGCCGTCGTGCAGCAGGCGCTGCCTTTCGACAGCTCCTTCCAGATTGCGTATGTGGCCAACCATGGTACGCGGATCGACGTCGCGCAGAACATCAACCAGCCCAGCATATATGGTCAGAGCGCAAGCTATGATCCTCTCAAGTTGGCCTTCGGTAAGACGGCTGCGGTCACCCAGTTCTTCGTCGGCACCTCGACCAACTACCAGTCGCTGCAGGCGCAGCTCGCTCACCGCTTCAGCAAGGGTCTCGCCTTCAACTCGGCGTTCACCTGGGGTAAGGCGGAAGGCTATGTCACTAGCGGCCAGGATGGCGCTCTGCTCTTCTTCGCCGGCCCGCAGCACCGCAACTACTCCGTGCTGGACTTCGACCGCAAGGTGAACTTCTCGCAGACCGTCATCTATGACCTCCCTGCGGGTAGCGGCCACCAGTACTTCAGCCAGGGACCTCTGCTCTACGCCTTAGGTGGATGGCGTGTCTCGGCGGTCATTCAGGCGGTCACTGGCCTGCCCTTCACCGTTAGCAGCACCAGCGCAACCCCTGGAACCACGCAGACGGGCGACTTGGTCGCGCCTTTCCAGGTCACGCACAATGTGAACGGTGCGGGCACCGCAACCTGGTTCAACCCAGCCAGCTTTGCGTCGCCGGCGAAATGCACAGCGTACTCAGCCGCCAACCCGGCTGCTTGCACGCTCGGCAATTCGGGCCGCAATCAGTTCCGCGGGCCGGCCTACGTCTCCGACAACCTCTCTCTCTTCAAGGTCTTCCCGATTCATGAAGAGGTGAACCTGGAAGCTCGCTTCGACGCCTTCAACATGACCAACACACCGGCCTTCGGTCTGCCCACCACTGCGATCGGATCGAACCTCGGTAAGATCACCTCGACCCTCGGCAGCGGCGTCGGCAACGTCAACGGTGTCGGCGGCCCGCGCGTTCTGCAGGCCTCCGTGAAATTCACGTTCTAAAGCTACCGCGAAGAATCCCCCGCCGCCAGGCGGCGGGGGACGGAGCGCGATGAAACAGGTCTGAGGTGATGTTGTAAAACCAGGGCCAGGGCCCCTCGGAGACGGGCCATGCCATAGTCCGCGGTGGTAATGATGCGCGGCAGCTTCGCGTTGAGGGTTTTCGGCAACTCTTCCGTCAGAACACCCGAGAAGTACGGCCATACAGCCACGATATCTCCGGCGAACAGCACCACCTCGGGCGACAGTCCGGCCAGAATCGTCTGCAGCCCGCGCGCAATCTGTATGAACTGATCACGCAGCGCAGCCACGGCTTCGGCCTTCTGATCCTGAGCGTCAATCAGAAGATGGCGATAGGTAAAGGAGGCCGGAACCTTTCCCTTCAGCTTGCGGTAATAGCGCAGAGCCGCCTGGTTAGAAGCCACCGTCTCCCAACAGCCGCGGTTGCCGCATCCGCAGACGATCCCTGAAGCGTCGATCCGCATGTGGCCGAACTCGCCCGCCATGCCGTTCCAACCGGAAATGAGATGTCCACCGGCCAGAATGCCGGTTCCAATTCCTTCCGAGACATTGATCGCCACGGCATCCTGCACGCCAGACAGGCTCCCGAACCAACGTTCCGCGAGAATGATCAGATTGGCCGCGTTTTCCATCTCCACCGGCAGCCCCGTCCCTTCGGCGATTGCCTTTCCGATATCGAATGGTCCCCAACTGAGGTTGGGCGCAAACGCCAGTCTTCCGGTCGTTCGATCGACCCGGCCGGGAACACTGATGCCGACGCCCTGAATCGCTTTCCTGGGTTCGGTGCTCGAAACCCGCTTGATCGCAGCCAATAGTTGCTGGATGGACCGCTGCGGATGGGCAGAAAGAGTGACATTTTCCTGCACTAGAAACCTGCCGCTGAAGTCCGAAACGGCTACGATTGCATTGCCGGGATGCAGGTCCAGGATCACCACTCCCAGCTGATTGTTGACCGCCAGCATCAGCGGCTTCCGGCCGTGCTTGCTGAACCCAATCTCTCCTTCGCAAATCCAACGGGTGACCAGCAGTTCTTCTACGATGGCCGACACGGTACTCTTCTGCAGGCCGGAGAGCCGAGCCAGATCGGCACGCGAAACCGCACCCGCAAGACGGATCAATTCAAGAATGATGGTTCGGTTGGTATCCCGCGCGGTCTCGCTGCTGGATGCCTGGATCGCTAATCGCGGAACGTGCGCCAACTGGCGGAGTGCGCGTTCGTTCATGAAGCCAAACTCATGGATTATGCCAACCTCATTCTACCGCCTGCCTGGTACGGGCTGCGTTGTACAGAATGACCACGTGGAAGACGCCTGCATTGCTAGCAGCACTGCGCTTTCCATACAATCGCCGGCATGAAGATATCGGCGCGCAATCAATTGCCAGGCAAAGTAGAGACGATTGTTCTTGGAGTCGTCACCGCGAAGGTAGGCGTCCGCGTGGGCGAAAACCTGATCGAGAGCGTCATCACCCGGCAGAGTGTGGAAGACCTGGGCATCAAGGTAGGGGATCAGGTCACCGCAGTGATCAAGTCCACCGAGATCATGTTAATGGTGGACTAGCTCACCGGACGCATCCCCGGATCCAGGCAGAGAGTTTCCCCGGCATGGAACGTGTGCCGCTTCCTGGCTGCCAACCTCACGCGGCTTCAACTGGTCCAGGTACGTTGCGGTATGTAGAGCACACCTCAACTCGCAAAGGAAAGGCATGGGCGGCGTAATCTTCATCACTCATTGGGAATTCGTCGCGCCAGAGCTTTTGCCATTGGCTGCTTGCTTCGAGCAACGCATCGAGATCAGGCTGGATGTACACGATGTATATATCTCGCGGTTCGCGCATCAGGGCGGCTTCAAGGTTCGCCAGCACCCGGGTAAACACCGGAGCTTCAAATGGGTTCCAGAGGTAAATTACTAACGGTCCCGCTGGAAACGAGAACTCAGTTGCATCGCCCTCGATCGAACGCACATTCCGGCATCGCTGCGCCGTCCCCCGGTAAGCAGCTAGGTTGGCTACCGCAACGGCATGCAGTTTGGGAGAAAGCTCAACCCCGAGAATCGACTGAAACGGGTACTCAGAGGCAATCAATAGGGCGCGCCCTTTCCCCGATCCCAGATCGATGAAGGTAAACCTCTTGAAATCCAGTGCGAGCCGATGCAGGATCCGCCTCAATGCGGAGGGGGCTACGCCAAAATATCCGTTGTTGTATAAGTCTTTCTTTTTGCCGCTCGGCAGATCTTCGGCAAACAGTAGACCGCTCGTCTCCACGCCAAATTCCTCGTCGAACGGATGCACCGCGGTATATTCTTTCGGCCGGTCAACGGTCTTTGCCGGCGGCTGCAAAGCTCTGCGTAACAACATCGAGGCCGTGCCCATCGCACCACGTTCCGCAAGGGACCGCCGAAGCTTGTGCCGTATGCGCCGCAGATGCAATCCTGGTCCCTTCCTTCGGTGAGCGATCCGCCGATCCCAATCCTGGAGCTGCTTTACGCGGTTAGGGTGTCGCATCCATTATCGGTCCCCGAGGGGCGACACTGACCGGTTTCATCCCTTACCAACCAAAAGGTTGAGATTCGCTTCCACCCCCTACACGATGACAGTCCACTGCCTGATCCGCTAGCCTCGTTCTGTCGAAGACGCCGGTTCCTTCGCCGAGCTGTCCCAGGTAGGAAGCAAATCAACCATTCGCGTAAGCTAGCGGGGGTGAGCTGCTCGCGGGTGATTGAGTTTCTGGCTAAGGATGTTATGTGGCGTGCCAACAAGCAAAGGCGGACGGATTGGCCGGAGCGCGCAGTTTGCCCCAAAGTTCGTGCTGATCGGTCACCTTCTATATCCGCCTTGCGCCGCATAGCGGCGCTGATGGTACTCCCCCTGGTCGTATCAACGCTGGGCGGATGCCATTCCTCCGGGTTACCCAGGCCTGCGACCACCGGTTATCTCGACGAGGTCACGGCGTTCTATGTCGGCCTGGCTGCACTGCAGGTGGGTGACGATGTGCGCGCGGACCGCACCCTCGAGCGAGCCACGCAGCTTGCAGAAGGAGAGCCGGCCGGTTGGGCCAACTGGGGGGTGCTCGCCTTGCGTCAGGGAAACTTCGCTGCGGCGGCCCAGCGGCTGGGGCGTGCGCAGAAGTTGCTCCCGCAAAACAACCAGATCCACTACTTGTTAGGCGTGCTCGAAAGTAAGCGCGGCAATCCGTCGCAGGCCATTGTCGAGCTGCACAAAGCCGTAGAACTCGATTCCCGCAACCTGCGCGCCATGTACCTGCTGGCACAGGAGGTTGAACGCCAGGGAGACGTAAACGGCGAAGTGGAGTTTCAGCAGTTACTGCAGAAAATCCTTGCCCAGCAACCGGGCAATCCAGCCGTTTTGCTGGAACTAGGGCGGGTGGCGGCGAAGCGCGGCGACAGCCAGATGCTGCACTCCGTGGTCAACCAGATCAGCGCCAACGCTGCAACCTGGCCCCCGGAAGTGCAACAGCAATGGACCGCATTGCAGACCGTGGTTGCCGGGCCGGATCCACGAGCAGCTGCGGTGCGCATTGCCTTCCTGCGCAATTCGTTGATGCGTGTGCCGGAGTTCCGCCAGAGCCTGGGAGTGATTCAACCCACAGCGGGGAACGAGGCTCTCCCCTTCAGCCATTTCCTCCTGCTACCTTCACCCAGCTTTGCTCCGCCTCCGGCCGACACCGCGATGCGCTTCCCAACCACAGCGATTACAAATCCGGGGCAGCCCGCAGAAGCCGGTCCGTATTCCCCGGCAGAAGCCGGTCCGTATTCATGGATTGGCGCCATCCCGCTCACCGGCGCCGGTGCTCCCGTCATCGCTGTTGCCAACAGCCATAACGTCAAGCTGGCCACAGGCGCAGCTTTTCCTTTCCCCGGTGTATCCGCGCCGCTTCTACCCGAATCCGTCTTGCCGGTCGACTTCAATTACGATTTCAAAACCGATCTGGTGCTGGCAGGTGAAAGTGGCGTTCGCTTCATGCGTCAGGAGAGCCCAACCTCCTTTACCGACGTCACTGCGCAGACCAAGCTGCCGCCCGCATTGCTGCATGCCCCCTACACTGGCGCGTGGGCGATCGATGTCGAGGCCGACGGCGATATGGATATCCTGCTGGGCTCGCCTCAGGGGCCGCCGGTAGTGTTGCGCAACAATGGCGACGGCACCTTCGCAGCAACCCAACCGTTTCCCGGGATATCTGGCCTGCGCGGCTTTGCCTGGGCAGATCTTGATGGCGATGGCAATCCCGACGCCGCCATAATCGATGGCTCGGGCGTGCTGCACTTCTTTCATAACCAAAGATCGGCCGTATTTCGTGAGGTCAAACCTCCCGATAGTCTGCCCCATATAAAAGCAGTCACGGTTGCCGATGTAGACGGTGCCGGCACACTCTCGCTCGTTGCCGTCGAAGATACCGGCGCGCTGGTAGCGATCAGCCATTCGAGCGGAGACGCGGGCTGGGCCATAGCTCAGTTGGGCAACGCCACTCGCCTTGCCCCAGAAGTACGCCTGCGTGCCGCCGATCTCGACAACAACGGCGCGATGGATTTGTTGCTGCTGCCGATTACGCCCGCCGCCGGTGCCCCGGCGGGTGCTCCCGTCGGGGCTCCCGAGGGCCTCTTGGTGTGGCTCGGCAACGGCGCGCAGAAGTTCACTCCGCTACCCCAGCCAGTGGGGCCGCCGCGCGTGTTTGACGTTGCAGACGTGAATAACGATGGCAGGCTCGATCTCCTGGGACTCTCCTCGGCCGGGCAAGCGCAGCAGGCGCTGAACGCTGGGGAGAAAAAGTATCATTGGCAGATTCTTCGTCCGCGAGCACGGCAGGCCACCGGCGACCAGCGCATCAATTCCTTTGGCATTGGCGGGGAGATGGAACTCCGCTCCGGGCTTCTGGTTCAGAAGCAGCCGATCAACACGCCCCAGTTGCATTTCGGTCTGGGAAACCAGGCCAGCACCGACGTAGTAAGGATCCTTTGGCCCAATGGCACCGTGAGCGCGGAGTTCGCGTTGCAGGTGGATCAGGAGGTGCTGACAGAACAGCGTCTCAAGGGCTCCTGTCCCTTTCTGTTTGCTTGGAACGGCAAGGAAATCGATTTTGTGAAGGACGCCGTCCCCTGGGGCTCCGCCATCGGTCTGCAGATCGACTCGGTTGGTTCCCCCGGCATCGCGGCCACCGAAGAGTGGTACAAAATAGGCGCCGATCAACTGGCGCCGCACGATGGCTACTATGATCTGCGGCTCACCGGCGAACTATGGGAAACCTACTACTACGACTACCTCAAGCTGATGGTGGTCGACCATCCCGCTGACACTGAGATCTTCACCGATGAGCGCTTCGTCGTGCCGCCAGTCAAGCTGGCAATCACCGCAGTCGCCCATCCGCGTCCCGTCGCAAAAGCCACCGACGATCAGGGCAACGACGTCACCCAGATTGTCAGCAAACTCGATGGCAACTATCTCGATACCTTCGGGCGAGGACAGTATCAGGGCCTTACCCGCGATCACTACGTGGAAATTGACCTGGGCAAGGATGTCCCGGCCAGTGGGCCGGTGTGGCTCATTGCCCGAGGTTGGTTGCACCCGACAGATTCCACCGTGAATGTCGCGATCGGCCAGGGAAACCATCAGAAAGCGCACGCTCTCAGCCTTGAGGTTCCAGACGGGCATGGCGGATGGCGTACCGCCCGTGCGAACCTGGGCTTCCCGGCAGGACGTAAGAAGACCTGCCTGTTCAACCTGGAGAATATCTTTCTCCCCGGCGCCCCGCGCAAGCTGCGCTTGCGAACCAACCTCGAAATCTATTGGGATTCGATCGAGTGGGCGCAGGGCCGCCCGGATGCGCGGTTCAACGTGACCCAGTTGAGTCCGTCACTGGCAGATCTGCATTACCGCGGCTATTCGCTGGTCAGGCAGGCAAACGCCTCTTCCCCCGAACTGCCGGACTACAAGCGGATCGCTGCCACCACGCAGATCTGGCGCGATCTCGAGGGTTACTACACCCGCTATGGCGACGTCAGAGAATTGCTTGGCGGCATCGACGATCGCTATGTGATCATGAATGCCGGCGACGAGATCACCCTGCATTTTGCCCAGCAGGCGCCGCCCCCCGCTGGATGGGTCCGCGATTACGTGATTGCCGGCGATGGTTGGATTAAGGACGGAGACTATAACTCGACCTACTCTCGAACCGTGCAGCCCCTTCCGTATCACGCAAAAAGCCAATACAACCATCCTCCAGGCGAGCTTGAGGATGAGTATGTCTACCGCCATCATCCCCAGGACTGGCAGAAGTACCACACCCGGTACGTGACCCCGGATCCCGTTGATCAGGCACTCAGGAGCGGTGCAGCGCAATGAAAGCTAGTCTCACCGCAAGAATCCTCCTGGCCATTTTTTTCCTTGGGCTGTTAGCCACCCCCCTCGTCATCAAGGAGGCCGCTGCACGCCGCCAAGAAGCCCAGGCAAAGCTGGACCAGAGTCAGGCGTTGGCGCGCTACGGCTTCCATCTGCAGGAGGTGTCGCAACAGGCCGGTATTCACTTTGTCCACCAGGCGCCCGCGTTAGACCCCAAGCTCGAGGGCATCATGCCGCAGGTCGCGTCCATGGGCGCCTCAGTATCGATCGTCGATTTCGATCGTGACGGCTGGCCCGATATCTACGTAACCAACAGCAAGACGGGCACCCGCAACTGCCTGTACCGCAACATGCACGATGGCACCTTCCAGGATGTGGCCGCGCAGATGGGCGTGGCCGACGAGAATCAGGCCGGGACCGGCGTCTCCATGGGCGCGGTTTGGGGCGATTACGACAATGACGGCTATGAAGATCTATTCCTGTTCAAGTGGGGCAAGCCCGAGCTCTTCCACAACGATCACGGCCAAGGCTTCACGCGCACTACTGAGGCCGCGGGTTTGCCCAACTGGATCAACGCCAACACGGCGGTGTGGTTCGACTATGACGGCGACGGCCTGCTCGACCTGTTCGTTGGCGGCTACTACTCCGAGAAGCTCGATCTATGGCATTTGAGCGACACGCGCATGATGCCCGAGAGTTTTGAGTACGCGAAAAACGGTGGTCGAAAGTTCTTGTTTCATAACCTCGGCAATGGCAGGTTTGAAGAGGTCAGCGAAAAGGTAGGGATTACCAGCAACCGGTGGGCGCTCGCCGCTTCTGCTGCGGACCTGCGCGGTACTGGGCATCCCGATCTATTCATCGCCAATGATTACGGCGTCTCCGAATTGTTTCTCAATGAGGGCGGTCGCTTCAAGGAGGCAGGCCAGGCTGCAGGCGTGGGATTCGCGCCCAAGAGCGGGATGAACGTTGCTTACGGAGATATTTTGAACCAGGGCAAGTACGCCATTTATGTCTCCAATATCTCTGAGGAGGGTGTGCTGATTCAGGGAAACAATCTCTGGGTGCCCAGGGAGGGAGAGGCCAGTTTGAAATATGAAAACCTGGCCCGGGATATGGGCGTAGAACTGGGCGGCTGGAGTTTTGGGGCGCAGTTTGGCGACCTCAACAACGATGGCACGCTCGACCTCTACCTCACCAACGGATATGTTTCTCTTAGCCGGACCAAAAGTTATTGGTACGACTTTTCCAAGGTAGCAGGCGGCAACAGCAAGATTATCGGCGATGCCGCCAACTGGCCGGCGATGGATGGCCGCAGCTTATCTGGCTACCAGCAAAAGAAAGTCTGGATCAATGATGGAGCAGCAAAATTTGTTGATGTAGCTCAAGCGGTGGGAGCGAACGATACCTACGATGGGCGCTCGGTGGTCATGGCTGATCTGTGGAATCGTGGGGCTCTCGATGTGGTGGTGGCCAATCAACGCGGTCCGTTGCTGATTTACAAGAACACCGTGAAGCCAGGGAATGATTGGGTGGAGTTTGTGCTCGAAGGCACGGCAAGCAATCGCAGTGCGATCGGCGCCCAGGTCACGCTCTATTGGAACGGTCAGCAACAGGTGCAGCAGGTCTCTGGCGGTAGTGGATTTGCCGCGCAGAACGACCGGCGCTTACATTTTGGTTTGGGACAAAATCCGCATCTCGAGAAGGCAGTCATTCGTTGGCCCTCCGGCAGAATGCAAACACTCGCTGACCTGGCCCCGGGCAAGCTCTACAATGTAAAGGAGGGCCAATGAGCCACCAGGTTCTTGCTTCCGACAAGTCGCAGCGGCCGGCACAGATGTCGCCTTGGAAGCGCTTCTTCAGCCCCGCAAACCGCTATCTCTCCCCGCTGCTGATTACCTGCGTCCTGCTGGTCGGCCAACTCTCCTACGGCATCCTCGAGAGTTACACCCGCACCCTGCTGGCGATTGTCGCCAGCCTTATCGCCGAGTCGGTCCTGTCGCGCCTCTACTTGGGCAAGTGGCCGAACCTGGCCAGTGCTTACATCTCCGGCATCAGCGTTGGCATCCTGGTGCGTTCACCCGCCTTCTGGCCCTACGCTCTCTGCGCCCTTATCTCGATTACGTCGAAGTACGTACTACGTATTCATGACCGCCATATTTGGAACCCATCTAATTTTGGTATCGCGGCGATGTTCGTGCTCGCCTCAGGCACGGTTGCCGGACTGAGCATTCAGTGGGGAAACTTTGTCTGGCCGATGATTGTGATCTGGACCCTGGGCTCCGCGATCATCTGGCGTCTGCGGCGTTTTCACATCAGCGCCACCTATGTGGTGTCATTCTTGGCGTTCGCGTTTCTGCGCAGCTGGATCACCGGCGATCCCTGGCGCTCCGAAATCGCTCCTATCACTGGGCCCATGTATCAGTTGTTTATCTTTTTCATGATTACTGATCCCAAGACGACCGTGCGTTCGAAGACTGGCCAGTGCCTTACTGTCGTTGCTGTCGCTGCGGTCGAGATGGTGCTGCGCCTCCAACAGGTGGTCTATGCCCCGTTCTATGCCCTCTTCCTCGTAGGGCCCACGGCCATGCTGCTGGAAATGTGGATGGACTCGCGCCGCGTGCGCCTGCAGGCCGTGCATGCCTGAAGACAGGGGAACACCATTCCGGAAAAGCCGAATTTGAAAAATATGCTGCTGCGTTGCGTTGCTCTCTGCCTGCTGGCCGCCACTCCAGCGCTCACCGTCGCTCAGGTCGCCCATTCCGCGAAGGCCCAACGCCCCTCTCCTCGGCCTTCGGGGCCGATTCGTTTTGTCGATGTGACTGCTGCTTCTGGAATTTCGTTTCGTCACCATAGCGGTGCTTTTGGAAAGAAATACCTTCCCGAGACAATGGGCAGCGGGGTGTGCGTCCTCGACTACGATAACGACGGCGCCCAGGACATCTTGTTCGTGAACTCGATGGATTGGCCCGGCCACGGCACATCGAAGTCGTATCCCGCCCTTTACCACAACAATGGCGACGGAACCTTTACCGACCGCACCCAGCAGGCAGGTTTGGGAGTGGAGATGTATGGAATGGGTTGCGCCGTCGGGGACTACGACAACGACGGTAGGGACGACATCTACATCACCGCTGTCGGTTCCAGTCATCTATTCCGAAATCTTGGCGATGGCCGCTTCGCCGATGTGACGGCCCGGGCGGGAGTGGGCGGCAGCGGGTTTGCCAGCGGCGCCGTGTGGTTCGATTATGACAACGACGGCAAGCTCGACTTATTCGTGGCCCACTACGTGGACTGGTCGATCGAGAAAGATCAATTTTGTGCACTCGACACAAAGAACAAATCCTATTGCACGCCCCAGGTCTACCCGGGTGAGAGCGCGAGGCTCTATCATAATCGCGGCAATGGAACCTTCGAGGACGTGACCAGGCACGCCGGGCTATTCGATACCACCAGCAAGTCTCTCGGTATCGCTCTGCTCGACTACGACAACGATGGCTGGCTCGATTTGCTGGTAACCAATGACACCCAGCCGAACAAGCTCTATCGCAATAACCACAACGGTACCTTCTCCGACGTCGGCGTATCGGCCGGTATCGCCTACAGTGACGCGGGCGCCACTCGCGCGGGTATGGGCGTGGATAGCGGCGACTATGAGAACTCGGGCCACCCCGGCCTCGTCATTGGCAATTTCACCAATGAGGGCATGGCGCTTTATCGCACCGACGGTTCAGGTTTGTACACCTCTACGTCAGAAACCACTGGAGTGGACCGTTGGTCCTTGCAGTCGCTCACCTTTAGCACTTTTTTCTTCGACTACAATCTTGATGGCCTACTCGATCTTCTCGCGGTGAACGGCCATGTGGCAGACGACATCAGCGTGACCCAACCCCACCTGAGGTATGCCGAGCCGGCGCTGATTTTTCGTAACCAGGGAAAGGGTCTCTTCGAAAACATGTCGACGAAGTTAGGTCCCGCGCTAGAGCGGCCTGTGGTCGGCCGTGGCGCGGCCTGCGGCGATTTCGACAATGACGGAGATCTGGACCTGGTGATGACCGAGGCCAACGGTCCGGCCCGGTTGCTGCGCAACGAGAACGGCAATCAGAACGATCTTCTGCGGGTGAAGCTGATCGGTACGCGCTCCAACCGGGACGGCATCGGCACCAAGCTTACACTGCAGGTCGACAGCCAGGTTCGACTGCTGCGTATGGTGAAGTCGGGTTCCGGCTATTTGTCACAAAGTGAGTTGCCGGTAACCTTCGGGTTGGGCAAGCCCGATCCAGCCAGAACAATGAGCCTCTCCATCGTATGGCCCAGCGGCCAAAAAGAAGCAATCCCAAACCTGAAACCAAACCAGTCCATCACCATCCGGGAAGGAAAAGGCATCGTGGCAGCGCACGCCATCGTCTTTCAAAACCCCACCCCCGTAAAGCCTTCTCTTTAACATCGAGATCCCTTAAAAACCGGACGGGTGCCCCAGGTTCGCCCCAGCATACCTGGGCCGAAAAAGACGGGCGCAGCCCTCTATCGCTTTAAAAGCCCATTCTCAGTCATCTTCGAGTGCAGCTCAGCGGATGGATCTGCGATTCTCTCTTCCACTGACAAATGTCGCCTCGAAGCGCTGCTCTCAATTTGTCATCCCGACCGAAGTGTTCATGGGCCTGCGGCCCACCTATGGTGATGAAAATGTGCTGAAGGGTACGGGCTTTAGAGTCTGCGTGAGAACCGGGGAAAAAGCCACAGCAGGTCGCTCCACTACGCTGCGCTCCGGTCGGGATGACAATTTTGTTATGTGATTTACCAACTTCTTCGAGGAAAACCGTACTTTCTTGCAAATGAATTGTCATCCCGACCGGAGCGTACCCGGATTTCCTGCCACGCGGCACTCACCGACATCCACGTGTGCGGCTTTCGTTAAGGAAAGCCGCAGGAAATTCGCCAACGCCACCATTACCAACAGGAAATCCGAGGGAGCGCAGTGGAGGGACCTGCTGTTACCCTCAACCCCACTCAGAATCACCGGAAACTCACCGTTGACGCAAAGAACCCCGACCGATCAAGCATGGCAACGATCTCCCGTTGGCTCACTCCGAGCTTCGACGCCGCATTCAATAAGTCCTGCGCGCGAACGTCATACCAATTGTGCCGTTCTGCCTCACCAAATCCGCCTAGATTAAACGGCTCGATGAATCGCAGAACGTCGCCGGCAAGCCCCACCGCCCCGTCCAATGCACAAGCCCGTTCCAGCAAATGTCGCGACTCCGGTCCGAACCCCGGATGCTGGTGCAACAAAAAACCCCGTACCAATTCAGGTTTTCCCAGCCGGTAAGCAGTCTCAGAAAAACTAACCGCCGCAAAATACAAAAGCGACACCGCAGTAAACGCTTCAAAGTTGTCCATGTTTGCATACAGCGCGCCAATCAAGCGGCTGGCAGCCAGCAAGTCGCTTTCAGTTTGCTCAGCATACTCTTGCAGCTGGTGACCAGCTGAGCCAGGATCCTGCCGGAGAATCAGAGCAAGCCGTTCAATCCCCATAAGTGTGAGAGCAAAGCCCGTCGAAAGCAGCGGATCAACAAAACCAGCCGCCGACGGCAACATCGCCCATCGTTTGCCGACAACCGTACTACTGCGAAAACCAACCCGAGGCATATGCCGGAACGGCTGCCGCGCCACCGCGTTCTTGAATTGCGACTGCAGCGCGGGAAACCGCTCCAGCACCCGCTGCCATGCGGGTTCACCCTCGCTGAGCCCGAGCTCCTCCGCTACCGCCCGCGTGGCAACGACGCCCGCACTGGTAACTCCATTGTTGAGTCGCAGCACCCACACCCATCCACCATCAAACACATGATGCACAGCAGCATCATCGACCGGATACGGCGGAATCTCTCCCACGCTCTCAGTCCGGCCAATGCCAGTGAAGTGGCAATAGAGACTCTCCGTGGCCGGCATTCCTGGCAGCATCGACTCTTCCAATCGCAAAGTGCGATGAAGAAAACCACGCGGCCCTGTAGCATCGATAAGAAATCCGGCATGCAATCGAAACGCCTCATCCCCTGCGACGCCAACGAGAGTCACACCATCCTCAGCGAAATCCGGTGTCTCGATCCGAGCATGGTCGCGGTACTCGACACCAAGCTTCTGTGCCTCGCGAACCAGAAAATAGTCCACGTCCGCCCGGTACCAATGCGTGTCGGCGATCGCGTCATGCGGGCTCGCCGCAACCAGCAACTGTTCCCCGTGCTCGTGGAAGAACGTAAACCCACGCTTGAGACCACACGCTACCTGCGGATACGCATGTTGCCAGCTACCCCATTTCGCTAACGGCGCCAGTCGCGGCAGATCGTAGGTCGCGCTGAGCTTCTCCAGCAAAAGATTGCTGAGCGGGGTAGTCGATTCACCGATCGCCATGCGAGGATGTGTGCCCTGTTCCAGCAGGACAACAGAAAGGCCTAGCTGGTGCGCAACCATCGCCATCAGGCTGCCGCCGAACCCGGCGCCGACAATTGCGAGGTCAACTTTGCGCGTCAACTGACGCCTCCGCAGCGGCAACAAGGGATCCTATCGAGCACCACCTGTTGCAGATTCATTTGCCGCAGCCGGGTCACGCGTTGCGCGTGACACTCCGCGCACGACGCAACCAGGCCCCAAAGATCCGCAAACACTCGGGCCGCCTTGAGGCGCAAACCGTACTCCATCGCAGACTCCAGAATGTGTAGCGCGGGCGGCGCAAACTGGCCGTTGGCAGCGAGTGTTTCCATGGCTCCGTTGCCGCCACGCGTGGGGATCAGGGTCGCGGCCGTGGCGCCTTGTTCCATGGCGAACTCCAAAGAGCGCTCCGCCCACGGCAGAGCCTCCGCCGGCGTCATGAGAGGCGGCTGGACCAGGATAAACACCCGAAGATCCATCCCATTGCAGCGCAGAAAGTTGGCCGCATGAGAGAACTGTTCGAGTGTCATGCGCTTGTTAAGGCCAGCCAGCACCTGCGGGTGCACCGTCTCCAGGCCCATCGCGATCTCCAGCGTGCTGCTAAGCAAGTCGCGGAACTGCAGGCACGCATCGCCCACCAGCGCAGGATGATTTTCCACGATCAATCGCTCGAAGCGATTTGCGCGCTGTGCGATGGCCGCATAGTCTTCCGGCGGAATCGCCTGGCGATCGAAAAAGCTGCCGCTGTTGTAAAGCTTAAGCTGCCGCGCCGGCGGGAGCCTACCAAGCGCGTGGTCGATCTGCGCAGGGATGGCTCCCACCGGAACCGTTTCGCTCAGCGTGTTGCGCCAAAGATCGCACATCAAGCAACGAAACGGACACTCCCGATTCGTAAGAAAAACAGTGGCTACCGGTTCGATGGTCCCGCCGGCTGCGCACTCATCTTCTACGAAATACTCATAAGGAAGATAGGGATCGAGGCTCGCTCGCACCGGCCGGCGGCTCAGTATCCATGCGTCCCGTTCCGCCGCCCTCTCCGGGTACACGGATGGCAACAGGGTGTTCATGAATACAAAGACAGAAATTTCTGACGATACTCAGCCTCGCGAAACGGAAGCCGCGAAAGCATCGTGGTTTCGGAAACCGCCCCGTGTTGAAAGCGCCGCTTGGCGAACACCGGCATCGCGAAACCGGTAATTGCCTTGACTCCGCGCGCCACGATGTCTCCCTTCAATGGATACAGCCGTTCCACATCGTAGCCGGTTAGGGTGATGAACGGAATGCCTTCCGCGACCGCGATCACCGACGGTTGCGTGAAAGGACTGAAGCCGCGAAACCCGAAGTGGTGGGCTGGCGCGTAGGTCCTGCTGTAAG
>Ga0182015_10004013_pt1 | contig 16102 bp, 14 predicted proteins | sample 712P3MmetaG_FD_120478 | JGI IMG/M metagenome (GOLD analysis project Ga0182015, IMG submission 120478) | Permafrost microbial communities from Stordalen Mire, Sweden - 712P3M metaG | ecosystem: Environmental > Terrestrial > Soil > Wetlands > Permafrost | place: Sweden: Stordalen | collected... | reverse complement strand
GCGATCTGACTTTGGATTACGGGATTGCGTTCCTTGAGTGGCGCAGGCGCGCCCTTGGGAGTTTCCTTCTTTTTTGTGTCCGCGATGCGTGTTTCCAGATCTCTAATCTGCAGGTTCTTCTTAACGACGTCCGGGAAGCTCGGCCCGTATCGTTTTCGAAGTTGGTCCACCTCGTCCTGCAACTGCGCCCTTTCCGCTTCCATACCGGCAACCGCGGGCGATTCCTGCGCGTCAAGATTTACAACGGAAGGACTGCTGGCCAGGGAAGCTTGAAGGGAGGCCTTTTGTTGTTGGTCGCGATCGATCGCATCTCGTTCGCCTTGAAGTTCTCCTTGGAGCGCGTTCAGAGCCTGGACATGAATTACTTGCGACTCCGGAAGCTCGTCGGCGCCTTTTGTTTTCAATGCTGTTATTTCATCTTCTTTTGCTTTCAAGTCATTCTGGGCATCGTCGATTTCTTTTGTTAAGAATGTCGTGGTGCCGCGAACGGCGTCATCGCGATTCTTTCTATTATTGTCGATAAATGATTGGGCCAGCCGGTTTGCAACTCGGGCCGCAACGGAGGGGTCCGAATTTGTATAGGAGACGCTAAATGCTTCGACGTTTTTCTCCCCATGAGACGAGGATACTGCGGCAGTGTCCACAGAAATCGCCTTTTGCATCCCCTGTACGATTTGTTCCGAGCTCTCTTTATTTTTTAATTGCTTGTAAAGCTCCATATCCTCGATCACTTGTGTCAGGTTTGTGACGGAGAGGATCTGTTGCCGAAGCTCCGCCAGGCGATCCGCGCTATTTTGCGTGACCGTGGAATTCACGTATGAATTTGGCACCTTCTGGGGCTCTACCACAATCAACGCCGTCGCCTTATATTCATTTGGCAAAAAATAGGCGACAGCCGCAGTCGCGAAGGCAATCGCGAATGTCCCGACGAGAATAAACCATTTTCGGCGCGCCAGCATTCGCCAATAATCCCGCAGCGCGTAATATTCTAACCCGGCAAGACTAGTTTCCTTAAGTTCACTCATCGTTCCCTCTGACTTGGCGTTCGAAAATCTCAGCTTCGCGGCAGCGTTGCAAGCAGTTCTTTAGCTTGGCGCGCATAACTCGAATCAGGCTCGGCCTTGGAAGCGGTAAGCAATGATTGCTTGCCTTCGGGCATCCTGCCGTCCTCGATGTAAGCCTTTCCTAAATGAAAATTAAACTCTGCATTGTTCGGTTCCTTCTGAACGCAATCCTTCAACAGCTGAATCGCTGTGCCATAATCCTTTTTCTTCACCAAAATCCAGGCGAGTGTGTCGGAAATGTCCGCACTGTCGGGTTTTTCTTTGCTCGCTTCTTGCGCTAGCTTAAGTGCCGCATCAATGTTGCCGCCGTGCTCTGCATATACCCAGGCAAGATTGTTCTTGGCCACCACATCTGTAGGGGATATTTGTAGCGCCTTTGAATAATGATCCTCCGCTGCCTTCCAATCTTGTTTCATTTCCGCAATCTGGCCCATGCGAATTTGCACAATCGCCATTTGCGGTTCGGTCTGAGACACTTTCGATAACAACTCCATCGCCGAATCTAATTTCCCCTGATTGAGCTCGATATCGCTTAAGGTTAATTGCGCGCTAATCGACTTAGGATCCAACTCCAGCGCTTTCCGCAGCGAGACCTCCGCGTCGTTCGGCCGACCTATTAAGGACTGAAGTTGGGCTAGGACTTCGTAACCAGGCGCCCACTTCGGATTGGAATTGACATAAGATTGAACCTCAACCAGAGCTTCGTTATTTTTCTTCAGAGCTACCTGCGAGGTGCCCAAAAGTGCGAGCCCCTCTCGAGAAGTAGGATCGTAGACTAACGATTGTTTAGCAAAGGTATGCGCTTCCTCAAAACGGCCCTGGCGAAATTTCGCTTCGGCAAGGGTGCGGTACGTCATCGCACGGGCTGGAGGCTGTGGGAACTCATCGATGAGCGGCAGAGTGTCCTTTTCTGCCTCGTCATAATGTCCTTCTTGGACCAGCGCCAAAGAACGTACCAAGTACGGGTCGATGTTTTGCGGCTTCTGTTCCACCGTCTTCTGAATCGTGGCGATGGCCTGTTCGGGACGGCCTTGCTCAATATCAAGTCGTGCCAAAACTAGACGGGCAGGCTGAAATGTGGGCTCAAGCGAGATCGATTTGTTTAACGCTGCCTCGGCAAGGTTGAGTTTATCTTTCCGAATGTAGCCTAGGCCCAGATAATATTGCGGCAAATACCAGTCAGGTTTAACCTGAGCGGCCCGCTCCATGTCGCTGATTCCAGCGTCGAGATCGCCCTTTTCCACTCGCAGACGCCCTCTGAAAAGAAGACTCCCGGGATCATTGGGACTTTTCTTCATAACCGCATTCACGAGCTGTTCGGCATCGCTGGTCTTGCTTTCCTCGATATATACTTGGGCCAGTTGCAGGGAGTTCTGCACGTCGTCTGGATGCTGTTTCAAAATATTTTGATACGCCTTCTCTGCGGCTTGCGTATTTCCCATCATCACGTAGTAACGCGCAAGAGCGCCGCGATAGGCCGGGTTGTCGTCGCCAAGAGTGCCGATTTGTTGAAATAAATCCTCGGCCTCTTTACCCCTGTTTTGTGACAATAAAAAAAGCGCCAACAGGTAGTGGACCTGAATACTCTGCGGGTTCTGTGCGAGAGCCTTCCGAATCACTTGTTCGGCTCCCCTCAGGTCCCCACGCCGGGTCATCAGCGCAGACAAGAACGTCACGGGTGGAACTGACTTGGGATCGTAAACGATAGACCGTAATAAGCTGGCTTCGCTCTCCGAGGTTTTTTTCTCAGCAAGCTGTGACAGGGCCCTTAGAAACCAAGCTTGACCGTTCTCCGGATCGAGCTGCAGTACACGATCTATAGCTAAGGTAGCGGCCGGCAAGTCTGGGGTTTTCAGAGCACACTGCGCAGAAATTAGTAGCGCATCTGTATCGTTTGGATTTTTCTTCAACAAAGAATCTGCCAGAGCTTTTGCTTGAGCAAATTGCGGCGTCTTGATCAGGAGTTTGGCCAACGCCACGTTTGCGTCGTGGTCGTCAGGATTATTTTTCAAGACGATTTTAAGTTGCTGGACTCCGCTCGGAATATCCTGCCGGTCGATGAAAATCTTAGCCAGAGCCAGATGTGCCTTAGGATCCTTGGGGTTCAACTGAATCGCCCGACGGTATTCTACGATGGCCTCGTTTATCTTCCCTTCGGCTGCCCAATGTTCTGCATCCGCGAAATGACGCGCAGACTTCTCCTGAGCGCTAGCGCAACCGATCAGGGAGCCCACGCTAGCCAAAGAAAGAGCGCACAGTGCTAAAACCCGACAACTATGATTTCCGGGTACGCTACTTCGTATCAAACCAGTCCTCCGCCGCAGGGATGGTCGTGCCCTGTAGCCTGTAGTAGAGCAACCCACATTCCAAGAGCCTAAAGTCCTTATTATATTATAAATCCCTTAACTAACAGAAAAAACAATACTTACACATAATCTATACAAAGACATAGCAGATTGGCCCACTCGTGACCGTCAGAAGGAAACGCTTTTCCACAATCCGTCCTTTTGCTACACCGGTTACGAGCTTTTTACCTGGAACCACGCGCAAAAAGTACTACTTGTATAGTTCGAAAAACAATCGCCAGGTCCAGGAAAAGAGAAAGGTGCTTTATATAGAATAGCTCATATTCTAGTTTGGTCTTTGCATCGTCCACGGACGAGCCATATTGATACTTGATCTGCGCCCATCCCGTCAGTCCCGGACGTACCGTATGACGCTCGTTGTAGTAGGGAATTTGCTCGCCAAGCATCCGCACAAATTCCGGTCGTTCAGGACGGGGTCCAACCAAGCTCATATCGCCCCGCAAAATGTTTATAAGCTGCGGAAACTCGTCCAGACGGAAAGGCCTCATTATCTTTCCCACTCGGGTGACGCGAACATCGTCACGAGCCGCCCACACTGCCTTGCCTGCTTCGGCATCATGGTTCATCGATCTGAACTTCAGAATTGAGAAAGTGCGGCCATGCAGCCCCACACGCTCTTGACGGAACAAAACAGGCAACCCCGATTCCGCCATGATCGCTAGGGCAAGCAGGAGTAAGAAAGGCGACAACACAACCAGAGCTAGGGTGGAAATGAATATGTCCAAAGCCCTCTTCGAAAACATCAGCAAGACATCTTTGCGGAAGCCTTCCGAAAGCACGAGCCAGCTCGGCGACAGCCTTTCCAACATCACGCCGCCTTTCAATTTCTCAAAAAGCGAATGAGCTTCTTCTACCCTGATTCCGGAAAGCTTGAGTCGCAACAATTCCGTGGTCGGCATCACTCCACGCCGCTCCGAGAATGCCAGCACTACCCAATCCACTTGCTCACGGCGGACGAATTCCTCTACCTCGGCTACTCCGCCGACAATTCCTGGATTCACTAACGGCTTCCCAATGTTTTGTCCCTTTTCATCGAGGAACCCGAGAACCTTTATGTTTAACTCCGGAAGTGCAAGGATCTCTCGCACCAATCGAACCCCGCTGGTTCCCGTGCCGGCAATCACTACCCGATACACCGGCCTAAAGAGCTTGCTGGCATCCACGGCTGATCGCCAAAGCAGCAACACGGTAAAAATCAATACCAGCGCAAGAGCTGACACCCCGCGGCCGAGGGAAAGATCCGGCTGAAAGTAATATAGAAGAGCCAGAATCAACACGGCAGCTCCGAGCGCTTGCATCAAATGCACTACGAATTCGGTTCGGCGAGCGACGCTCTGCAGATCGTACAGATCGTTATAGTAAAGGCATAACCAACACACGATTACGACAATCGCGAACTGAACGCCGGTGTACGGCCGGGCGAGATACCATCTTGCGTCGGCAAGACTTCCAAATCGAATCCAGGCGGCAAGTATTATGGACAAAACGATCAGCGCGATCTCTGTGATCGCCAGAATGATCGTCTTGACCGGAACGTATTGTCCAAGTACTCGAACCATCTATGGGTCCTAGGGTCTCTGAAGATCGCGGGCGCCACCGTATGACCAGCGCGCGCCTAACGTTATAAAATTGCGGCCTATATAGGGTTGCGTCACACCTGCAAAAGCGGAATTTTGAAACGTCGCAAACAAAGTCCAATGGTGAGTCAGGTAATAATTCAGCCGCGCAAAAATTATTCGGCCTTCAATCCCTGGAGTCAGCCCTGTCGAATGCGTCTGGATGTACGAAATCCCACCCTCTGCGCCGAATTTGTTCTGAAAAATCCTGCTGTAGAAGGCGTCGTATCGATTGTGGTAACTGTCCGTGATAATTCCAGTGAACTCATAACCGCGCGTGTACAGAAGCGCCACGCTGGATTGATTGAAAGATTTCAATATGTCCGCTGTGCCCACAAAAGTCTTCTGCGTCGGAGAACCGTTGTTGAACACGTGAAAAGAAGGTCCGCCGGAGGCTTGTAGCAAGATGCTTCGACCAATTTTCTGCCTATAGGTCACGATGATAGTGTGATATTGGGCCTGCGTGTCGCTGCCTCCGAACACCTCGCGATCGTAGTTGTAATTGACCCCTATATCGTGATTTGGACCGATTGAATGGTTATAGGAAACTCCCCCTCCTGCCGTATTCCCCGAACCATAGTAAAGCGCGCTCGATTCAATGGAATTCGGGCCATTTCTGAGATTCTCATAATCATCTTGGGCATGGAACGTGATGTGATCGTGTTGCGCGATACGATAGGTGAATCCGGCCGACAGGACATTGCGCAGCTCCGTCTGCCCGTTGAGAAGCAAGGATTGCTGATTGAACGCTCCGGTAGAAGTAAGTGAGATGGTCGGCGTGTTAAGGAAATTGAAATCCGGTTCGTAGGTAAATGTGTCGAGCAGCGAGAAAGTCCAGCTTTGACTAATCGGGCGGTGAATGTGAAAGTTCACTAAACTCGCGCCAAATTCAAAATCGTAATTGTTTTGAGAAACGAGCATGTCTGGGCGGTACTGGACGTCCAAGCCCAAACGATCGTTTCCGACGGAATAAAACGCAATGATTCGTGCCGAAAAAGCGCTTTCTCCCTGAGGATTGAAAGCAGCATTCCTGTAATTCGAGTCATATACATAGAACGTATCAACCGAAAATGCGGATAAGTGTCCCCAACGCAGTGCAACGATGCGACTACTCCCTCCGCCGGCAGCTCCAGGTTCCACAGTACTTGTCGTGGGTTGGTCCGGCCCGGGTTCTTGCGTAGAGTCCGGAGACGCCGTTGTCGACGAGTCAGGTGCCTGCGTAGGTGCCGGTGAATCCTCTTGTGCAAAGGTCTTCTGCGGAAACATCAACAAAATAGCGGCCAGTAATATGCCGAGTTTTACCGATCGATAGTGGGCACTGGTAATTCTTTCAACTCGTGGTTGCTCGGGGATGAACATATTATTGATCTCGGACTAAGGAATCACCACGGTGTCGCCCGGCTTCAAAACAAAGTCCTGCCCGTTCTTTTGGCCCTTGATGAACGAGTTGTAGTTGAATGGCAGGCGAACTCGCTTGCCGTTTGTGTTACGAAGCACGTATATCTTAGTTTTCTTGGCGTACTCGCGCAGCCCTCCTGCCTGGACCAGAATTTGGGACACAGTTGTAGTGCTGTTAATGCGAAAAACTCCTTCGTGAGCCACTTGTCCCATTACATAGACTTTTCGACTGTTGATTTCGTGAACGGAGACGCTCACTTGAGGAACGGTAACGAAAGGCTCGAGCCTTTTCGTTAATTCCGTCTGGAGCTGCACTGGCGTCATACCCACCACATAAATTTCGCCCACCAGTGGCATCGTTATCTTCCCGTCCGGTCGAACCACAGCCGGCCCGGAAAGCTCTTTTTCTTGCCACACGTCGATATCGAGAACGTCTTGTTCGCCAATCGTGTAACCCGCTAGAGCTGGGTCCTCGCTGCCTCTTGGTTTTACCGGCGGCTTGACTGAATCAGCCGGCGCCGTAGAAGTCGGCTGCGCTTTCTTGGCATTGCCCGGTGCGCTACTCTGCGACCATGCCGGCAGCGCGAACGCCAACACCATCACCGTCGCCAAAAAAATCTTCGATTGACTTCCCTTTAGCATTGCTGTTTTTCCTCGCAACTTCGGTTTGCGTCGACTGACTTTAATTTGGCAAGTACTGCGGCAAAATTGGACTCAAATCCTTCGCGAACGCTACCATCGCAGGCAGGGACTCGGAACTGCCTGATGTTCGGGATGCTGTTATTCGAATCAATGCTCCATCCGTTCGGCCCTTGGTAATCCCGTCCCACACCAGATATATCTTTCCCAGATATTCGCTGGCGAACCTGCGGCCGTGCGCCTGATACCAATACAAAACATCCTGCTGCTCTCCCCCTCTTTCAATAACATAGTGATTGACCGCAAACGATTTCCCGGGGGCCGAGGGGTCCGCGATGCGGACCGTTCCTGAAGAAATCGGCTCCCAACCTGCACCAGGAAGGCAATTCTTCGGGGAATGCAACGCGTCACCGCTCCGCTGTGAACCGTAATAGGCAATGAACAGGCCCATGTTTGAACCTGTAGTGTTGTGATAATTCCGAAGCAGATAATTATCCGCCGCTAGCTCTTTCCTCACTCCAATATCCAGATCCGGCAAGTTTTGACCCGACCAATCGTCCACCTGCTGAGGAAACGTATCGAAATCGTTGCGCGGCGGCACCGACCGTCCGTGCGCGACCCAGCGCAACTCCACGCTGCTAAATAACAATAGGCCGATCAAGCAGCCCAAGCGGATTCTGTCCGTCACGCCGCCCTTCCTGTGGTTGCGCTTAAGTCAAAATTGCGCAATACACGCACTACCAATAACATCAATCCAAGACTGCCCACGAAGAGTACCCATCCGGAAAACGTATGAAAAAAACCTTCAGCCCATCGAGCGCCTAAATAGTTACCCGCGAGCCCGGTGCCTGCGATTCGTGCCGCATTCATTCCCAATGCGATCGGTACCGAACTAAAAGCCAGAATCCATCGCGAACGCACGGATAAGTTCAGCAGGTAACCTATCAGGACTGCGAACGCGAGCATCGATACTAACGAGCGGATCCCCGAACAGGCTGTCACTACGCCAGCCGTGAAATTAGCCAGATAGATCACATTTCCATCGCAGACATTCGGAACGCGCAACAAATCCAGAATGCCCGCGGCAAGCTTAGAGGCCAGCAATTGCAAGGGAAACGTAATCGAATAGAAAATAATTGATGGCAAGGGAATCATGAACAATAGCCAGGCGATCGGAAACGCTACGAGCCGCAACATCTCAGTCCCAAAAAGAAATAGAGTAATCCCGCAAAGCAGGGTCAATAGCGAAGAGTGGGCCACGAAGTTTTCCGCCCCCATGGTCCCCGCTGCAAGTTGCGCTAATGCCATCAACACAATCAAAATCCCCCACCAACGCGGCGTTACTTTTACGGTTTCTAGCTCATGCCGCTGCCGCCACAACATCCAGACGAACGCTATCGGTACGAAAAAACCATGCGAGTAGTTTTCATCGATCGACCAATCCGAAAACAACTTCGCGAAATTTTTGGCGTAGAGCAGCGTTATGCACGCCACTACAATTAGCAACGGCCAACGGTGTGAGCGGATCCACTCTCCGGCGCTTGCGGCAGTGCTCGTGGACTCTACTCCCCGGAGCGTTTCTACGGCTGATAGGCTCAACGAAGTTCCAGGCTAGGCTAGAAGTAAAGGGAATACGCTCTATGCATTGCACCTGCCTCTCCAAAGGCGGGTGCCCGCATGTCTAATCCCCTAGGCCCTAAATGATACTATACAACAGGGTTGAGCCGAGTGATTAGTCTTACGCGGCCCCCCTCCCCTCCGGTTCGTTTGCCAGCCGGGGCTCGGTCGGGAAGCGCTTTTCCGTTAGGTGGCAATCGTTTTCACCCTGTTGATGGTCACAATGCCACATTATGTCCATCGCCAACCGCGATCCGTTCTAGGCTTAAACCACTGTCTAAGCTAGGATTAGTCGATGCAGCAGACTAATAACGCACCCTCTGCCCGATCATTATGTTGCGCTGCAGGCTGGTCTCCTGATTGCGCGAGAAGATCGTGAACCGTCGTTTGAAGTTGTACCTTGGTTTGAGGTTGTAAATGACTAGTGTAGTAGGTTCAGCGGTCCAAAATGAGTCTGCCCTTTTGCCGCGCCCGGGGCTCGACCCAATTACAGACGCGCTCAGCGTCGACGTCGAAGACTATTTTCACGTTGAAGCATTTGCCAACCAGGTTCGTCCGGAAAACTGGCCAACATTTGCTCCGCGGGTGCACGAGAATTGCGAGCGCATCCTTGCGCTTTTCTCCAAATACGATTGGCGCGCGACTTTCTTCGTGCTGGGTTGGGTAGCCGAACGCGATCCCGGTCTCGTCCGTAAAATCGCAGAAGCCGGCCACGAATTGGCCTGCCACAGTTACGCGCATCGGCGCGTTTTTTCATTACAGCCTGAAGAGTTCCGAGAAGATTTGCGGCGCGCTCGCGGTCTTATCGAAGACGCCGCGAGTGTTCGCGTCGTCGGATATCGTGCTCCCACGTTTTCGATTCTTCGCCGGAGCGTATGGGCCTTAGAGATTCTGGCAGAAGAGGGTTTCCTCTACGACTCGAGCATCTATCCTATCCGCCACGATTTGTATGGCTATCCGGAATTTCCGAGATTTCTACAGCGCATCGAACTGTCCTCCGGCCGAGAAATTATCGAAGTTCCCATGTCCACGATTCGATTTGCGGGCCTCAATTGGCCCTTGGGAGGCGGCGGATATCTCAGGCTTCTGCCCATGGCCTATACCTCCTGGGCGATTCGGCGAGTTCATCAGCAGGACCGACAGCCGTTCATACTTTACCTGCATCCCTGGGAACTGGACCCTAGTCAGCCGCGACTGGAGGGGAAATGGAAGTCCAAACTCCGTCACTATACAGGTCTCGCAGGCATGGAAGGTCGACTGGAAGCATTGTTGGCGCGCGGTCAGTTCGAACCCGTTCAAGACCTCGTCAGTAGGCTACGAGCCTCCGCGCCTACTTTGCAGGTATCGTCGCTTTGAACCAAGGCCACCTCGCTGGAGGATTCCTCGCGCGTCTTCTTCTTGGTTCCCACTATTTCTTCGCCAATCAGGGTTTTCAATCTACACGCCCGACATTGATTTTCGGCTGCTATCGCGGAGTGCCGGTAGAATTTGGATTCGCGTCAGCATGGTAAACGTTTACATAACGGTGGATACCGAGTGCTCGCTAGGCGGTGCCTGGGAAAACCCCGAGTGGAAGCCGGTCGGACCGGACCGTGCAGTCCTGGGGCGCGTGGGGTCTCGGCTGTACGGCATACCGCTTATCATGGACATCCTGGAGGAGCACGGCCTGCGCGGTACATTTTTCACCGAAGTCCTGGTTCGCGATCTGCTTGGTAAGTCTGAATTGGCAGACGCTTACGCTCCAATCAAACAGCGCGGCCATGACGCGCAGCTACATTTGCACCCTGTTTTTCATTACTATCATGCGGTCACTCAAGGACTGATGCGGCGAGAAGATCTGCCCGCCCGGATGGATCTTATTGGTGGCTTGCCGTTTGACACCCAAATAGAACTTCTAAATAAAGGATGCGCCATTTTTCGGGAAATTTTTGGCTCTATGCCGGTGGCATTTCGGGCTGGATGCTACGGTGCCAGCATGTCCACCTTGGATGCCTTAGCGAGAATCGGGATCCACTACGACAGCAGTTTCAACGCTGCGTACCTCGACGACAGTTGCTTGATGGGCCCCCGGGAAGCGACAAACATTCCGTGGCGTAACGGTTCAGTCTGGGAGATCCCCGTAACAACGTTCGAAACCGGCGTCGGCAGTATTCGTGGTTTGAAGCCGTTGGAAGTTAGCGCCGTCAGTTTATGGGAATTGCAAGAAGTCTTGCATCAAGCGGAACGGCTGGGCCAGGAAACTGTTACGGTTATGCTGCATTCTTTCGCTTTTCTCAAGCGCGCGGATCCGCAATTTCTCAAGATGCGCCCCGATCGGCTGGTAATTCGTCGTTTTCGGGAGTTTTGTAATTTCCTGAAGCGTAACTCAGATCGGTTCAGGGTTATGAAATTTTCCGAGTTGGCAACGCCTGTAGAGAGTCTAGCGAACATTCCGCTGCCGCGAATGGGAGTTCTGATTCCCACCGCGCGCAAATTCGTGCAAGCCGCCAATCGAATTTACTGGCTGTAGTCGCCGCACCGAGGGCGTTCACCAGATGCTCCGCGCCACCCGAGCAAGGCCTGTCGCAATGAAGTAGCTCGAACGAAAACCTTCGGCCAGCTCAAACAGCCAAAGAAACAGGAACAGCTCCAGCGGCATTTTCTTCGAGACGATTCGATCAATCAGCTCTGATACGTGGCGGTTACTACAAATCCACCTCGTTGCCCATACCGCGATGCCCGCCAGCAGAATTGCCGCCGCCACGTCTATAGGGTAGTGTCCGCCCACATACAAGCGAGGCAGCGAGATTGCTGCCAGCACCCACAACATCAATAGGGCGCTTAGCCATCGCTTAAACGGCCAGAAGCCCGCCGCTACGATCATATAGATCAGCGTGGAATGGCTCGGGAAGCAGTTGGGATTCCCGTCGTTCCAGAAGTAATCTGGATATAACGCGCGGAACGGTTGCACAAGTGATGGCGCCGGCCAGGCGATCCACGGCCGAACTATCAACGTGGCTACCATCGCCAGACAAAAACAGACGAAAATTTCCGCCAGTCGGCTCCTGCGCCACTTCGTGCGTTCATCCTCTATTCGCCAGTAAAAATAAAAAACTGCTGCGAAGATCCAGGTGCTAGCGAGGGCATTAACAGTCAGGAATTGCGCCAGCGTGTCGCGCCAATCGTTGTGGGGAACGAGCCGGAAAAACTCCTGCAGCACGCGGAAGTTCCACTCGGGAAGAAATGGGCCGGGCATCGCGATCAATTGCATGGCTTGCAGTTTAACCGACCTTAGTTAATGCGAAGCTCGTAGGCGAGAATTTGATTCCTCAGGGAACTAGTATGGGGACGAAACGCAGGGATCGGGAACCTAGCCTTATGCGCGGCATCAAACAAAAAGCCCGGCACGAAATGTTATTCGTGTCGGGCTCAATTTTACCTCAGAAGCTATACTTACGCGGATTGCCTTGCGTTCCAACGCTTCTTGGCAAACCCTAGTGCAGGTCCCAAGGAAAGGAACATCAGCATCGTGCTCGGCTCCGGAGTTGAGGTCAGGGTAGCACTCAAGCTTTCACCTGGGGTAAGCGTCCCATCGTACAGCCGGAAAATAAAATCCGAACCCGTCGCTACTGTCCCGCTTCCAGCGCATACTCCCAACCCTGTGCTGGCGAAGACGTCCGAGGTGCAATTGAAAAGGGGACCAAACTGGTCCCCGGGAGGGATGCCAAATATTTCGATGTACATGCTGGGCATGCCGTTCGCGGGCGACACTATGGGATTTCCGCCCTGGAAAAAGAACGTTTCCGATCCGCTGTCGATCAAGGTGTAATTAATCATCAGCGGATGATGGGGACTGGTCACCGCATCTGTAAAACAGTTTGCTCCCGGAGGGCATGGCAACAGTGCGTTGGAACTAAAGTTGCTGGCAACGCTTGTGCATGGCTTTACGCAATTAATCACAAGCTTGGGGTCGGAGATTGAACCTGCGTGGACCGCCGCCGCCGACATCGCAACCAAAACCACCAAGCAGAGCATCTTTACAAATTTCATGAGCATGCCTCCAAAATCACTAGCTGCGTCAGCAGCATGACAACAAGAGCACATTTAGTACCAAAGTTCCTCGGCTCGAGTCAATATAAACCATTCATTTTCAGTGCGAAATCTTTGGATTCCGAGCCTGCCCCAGAAGTGTATGCAACTTATTTCACAATCAAGGAACTGCGAAGCCGCAAAAGCCGCATAGACAAATACTCCTAAATCCATATCTACGACGCACATAGACCCAGCGGAGGCCAGTCTACTGCACTGCGGCAGGTTCCTACATATCTCTCACGTGATCTCCGTGCGGTCTGAGCTGGTCCTGCGGTTGGCTTTTCCGGACCGAGAAAATTTTGGAATCAGTCCACTTTCGCCTCACTAAGTCGGAGCGGCGGCTGATCTTCAGCGCTTTCGCGTCTGAAGGTTCTCTTGCCTACGTTTTATTTGGATAAAGTCTACTAAGTCTATAGAGATTATCGGAAGTCTGGTCTACACTGTTCGCAATGAAAATTTCCCAAAAAGGCCTCTACGCCCTCGAAGCCTTAATTTTCCTGGCGCGGCGTTACGAAAAGGGTGCCATCAAAATCCGCGAAATCGCAGCTACCGAAGATTTGCCCGAGAAGTTCTTGGAACTGATTCTCCTTGAACTTAAGCATGCTCGCATCGTAGAAAGCGAGCGCGGCGCAAAAGGCGGCTATCGCCTGAAACGGCCGCCGTCGAAGATATTCCTGGGTGAAATCATCCGTACGATCGATGGTCCGCTGGCTCCCTTTGAAGATGCCGAAGGATTGCGTCGTCACGTCGAGCAGGACAAAAAAAACAGCGCGCTGTTTCGCGTTCTCTTGTCCGTCCGCAACGCCGCCGCGGGCATTCTCGATCACACTTCGCTGGCGGATATTTGCGATGACAAGCGGTGACTTTCTCTTGAAATAGCGGTTAGCTTCAAAAACTGCTTTGAGGAAATCCAGATGAGCGATGTGGCGACACAGATCACTGACACAGTCAATTCCACGACGATCAAAAATCTTTCAGAACAAGAGCGCAACCTGCTGGATGAAGTAGTCCGCGGAATACGGACGATCCGTTACGGATCGATTTCGCTCACGGTTCACGATGGACGCGTGGTGGAAATTCACAAAACCGAGAAGATTCGAGGGAAACCGTAGCATTCTATCGCAGCTTGAATAATTAGAGCTGCTAATCCAGGACATGGGACGAACAAAAGTGCATGATTTTCACGAAGTCTCGCGCCGCAAACTGCTGCGCACAGCCACAATAGCGGCAGGCGCGGTGGCAATCCGCCGATTTGCCTCCGCTGCAAATGTTTTCGCTCAGCAATCCGAGGTTCCCGGTGACGAAAAATTTCTGCCTACTTTCACCGGCCCGTCGCAGAATCCATACTGGAATTCAATTGGGCCGGTAGTTCAATATCCCCAGAAAAGTCCTTTGGTGCTCCTCACCGACCGTCCGGTGCAGCTTGAAACCCCGCGCCATTATTTCGAAACCGCTTTCACACCTAACGAAGCCTTCTACGTTCGTTGGCACCTAGACGAAATTCCCAACACTGTCGATCTGGCGAATTGGCGCTTAAGCATTGAAGGCGCCGTGGACCGCCCGTTGAAATTTTCAATGAGCGATTTAACCAGCAAATTCAAATCGGTCAGTTTTGCTGCAGTCAACCAATGTTCCGGCAACAGCCGCAGCAAGTTTCAACCGCGCGTCCCGGGCGGACAATGGGGCCACGGCGCGATGGGCAATGCGAAGTGGACCGGCGTGCATTTGCGCGAACTCCTCGACGCCGCAAAAATAAAAGAAGGTGCGTTGTTCGTTCAATTTCAAGGCTTGGATAAAGGCAAAGGCCCGGAAGGGCATGGCTCGCACGAATTTCTGAAATCGCTCGACTTGAAGAATCCGGTTCTCAACGAATGCATTGTCGCCTACGCCATGAATGACCAGCCGCTACCGATGTTAAATGGATTTCCCGTGCGCCTGATCGTTCCCGGTTATTTCGCCACATATTGGATGAAAGGCCTCAGTTGGATTCGGGTGCTGGACAAGGCGGATGAAAATTTCTGGATGAAAACGGGCTATCGCGTGCCCGACACCCCGCGAGGCAACACTACGCCCGAGGATGTGAAAGCTGGCACCGTGAAGACGGTGCCCATCAGCCGCATGCCCGTTCGCTCTTTTATCGTCACACCGGAGGGCGCTACGAAGCTCGTCGCGCAGTTACCACTCACGATTCGCGGCATCGCGTTCAGCGGCTATGGCTCGGTAAATAAAATGGAAGTCTCCATTAATGAATCCTTTTCCGCGGTATCGGGACTTACCACGAAATCGTGGACTTCCGCTGAACTTGGGGAAGATCATGGCCCCTATTCCTTCCGCACGTGGACTCATCGATGGACGCCTCCGAAGCCGGGCCGATACTCTATAGCGGCGCGGGCGACGGACGGCGAAGGGAACGTCCAACCCGATGAGGGCGTCTGGAATCCCGGCGGATATTTATGGAATTGCATCGAGTACCAGGAAGTAGTCGTAGGGCGCGCCAGCTGAGAGCTCATATGAAACGAACCACAATTTGGTTTGTTGTGTTTTTAGCGACGTTGGCCGCTGCCGCGGGCAGCTTGGTCTATGCTCAGTTCGATGCCGGGTATTATTCTCAGCGAAATCCCGGAGCCATCATGCAGTCCGCTGCGCCAAAAGAGACTGACGGCGCTACCTATGGCGTCACGGCTTATCCTTTATATCCTCCCGAATTGGCTCCCGGCCCAGGGCGCGAAGACGTCCAATCCTATTGCTCCACTTGCCACAGCACGCGCTACATCACCATGCAGCCGCCTCTGTCACCTGAAACCTGGACGGCGGAAGTGAACAAGATGGTGAAGGTGATGGGGCAGCCCATCCCCGAAGACGTGCAGCCCGTAATCATCAAATATCTGCAAACACATTACACGCCGGATACACGCAAGCCTTAATTTCCTAATTGCTGTTCTGGCCTCGGTTAGACGGGGTTTAATCGTTTGTTTTCTATAACATCTGTTTTTGACCCACTTTCGGTGAGAAGTGGGCGCCCACTTGGCAAAAACCGTCTTATTTTTCCGCATCGGCCGAGCCATATTTTGAGAGTCGAGGCTGCCAAACCGGTGAAAGAACGGTGTTGAGGGCTTTCATCGGGATCGGGTTCTCCGAATCCGACCACCACGGCGGTACGCTGGAGGTACTTCGATCTTTCTGCTACTACGTGGCATTCGTGCTCTTCCTGGTTTACCTTATTAATGAGCAGGAGGCGTTGGCCGCACCTCACTGGGGAAGTGAGAGTGATGAGTCCACCGCCGGCGTTCACTCGGAGCGCTTCGGTTCCTTCGTGAAAAGGCTCACTTTC
>Ga0182015_10004012_pt1 | contig 16102 bp, 19 predicted proteins | sample 712P3MmetaG_FD_120478 | JGI IMG/M metagenome (GOLD analysis project Ga0182015, IMG submission 120478) | Permafrost microbial communities from Stordalen Mire, Sweden - 712P3M metaG | ecosystem: Environmental > Terrestrial > Soil > Wetlands > Permafrost | place: Sweden: Stordalen | collected... | reverse complement strand
CGGATCGCGGTGACCTTCGCCAAGCGGGTGGTGGGCCGCACGATGTACGGGGGGTCGAACACCTACATCCCCTTGAAGGTCAATCAGGCCGGGGTGATCCCGATCATCTTCGCCAGCTCGGTGCTGTACATCCCGGTCCTATTGTCCAACATCGTGCCGTCCTCGGCCTTCCGCAGCTGGGTCAACAGCAACGTGACGCCGACCAGCCTGTTCTACATACTCACCTACTTCATCTTCATCCTCCTGTTCACCTTCTTCTACGTCTACGTGGCCTTCGATCCCCACCAGCAGGCCGACATCATCCGCAAACAGGGCGGGTACATCCCCGGTATCCGCCCCGGACAGCCGACCGAGCGGTACCTGGCCCACATCCTGAACCGGATCACCTGGCCGGGGGCGCTGTTCCTCGGCGGGGTGGCCATCACCCCGTCCCTGTTGATGGCGGCCTGGAACATCACCAGCTACCCCTTCTACGGCACCACTCTTTTGATCGCAACGGGCGTGGCCCTCGAGACGATGAAGCAGATCGACAGCCAGCTCATGATGCGAAACTACGAGGGCTTCCTCAAATAAGTGGTACCCGGAGCCAGGCTCGTTGTCCTCGGCAAACAGGGGGCAGGCAAGGGGACACAGTGCGTGCGCCTCTCCCACCACTACGTGGTGCCTCACGTCTCCACCGGCGACATGCTGCGCGCCGCGGTGAAGCAGGGAACCGCCATCGGCCAGAAGGCCAAGGACCAGATGGACCGCGGAGAGCTGCTGGGGGACGACCTGATCATGGACATGGTCGCCGAACGACTGGGGGAGAGCGACGTCCGGGCCCGCGGCTTCGTGCTCGACGGGTGCCCGCGCACGGTGGCCCAGGCGGAGCGGCTGGCCGCCATCCTCGCCCCGTTCGACGTCGACCTGGCCATCGACATAGAGATCCACACCACCCAGGTCATGCGCCGGTTGGCTGCCCGGCGGGTCTGCGTCGACTGCGGGGCCAACTACTCGCTGTCCTCGCCACCGCTGATCAACTGGACCTGTGACGTGTGCGGCGGCGAGGTGATCCAGCGGCAGGACGACACCGAGGAGGCGATCTCTCGCCGCCTGGAGCTCTACGAGATCCAGACGGCGCCGCTCATCGAGTGGTATCGCTTCCGCAGCCAGCTGGAGTCGGTGCCCGGCACCGGATCCCCCGACGCGGTGACCCGGCGGATCGTCAAGGTCATCGAGCAGCGGCGCCAGAAGGGCAGCGGCTTCTGATGAGACGCAGCTTCTGATGAGACGCAGCTTCCGATGAGACGCAGCTTCCGATGAGACGCAATGCCGAGGAACTGGCCAAGATGCGCAAGGCGGGTCGGGTGGTGGCGGAGATCCACGAGGCCACCCGGGCGGCCATCCGCCCCGGCGTGTCGACCGCCGAGCTCGACCGAGTGGCCCGGGAGGTGCTCGACCGGCGCGGCGCCGGATCCAACTTCCTCAACTACCACGGCTTTCCCGCCGTGGTGTGCACGTCACCCAACTCGATGATCGTCCACGGCATCCCCTCACCTACGGTCATCCTGGAGGAGGGAGACATCATCTCGGTGGACTGCGGGGCGATCATCGAGGGCTATCACGGCGACGCCGCCTACACCGCGGGGGTGGGGGAGGTCTCCCCCGAGGCGACCCGGCTGATGGAGGTCACCCAACAGAGCCTGTTCGCCGGCATCGACCAGCTTCGCCCCGGCCAGCGGCTCCACGAGGTGGGCCGGGCGGTCCAGGCGGTGGCCGAGGCGGCCGGGTTCTCGGTGGTCCGGGAGTACGTGGGCCACGCCATCGGCACCGCCATGCACGAGGAGCCCCAAGTCCCCAACTACTGGCCGGGGACGCCGGGGCCCACCCTGCGGGAGGGGATGGTCTTTGCCGTCGAGCCGATGGTCAACGCCGGGGAGCCGGGCACCGTCCAGCTCGACGACGGGTGGAGCGTGGTCACCGCCGACGGCCGTCTTTCGGCCCATTTCGAGCACACCATCGCCGTGACCGATGACGGCCCGGAGGTGTTCACCGTCCTCTGAACAGGCTGGTCCGGGCCACCCCGGGGACCGAACGGGCCGGGCCACCGGTCAATTCGGGGATCGAACTGGCAATTCGGCCCCGAAAGGCTAAACTGGTCGTTCGGCTGGCCACGGCTGTGTTGTGGCATGCCGATCCCGTTCCCGGTGGCGCTCCTCGCGTGTGCCCCCGAATGCGGTGCGGACGGACGACGTCACCGTGGTCCGTGATGCACACCGGCCCCTGGGCCGAGGGGACGAGAGCGAAAGACTATCGAGGAGATTCACCTGCCCAAGCCCAAAGAAGATGCCATCGTGCTGGAAGGGACGGTCGTAGAGCCGCTGCCGAATGCCATGTTCCGGGTGGAGCTCGAGAACGGACACAAGGTGCTGGCTCACAGCTCGGGAAAGATGCGGATGCACCGTATCCGGATCCTTCCCGGGGACAAGGTGCAGGTGGAGATCACCCCCTACGACTTGGCCCGGGGTCGGATCACCTACCGCTACAAGTGAGCGGATGGGTGGCCTGCCGGCCACCGGTCGGCCCGCTGGGCAGACACAGGGCGTCGTCAGAGGGGCGAGTGCAGGATCGTGCAGTACGAGACAAGGACGGAACATGAAGGTTCGACCCAGCGTCAAGCCGATGTGTGAGAAGTGCAAGGTGATCCGCCGGCACCGGCGGGTCTTCGTCATCTGCGAGAACCCCCGCCACAAGCAGCGGCAGGGTTGATGGCACTGGCCCAGGCGTAAGAGAGAAGGAACAACACGTGGCCCGCATTTCAGGCGTCGACATCCCCCGCGAGAAGCGGCTGGAGATCTCCCTCACCTACATCTTCGGCATCGGCCGGACCACCGCACAGCAGATCTGCTCGGTGACCGGGACCAGCCCCGACACCCGGGTCCGTGATCTGACCGACGAAGAGGTGACCCGGCTCCGGAACTACATCGACGCCAATCTCCAGGTGGAGGGGGACCTGCGCCGAGACGTGTCCCAGGACATCAAGCGCAAGATGGAGATCGGGTGCTACCAGGGCATCCGACACCGCAAGGGCCTGCCCGTCCACGGCCAGCGCACCCATACCAACGCACGCACCCGCAAGGGACCGAAGAAGACGGTCGCCGGAAAGAAGAAGGTTCGCAAGTAGATGGCCAAGACCACCAAGCCGGCAGCCGCCCGCCGGCCCCGAAAGCGGGAGCGCAAGAACATCACCTTCGGCGTCGCCCACATCAAGAGCTCCTTCAACAACACCATCGTCTCGATCGCCGATCCGGAGGGGAACGTTCTGGCCTGGGCATCGGCCGGCAACGTGGGGTTCAAGGGATCGCGCAAATCCACCCCCTTCGCCGCCCAACTGGCGGCCGAGCAGTGCGCCAAGCGGGCCATGGAGCACGGTGTGCGCCGGGTCGACGTGTTGGTGCGAGGCCCCGGCTCCGGCCGTGAGACGGCCATCCGGTCCCTGGCCGCCGCCGGCATCGAGGTGGCCGGCATCAAGGACGTGACCCCCATCCCCCACAACGGCTGCCGCCCCAAAAAGCGGCGCCGGGTCTAGTCGGGGCGAGAAGGGACGAAAGGTTCATCAATGGCTCGTTACACCGGACCCGTCTGCCGGCTCTGCCGCCGGGAGCGCACCAAGCTCTTCTTGAAGGGCGAACGCTGTTACTCGATGAAATGCCCGGTCTCCGAGGCGGTGACCGACCGGCACAGCCGCGCCTATCCCCCCGGTGAGCACGGGCGCGACCGGATGCGCCAGGGCTCGGAATACCTCGGCCAGTTGCGTGAGAAGCAGAAGGCCCGCCGCATCTACGGCCTGTTGGAGCGCCAGTTCCACAATCTCTACGTCGAGGCCAGCCGGGCCCCGGGCATCACCGGTGAGAACCTGCTGCGCATGCTCGAGCTCCGTCTCGACAACGTGGCCTTCCGGGCCGGCTGGGGAGCCAGCAGGTCCCAGGCCCGCCAGTTCGTGCGCCACGGCCATGTGCTGGTCAACGGCAAACGGGTGACCATTCCGAGCTACCGGGTGCGCCAAGGCGACGTGGTGGCCCTCAAGCCTTCCTCTCGTGAGCTGTTCCACGTCCGCCGCAACATGGACACCCTCGATCGTCAGCTCCCCCCGTGGCTGGAGACGGTCGGCGACCGCTTCGAGGTTCGGGTGTTCTCGCTGCCACTGCGCGAGCACATCGACGAGCCGGTGCAAGAGCAGCTCATCGTCGAGCTCTACTCCAAGTAGCCCGCCCTCCATCCCATCGATCATCCGACCCACGACTGCATCCCCCTACCGACCCACAGAACCACACTGCCGAGGAGCCACGACCACATGCTCATCATCCAACGACCCACCGTCGAAGCCGTCGGTGAAGAAGAAGAGAACCGCCAGCGCTTCGCGGTGGGACCGCTCGACCCCGGCTTCGGGCACACCTTGGGCAACTCCCTGCGACGCACCCTGCTCTCGTCCATCCCGGGTGCATCGATCACCCAGGTCCGCTTCGACGACGCCCTTCACGAGTTCACCACCCTGCCGGGTGTCAAAGAGGACGTGACCGACCTCATCCTCAACCTGAAGGATCTGTTGTTCCGGGTGCACAGCGACGAGCCGGTGACCATCCGCCTCGACAAGCGCGGGCCCGGCGATGCCACGGCCGGCGACCTGCAGCTCACCGCCGACGTGGAAGTCCTCAGCCCCACCCAGCACATCGCCTCGCTCAACGCCAAGGGCCGTCTGGCCGTCGACCTCACCGTGGAGCGCGGCCGTGGGTACCTGTCGGCCGACAAGTCGAAGCGGTCCCCCACCATCGGGGTGGTCCCGGTCGATGCCATCTTCTCGCCGGTTCGGCGGGTGGCCTTCACCGTGGAGCCGGTCCGGGTGGAGCAGTCCACCGACTTCGACCGGCTGGTGCTGGACATCGAGACCGACGGATCGCTCACTCCCCGTGAGGCGCTGGCTTCGGCCGGCGACACCCTCCGCACGCTGGTCGGCCTGGTGGCCGACCTGGAGGACGAGCCGATGGGCCTCGAACTGGGCGAAGTGGGCACCATCGGCACCGGGTCGCCCGACCTCGACCTGCGCATCGAGGACCTCGACCTCACCGAGCGCCCCCGCAACTGCCTCAAGCGGGCGCAGATCAACACCATCGGCGAACTGGTCGACCGCACGCTGGACGATCTGCTCAACATCACCAACTTCGGGCAGAAGTCGCTCGACGAGGTGCTCCAGAAGCTCGACGAGCGGGGCCTCTCCCTTCGGGTCAAGGACTGAGCCATGCTCGGCACTCCGAAGAAAGGGCGCCGCTTCGGCGGGAGCGCCGCCCATCAGAAGGCGATGATGGGGAACCTGGTGGCGTCGCTGATCGCTGCCGAGTATCTGGTGACCACCGAGGCCAAGGCCAAGGCACTGCGCCCGGTGGCGGAGAAGGTGATCACCGCGGCGGCCAAGGGCGGCGTGGCCCGCCAGCGCAACGTGGTGGCGTTCATCCGGGACAAGGACATGGCCCACAAGCTCTTCGTGGAGATCGGGCCCCGGTACGCAGAGCGCCCCGGTGGCTACACGCGGATCCTCAAGTTGGGCAATCGCCTGGGTGACAACGCCCCGATGGCCCGCATCGAACTGGTGTGAGTCCGGCCCCCCGGCCCGGGGGGAGTGACGACCCGTCCGTCCGGTGGCGGCTGAAGGTCGCCTACGACGGGTCGGGATTCCACGGGTTCGCCGCCCAGGACGGTCAGACCACGGTGGCCGGCGCCCTCGGCCGGGCCCTCGGCCGGGTCACCCGGAGCGAGGTCTCCCTGACGTGTGCCGGCCGCACCGATTCGGGGGTCCACGCCCTCGATCAGGTGGTCCATTTCGACCTCCCCGCCGCGCTGTCCGCCGAGGTGGACCCCATCGCCCTGGTCCGGTCGTGCAACCGCCAACTGGCGCCGTCGGTGGTGGTGCGCGAGGCGGAGGTGGCGCCGCCCGGGTTCGACGCCCGCCGCTCGGCCACCGCCCGGCGCTACCGCTACCTGGTGGTCAACGCCCCGGTGGCCGACCCGCTGCTGGCCGGGGTGTCCTGGCAGGTGGCCGACCCCCTCGACCTGCGCTCGATGGCCGCGGCAGCCGACGCCCTCCTCGGGGAGCACGACTTCCGGGCCTTCTGCCGCCGGGCGCCCGGCACCGCCCCGGACGACCCGATCAACCGCCGGGTGGTCGACGCCCGCTGGACCCGGCTCAGCGGGCCGGCGGAGTCGGTCGGGGAGCGCGAGCCCACCCGGGGACCGGCCATCGGGGGGGTTCCGGGCCTGGTCCCGGTGGTGGGGAACCTGCTGGCCTTCGAGATCGAGGCCAACGCCTTCTGCCACCAGATGGTTCGTGCCCTGGTCGGCACCCTGGTCGACGTCGGACGGGGCCGGAAGCGGCCCTCGGACATGGTGTGGATCCTCCGGTCCGCCGACCGGCAGTTGGCCTCCCAGCCAGCCCCTCCCCACGGCCTGACCCTGATGGCCGTCCGCTACGACCGGTGACCGGCTTGCCCACCAGTCCGAATTGGTCGTATCCTGGGCAGTCGCCGGGTCGGGCCCAGGGAGCGCGCACCGCGAGTGGGGACACCGCTCATCGGTGGTTCCGGTGCCATCCACCGCCAGCCCCGTACCTCACGGTGCGACAACGCCCAGCATCACCGAACAAGGAACTCTCGTGCGCACGTACTCACCCAAACCTGACGACATCACCCGTGCCTGGTGGATCGTCGACGCCGACGGCCTGGTCCTGGGCCGCCTGGCCACCGAGGTGGCGTCGGTGCTGCGCGGCAAGCACAAGCCGACGTTCGCCCCCCATGTCGACACCGGTGACCACGTCATCGTGATCAACGCCGACAAGGTGGTGCTCACCTCGAACAAGGCGGAGTCCAAGCTGGCCTACCGGCACAGTGGCTATCCCGGCGGTCTCAGTGCCACCAGCTATGCCGACCTGATGATCGACCGCGCCGACCAGCTGGTGCGCGACGCCATCCGGGGCATGCTGCCGAAGAACCGCCTGGGCCGCCAGATGGCCACCAAGCTGAAGGTCTATCGGGGAGCTGACCATCCCCACACCGCCCAATCCCCCGAACCCCTGGAGCTTCCGGGTGCGCGCCGCACGGCGTCGACCCGGAGCGGTGCGTGAGCACCGTTCCCGACCAGGTATCTGCTTCCAACGATCGCGAGGAACTCGTCGTGGCCACTGCCGCTCCCATCTGCCAGACCACCGGACGCCGCAAGCGGGCGGTCGCCCGGGTGCGCATCTGCGCCGGTCAGGGAGCCATCACCGTCAACAACCAGAAGTTCGAGGAGTACTTCACCTCGGCGACCCACCGCATGATCGTCACCGAGCCCCTCCGGCTCACCGACACGTCAGAGTCGTGGGACATCGACGTGACCATCGACGGCGGCGGGGTGTCCGGACAGGCCGGCGCCTTCCGGCTGGGTATCGCCCGGGCGCTGTGCGAGCTGGACCCCGAGCTGCGGGCCACGCTCAAGAAGGCGGGATTCCTCACCCGTGACTCACGGGAGAAGGAGTCGAAGAAGTACGGACTGAAGAAGGCCCGCAAGGCTCCCCAGTACTCCAAGCGGTAGGCCGGTGGCCCGAGTCCGGTTCGGCACCGACGGCGTCCGGGGCGTCGCCAACGTCGAGCTGTCCCCCGAACTGGTCCTCGCCCTGGGGCGGGCGGTGGCCCGGACCATCACCGCCACCACCTTTCTGATCGGGCGGGACACCCGCCGCTCCGGTCCCATGCTGCAGGCGGTCCTCTCCGCCGGGCTGGCCGGCGAGGGGGCCGACGTGATCGACGTCGGCGTGGTGCCCACCCCGGCCCTGGCCTGGATGTCGGCCACCCGCGACATTCCGGCCGTGGTCATCTCGGCCTCCCACAACCCGTTCTCCGACAACGGCATCAAGCTGTTCGGTGCCGGTGGGGCCAAACTCAGTGTCGAGGTGGAGTCAGCCATCGAAGACGAGCTCGAACGCATCCTCGATCCCTCGGCCAAGGGCCCCCGGCCGCTGGAGGGACACGCAGTCGGCGCGCTGCGCACCGAGCCGGGGATCGGTGACTCCTACATCGAGCACCTGGGCTCGCTGATCGACGGCCGGACCCTCGACGGCCTCCGGCTGGTGGTCGACAGCGCCAACGGAGCGGCCTCGGCGCTGGCCATAGGCGTCTACCAGCGGCTGGGCGCCGAGGTGGTCGCCATCGGCTGCGAGCCCGACGGCACCAACATCAACGCCGGCTGCGGGTCCACCGCCACCGAGACGCTGGCCCGTGCGGTGGTGGAGCACCAGGCCCATCTGGGGCTGGCCCTCGACGGCGACGCCGACCGCCTGCTCGCCGTCGACGCCCACGGCCGGCTGGCCAGCGGGGACGAGCTGTTGGCCCTGTTCGCCCTCGACCTGGCTGAGCGGGGACAGCTGGCCGGCAACACGGTGGTGGTCACGGTGATGACCAACCTCGGCTTCCGCCGGGCCATGGAGGAGCGGGGCATCACCGTGATGGAGACCGCGGTGGGGGACCGCCATGTGCTGGCCGCCCTGGACAAGGACGGGTTCGCCCTCGGTGGGGAGCAGTCGGGACACATCATCTTCCGAAGGCTGGCCACCACCGGGGACGGTCTCCTCACCGGGCTGGTCCTGGCCGACCTGCTGGTGCGCACCGGCACACCCTTGGACGGGCTGCTGGACGGGCTGGTCACCCGGGTCCCCCAGGTGCTGGTCAACGTGCCGGTCCCCAACACCGAGCTGTTGGAGGCGGCCGAGGCGGTGTGGTCGGCCGTCGCCGAGGAGGAGGAACGCTTGGGGGACACCGGACGGGTCCTATTGCGGCCCAGCGGGACCGAGCCCTTGGTCCGGGTGATGGTCGAGGCGACCGGGGACGGGGTGGCCGAGGAGATCGCCCACCGGCTGGGCACCCTGGTCGAGTTCGAGCTGCAGGCCGCCGCCGCCACCCACGGGTGACAGCGCCCAGCCGGCCGGCGGGGGGCCACTAGCCTCGGCGGGCATGTGCGGCATCATCGGGATCACCTACGGCCCGGACCGCTCCGGCCGGGGACCCGGCGACCACCAGGTGCTCGAGGTGCTGCTCGACGGCCTGGCCCGCCTCGAGTACCGGGGGTACGACTCGGCCGGCGTGGCCCTGGTCGGGACGGCGGCCCTGGAAGGCACCTGGCGGGCCCGGGCCGCCGACGGGACCCGATCGCTCGACGATCTGAAGAAGCGGTCCGAAGGAGCGCCCCCGGGAGCCACCGCCGGCATCGGCCACACCCGGTGGGCCACCCACGGCCGCCCCTCCGAGGAGAACGCCCACCCCCACGTCGACTGTTCGGGCCGGCTGGCGCTGGTCCACAACGGGATCATCGAGAACCACGTCGAGCTGACCGATGCGCTGACCGGTTCGGGCCACCGCTTCGTGTCGGGCACCGACACCGAGGTCCTGGCCCACCTGATCGAGTCGTCGCTCTCCGCCGACCCCGGCGCCGGCCTGGTCGGTGCGGTGCGGGAGGCCCTGGGCCGGGTCCGGGGGGCGTTTTCGGTGGCGGTGGTCCACGCCGACCAGCCCGACCGCATCGTGGCCGCCCGGCGGGTCTCCCCGCTGCTCATGGGTGTGACCGACTCGGCCGCCTTTCTGGCTTCGGACATCCCCGCCATCCTGGGGCTGACCCGTGAGTTCTTCGTGCTGGAGGACGATCAGATCGCCGAGCTCCGCCCCGGCTCGGTGACGGTCACCGACCTGGAGGGGACCGAGGTCCAGCCGGCCCGGCTCCGGGTGGACTGGGACCTCGACGCCGCCCGCAAGGACGGCTACGACGACTACATGAGCAAGGAGATGCACGAGCAGGCCAAGGCGGTGGCCGACACCCTGCTCGATCGGCTGCTGCCCGACGGGACCCTGGTCCTCGATGAGGTGCACCTCACCACCGAGGAGTTCTCGGCCATCGACAAGGTCTTCATCGTGGCCTGCGGGAGCAGCTACCACGCCGGGCTGATGGCCAAGTACGCCATCGAGCACTGGGCCCGGCTCCCGGTGGAGATCGACATCGCCAGCGAGTTCCGCTACCGCGATCCCGTCCTCGACACCCGTACCCTGGTCATCGGGGTGAGCCAGTCGGGCGAGACGGTCGACACCTTCCAGGCCGTCCGGGAGGCCCGCCGGCTGGGAGCCAAGGTGCTGGTCATCACCAACGTGGTCGACTCGTCGATGGCCCGTGAGGCGGACGCCGTCCTCTACACCAGGGCGGGACCGGAGATCGGCGTGGCCGCCACCAAGACCCATCTGGCCCAGATCACTGCCCTGGAGATCCTCGCCCTCTACCTGGGGCAGGTGCGGGGGACCCTGGCCCCGTCCGAGGCCCGCGCCCTGCTGGCGGCCATGGGCGCCCTCCCCGGCAAGGTGGCCGAGGCCCTCGAGCGGGCCGCCGACGTCGACGCCGTGGCCACCAGTTACCGCGATTCGCCGTCGTTCATCTTCCTCGGGCGCCAGGTCGGCTACCCGGTGGCCCTCGAGGGCGCGCTCAAGTTGAAAGAGCTCTCCTACCTCCGGGCCGAGGGGTTCCCCGCCGGTGAGCTCAAGCACGGGCCGATCGCCCTGGTCGAGCCGGGGACCGTGGTCATCGGTGTGGCCACCCGCACCCCGACCTGGGACAAGATGATGGCCAACGTGGCCGAGGTCAAGAGCCGGGGGGCCACGGTGGTGCTGGTGGCCAACGACGGCGACGGCGAGACCGCCCGCCACGCCGACGCCGTCCTCTGGGTGCCCGGGACCCAGCACCTGTTCGCGCCCATCGTGGACGTGGTGCCGCTGCAGATGTTCGCCTACTCGCTGGCCCGCCTCCACGGTCACGACGTCGACCGACCACGCAACCTGGCCAAGGTGGTCACCGTCGAGTGAGCGCCGGGGAGGGTGTCGCACCACCGCCCGGGCTCGGACAGCTGGCCGCACAGGAGCTGGTCCGAGCGGGGTCGGTCAGCGGGGCCGTGGTCGGCGTGGGCATCGACGCCGTGGATCTGGACCGGTTCCGCGGCGTCCTCGGCCGGCGGGCACAGCTGGTCGATCGGCTCTTCACCGAGAGGGAGCGCGCCTATGCCCGAGCCGCCTCCGACCCGGTCCCGCGGCTGTCCACCCGCTTCGCGGCCAAGGAGGCCACCATGAAGGCGCTCGGGGTCGGGCTGGGCGCCCTCCGGTTCACCGAGGTCGAGGTGGTCCGCCTCGATCTCGGGGCGCCGACATTGGTGCTGCACGGATCGGCCCTCGAGCGCGCCGGCCGATCCGGGGTGGCCCGGTGGCATCTCTCCCTGACCCACACCGACCAGGTGGCCCTGGCCCTGGTGATCGCCGAGGGCGGTGCCGCCGCCGGCGGACCGGCCGACCCCGGGGCGGCCGCGGGCCGTGCCCCGACGCCGTAGCGTCGTTGCCGATGCGACCGGTGCTCACCGTCTCCGAGATGAACGCGGTCGACAGCGCCGCCCGCCAGTCGACGCCGCTCGACGTCCCGGTAGGGCGGGCCGGCCGGGCGGTGGCCGTGGTCGCCCTCGACATGCTCGGCGGCACCTACGGTCGCCGCGTGGTGGTGGTCGCCGGACGGGGCAACAACGGTGCCGACGGACGGGTTGCCGCCGCCTACCTCTCCCGTCGGGGTGCCAGAGTCTGCGTCCTCGGGGCGGGCGGGGTGACCGAGGTCGGACCCGCCGATCTGGTGATCGATGCCGCCTACGGCACCGGCTTCCACGGCGAGTACCACCCTCCGGGCCTGCGCCCGGGGACGCCGGTCCTGGCTGTCGACATCCCCTCGGGAGTGGACGGAGACACCGGCGACGCCGGTGGATCGCCGTGGGCGGCCGGTCGCACGGTCACCTTCGTGGCCCTCAAGCCGGGCCTGCTCCAGGGCGAGGGGGCGCGGCTGGCCGGCGAGGTGTCGGTGGTCGACATCGGCCTGCCGGCGGGCCATCCGCCCATCTCGGTGATGGAAGATGCCGACATCGTCGCCCTGGTCCCCCCCCGCCGCCACGGGGGCAACAAATGGTCGGCGGCCGTCCTGGTGGTGGCCGGGTCCCCCGGCATGACCGGTGCCGCCGCGCTGTGCGCCCGGTCGGCCTACCGGTCCGGTGCGGGCATGGTCCGTCTGGGCGTGCCCGGCGGTGACCCCGCCGAGGCACCGGCCTCGGAGGCGGTGAGCGTGGACCTGCGCGGGCCGGAATGGTCGGCGGAGGCGTTGGAGGCGGCCGGGCGGTGCTCGGCGGTGGTGGTCGGGCCCGGACTGGGGCGCCACCCGTCGACGGCCGCCGAGGTCCGGCGCCTGGTGGCCCGGTCACCGGTGCCGGTGGTCCTCGACGCCGACGGCCTGTTCGCCCTGGGCATGCTCGGTGCCGATCACCCTCCCCCCGCCGGCTCGACCCTCGTCCTCACCCCCCACGACGGCGAGTACCGGCGACTGATGGACACCGAGCCCGGCACCGACCGGATCGGCGCGGCGCGGCGGCTGGCCACGGCGTCGGGTGCGGTGTCGCTGCTGAAGGGCCCCACGACCGCGGTGGCCGCTCCCGACGGCCAGGTGCTGCTGGCCACCGCCGGGACCACCGCCCTGGCCACCGCCGGCTCCGGGGACGTCCTGTCCGGGGTGATCGGGGCGTTCATCGCGCGCGGGATCGCCCCCCTGGAGGCGGCTGCGGTCGGCGCCCACGTCCATGGCCGGGCCGGCGGACGCGGCGCCGTCGAGGGCCTGGTGGCCGGGGACCTGCCCCAGCTGGTCGCCGACGTCCTGTCCGGGGCCAGGTCACCCAGTACCGGAGGCGGTCGTGGCTGATCGGTGGCGGCCGGTGTGGGCCGATGTCGACCTCGATGCCGTGCGCCACAACGCCTCGGTCATCTGCCGGCTGGCCCATCCGGCCGCGCTGTGCGCGGTGGTCAAGGCCGACGGCTACGGGCACGGCGCGGTGCCGGTGGCGCGAGCAGCGATGGAGGGGGGCGCCACCTGGCTGGCCGTCGCCCTGGTGGAGGAGGGGGCGGCCCTCCGCCAGGCGGGCATCGAGGCGCCGATCCTTCTCCTCTCCGAGCCCCCGGTGGAGGCGGCGGCGGAGGCGGTGGCTCAGCGGCTGGTCCCCACCGTCTACACCCGCCAAGGGCTGGACTCCCTGATCCGGGCGGTCGATGACCGGTCGCCCCCGCTCGAGGTCCACCTCAAGGTCGACACCGGTATGCACCGGGTGGGCGTCGATCCCGACGACGCGCCCGAGCTGGCCGGGCTGATCGCGGCCCATCCCCGGTTGGCGTTGGGCGCGGTGTGGAGCCATCTGGCGGTGGCCGACGGCGCCGACCCGGAGGACCGGGCGTTCTCGGCCGTGCAGCTGGAGCGGTTCGACACCGTGCTAGCCGGGCTGGACCGCGCCGGCCACCGGCCCCCGATGACCCACGTGGCCAACTCGGCTGGCGCCATCGTCTTCCCGCAGGCCCGGCGCGACATGGTGCGCTGCGGGATCACCGTCTACGGCGTGGCCCCCACCCCGGCCCTGGCCGACGAGCTCACCGCCGCCACCGGGAGCCAGCTGCGCCCGGTCCTCTCCTTGCGGTCCCGGGTCACCTTCGTCCGCGACCTCGATGAAGGCGAGCGGCCGTCCTATGGCCGGCGCCGGCCCCTGTCCCAGCGGAGCACCGTGGCCACCGTGCCCATCGGGTATGCCGACGGGGTACCCCGTCGACTGTTCGACCAGGGGGGCCAGGTCCTGCTCGGGGGAATCCGGCGCCCGCTGGCCGGCGCGGTCACCATGGACCAGGTGATGGTCGACTGCGGACCGGCGGGGGGCACCCCGGTGGCGGTGGGCGACGAGGTGGTGTTCCTCGGGCGCCAGGGGGCCGAGGAGGTCACCGCCACCGAGTGGGCCGACCTGCTCGGCACCATCAACTACGAGGTGCTGTGCGACATCGGTGCGCGGGTGCCCCGGCTCACGGTGGGGGGCGGGAGCGGGCCCCCGGCCTGAATGGGTGGCCGCGGAAGCGGCAGTACCATGCGGCGGTGGCACCGGGGACCGATCTGGCCGACCTCTCCCGGGAGGCGGCCGGCTGCCTGCGTTGCCCGCTCTCGGCCCATCGGACCCAGGTGGTGTTCGGCGTCGGTGACCCGGCCGCTGACCTGATGTTCGTCGGCGAGGCTCCCGGTCGTGACGAGGACCTGCAGGGGGAGCCGTTCGTGGGCCGGTCGGGCAAGCTCCTCGATCGGCTGGTGCTGGAGGAGATCGGCGTCGACCGGAGCCGGGTCTACATCGCCAACGTGGTCAAGTGCCGCCCTCCCGACAACCGGGACCCCAAGCCCGACGAGATCGCCGCCTGCCGGCCCTACCTCGAGGCCCAGCTCGAGCTGATCGACCCCACCGTGGTGGTCACCCTGGGGAACTTCGCCACCAAGCTTTTGCTCGGCACCGACCTCGGGATCACCAAGGTCCGGGGCCGGGCCTACCCGATGGGGTCGCGGCAGCTGGTCCCCACCTACCATCCGGCGGCGGCCCTGCGTTCGGGAGGGGTGGTGGTGGCCGAGATGCGCGCCGACCTGGTCCGGGCCAAGCAGTTACTTGGATGGAGCACGTGACCGACCACGGCGACCCCCTCCCCCCCGTGCCGCACCTGGAGCTGGGGACGGTCTCCGCCGACCAGACCCGGCTGGTGGCCCGGGCCATCGCCCCGGTGTGTGTGCCCGGGGACGTGCTGTTGGTGTCGGGGGACCTGGGCGCGGGGAAGACCACCTTCGCCCAGGGATTCGGTGCCGGCCTGGGGATCGTCGAGGCCGTCACCAGCCCCACCTTCACCCTGGTGCGCCAGTATCCGGTGGCCCCCCGGCCACCGGGCGCCGACCATCCCGGTGTGCGCGTGCTGGTCCACGCCGACCTCTACCGGCTCGAGCACCTCCACGAGGTCGCCGACCTGGGCCTCGACGAGATGGTCGAGGACGGTGGCGTGGCCGTGATCGAGTGGGGGGACGGGGCCGCTCCCCTGTTGGGAGCAGGATCCCTCGCCGTGCGGCTGGCCATGGACGTCGACCGTGACCATCACCGGGTGATCACGCTGCGGCCGGCGGACGGCTCCTGGGCCGGCCGGTGGCCGGCCCTGCGGGCCGCGGTGGTGCCCTGGTTGGTGACCCGGTGAACCTGCTGGCCATCGAGACGGCCACCGACATGGTGGGGGTGGCGCTGATCCGGGGGGACGGGGGAGCGGCGGAGCGGGTCCACGTCGGCGGGCGGGCCCACGCCGAACTGCTGGCCCCGGCCATCGAGGAGGTGTGTGCCGTCTCGGGGTGCGCCGTCGGCGACATCGGCTCGATCGCCGTCGATGTCGGGCCGGGGCTGTTCACCGGGCTGCGAGTGGGTGTGGCGACGGCCAAGGCGTTGGCCCAGGCGCTCTCCATCGGCGTCCTCGGGGTCAGCAGCCTCGACATCCTGGCCGCCGCCGCCCGCGATCGGATCGGGGCCGGCGCTGCTCGGCCGGTGCTCTCGGTGATCGACGCCCGCCGCGGCGAGGTGTTCGTGGCGTCGTACCGGTTCGACCGGCCCGCCACCGCCACCGCCGCCGGTGGCGACGCCGACCACCCGATCGATCCCGAGCTGGTCCGCGACGAACGCGCCCAGCCGATCGCCCCCGGGGCGGTGCTGGCGTGGCTGGCCGAGCGGGTGCCGGGGGGAGGTCGGGTCAGTGTGGTGGGCGACGGGGCGACTCGCTACCGGGAGCTGCTGGCCGCCGACCCCTCCGTGGATCTCGGCTGGGCCGACGAGCTGTCGGCCCCACCGCCGTTGACCCTGGCCCGCTTGGCCCTGGCCCGCCTGGCCGCAGGGGCTCGTCCGGTGCCCGCCGGCGACCTGCTCCCCGACTACCGCCGTCCTGCCGACGCCCGCATCAACTGGGAGCAACGGGCCCCCCAGGTGCCGGCACCGAGTATCGACCGGGGCGTCCGGTGACGGCGCCACCCGAGCCGGCCGGCGGGCCGGTCCCGGTGGTCATCGCCCCTCTGCGGGCCAAGGACCTCCGCGGCGTCCTCCGGATCGAGGAGGCGGTGTACCCCCAACCGTGGTCGCACCGGCTCTTTGCCGAGGAGCTGGCCCAGCGCAAGT
>Ga0182015_10004010_pt1 | contig 16111 bp, 19 predicted proteins | sample 712P3MmetaG_FD_120478 | JGI IMG/M metagenome (GOLD analysis project Ga0182015, IMG submission 120478) | Permafrost microbial communities from Stordalen Mire, Sweden - 712P3M metaG | ecosystem: Environmental > Terrestrial > Soil > Wetlands > Permafrost | place: Sweden: Stordalen | collected... | reverse complement strand
CCTTTTCCGACTTCGGTGGTCACTTCAATCCGACCGTGATGCTCGTTGGCGATCCGGTAGGCCAGTGAAAGTCCAAGTCCTGTTCCTTTTGTCTTGGTGGTGTAGAAGGGACGGAAGATGTTGGGTAGATGTTCGGGCGCAATGCCACGGCCCGTATCCACCACGGTAATCGCGGCATCGCTTTCTAAGAGCGCAATCTCAACCCGAATCGTGCCCACACCCTCCATCGCTTGAACCGCGTTCAACAACAGATTCAAAACCACCTGATGAATCTGACCGCGGTCGTGTTCGACGGTTGGCAGATTGGGGTTCTCATGGAAGTCGATCCTGATCGGCACAGAGGGACCTTGTTGGCGAGCCAGAGCGACGGCATGTTCCACCGTTATATTCAGGTCGCTCGGGCGCATCTCAGGTAGGTGCGGACGGGCCGTTTGCAGTAAGTCGGTGAGTATATGGTCAAACTGTGCGATCTCCAGACGAACGTCCTTGACCGCAGCATAGGCCGGGCTGGTGACCGGTAGGTCGCGTCCAACGATTTCGATTACGCCTGCAATACCTGCGAGCGAATTGCGGATTTCATGGGCAAGCCCGGCAGCAAGTTCTCCGATTGCGGCCAAGCATTCCGCACTCGACATCTGCTCGTCGTGCAGCCGCGCCACTTCTTCTCGGCTTTCGCCCAACTCCTTAACCATCTGGTTGAAGCTTCGTCCGAGGTCACCGATTTCGTCTGCGCGATTGGCAAAGCCTACCCTGACATCGAGGTCTCCTTCTCCGACGCGCACAATCTTGTCCTGCAATTCCACCCTGACAAGCCGGAAATCATCGCCACCATTTGTCGGGGGGAGAAACTTGTACCCGTTTTCTTGCAGCAAAATCAGGGGAGGGGATGTGTCCATCGCGCAGTCCTTTAGCTGCTGATACCGATCATGGATATACCTATCGCGCCCACTGCGCCACTAGGGGAACGGGGATTATGGGGGAAGGCCGCATCTCGTTCCATCGTCGCTCAATCGGGACAACTTATAATTGTCGATCAATTCGTGTCTGTTCAAAATTGCTCACATTCGAAATTAAAAGGTACGGCGCGAAGATGCTAAATTTTAGTTACGCCCTTCGGCAGCACTGACTGGTGAAGCTGCTCAAGGTGTTGGAGCGGCATCCCGATTTGCTCGCCGAAATCAGGCCGCCTTAAGGTAGCGAAGGTGGAGAAAACGGCAAACTGAAAGTGACGTCACACACCGACGCCCAGGGCTTGATTGGTGTCCGGCTGCTGCATTGTCTCTACTTCCCTGCCCCCCGTGTTTCTGGTTTCTTTATGTAGTTGTTTTAATGGTAGTGGTTCAAGATGCAGCAAGTGTTAGTTGGGTGTGATAAAAAATTGCTTTTGTGCGGCCGTTTTTTGGCCGCACTCCTTATTTGCTTTTTGTTTCGGACTTTTGCACAGCTGGGGTGCGACTGACTACTGATAAAGACCTTTAACTCGTCTCTCAATAAAATATCGGGATTAGCTTCCTGACAGACGTGGCCCCGAAAGCGCAGATATAATTCGATGCCATGTCTAAGAAGCTTCTCGCTGCCGCTGCCGTCTTGCTGCTGATCTCCGCTGCTTCCGCCCAAAACGCAACTTCCAGTGCACGCCGCCCTCGCGCCTCGGACTTGGGGCTGAAGGTGGGCATCCTATCGACTGGGTCGCTCGATGCGATCACCGATGTTGCAGGCGTCGAGGTCGGGCAGACGACCATCATCGGTGGCGACGATCTGCACACGGGCGTGACTGCCATCCTGCCGCATGCCGGCAATTTATATCGCGAAAAAGTGCCGGGTGCAGTTTTTGTGGGCAATGGCTTCGGAAAACTCGCCGGGTCCACCCAGGTAGACGAAATGGGCGATATTGAGACCCCAATCCTCCTGGCATCTACCACGAGCGTGCCGCGCGTGGCCGACGCAGTGATCAGCTACATGCTGGCTTTACCTGGCAACGAGGATGTCCTGTCGATCAACCCGCTGGTCGGCGAAACCAACGACGGATACCTGAGCGATATTCGAGGACGGCGGATCACTCAAGACGACGTGTTTGCCGCCATCAAGAATGCAAAGGGCGGCCCGGTCGAGGAGGGTTCTGTCGGCGCAGGTACGGGGACGGTGGTGTTCGGCTTCAAGGGCGGCATCGGAACCTCGTCCCGCCGCGTGCCTCCCAAACTTGGCGGATACACAGTCGGGGTTCTCGTTCAGACGAACTTTGGTGGTGTACTCACAATCGCGGGTGCTCCCATAGGCCGGGAATTGGGTCGCTACTACCTGCGCGAGGAACTTCACCAGGAAGGCAGCGCGACAGATCGGGGAAACGGGTCGGTGATGATCGTAGTTGCAACCGACGCACCTATGGACGCACGGAACCTTAAGCGGTTGGCAGCGAGAGCTTGGCTGGGCGTGGCTCGCACGGGAAGCTCAGCCTCGAACGGCAGCGGGGATTATGCCATTGCGTTTTCCACGGCACCTCAGGTGCGAATACGAACAGAAGATCAGGCGTTGACGCGGCACACCGAGGTGCTGACGAATGACGCCATGTCGCCGTTGTTTCTGGCCGTGATAGAAGCCACCGAGGAGGCGGTCTACAACTCGATGTTTCGAGCAACGACCATGACCGGACGGGGACACACGGTCGAGGCGCTGCCCATCGGGAAAACCACCGAGATCCTGAGGAAATACGGAGCTATCAAGTAAAGAAGCGAACGGAAAGCCCGCTTCGGCCGCCGCCGGCAGAGCAGCACCGAAAAACAAAGGCATGGTTCGACTGATGAAGACCCAACGACGAGGGATACTCAAGAGTGACCGTGCGCTCTAGTTGTTGAAGGGGCTATCGCATCAATCTGTGCAAGCCCATGGCCAAGCCGGCCACAGTGAGGGCCACAGCTATAAGGAAGAGGCGGGTCTTGAAAAGTTTCTGTTTGAGGTCATCCATTGGTCGATCATACACCAGTGAGACAGGCGAAACGTTCACTCCGATTGCCAAAACGAAAGGAGGTGCCGATGGTGGCGAGGTTCTCATCCCCTGCAAAGAGAAACAACACGCAGGAAGGACTGATCGATTGCAGTTGGCAATTTGGTTCTACATCTCCGAGGAGTGCGCCAACCCCGGAGACTTTGATCCCATTGCGGAGACCAATGAAACAATCATTTGCGATTCGGAAAGCTACCCATGAGGATTGCACTGCGGTCCTCGAATGTCTGCTGGCGGCTTTCGCTCCATATCGCAAGAGCTATACGCCTGAGGCATTCTCGGATACCGTCGTGACCGCGGATGCTTTTCGTCGTCGCCTGTCGGAGATGTCGGTCTATGTAGCGACGAGCAGCTCAGGCGAAGTCGTTGGGACAATCGCATACAAGATTCTGCAGGGCGGCAAAGGGTACCTTCGTGGCATGGCGGTCCTCCCCCAATGGCACGGAACGGGCTTGAGTGTCTCTCTCCTTGAATCAGTTGAAGACAAACTTCGCAAGGCTGGATGCAAGACAATCACTCTCGACACAACTGAGCCGCTCACTAGGGCTATTCGTTTTTACGAAAAGAATGGGTTTCGACCTACTGGAAAAATCGAATGCCTCTTTGGGATGCGGCTGCTGGAATACAGCAAAATCATCGGAAGTTGGGCAGAGCGTTAGCCGTGCGCAATCTGCGTTCATGACTGAAGGGCAAAAACGGCGCCGCCTGGCAAAATGCGAATGCGATTCGAATGTCTTATGGAAGAAGCCTTTCATGAGTGAGCGGTTACTTCGTTCCGTTATACCGTTCCCAGACCTGCAATGATGACAGTCCCATTCCCGTCAGAGCGAATCTCCAAGTTGCCACCGAGGTGCCTTAGTTAGCCGCTCACGCATACCCCCAAATCCGACACCGCCCTTGGATTCGATGAGTTTGTTCTGTTTCTGTAAGGGAATTCCTTTACCGTTGTCCCGAACCTCAATTCGTAACTCGGTCGCCCTTCTGTTGGATGCGTGTTGCCGCTGTAGCGCTGCCTGAGCGCCGATGTTTCTCCACCCCCAGCCACTTGGGAGCCGAAATCGTCACACCATCGCACCCATCGCACGGTTTGATGTGCGGCAGATGACATAGAAGAGTACTATTGATGCAGGTCTCGCGCATCCCGCCGCCGCACTCCGCAGAGTGACGGTTCCTTGCGAATCAGGCAACGCTGCATTCTCAAGGAGTCGATCATGGCGAAATCTCCTGACATTTCAAACTCTCAGCACAATGGGATTGATGGAAACGCACTTCACAATAAACTCTTGCTGAACCTTCCAGCCAAAGAAAGAGCATCTGTTTATCCAGAACTAGTGTTCTTGCCCGTGCGAACCCATGATGTCCTAAACGAGGCGGGAGAACCAATCAAATACGCTTATTTCATGAACAGCGGCTTGGCCTCTGTTCTGAACGTGACGCAAGAGGGAAAAAGCGTTGAAGTGGGGTTAACGGGCCAGGAAGGTTTTGTTGGCCTACCCTTGCTGGTGGGCTTCCAATCCAGCCACAGCCGCGTAATTGTTCAGATTGAAGGCGCCGCGTTCAGAGTGAGAGCAGCTACCCTGGTGGCGTTGCTGCGAGTGTGTCCGGTATTGGAAAAGCGAATGCACCGCTATGCGCAGGTTTTAGCTATGCAGGCGTCGCAAGTGGCTGCTTGCAACAGACTGCATGAAGTCGATGAGAGGCTGGCGCGATGGTTGCTGATGAGCCAAGACAGGATTGGCACGGACGTGGTGCCGCTGACACAGGAGTTTCTCGCCCACATGCTGGGAACGCGCCGGTCCAGCGTTACCGTTGCGGCTACCTTGTTACAAAAGGCTGGGCTGATTAAATATAGTCGCGGCAGCGTGAATATCGTGGATCGGCAAGCTTTGGAAGCGGCTGCCTGTGAGTGCTACGGAACTTTAGTTAAACAGTCCTCGAAGTGGGATGGCGAATCAGGCTGACAGTCTTCCCCTCTCAAGTCCCGCCGTGAGGCTTGGAAAACTTCGCGACTTTTTGCGCAAGTCCCGAGTTCGACCTGTCGTCGCGGTCTGCGTAGTTCTGGCTGAGATTTTCCACGTGCACCTGCTGACCTGCTGGCTACGGGGCCTTCTCGCTCTCATTCCAGCGCGATCCTTGCGTCGGACCATTTTCCGTTGGATTACCGCTAGATTCGGAACACGAGTTTGCCTCAGGTCCTTGTTCGATAGCGGCTAGACCGACCTGACAGGCTTCTTTGCAAGAGGCGTCAGGGTCTGAAGAAACTGCCTGATCTGATCGAGGTGTAGTTCAGAAATCTCGGTGAATTTCATGCCGATTCCGAGGCCCGGCGTGCTGTGAGTCACTTGCGCTTCCGCCCATACTTTCGTTTGTCCGAGCCAGATTCCAACTCTTAATCTGTTCCCTAGCTCCAAGGGGATCGGGATCTCCACATAGCATCCGCCGAGGCTGAGGTCGGCCACTGTCCCCCAAAAAGAAGCTCCCCCTGGAACATGAACCTCGATCGAGTTTTGGCACCGGTACCGAGGATTTCTGCGCCCATCCGCGATCATTGGTTCATAGTCATCGATAGCATCAGCGGGAAGCGGAAAGTCCCAAAAAGGTTTTTCCGGAGCGATGTTCACTAAGCCTACGCATCCGGCGCTCGACCTGGCGCTTTCACCAATCCACTTCACCCGGAAGTGTCCTCGATTGTTGCCGTAGGTCAGTCCAATAGTGTCGGCGAGTCCGAGTGTGGGGTGCACACCATTCAACTTTGCTCCTTTACGGCTGATGTTAGCGGTGAAGACGTTCGCGGAGAAGATTTTGCCGTCGCTATCAGTTCCGAAGATTCGTGTTTGAACTTCGGCTGTCTTCCGGGGTTGGCTGCGCCTTCCCATCCGTATCAGCGTCCTCCTCTGAGAGGTTTAATGCGCCTGCCGGGTGTGCGGAATTATTTGATACAAAGCATCGGGAGGATGTTCATCCAGTATTTACCGTATGAGCCGAACATCAAGCAAGCACAAATTCGCCGTGATCTCATCCCTCCATCATTTCCTTCATGATGGCGATATTGAGGTTGGATTCTGTGGCTCAGGCGGATTTGCGGTTTCGGTGATCTTGCCCATCCTGCCGATTATCTTGTCCATCTGAAGGGTTTGCAGCCTCCTTCGATTGTTCCTCAATGAGATGGACGACGTGCTTGATTTCGCGGATTCGCGACGCGAAAGCGATCCAAGTCACCAATGCTCCCAAGGCAGCGCCGAGAACGAAGATTCCGATGATGGCCCAACGGTCGTTCATCTCCGACTACCTTTGCACGGAGAAGGAGAACCCGCACATATTGGAGGGGAAGTTTACGAAATCCGAAAAAATTGCTGTCCCATCCCCTTGGTCACATTGTAGCTCTGAACTTTACCGTAACGGAAACATTTCTGATGCCCACTTTGCCGCGGATTCAACCCCGCCGGGGGAGGATGCCGACCCCGACTTCTCCATGCTGAAGCAAGCCAAGGAAGACTACGTGAAATTGCAGTGGCGCCTTTGCTCTGTTCCGGGCTGCAAGTCCTGCTTTGAGCACGTTTCATCCTTACGACCTGCCGGGATCGCAAGGGCTTGCAGCCTGCAGCAGCCTTCAAGTCTCACTTGACTTTGCTGTCGCCCGGAGTATGGTAAGGGCGTTCAGTTCACGGCTTGCACGGCTGATTGAAGTTCGATGGAACTGTGGATCGTTCCGATCTCGCGCAGCCGGTGGGCCGTAAATTCTGGCCTAGCTTTAAGGAGTCCCCATGGCCGCGAATCCGATCCCGCCCTCACAATTAAATCTGGACACGGTTAAGACTCCCGACGAAACCATCGTTCACTGCTCCGGCAGGATAACATCCAGCACATCCGAACAACTGCAGACGGCCGTCCGGAGTCTCATCCCAAGCGCCAAATGTGTCGTGCTGGATCTGACCAATGTGAGCTACCTGGACAGCTCTGGACTGGGTGCGCTCGTTGGCCTGTACGTGTCGGCTAAGAACCAGCATTGCGGGCTGAAACTTGTGAATGTGAACCAACGCTTGCGGGAACTGTTCCGCCTAACAAAATTGGATTCGGTGTTTGAGTGTCAGACGAGTTCCTAGTCCACACTCCTGATTAGGAGTTCGGTGCCCACGAAACCTAACATTGCACCGTAAGATTACCGCTATCCCTCATGATCGGCCAGACCATCCCGCTCTATCGCATCGTGGAGAGGCTCGGTGGCGGCCTTGGAAGTGATCGTCCTCAAGGCTGTTGAGAAAAACCACGATTTGCTCTATCAGCACGCTTCCGAGATGCGAACAGATTTGCAACGGCTGAAGCGGGATTCTGAAACTAGTGCTGGCACCGCGACAACCTCAACCCATGGAAGTCGCCCAAGCGGGTGATTGATGATTTAGCGTCTTCCACCTTCGTGCCATTTTCGGGCGCTGGGCTCGTAGTTTAGTTTGGAACTGCTGGCGGCTCTCACGTTTGTCTGCTCGAATCTGTTCCTTCCTGATCAGACACGCCCTGAGGACTAAATGAAAACTGCACTCAAAGGTGTGGCCGTGCTCGTGACGTGGCTGGCGTGGAAGCACACCGCCAGTTTGTCGATGTGCTGGTTGTTCTGGCTGACGGTGCTGGCCGTGGAGATAAGGATCAGGCAACTCAATTACGGGATCGTTTTCCTGATAATTGGGACGGCTTCAAATGCATTGGTTACGCTGCTGAATAACGGAGTCATGCCCGTCGTTGGGATGCCAGCCACGGTACAGGCGATGTTTCCGATCTGGCATATGGCAGGTGCGGGAAATCGGATGCTTATCTTGGCAGACCATGCATCCCTCTGGTATTTCAGCGTCGGCGACTTGTGCATGCAGGCTGGTTGTTTGGTTCTTCTAGCGAAATTCGTCAAGCTCGGCCCTCGTGGGAGCGGCTTACATAATGATTTAGTCCGATGGAGCAAATAGCCCGACCATAGGCCTGAGATAGATTGGAGCAGGGGGACAACCTGGCGGTCACCGTTTAGGCAAACTCTGCCCTCAGCGACGGCATTAGTTGGCTTCCTATCAGGCGGCGTTCAGTAAGCTGAGACGAACTTCTCCCAGCAAATGGCGCTCCAGTTCGTTAATGCGGTCTTCTTTCTTCTCGTCGGCAGCCCGTGCTGCCGACGATCCGAGGAAGACCTCATCCTCTCGCGTCTTACTTCGCTCCCTTCGAAGTCGTATTAATTCGGATTGTGGTGTTTCATCGCTCGTCATGGATACCACACATTCCTAGATGAAGGGGCTACTTCGACCCTACTCCGTGCGTTGCGCGATGGAATACTGCGCATACTGTACGGCACCGCACATACATCCGTCATGGATCGTACTCTTCTTAAGCCCCGAAAAAAGGACAAATACGATACATACGGCTATTCTCGTTTTTGGATAAAACTCTTCGCCCGGAATTTCATTGCTTACGCCTTTTGCTTTGGCACACATGGACAGCAAGATGTCAGCTGCGTGATCTGCCACATGTCCGTCTCTCTTGAAACCACTTGCATCGACGCAGACGGGAAACCCGTATTGGCGCTAGCGAAATTTCCGAACAGCCTGCAAATTTTGGCATGAAGGCCTGCTCTCCAATGCAATCAACAGTTAGAACGCATGTGCAAGAAATTCCAAGTTTTGAGGGCATTTCCAATTACGTATTGACACTTTCTTTCGTAACGTCGTGACGTGTCGAACGAGCTGCCATAATCCAGGGAACGATGCCGCCAAAGCCGAATCCAGAAGTACTCCTCGTTTCGCAGCCTAGCGCGCGCGCAATTATCGCACGCCCGTTTCGAGTAAAGCTTCGTGGCTCGATATTAGCGCTGATGCGTCTGCCGAACCGGCGCGAAGTGCGAGGGAAATTACATCAGATTTCGACTACCGGCGGACTCCTGAACGTTGAAGCGCCGCTCGACGAAAAGGTGCAGGTCGAGTTGATCTTTCAGCTCGGCGAAACTACGATCCGCCAAAGGGCTGAGATGATGTTTCCCATGTGGGCCACACAGGGATGGTTGCAACCTTTTCGTTTGATCGACCTGCGCGATGCCGATAAAAACATTCTCGAGCAGAATCTGCTGTCGTTCATCCAGCGAATCCAGGAGGCAACGCCCGACCGGTCAAGTTCCCACCCGGCCGACATGCCGACCGGCAAATGAGAGTAGCAACTCTAGGCCGCGTTCGCCGATCAGTGGCTTCCCGAGCAGCTGCTTTCTCCCCGCACTCATCTAGAAGTGGAAACCCAGCTCCGCCGTAACCGTGCGGGGAGTGACATAGTGTGTTCCGCTGAAGGTTGAAAGAAAATTGTAGAGCGCGTAGTTATTTGCCAAATTAATCACGGCCACTTGCGCGCTCCATTTGTACTTGTCGCCGTGGAACAGATTGTCATGGCCCAAGGAGAGATCGAAGAGGTTCCGCGACGCTATTCGTGGTGGATTGTGATCATCGTTCTCGGTGTTCGGCGCTGGCACTTTTATGAGCGCTGAACCAAACTGCGAAGCAGAACAATTGTAAGGGAGCGGAGTTGTTGGGGTTGCGCGGACGCCATTGCAACTGAACCTCGCCTCGAACTCCTGGTCAGCGGAAAGAGGGGCTCCTCCTACATTGGACGCAATCATGCTCACGTTTGGCACTCCGCCGATTGCGACCGATCCTGGGCAATCGTTGTACGGGACATTCAGCCCAAAACACGGCGTAGCTCCTGCAACCAATCCACTGTCGTAGCGCCAGTTGAAGCCAAGCCACGGGCCGCGCTTCCAGGGCTGATATTGCAAATGCGTCGTCTGGTTGAATTTTTCATCGTGATCGATGCGAAATGGGAGTCCGGCTGCGGTTGCTGGGGTCGCGCCAGCGCCTCCAATCTGCGGCTGAAAAAATCGCGCCGCCACGCTGGAGAAAACCATAAGCGCCGAAAATCCATGAATTTCAGGCACGCTGAGCCGTCCAGCGTAACCGGGAATTTTGGAGTTGTGCCACTCGATGGGGAAGGTGATTGGCGTGTTGCCGAGCACGCTGAAGTCATAGCCATTATGTGTGTACTTGGAGATCCACTCGCCAGAAAACACGACATATTTGCCGAAGGCCTGCTCCAGACCGGCGTGGAACTCATTGCGAAAACCGGGACTTAACGGATTGCTTGCGCTCGAGGAGCAGAGAAGCAGCGGATTCAAGACAGCATTGCTGCATCCGATACTGGAAAGGATCAGGTTTTCGTTGAACGGAGATTCCAACGTTCGTGCGTAAGAGGCGCGAATGATGGTGGTGGTCCTCCTGATGCTGTACGCGGCCCCTACGCGAGGCTCCGCTTGGTTTGCGTCAGTCAGGCCGTTATACACATCCCCACGCAGGCCAATGTTCCATGACCAGTTTCCCTTTGTGACGACGTCTTGAACATAGAGAGCCAGTTCTTTAACGTCGGTGTGGCCGTTGAACGCATAATAACTTCCGCCGCGAGTCAAGTCGTAAGGAGCCAGGATCGGATTGAAATAAGGATAAAGAGAAGTTCCCGGCGCATTCGCGTTGAGAGCGGTGTTCGGCTGGTAAGCGCCGCCGCACTGCGCCGGGCTTGTGACCCCCGGCGCTGGCGCCGCGACATCGGTGTACGGGTTCACCGGACTCGTAGCCACCGAAGTTATGCAGGGGGCGTTGTAGGTCGGATCGACAATGCCGAGGTCGTCGTTCTCGTTCAGAAATGTCTGTGCGTACGTAACTCCCGCCTTGATATTGTTTACGCCTTTGGCATAGGAGACATCGGATCGCAGACCTGTGTTGGTGAGGGTGCGGTGCTGGCCTACCGATTGCCTCTGAAGGCTCGGCGGCCCGAGGTCCGCGAAAGGATTGCTGCTGGGGTAATAGTTATAGTCATCGCGCCGTACGAAGGCTCCCAAAGTGAACACGGAATTGCTAGTGAGCACCCGCGTCCACGAAGGCGCGATGTTGAAGGTTCCAATCTTGGAGCGCTGGTCCGTGGGTCCGACGATGTTTCCGTTCGGTCCCGTGCCGCTAAAGACCGCCATTTGAGGCTCAATCCCGTTCAGTCCACTCCAGGGGGTTGCGTACTCGGCATCGAGTGAGTTGGGCGTCTGGAACCAACTCCGGCTGTAGCCGAAATTCAGGTGAATGGAATCGGCAGTTGAGAGTTGATAGTCAAGGCGATCGAACAGGTTCTGCTCGTTTCCTTTATCGTGCAGTATGGTGGATTCTGGTGGATCGAGGAAGCGGCCCGTATTCAAACCGTTTGCCGAGATGAAATTTCCCCAGTTCTTGCCGCCGTAAGCGACCTCAGCAGCTAAGTTTGTAGTACCAAACGACCCGTAGGAAGTGGTTACGCTGCCTTTGGGCGTCGTAACGCCCTGACCGGAGCGCGTGGTCGCGACGATTACAAGGCTGGTCTTACCTCCATATTCCGCGGGAGGCGCGCCGTCGATGACTTCCATTGATTGAACGGAATCGAGGGGAATTTGATTCGAGAATACCTTGCTCTGCTGGTCGGTTATCGATTGGCCGTCGACGGAAAACGAAGTCTCCGCATGGTCGCCGAGCGGGTGAAAGAGCCCGTTGGAGTCGGCAGAGATTCCCGGCGTCGAGAGCGTAACCACCGAACTGAGCGACGATGTCGAACTCTCCAAGGGAATCTTCTCGAACGCGCTTCGATCGAGGTCAGAATGGAACGTTGAATCGTTCTCCACCAGGTCTCCAGCGTCGGTGACCGTCACGGTTGTGGTGGAGCTCGAGACTTGTAAATTGACTTTGAGGTTGACCCCGACCGCGGATCGGACGTCCACATCCTGCGCGGTTTTCGCGAATCCCCCCGCGCTCACCGTCATGTGATAGGGATTGAACGGAATGTTCGTAAGGCTGAAATTTCCGGATGCGTCCGTTTTGGTTGACCGGTCGTAGTGGCTCACTGGGTTGTTGATTTCAACGGTGGCATTGGGCACCACCGCGCCGGTGGGATCGAGCACAGTGCCGGTGATCGATCCGGAGCTATCGCCTGACTGCGCGTGGACATTTAGAGCGAGGGACAAGGAGACTAACATCAAAGCCGCGCGAAGCGACTTCTTATAAAAAGCCAGCATGATACCTCCATAAAGACTCGTCCGACAGATCGTCAAGATGGATCAAGGTTACGGTTCACGAGAGGTGAGCCGGCCTGTACTCGACTGAAATCTGATCTTTAGAGAGCGGGAGGCGGGCGAACGTAGAGAGCGAAAGCGACCAGACGCTGCTTGGCGGTGCTTGGCTGCGGTCGAAAGGCTACTACAGTGCGGAAGACCGGTTTCGGTGCCGGCGCTACATTTGTGGGCGAGGCCGAGTGCGCCGCAACGCAAACCTGGCAAGTGGTGGACTCATTCGGACTCGAATGGCGATGCACCGCAAACGCGAATGCTGACCACAGGGTCAGCAGCAGCGAGAGCCATGCGATCCGCTTCGAGATCGACTGCATAAGAGAAGAAGTTCCTTACTCGGATTATAGCGAAAGACGATCGGACTACAGCGGAACACCAGTAACTGCAACAAAGAAAAATAACAAGAAGATTGGATGCAGGGATATGCAGAAAGGATCGCTCCTTCTTTCGACACTCGAGCTTGAAGGGGGCGCGATGCCGTTCTGCAGCAAGAGAGTCCAAGCCTCCAGATCCTGCGAGGACGAATTAGGTGATCTCCATATGGCTCGGCTTCATCCAGCGGTATGCAGTCGATGAGCAACTTGCCACCGACGACCCAGAGAATGCCGATGTGGGGTTCTTCGTTTTCACATTGGGCTCGTGCTCCTATCTTGGAGCTATTTCAGGATTCTCTTGTAAAGTACGCCCCCCAAGTCCTGACTTGAACAAAGTTACCAGGAGAAACAGGCTTCCAGCCTGCATACACAAGTCGCCCACGCTGAAATACGAAAGGGATGCATGGTCTGCCAAGATAAGCATCCGATTTCCCGCACCTGCCATATGCCAGATCGGAAACATCGCCTGTACCGTGGCTGGCATCCCAACGACGGGCATGACTCCGTCATTCAGCAGCGTAACCAATGCATTTGAAGCGGTCCCAATTATCAGGAAAACGACCCCGTAATTGAGCTGCCTGATCCTCATCTCCACGGTCAGCACCGTCAGCCAGAACAACCAGCACATCGACAAGCTAGCCGTGTGCTTCCACGCCAGCCACGTCACGAGCACGGCCACACCTTTGAGTGCAGTTTTCATTTAGTCCTCAGGGCGTGTCTGATCAGGGAGGAAGGGATTAGCGCAGACCAATCATGCCCGCCGCTTGTAAGCGTCATGCGTCGTCGTGAAACAAAGGTTAGAACCTGACATTCTGCTAGAATGCCTCGAGCACTGTCTGTGCAAAACTGCACACTTTAGCCGATCTGATTTAGGGGGATGAGTCTCCTCGACAAGCCCAAGTTGACGATCTATGCAGGTTCATAGTTTTCCCCCGTCGGTGAGCGCCACTAATTCATCGAGGATTGCCTGCAACCTTTGAAGTCGGCGTTCATGATCCCTGCTGCTCCGTGCATCTTTTTGCCGCTCTGCACATATCAGCGGTTCGCTTCGCGAATTTGAACTTTTTCTTCCCGCGGCTTGGCTATGCGTTCTTTGACGGGATTCTGCATGGAGTAGCTATACGGGCAGATCACGGTCGCAAGACTACGTTTTCAATCATTGACCGGATCATTCAAAGACGTTTTCGCGGCCCCATTGCTTTACCACCGTTCCATGACTCCGTAGTTCCTTGGAGCGGAATTGAGCACCGATCTTGAGCCGTGCTGATCGCGTGAGTGAATCTGCACTGCTCGTGCTGCTTGGGTACGGCGACTGCCGAGGCTCTTATCGAACGCATTGATGGGCTCAACATGGGGGCAGTCGTGACAGACTAGAAAAATACATCCGGGTCTTTGCTGATTGTGTACATACTTTTCGACCACTCTTTCCCTTTCCGCAAGCTGTGCAATATGGACGAGATAGGCCGATGTCTCCTGCATGCGAACTATCGAAACCCCAGCCTTTCGCGCGCCCATTGTCGGCCTCGGGAGTTTAGTCCGAAGGATGGCGCAACGGTCTGGGTGCCGCCGCCAGCACAATTCCAGCCGGGCGGAGCGATGCGGTTTCTGGCGCTGACAACAAGCCTTTCACGGCGCACTGAAATGTCCGCAGGAGAGCAGCCCGGTTGTTCAGGTCACTTTACGGAGTCTGCTTCAGGCGATTCGTCCTGTCTGGCAGAGAACGGTCAATCGGGGGGACTTTCCGGCTCCACGCAATCATATGTGCGCTGGAGGACAGACACATCCCAGCCGTTTTATTACACTTCATCCCAAAGTTCCTCACCTTACGCGCCGGGGTGCGAATATATGTCTCAGGCTGGAATTCCTCCGTCTATTGTGGTTTCGTCTGTCGCGGGCTGGAAGCGCCTCTATCAATGCGCAATTCTTGAACATGACTCTTCCAAAGTGCCGCAGCGAATCGCCGAGGCCCGTCATGCCATTCTGAATCGAGCCGAAGATTTGAAGACGGAAACCGCAGTAGGGGAAACCCGCGATTTCAACTACGCACTCCGAATGCTGCGTTTGCTAGAAGAACTGGCTGGAAAAGAAAATCCAGCAGTGTAACGATCATCCTAGTCGTTTTATTATCCGCTCGGTTAAAGTCTTCGTGACCCCGTGAAGTTGAATAATGCTGCCACGTTGAAGTTCAATGTCGGTTCGTTTCAAGTCTTCGCCGATCGCTCGGCATAGCTGGTAGGTGTTGCGAATCCTCTCCCCGATCAACAATGACAGCAACCCATTCGAAGCTTTGATCAGTTTCCTTGCGCGCGACATACTGCTGGGCAGCACGCACAGCGCATTGTGACCGGTTCACTTCATATTGACTAAACTTGGGCCCCACATCCCAAGTACACATACGGTGTGGTCGATCTTCGGTTTCACCGAAATCAGGACCCGCTCGATTTTCGTTGCTTCGTCGTTTTTGTCATCGTTATCTTTAAATCTTTGCCGTCGTCTTCCTCTTTCCTCGTCGGACCTTCACGGACGGGGACATAGGCAGCCACCGGGCGATCAGGAGGGAATCAACCGGGGCATTCTGGATGCATTCTGCCAATGGTGCGTCTTGGAGCACATCGTCAATGACAGAATACGATAGGCTCCTCAGACTGCTATAATAGCGACTGGGGCGGTTACGTTTTTCTCCTCTTTCAGGTCTTCTGACCTAAGCCAGTCCATCTGAAGTTCTCCCACCTTAGGCCTTCAGCGAGAGAGCGGTGTATCCATGCCTTTTGAAGCGATTCTGAACGAAGTCGATCAACTCCACAATGTCAGCACTCGACTTGAGGGACTGGCTGAGCAACATCCGCCTGTGTCAAAAGCGCTCGTAACGATTGCCGGAAATGTTCGCAATACTGCGACTATATTAGCGGTGCTAGTCGCGACTAAGTTCCCAAAGCCGATTTGAGGACGGCAGAAAGTTTACTCAGTTTGAATATCCACAGAGGCAGCCAAACTCTCTGGCCTGTGGGAAACTGGGGATATGAAAGAGCCAGAATTGACCGATATGGGTTGGCTTGGGCCAAGGGACGAAATGGATCGCTCCAGTCATCGCTTCGGCAAGTGCTCTGAGTGCCATGAGATCATCTGCGTCGAAAAGGCCGTGACCGATGGACCGAGTACTCAGCGACAAACCAGTGAACTGCTCTACGAAGCGTTTCGGACACACGTTAAGCTTAAGCACTCCGAGGACTCAACCTAGCCGCAATCCTTGCCACAGAACGGGCACGAGGCCTAAATTTGACCTCGGCAAAGGACTCGCCTATTGTGCCCGAACTCAGTCGAGGAGTGGCTAGCGCCTCGCTCAAGAGTCTGCGCCTGCATTGACTCTGGCGTGAAGCAGCGAGATGGAGTCCAAAGCGCGTCTTTAGAAGCGGCGTATTCTATCGGCAAGAGGTAATGATGAGCGACAATTCCAGACAGAGCCAGTTGCACATTGATTCGATTGTGAGGCAGGAGGAAGAAGCGCTAGCCCGCATTATTCGTGAAAGTGGAGCGTAGAAGAGTTTTTGGTGAGTAGGAGACGAAGATGCGACAAGGGTAAGAATTGGCGGG
>Ga0182015_10004009_pt1 | contig 16117 bp, 13 predicted proteins | sample 712P3MmetaG_FD_120478 | JGI IMG/M metagenome (GOLD analysis project Ga0182015, IMG submission 120478) | Permafrost microbial communities from Stordalen Mire, Sweden - 712P3M metaG | ecosystem: Environmental > Terrestrial > Soil > Wetlands > Permafrost | place: Sweden: Stordalen | collected... | reverse complement strand
TCGGGTGCGGGTGGCGCATCGGGTGCGGGTGGCGCATCGGGTGCGGGTGGCGCATCGGGTGCGGGTGGCGCATCGGGTGCTGGCGGCGCCTCGGGTGTCACCGGCTACACGGCGAATTCCGACGACCTCGTGAGCGTATCGCTGGTTCGATCCTCTACAACGCAACTCCCCGGCATGGTATCAGTGTTGGTGCCGCGGCAGATCGTCGAGTCGGGCAAGGCATTCAGCTTCCCGCTTCCCGAGTCCGTGCGCGAGGCCGTTGCCGGCAAAGAGCGGGTGACGCTAAAGAACGGCAAACGTCTGCCGTCGTGGCTGCGCTATAGCGCCGGCGCCAAGACGTTCACGGCGGCCGGCTTGCCCGCCGGGGCTCTCCCGGTCGAGGTGGTCGTAACCAGCGGTGAGCAGAGCTGGACACTGGCGATTGCCGAACGCACCAGCCGCTGATAGGAGCCCATCCTCCCCAAGTCAACGCGCCTCACGAGAAATTCGGGTGCGCGCGTTGTGACACTGGATTACGGCAGCTTCGGTGTCCTCCCTGCGTAACGGCGTCACCCCACGGCGGTGCGCTTCTTCTTCTCGACGTCGTCGAAAGGCAGCGTGTGGGCGGTTGCCGGTGCCTTGACGTTCTTGCCGCGCAACTCCATCCGGGTGCCGTGCACCGCCACCGGAACATCAAGCCGTGCGATCGCCATGGACTTGCCGGTCAGCGTGGAGACCATGGCGCAGGTGACGACGCCGACCTTCTTGTCGCCGATATACACGGCATCGCCCATGTCGGCCGCGGCCTTGCCGTCGACGGCCAGGCCAAATATCCTGAAACGCTCCTTTCCCTCGAGGCGGCCGTGCGCATCCGCGCCGCGAAAATCGTTCTTGCCGGGGCTGACCGTGAAGTCCAGCCCCAGTTCCCACAGGCTGTCGCCCGGCGGATCGTGCTCGAACGGATACATCTGGGACATGTCGTAGGGATAGAACAACAGCGAGCTCTCGACCCGCAGGTGGTCCAGCGTCGTGAAACACGCCGGGATGATGCCCATGGACTTTCCCTCGCTCAAGATGGTGTCCCAGATCAATCCGGCGTCCTCGCCCTTGCAGAAAATTTCATAGCCGCGCTCGCCGGTGTAGCCGGTGCGCGAAATCGTCACGGGGCGGCCGAACAGCATCGTCGGCATGTGATGGAAGTACTTGAGGTCGCGAATGCCGGGAATGTGCCTGGCCAGATAGTCCACGGCGATGGGTCCCTGCAGCGATAGATCGTGCAAATCGTCATCGACGATGACCGCCGCGTTGCGGCCGATCACGTAGCTGGTGAGCGTTTCGTGCCCCGCGCCGCTGCCATGGACGACCATCCACGAGTTCGGGCCCGTGCGGTACAGGATGCAATCCTCGATGAAATACCCGGCGTCGTTCAGCATGCAGGCATAGGCGGATTTGCCGGGATAGATCTTGGTTACATCGCGCGTCGTTGCGTAGTTGAGCACGGCGCTGGCATGCGGACCCACGAGATGAAGTTTCTTCAGCCCGGATACGTCCATCAAACCCGCCTTGGTGCGGATTGCGACGTGGTCCTGCGCCACGTCCTTGGCGTAGGTCCATGCGGTGCCCATGCCGTTCCAGTCCTCGAGTTTCGAGCCGAGAGCCCGATGCCGATCCGCCAGAACCGAGGTGCGCCAACTGAGTGCCATGTCGTTCTCCTGAAAATGTGTGCCGGCGCGGCGCCGGGTCATTCCGGCCCGTTGCCGGGCGTCGTGGGGGTTCCGTCATCGAACGGCGCCAGCCACTCGACCACGGCATCCCGGTAGCGGGTCAATCCCTTGTAGTCGACCAGGGCCGGGTGCAGATTCTTGAGCACGCGGTGCACGCGCCGCGCCCATTTGGGGATGGTGGCGAGTTCACGCACGCTGATGAGGTAGCAGCGAATGCCGAATACGATTGCGTTGCTGCGCGGCAGGCGCCAAAGTCCCTGCAGTTCGACGCGAAGGTGCACGAGGTCGCCGGCGTTTTGCGGCGTCACGGTGGCCCGGTCGGGACCCCACATCGGATAGTTTTCCGGCGAGGTATCCAGGCGCGGGTGGACGGTCATGGTCCAGTTGAGCCGTCTCACCGGCTGTCCCAGCCGCAGATTCAATAGAAATTTCAGCGCGCGATCGAACACCTGCAGCTCGTGCGCCAGCGGCACGGGCCCGTGCCACTCCTTGAACGTCATGCCCACGTCGAAATCCAGCGACCAATCGGCCTGCGTGGTCACCACGCCGGCCTCGGCCCAGAGATCGCCCTCGCGCTGATCCATCACGACGAAGTCGCCCTGTGCCTGCCGGCAAATGTAGTCGAGCGGCTGCTGCGGCAGCGTGCCGGTGTCGCCGAACACGAATTCCTGGTCGAGCCCCAGCGGCCGATTGATCCAGTGCCAGCGATTGCCCTGCTTGGCGAGCGAGAAATGCCCGGGATAGTCGCGGGCGAGCGAGTCCATGATGAGCTCGAGACAGTCCCATTGGGCGCTCAGCATGTGCGGCAGCGCCTGGCAGCGCAGCGGCTCGGCGGCCAGCACCAATGCACGCTCGCGACATTCCGCGACATAGTGTTCATCGACGTCGAACGCGAACTCCGTGACCGAACCCTGCGGTCCCGGCAGGTGAGGCTCGATATTCACCGAATACATGTATTCGTCCTCGCCAAAGGGCAGGGGAAAGCGGCGAATGGCAGGCTCGCTGTTGCGAAAAGTGAAGCCGTCCCTGAAGGTTTCGTCCGGCTTGAATACGACGCTCATGCTACGCCCTCCGGGCGGACTGACTGCGGGGTCGAAGCGACCCCGAGAATGGGGCGGCGCGCAGCGCGCCGGGTGAGATTCCGATGATTGCCATGTGTGTTTAGAGGTCCAGTACCAGAGTTTTGCAGCGTGCCCGCGAAACACAGGGCATGATGCTCTTGGCGCTTGCCCGCTCCGCATCCGACAAGAAATGATCGTTGTGCAGCAGTTCACCGTCCACTTCGAGGACGCGGGTCTGGCAGAAGCCGCAGACGCCGCCCCGGCAGAGGTAGGGTACCTCGACCCCCGCGGCCTCGATGCTTTCCAACAGGCTCTGATCGGGCGGCACGTGCACGGTCAACCTGGCGCGCGCCAGGAAAACCTCGAAGGCGTCGCCCACCGGCGGCGCCGCGAATTGTTCCCAGTGAACGTGGCTGTCCGGCCAGCCGCAGCTGCGCGCCGTGCCGGTCACCCTCTGGATGAGGCCGGCCGGCCCGCAGATGTAGATATGGGTGCCGAGCGGCTGATTCGACAGCAGACCGTCGAAATCGATGGCCTGGCCCTCGCTGTCGCAGTACAGGCGCACTTTCCCGCCCTCGCGCGCCTCGAGACGGCCGAGGAAGGCGGCGTGTTCCGGCGACCGAACCGAGTAGTGCATCTCGTACGGCACGCGGCCGTCGTGCAGGTCGTCGAGATGCGCGAGAAACGGCGTGATGCCGATGCCTCCGGCGATCAGCACGTGCTTGCGCGCGATTTTGTCGAGCGGGAATAGATTGACCGGATGCGCGATCTCCAGGCGGCTGCCGACCTTCACCTGATCGTGCATGAAATGCGAACCGCCGCGGGACTCCTCCATTCGGCGCACGCCGATTTCGTACCGGTCGAGCTGCTGCGGCGAACTGAGCAGCGAGTAGGGATTTCGGTGAATGCGCGTCGCTGCGCGCATCACCACGATGATGTGCGAGCCGCCGGAGAAGGCCGGGAGCGCACCGCCGCCCAAGGCCGCCAGCTTGAAATGCTTGATGAGCGGAGTGACCTGCTCGATGGCGGTGACCTCGACGGGGAGCGTCTGATCCTCGCTCACAGGTATACCTCCTTGATGGCCGGAAGCTCGCCCGGAGCCTCGGCGTCGACCATGACGCCCATGTAGGCCGCGAGCCTGCGGGAGTAGTGGTCCCGCACCAGCAACCAGCGAGCGCACCCGGTGCAGCGGACGATGTTGGTGCGCACCTCTTCGGTCGCAGTGCGGCAATGAACGCAGTACACGCGCCGCGCCAAAGTGCCCATTTCTTCAGCCCGAATCTCATCCTTGTTGAGGTCGAATTCCAGCGCGATTTGCATCGCGAGTCCGATGAAGCTCTCCGGTCCGGCGACGTACAGGCGGGTTCCCATCAACGATTCGTCCAGCACCTTCCTGAACGCGCCCTGCAGCGCATGAGTGTCGGCGAACTCGCTGAGTTCGAGTTTCCTAAGCCTCCTGAACGGAGCGGCGGCCTGCGAATTCTCGGGGACCATCAGCACCCGGGTGTTGCCGATCGCCTGCGGAGCGGAACTCTGGAGTTCGCCGAGCACGCGCAGGAGGGCGGCGGCTCCCGGCCCCGACGCCAACATCAGATGATAGCGGCCCCCGATGTCGGCGCGCAGGGGGGCATAGACCGGCTTGCTCTTGATTCCCGTGACCAGCATCAGGAGCCTGTCTGAGTATTCCGCGTGAGCCGCGTTGGCTTGATGAGGGAGCGGATGCAAGGCGCGCGGCGCGGGCCGTAGTGGGTACTACGGCCAAGCCGTGCAACGCCGCAGACGCCCCTCATCAAGCCAACCCTTCGGGACCGGTCAGATTTCGCTTCATCCATCGTTGTCGCCTCCTTATTGGGTCTAACCCAACCACGTCGGCTCCGCCTCGGCTGAAGCGAAATCTGACACGGTCGCGGCCACGCGGAATACTCAGACAGGCTCCTAATACACCGCGAGTTTGTGCGCGACGGCCACCACGGCAACCCCGAGCAGCAGCACCGCGTAGGGCCATATGCCGGCACGCTTGACGATGCGCTCGCCATCGACGATGTCCAGATCCTCGGCCATCTGCCGCGGAAACGACCCCTTGTCCTGCACGTAGTGGCGGAAGATGAACACCGGCACGATGAGTGCGGCGAACACCAGCCCCGTGGTGAGCGTCCCCGACCCGTAGACATCGGCGCCGAACCCCATGAATGCGAGGTTCACGAAGGAGAGCACCGCGCCGGCGGCCAAAATCCACGTCGGCGCCCGCCAGGGCCGTTCCTGACGCGGCCGGTCGCAGCGGTGAATCCAGCCGGCGTTCAGGTTCAGAAAATTGAAAATGAGATACCCGATGTTGGCGGCGCCGATGATGAACACCGAATCCGACAACAGGAGCAGCACGAGGTTGAACACCAGGTTTGTGAGCATGGCGTTGGTGGGCGCACCGTGCGAATTGACCTTGGCGAGGTACTTCGGCAGCCATCCGTCCACCGACGCTTGATACAGGGTGCGGGAAGATCCCGCCATGGAGGTCATCAACGACAGGACCAGGGCGAGGATCAGCATCACGACCACGACCACGCCGCCGATCTGTCCTGCGTGCACCATTCTCGCCATGACGGTGGCGACCCCCATGCCGCTGTAGATGTCGGGCGCCAGCATGCCGTTCAGGCCCAAGAACCCCTGAAACGCGAAGGGCACGAGCGTGTACACGACCACGCACAGAAGGCCGGAGTAGAAGATGGCCTTGAACGTGTCGGTCTTCGGGTTCTTGAATTCACCCGTGTAGCACACGGCCGTTTCGAAGCCATAGGTCGACCAGGCGGCGAGGAACATACCCGCCGCGAACACCGTGATCCCCGGCATGTTCCAGGTGCCGTCGGCGATGTGCCCGGCCGCATCATGGGCGAGCGGCGCCAGCGGGAAAAAATTCGCCTTGACCATGTCGCCGGTGAAGAGCGGCACCACCCCGATCAGGATCAGGGGAATCATCGCCGAAATGCCGATGATCTTGGTGGTGTTGGCCGAGCGCAGTATGCCTCCGTCCTGGATCGCCTTGACCCCCAACAGGATGACGGCGCCGAGAACGAACACGGAATTGATGCGCAGGGTCAATCCGGTCCTGATGGAGCCCAAATCCAGCAAATTCAGCTGCCATGTGTTGATCATCGAATCGGGGGCGAAGAGGCCGTTGAGAATGTAGCCCGCGGCGAGCGCGGAGCCCGTGGCCTGCACGGGCGACCAGGCGAACCAATTGCACCACACGGACACCGGTGCGATGAGCTTCCCATACCGTACCCAGCCGATGGCGCCGTAGATCGACGTGCCGCCGGCCTTGTCCGGAAACAGGCCGGCGATTTCCGCATAGGTGAAGGATTGGATGAACCCCATGGCGATGGAGAGTGTCCAGACGACCCAGGAAAGCTTGCCGACGGTGGCTGCGACCGCGCCTATGGAAAAGAGGACCAGTGGGGGCACGCCGCTCGCCACCCAGAACGCGCCGGTCCAATCGATGCCGCGTTCCAGGCCGGCCGCCTTGGGTGCGGCGGCGTTTACCGTTGTTGCCGCGGTGTTCATAAAAAATATTTAAAACAATTTGCGGAGTTCATTGGCGACCTCAAAGATATTTCCCACGATTCCGTATTTCGCCACCCCGAAAATCGAGGCGTTGGCGTCGGAGTTCACGGCAACGATGGTGCTGACGTGCTTCATGCCGGCGAGATGTTGAATGGCACCGGACACTCCCATGGCGATGTAGAGCTTGCAGGCGCTCGCCGTCTTTCCCGATTGTCCCACCTGCCGGCTCTTCGGCAGCCATCCCGCATCGGCGATGGGGCGCGAACAGCCGAGCGTTGCGCCGATGGCGTCCGCCAGCTCGCGAAATTGTCCCACGTTGGCCTCCTCGCCGATGCCGCGGCCGATGCTCAGGATGAATTCGGCGCCCGTCATGTCCACGTCGTCGCCCGCGGGCAGCTCGATGAAATCGCGGCTCCTTGAGCGGCTGGCGATCGCCGGCGCCGGGAACGCGGTGATGCGCGGCGAGGCGGCTTGCTCCGGCGGCTTGAAGACATTGCCGCGAAGCGCCAGCAGCACCGTGCGCTTGCCGGGGAAATCCACGTCGACGTTCACTTTTTGTCCATAGCCGCCGCGCGTCGCCACCAGTTCGCCATCGATTCTTTGGACGTTGAAGACGTCGGTCGCGAACCCCAGCCTAAGCTTCGCCGCCAGGGCCGCCGCGTAGCCGAAGGAGTCGACGCTGTGCGGGATCAACACCACGTCGGGCTCGCGCTCCGCGATCACGGCGCACAGCGCGCCTTCGACGGTCTCGGGGTCGAATTCGGCGGCGTCGACCTTGATGGTGAGAATTTCATCGACGCCGGCGAGCCGCAACGCCGGAGCCAGGGCATCCGGCGCCGCGCCGATGACGGCAATGGCGACCGCATCGCCGGCGCGCCGAATAGCCTGCGCGGCCGTGATGAGCTCGAGCGACTGGGCACGCAGCTCCCCGCGCCGTTGTTCCGCAACGATCAACACGCCGCTCATGGCGAGCCTCCCTTGAATTCTCGAATGATCTCGGCCAGCCGCGCGGCCTGCGCCGCCGCATCGCCCGCGATCAGCTGGGCGCTGCCCTTCTGGGGGCGGTACATGCTCCGCACGCGCGACGCGGAACCGGATTCGCCCACGTCGGCGGCGCTCAAGGACAGGTCCGCCAACGACAGGACTTCGACCGGTTTGACGGCCGCCTGCTTGATGCTGCGCAGGGAGGCGTAGCGCGGCGTATTGATGCCGAGCTGTATGGTGAGCACGGCGGGGCATTGAATTTCCACTTCGTGCAGCAAGCCGCCCTCGAGTTCGCGGCGAAATACCGCGCTCTTGGCGCCCGGCGCCAACTCGAGCTGGGTCAGCACGGCGGCGTGCGGCCAATCGAGAAAGGCGGCGGTGGCGATGCCGGTCGAGGCGCATGATTGGTCCGAGGATTGCACGCCGGCGAACAGCATATCGGGCGCTTCGCGCTTCGCGGCGGCTGCGAGCACCCGGGCGATCGCGACGGGATCGGAGCCCTCGATGGCATCCTCCCAGACGCGAACCGCCCTGTCCGCCCCTTTCGCCAGGCACTTGCGCAATATTTCATCCGCGCCGCCGGGGCCGACCGTCACCGCAACGATCTCGACCGGCGTGGACCACGCCTCCTTGATCTTGACCGCCTCTTCGAGGGAGAAATCGTCCCATTCGTTCAGGTCGTGGATGAGGAAATCCGGGTCGACGCCGCGGTCATCGCCCTGGAGCTCGAAATCCTCATCGAGCGCCGCCACCTGTTTCACGGCCACCATGATTTTCATGCGGGCGCCCCCACGGATTGGCGCGCCGGGACGGCCTCGCGAACGAGTTCGATCAATTCCTTCACCACGAATTTACCCTCGTTGCCGGTGGTCTTCAGCGCATCCTCGAACATGGTCAAATCCTTGGGGCAGCTCACCACGTAAACCTCGAGTCCGGGAATAGCGGCCGCCTCCATGATGCGATTCTGCGCGGGTTTTTCCGCCCCGACCGGATCCGGAATCCAGATCCTGCCGCCGCCGGCCCCGCAGCAAAAGGAGTTCGCGCGGCTTCGGCCCATTTCGATCAGTTCGCAGCCCAGGGACTTGAGCACGTCGCGCGGGGCTTCGTATCCCTTGTTGAAACGCCCCAGGTGGCAGGGATCATGGAAGGTGACGCGATATTCGAGCGGTGAGGTTACGCGCAGCCTGCCGTCGGCGATCAGCTCCCGCACCAGGCTGGTGTAGTGCTGAATCTGGTACTTGCCGCCGAAATCCGGGTATTCGTTGCGGATGGTGTTGTAGGAGTGCGGGTCCGTCGTCACGATGGTCTTGAACGATGCGCCGGCCATGGCGGCCACGTTGGCATTGGCGAGCAATTCATAGAGTCCCTCCTCACCGACGCGCCGCACGTCGTTGCCCGCGTTCGATTCGGATTCGAACAGGATTCCAAAATCCACCCCGGCCTCGTGCAGCAGGGCCGCAAAGGTCTGGGTCACCTTCTGATTGCGCGGATCGAACGACGCGTAGTCGCCGACGAACCAAAGAACGTCCACGGGCTCCTTGCGCGCGTCCTTGACGGGAAACGGCAGCCCCTTGGTCCATGCCGCGCGCTTGCGCTTCGACTCGCCGAACGAGTTGCCCGTCTTGTGAATGGTCTGCAGCGTCTTGGTCAACAACGGGTCCATGGCGCCGTCTTCGACCAGCTTGCGGCGCATTTGCACGATGATGGGCACGTGCTCGACGGCGACCGGGCAGATCTCCACGCAGGCCATGCAGGTGCGGCAGGACCAGAGAGTCTCCTGCGCCACCTGGCCCGGCGATTTGCCGTGCACGTCGAGTTCCGCGGCCGCCGGAATGGCGCCCGACTCCAGTGTCGACTTCGCAAAGTCACGGAGGCTCAGAATGACGTCGCGGGGCGACAGCGGCGCGCCCACCGCCCGGGCGGGACACGCTTCGTGACAGCGGCCGCACTTGGTGCAGGCGTCGAGGTTGAGCAGCTGTTTCCAGGTGAAGTCGGTGATTTTTTGAACGCCCGGCTGCGCCTGGGATTCGGGTATGCGCGGCAGGCGCTGCGCGGCTTGCGGGTCACGTACCAGGAGAGAGGCCGCCGAGGTGAAAATGTGCTTCACCTTGGTGAATGGAATCAGCGCGATGAACGCCAGCGCGATCAGGCCGTGAAACCACCACAGACCGTGACGCAACAGCGCACCGCCGCGTTCGGTCAGGCCAAGGGAAACGCACGCTTCGGCGAGCATGGCGCCGACCGGCGACCACCACCTCGTATCCCACACGTCCGGACGCGCCTGCAGCCAGACCAGCCGTGCGGCCTCGAGCAGATAGCCGGTGCAACCGATGATGACCAGGACCCAGAGAAACGCCCAGTCCTCGCGCCGGTATTGCGGCCGATCGAAATCGGGATCTCCCGGCGCGCGGTCGGGGCGCGCATAGTCGAGCTTGGGCAGGCGCAGCCACCCGCGCCGGTACATCATGTACACGAGGCCGCCGACCAGGGCGACGCCGGCCACATCGAGCACCAAGGAGAAGATCAGATAGAACTCCCCCTGCCAAAAGCGCACCCCGAACAGCGGCTCGAGAAAATCGTACTGCAGCGTGATGGTCGACGTTCCGATGAACAGCAACGCGAATCCGTAGAAAATGAGGCGGTGGGCAGCGCCGGCCGCCGGGTCGCGGCGGCCGATGGTGCGGTGACTCAAGATCGTGCCGATCATGTCGGCGAGCCGCCTCCAAACTCCGCCATCGAGATCGAAGGCGGCACCGCGCCGGTACTTGCGGATCTGCACGTAGACGCCATAGCCAAAAACCGCGATGGCCACACAACTCAGCAGATAGAAGAGCCGCACTTCGGCTGTTGGAAACGCCTCGAATAGAATTCGGGTGGCGGCGTCAGTGCGGCTCACGGGCTAGGTCTTGTACTCGAGTTCGAAGTTGCCGCCGGGCAGGTGAGCGGTGCCCCACACGGCGTTCTCGCGCTTGTAGGGCAGCGGCAATTGCGCGTCGGGCTCCTCGATCTCCCGCGCCAACCGATGGCCCGAGAAAGTGGCGTCCGCGATCAAGCGGGGAGCCTCGGCGTCGCCGATGAGGTAGACGCTCTTGACCCCGTTCGCCTGCCACTCGCCCTGGCGGTCCTTGAGACCGCGATACAGGCCGTCGTCGGAATGTCGCCCGGTGATCAGCACCAACGAATCGAATTCCAGCCAGCGGTGGCTCTTGTTCGGCTCGCGAGGCAGATGACCCGCGCCCCGATAGGTGCGCTTCGAGCCATCGCCCCAGATGTCGTACACCTGGAGCCGGCCCTTCTCTATCTTGGAGCAAAACGCGTTGTGAACCTCCTTGATGTGCAGTTCGTGCATGCGGCGCATCATGTTTGGATATTCGAGCGTGAAGTGCATGTAGTTGGCAAGATGCACGCCGGTGACCACGGTCACATCGTGTCCCGCGACGGCCAATCTCTCCGCCAGGCTCGGCGCCATGAAATAGGTGTCGGCGTTCAGGATGACCACACGCTTGCCGATGGCCTTAGCACCCCCGAGCACCTGTTCCGGGGTGAGCTGATCGGATTGCGATGCGTCCGCGCCCGGGATCGGGTCGTGCGTCAGGCAATTCGTGCCGTCGGTGTTCCAGGAAGAGCCCGTGGCGACCACGATTTTCTCCGCGCCGTAGTTGAGCGCCTGGTCGGCGGTCATCGGCTTCTGCCCGAGAGCCACCTGGCTTTGCTTGTTTTTCTTGGCCAGCTTGTTGATCTGCAACTCGCGGTAATCGCGATGATAGCCCCACTCGCCGAGGCCGGGCAGCGTTGCGAGCGAGTTCACGTGTCCGCCGATCTTGGCGGCGCTGTCGTACAAATGGACGGCGTACCCGCGCTCCATCAGCACCCGGGCGCACTCGGCGCCCGAGGGCCCGGCGCCGATCACCAGCACCGAGTCGGCGGAGCCGAGCTTCGGGAATTTCTCCGGGTGCCAGCCGCGGCGGTACTCTTCGCCGGCGGTGGCGTTCTGCGTGCAGATCATCGGCGGCCCGCCGATCTCCCAGCGCGAGATGCACACGTTGCAGCCGATGCACACGCGAATGTCATCGTAGCGGCCTTCCTCGATCTTCTTGGGCAGCCAGGGATCGGAGATCGAGGGGCGTGCGGCGCCGATGATGTCGGCGATTCCCTTGGTGACGATTTCCGTCATTTTTTCCGGATCGGTGAACCGGCCCACCCCGAGCACGGGCTTCTTGGCCACCTGCTTGACGAAGTGCGTCCACGGCACCTGGTGACCCTGGACGTAGAAGCGCGACGGGCCGGCATCCTCGCCCCATTCGGCGATGTCCCCGACGTCGACGTCCCACAGGTCGACCAGCGGGTCCGCCATCGATATGAATTTCATTCCGTCCCGTTCCACTTCGATGCCGGAGTCGCCATACAGCGTGTCGATGGCGAAGCGGGTGGCAATGGCGCAATCGTGACCCACTGCGCGGCGCACCTTTTCCAGGGTCTCGAGCCAGAAACGCGCGCGATTCTCCAGCGAACCGCCGTACTTGTCCTTGCGCTTGTTGTAGTAGGGAGAGAGGAATTGCAGCGGCAGGTAGGAATGAGCGCCGTATACGTAGATGATGTCGAAGCCGGCCTCACGCGAGCGCAGCGCCGCGTCCACGTAGTACTGCTGCACGGTGGCGATGTCGTCGAAGTCCATCTCCTTGCAGTAGGTCAGCGTTTCGAATTCGGACGCGTACTGGCTGGGCCCGCGCGGTGTGGCGCGCGACTCCATGCACGGCGCATGCGAGCCGCCATACCACAACTCGACACCGGCCAGCGCGCCGAATTTATGGATGTGATCGGTCATGGCGCGCAGATTGCGCACATCGCCCTTGTCCCAGATTCGCGCCGACAAGCGATGCGTGTCATCGGATTCGGGATGGATGGAGCAGTATTCGGTGTTGATGCCGGCCCAGCCGCCTTCAGCCTTCAACGAGCGATGCGCCGCCTGGAAGCCGGGCTTGTCGGATCCAGCGCCGATGCAATGCGGCACCTGGTAGAAGCGGTTGCGCAGAGTTTTCGGCCCGATCTTGATCGGCTGGAATAAAATGTCGTGTTTTGGATCGCGCGCCATACCTTTAGATCCTCTGTTGCGATGTTCGTTGTGTGCTAGTTTTGCAGCGGGCTAGTTTTGCAGCGGGAGGGACATGCACTCCCTGCTCGGGGGAGTCGTATCATAGGGGGAGGCCACGGCACCCGCCAGTCACCACTTGGACCGCACGACGAGCGTGCGCGGCGGTGAGTTCTTGAGGTGCGCAGCATCCGAAATAAATATCACGCTAGTTACTGTAGTGCAAACTAATTGCATGCAGTGTAAATTGCCGGCGTAGGACAGGGAAGCTTCCCGATTGGGGGATCCTTAACCCGATTGGCGGATCCTTAGAAGGAATTCGAGGTTCGCGTGGCGCGTTTTTCCAAGAAGTCGATGTCGGGCAATCTTGCGGTCGGCGGCGCCAATTCGACGGCCGCGGCGCCCACTGTCGGGCGGCAGTTGGGCTCCGTTGCGCGGCGCGTGCGCGAAAGCCAGGGGCTCACCCTCACCGATGTTGCGACGTCGGCGCATATCAGCGCCGGTATGCTGAGCCGGCTCGAGACCGGGCATGTCACGCCGAGCCTCGAAACCCTGGTTGCGCTGGCGGGCGCTCTCGGCGTGCGGCCGGCGTTCCTGCTGCAGGAAGTGGGCGGTGACGACGAAGAGGCGCAGCGCGTGCCAGCCGGCCAGGGCTTGGAAGTCGTCCGCCGCGGCACGCGGCGCGGCCACACGTATCATCTACTCGCGGCGCAACGCGGCCCGAAAAAATCATTCGAACCGTTTCTGGTGACTCTGACCGACAAGAGCGAGGTGTTTCCGGGCTTTCAGCATCCAGGGACGGAATTCATCTATATCCTCTCGGGGTCGTTGACCTACCGTCATGGAAGCCACAGCTATGCGCTGGCGCCCGGAGACTCGTTGAGTTTCCGCGGTGACGTCCCGCATGGACCGGAGACCTTGGGCAAGGTGCCGATTCGCATGTTATCCGTGATCATCTACGACGAGCAAGGCTAGGAGCCTGTCTGAGTAATCTACGTGTCCGCGTTGGCAGGCAGGGGGAGGGAGCGGATTCAAGGCGCGCGGGAGGATGCCGGCTGTTGGTTACCGGGGGGCTGTTGGTCGCTGCCGGCTGCTGGTTGGAGAAAGATGGCCGGCGCGGGGGTAACCTTGGTTTTTTGCGTTTCGGGCTTTGCTTGGTATTTTCACCCGGATAATATTATTATCACCCGGGTAGAATAATTTCGGCCACCAAAAAAAGGAAATATAGATGGTTGCCCCTGCGCGTTGCTACACGGCTTTCGATGGCCAGCGGCCGCTGGCGTCGGGTCCCTTGCGAACGGTGGCATTGGCCGCGAAAACTGCCGCCGATGGCGGAGCGAGCGGCCCCGTCCTGATCTATGACGACACCACTGGGCTGGTTGCCGACGTCGATTTGCAGGGCAGTTCGGACGAGGTGCTGGCGCGTCTGTCGGTCGACCAACGGCGCCGCCGAGGACGGCCGAGGCTCGGCGTGGTCGCCCGCGAGGTCACGCTGCTGCCGCGCCACTGGGATTGGCTGAGCGCTCAACCCGGTGGTGCGTCGGTTGCATTACGAAAATTGATCGAGGTGTCGGAGTCGATTGAAGCGGCCCGCCGCGCCGCGCCAATCGAGCCGGGCGGGTCAACCGAGCAGGGATCACGGCGCGGCCCGGCCTCCTGTTGAGCTTTCCGTCGTTCATGAATGACTCGGGTTAGGGGTGAGCGTCGAACGGCGGAAACCGCGCCATCGCCTCCAGATCACCCAAATCCTGATCGTTGCGCACGTAGAGCCTGCTGGCGTCGCGCATGGGTTGAAAGTCCCAGGGCGTGTGGCGGCCGGTTCGCAACGCCTCGTTCACGAGGAGCCTCCGCTGTTGGCTCGCGATCACCGCCGCCTGCAACGAGGATAGGTCCCAGCGCCGTTGCACCTCAGCGAGAAATTCGCGGGTCCGCGCGGCATGCGCGGGGCTGGACGCGAGGTTCTGCACTTCGTCCGGATCGCGGGTCAAATCGTAGAGCTGGTCGGGATCGACGGGCGAATGCACGAATTTGTATGGCCCGCGCTTGATCATCACCAGCGGCGCGATCGCTCCTTCGCCGAGATACTCTCCGATGACCTCATCGGCGCCGTGGCCAGCGCCCGCGGCCGCACCCGCACCCGCACCCGCACCCGCGCTTGCGCTTGCGCTTGCGTCGGCGCTCGCGCCCGCGTCAGCATCGCCTCTCAGCTGCGGCACCAGGCTGGCGCCGTCCAGCGGCGTCGCGTAGCGCCCGGGTTCGCGGCCCGACAACTCGCACAAGGTGGGCAACAGGTCGACGAGCGAAGCGGACCCGGCGACGCGGCGGGCCGCGAAACGGTTGGGCGCGTGGACGATGAGCGGAATTCGGCACGCCGGCTCGAAGAAGTTCATTTTGTACCACAGCCCGCGCTCGCCCAGCATGTCGCCGTGGTCGGCCAGCAGCAGCACGATGGTGTCGTCGGCGAAGCCGGCGTCCCGAAGCGCGGCCAGCATGACGCCGATCTGATCGTCGACGTAGGAGACGGCCCCGTAATAGGCGCGCCGGGCGGCGAGCGTCTGCGCGTCCGTCACGGGCTGCAAATCCAGACCCACGACGTGACGCAGGCGGCGGGAATGCGGGTCCAACGCGTCAGGCGCCATGCGTACGCGCGGCATGTCGATGTCGACGCCGGCATACCGGTCCCAATAGCGCTGCGGGATGACGTACGGATCGTGCGGGTGCGTCATCGACGCCACCATGCAGAACGGGCGCTTATCCTTGGATCGGGCAATGTCGAATAGCTTCCGCCGCGCGCTGAAGATCACGTCGTCATCGAAGTCGATCTGATTCGTACGCGTGCACGGGCCCGCCTGCGTGACCGAGTCCATGGTGTGGTACCAGCTCGGGCGCTGCTCGAATCGCGTCCAGTCCGGGGTCCAGCCGAAGTCGGCCGGGTAGATGTCCGTGGTCAGCCGCTCCTCGAAGCCATGCAACTGGTCGGCGCCGCAGAAATGCATCTTGCCGCTGAGCACGGTCTGATAGCCGCCGTGCCGCAGATAATGCGCGAATGTCGGCACCTGCGCGGGGAATTCCGCGGCGTTGTCATAAGCGCCGATGGCTGAAACCTGCCGGCCGGACAGGAACGAAAAGCGCGATGGTGCGCACAGCGGGCTGTTACAGTAGAAGCTGTCGAACACGACTCCGGCGGCCGCGAGCGTATCGATGTGGGGAGTCTTGCTCACGGAGTTGCCGTATGCCGGGAGCGCCCGCGCGGTGAGCTGATCTGCCATTAATATCAAGAAATTCGGACGGTTGGACAAAATGCGATCTCCCTACAGTTCTCTATCGAGGGGCAGCATCGACAGTAGTGTGACTTTCAATCTCTGCCAGCAGCTGCGTGCCGGTTCCGTGGTGCGGTGAACCACCGTACCTGCTTCTCGGGTCGTCCACGAGAGGTGCGGATCGAGGCTCAATGCATAGGCATTGTCGAGTTGCGTCAGTTCATCGAAGCGGACCGCGACATCGTGCGACAACTCCCGGCTGTCGATGATCAGTCCGATCTCAGTATTGAGACGCTTGGACCGTTGGTCGTAGTTCATCGATCCGACGAATAGCGCCTTGCGGTCGAACACATAGAGCTTCGCGTGCAGGCCATAATTTCCGTTGCGCGAAATCGCCCTGGATTCACCGCTGCCCTTGGTGTCTCCCAACAATGCGCGCATTTCGTGCAGTTCCACACCCTTTTG
>Ga0182015_10004008_pt1 | contig 16121 bp, 16 predicted proteins | sample 712P3MmetaG_FD_120478 | JGI IMG/M metagenome (GOLD analysis project Ga0182015, IMG submission 120478) | Permafrost microbial communities from Stordalen Mire, Sweden - 712P3M metaG | ecosystem: Environmental > Terrestrial > Soil > Wetlands > Permafrost | place: Sweden: Stordalen | collected... | reverse complement strand
GTCTATCGCGGCAACGGCATTCCGCTGCCCTGGGGCAACATGAGCCTGGTGTCGGATCCATGCCCGCGCTGGGCCGTGTTCCGGCTGTTGCAGGAGGACCCCTCGGCGACGCCGCTGATGCAGAAGCCGAAGTCGCAGATATCCGTGATGCAGGATGGCAAGCGCGCGCGGCTATATTGCTGCCATTCTCTGCTCACGCGAGATGCCCTGGATGAGCTGCACGTGCTGTCGGTGGGGGTGGATCTGTTGCCGGCGCTGGAAGCGCAGGGATTCGATGGTGAAAGCGTCGTGGCGGCCGTGGCCGACTCCTGCCGCCTCGGTGGGGGCGATGGAACCATCCCCGCCGAGGCCGCCGACAACATCCGCGCGGCGTCCCAGGTTCTGAACATCGCCTGGATCGCCGATGCGCTCGAGAACCAGGCGAGCGTCATTTGTCCGCGAAGCGGCGCCTGCCCCCGGCAGCCGAACGCGTGCACGTAGTGTCGATCATCCCGCGGATGAGCCCATCATCCCACGGATAATTTCTGCGCGGTTTGTGCAATCAGCCTGCCCTGATGCCTGGCTCCCTCCAACTCGATCGCGCTCGGCTGCCGTTGGCCGGCGGCACCGGCGATGGTGGTCGCTCCATAGGGGCTGCCGCCCACGATCTCTTCCAGCGTCATTTGCCCTTGGTGGCTATAGGGCAGCCCCACGATCGTCATGCCGAAGTGCATTAGATTGGTGATGATCGAGAACAGCGTGACCTCCTGCCCCCCGTGCTGGCTTGCGGTCGACGTGAATGCCCCGCCGACCTTGCCGTTCAACGCACCGCTCATCCACAGCCCGCCGGCCTGGTCGAGGAAGCTGGCCATTTGCGAGCACATGCGGCCGAAGCGGGTGGGGCTGCCGACGACGATGGCATCGTAGTTCCCCAGATCCTCGATCGCTGCGATGGGCGCACCCTGGTCCAGCTTGAAGTGCGCCGCCTTGGCAACCTCCGGCGGGGCGGTTTCCGGCACCCGTTTGATGTCGACCGTCGAGCCGGCGGAGCGCGCGCCCTCGGCGATGGCGTTCGCCATGACTTCCATGTGTCCATAGGACGAATAATAAAGAACCAGTACTTTCGCCATGTGAAGCTCCAGCGCGCCAACGCGCGTAATGCTCGCCTAGTATAGGGATCCGCACGTCAGACGCACGTCAGACGTGCGCCGGCCGCGGCCGCGCCGCCTGCGCCGAGCGGGACAGTTTAGCCCGAACGAACGCGATATGTTCCCGCAGGATGTACAGCTGGTCGGCGTGCGATCCGGGAACCTTGCTCTTGATGACCAGATCTTCTATGTCGTCGAGCTGTTCGATGAGCTCCGCCCGCCGTTCCTCCGACGGTTCAGTCAGCGTCTCCCGCTCCAGCGCCATGAGTTCGCCGTAGCGGCGGTGGATGCGCCCGTTGACACGCCAGTTGTACATTTGCGGCAGGAAACGCAGCCCCGGGATCGCGACCACGAGGATCGGCACGAGTACCACCAACGTGCGATTGAAAAGGCTCGCGAGCCAGAATGGAAGGTAACGGTAGGCAAAGCTCTTGTTGCCGGTCTTGTAGTACCGGGCGGCTTCATCGCCGAGCGGGTATGAGCTCGTCGAGGGCGATGGGAACTGACCGGCCGATTGCAGAATCGTGGCGTGACCGTGCACTTCGTAGGCCGCCTCGATGATCAGGTCGCACAATGCCGGATGCAGCGCCGAGTGCGCCAGCAGCTCGACGGTCGGTGCGAGCATGTTGATCGGCGTGGGCGGAAGGTTCTCCCCCAGATCGAACGCGCCGGCAGGCAAGGGCAGCTTGTTCAGATAGGGGAAGCGGCGTACGTAGGCGTCGGCCTGATCGAAGTCGAACAAGCGGACGCCCTCCGTGTGGAGCATCGTGCGAATCGTGGCGGGCGAGGCCGAGTCGCCGGACAGGAATATGGCGTCCGCGTCCTTCTTCAACAGGGCGTTTTTGGCAGCGTCGCCCTCCAGAGCAAGCAGTGTCGTGGGGCCGCCGGGCTCGATCTCGTTGCCTTTCAACAGCGCCAACGCGAGAAACTGCGTGCCGCTGCCCTCGGGACCGATCGCGACGCGCTGCGAACGAAACTCCGAGAGCCGCTGCAACGGCTTGGGGCTGCGATAAAAGATCGTCAGCGGTTGGTAGGAGACGCTGCCCAATGAAACGAGGTCGCTGGTGTCGGCAGTCGTCGCGATGCCGCCCTGAACCAAGGCGACATCCACGCCTGATTTCGCATCGGACAGCCGGTTGAGATTGTCCAAAGATCCCTCGGAATTGAGGATTTTGAGTTTGATGCCGCTCTTGGCCAGGATTTTCTGGTACTTCTGGGCGGTTGATTCGAAGTTGCTGCCTTTGGGGCCGCTGCTCATGGTGAGCGTGTGAGGCGGAGCCGGTTGCACAAAATGCAGGGTCACCAGAATGGCGACCACAGCCAGGAGCAGAATCGGCCCCAGGGTCTCGGCGAGGTCGCTCCAGGACACGGTTGGAATCTTCAGGGGCAGGCGCAAGGCGCCGGGCCCATAGCGTTTCTTTTTCGGCGGCGCTTCCGGTTCCATGCGTCGTCCTAGCTTTCCGAGAGGTCGCCGGTGGCGGATTGGGTGTAGTTCGGCAGGCCCATCTTATCGATGAGGCCGAGTTGCTCCTCGATGAAGTCGATGTGTTCTTCCTCGCTCTTCTGGATGTGCACGAGCAGCTCGCGGGTCACATAGTCCTTGACCGATTCGCAGTGCGCAATGGCATCGACATACAGGGGATGGGCCTGCATCTCGCGCCTCAAGTCGCACTCCAAAACCTCGCGGACGTTTTCGCCGATGAACAGCTTGCCCAGGTCCTGGAGGTTCGGGAGTCCCTGAAGAAACAGGATGCGCTCGACCAGCCGGTCGGCATGCTTCATCTCATCGATGGATTCTTCGTACTCGATCTTGCCGAGGCGCTTCAGGCCCCAGTTGTCCAGCATGCGCGCGTGCAGGAAGTATTGATTGATGGACGTGAGTTCGTTCTTGAGCGCTTGGTTCAGAAACTCCAAGACTTTTGCATCGCCTTGCACTGTGGGTTCCCCTGGTGACGATCCGTGGGGGGAATAGTATGCCCGGGTCGGGGCGGGTGTACGGTGCCGTTATGCGGCGAATTCGGCCAGCGCGAGCGCAATAGTTTCGGGGCCCCGATCGTCACGCTGCCCCAAGCAGGCATCGAGCGCCGCTTTGGCTTCGGGAATGCACTTGCCGCAGCCGGTGCCCAGGCGCAGCTCCCGCGAGAGATCGCGCAGGCAGGATGCGCCGCCGTGCACTGCGGCGCGGATGTGCCTGTCGGAAACGGCCTTGCATAAACAAACGATCATGGCTCGTATAATGAACGCGAATGCGAATGATTGTCAATAGCGTCTACGAATAAATGGCCGCGCCCTGCCCGCCGGGGTATCGTTTCGCGCTGATTTAAGGTCAACTCAGGCGCGCATGGGACTATGAAAATCTATTCGTGGAACGTGAACGGCATTCGTGCGGTGCACCGCAAGGGGCTGTTCCTGCCCTTTCTACAATCCCACCAGCCCGACATCCTGTGTCTTCAGGAAACCAAGGCCGAGCGCGGGCAGGTTGAAATCGAACTCCCCGATTACCGCGAGTACTGGAACTCCGCGGTCAAGAAAGGCTACTCGGGGACGGCGATATTCTCCAAGCAGGAGCCAATCGCCGTCACGAACGGCTATCCCCGGGAATTCGCCGGGCGGTTCAGCTTCGCCGACGAATTGCAGCGCGACAGCGCCGAAGAGGGCCGGGTCATCACGGCCGAGTACGATAAATTCTACCTGGTCACGGTGTACACACCCAATGCGAAGGACGACCTCAGCCGGGTGGCGCTGCGCTTCAAGCATTGGGATCCCGCGTTCCTTGCATATTGCAAGCTTCTGGACGCCAAGAAGCCGGTGATATTTTGCGGTGACCTGAACGTCGCGCACACGGAACTCGATCTGGCGAATCCGCAGTCGAACCGCGGAAAAAAAGGTTTTACCGACGAGGAGCGCCAAGGGTTCCAGAATTTCGTGGACGCCGACTTCGTCGACACATTCCGTCTGTTCACCCAGGGGAACGGCCATTATTCATGGTGGAGCCATTTCGCGAACTCGCGCGCCAGAAATGTCGGGTGGAGAATCGATTATTTTCTGGTGTCCGCCCGGCTGCGCAAGGCGGTGAAAGCCGCGGCCATTCACCCGCAGGTCATGGGCAGCGATCATTGTCCCGTCAGCATCACGCTGGCGTAAACTTCGGAAAGGGTCGCGTTAGCGGTGGAAACTACGCACTTACAGGTACTGCGCGGAATGGCGCATAGTCAACCCAGCACGGGGCAGGTTCGATCCGAAGAGCAACCAAGCAATTCCAGGCGAGGGGTAGTCGATGAACAAGCTAGAAGGGCGGCGGGCATTGATAACGGGCGCGGCGCGCGGCATCGGAAGGGAAATTGCCAGGGCGCTTGCCGGCGAGGGCGCCGACATCGCCATCAACTATCAGTCGAGCGAGGCCGATGCGCTTTCGCTGGCGGATGAGCTGCACAAAGCGGGGCGCAAGACGCTTCTTTTCAAGGGCAATGTGAGCGAAAGATCGACCTGGACCTCGATGGCCGAACAGGTGCGTCAGTCATGGGGGCGGCTCGACATCCTGGTCAACAATGCGGGCATCACGCGCGACAAGACCCTGCGCAAGATGACCGACGAAGATTGGTTGAGCGTGCTCAGCACCAATCTCAACGCCTGTTACTACGGCGTGTCCGCCTTCATGAACATGATGACGGAACAAAAATTCGGCCGCATCGTCAACATCAGCTCCTTCGTCGGTCAGGCCGGCAATTTCGGCCAGGCCAACTACTCGGCGAGCAAGGGCGGAATCATTGCATTCACCAAGTCCGCCGCCCTCGAACTCGCGAAATACAACGTCACCTGCAATGCGCTGGCTCCGGGCTTTACCGAGACCGGCATGCTGGCGAAAGTGCCGGAGCAGGTTCAGGCGCAGATCCTGGCGCGCATTCCCATGGGGCGCTTTGCCAGGCCCGAGGAAATCGCGAAGGCGGTGCTGTTCCTGGCGGCCGACGGGGACTACATCACGGGGCAGCAGATCAACGTCAACGGCGGCGTATACATGTGATCGGGCGGCGCGCTGCCTCAACGCGTCGCGAGCCATCGGGCAATCGCGACGGGCACTTCGTGCTGCGCGCGTGCGCTGATGTACATGCCGATATGCCCGAGAGCGAATTCGACGGCCGTGTAGTCCTTGCTGCCGACCACATGTTCGAGCGCCAGCGACGCCTCGCGCGGCACCAGGTGATCCTTGCTGCCGATCAGGTTCAACACCGGCTGTCGGAGCGCGCGTAGATCGATCCGGCGGCCGGCAATGTCGAGTTCATGCCGGACCAGCCGGTTTTCCTGGTAGAGGCGCACCACGAACTCGCGAAACGCAGCGCCGGCCTGGTCGGGGCTGTCGAAGATCCATTGTTCGACGCGCATGAATGTATCGATCTGCGCCTGGGTCTGGGCGCCCATGAAGAGGTCCATGTATTTCTGGTGCGCCAGACGGAACGGCATCAGCGACAGGAACAGCTGATTGAGCGCGTCGCCCGACACGTTTCCATCGCCCACCCACGCGGCGACATCGATTTTCCTGACCCACTTCGACAACAAATCCGCGGGCGTGTGAAAATCCACCGGCGTGACCATCGTGACGAGGTTCCGCACCCGCTCCGGGTTGAGCGCGGTGAAACACAGGCTGAAGACGCCTCCCTGGCAGACTCCCAGCAGATTCACTGATTTCAGCCGGTGTGCCCGCAGGATGTGGTCCACGCAACCGGCCAGCAGGCGGTCGATGTAATCGCTGAGCGAGGTGAAGCGGTCGGCGCCGTCGGGATAGCCCCAATCGATCAGATAAACGTCCAGCCCCTGCGCCAGGAGCCCGCGGATGAGCGAGCGGTCTTCCTGCAGATCCATCATGTAAGGCCGATTGACCAGCGCATAGACGACGAGCAGCGGCACGGCCTTGGAAGCGTGCGCACCGCCCGGCGCGAGCGGTCTATAGCGAAACAGGCGCAGCTTGCCCGATTGCCACACGAGGTCTTTCCCGGAGCAACCCGGAGCACAGCGGCTTGCCGCGGCGAGCGCTGCGTAGAGTGCCGTCTTCGTCACGATTTCGGTTTGCTCTTTGCGCGGCGCGCTCGTGGCGCGCGCGCGGCGGGGTGGAGCGTGGCCGCGGCGCCCCGGGGTGCCGCCGGTCGACGCGCGTCCCGCAGCTGTTCCTCTGCGTGTTTCAGCCGTAGGGTGAGTGAATTGAGTTCGCTGCGGGTGGGCAGGTCCAGCAACTTCGACCAGTGTTCGACGCTTGCCGCGAATTCGCGGCGCCATTGGCTGCTGGCATTCACGAAGTCGGCCAGCGCGTCGCAGAATGAGTCGCTGTGTGCGGTGCCTGCGTACGCCTCTTCCGCGCAGTCGATCCACGAGTCATACAGGCCGCGCAGCGTGGCAGCGCTCGGCGGACCTCCCATCGGCGCCGCGTTCCCCGCTGTGGCGACACGAGCTGCAAAGGCGTTGGCCGCGTCGCGCAGCGTATCGGACCAAAGGCATTGCAGCCGGCGCTGCGCGTCCGCCACGCGCCGCGCGGCATCGACAGTTCGCTGCCAGCGCTGCTGATGCTCACGGGTCAGGCCGAGCGCGGGCGCATTCTGCATGGCGGCCCAGGGCACGCCGTCGGCGCCGGCGTGCGCACTCCAAGGCGGTTGCAGAAACTCCATGGAATGTTCACGCAAATAACGGCCAAAGACCCGGGCGGCCTCGTCGGCGGCCGTCGCCGTCGCCGGCGCGCGCGCGGCGGCGTCGAGGTAGTTGCGGGCTGCGGCCGCGAAGCTTTCCGCCGACTCGCCGAACGGCGCGAACGTGGAGCGCTGCGCGTCCGGTTGCAGCTGCCCTGCGAAGGCCTTCCATTGGCTCCAAGGATCATCGCTCACACGTGCTCCCGTATGCGATGCAGGAGAGGTTGTCGATTTCGTTCGGCCGGGGTGAAATTGTTGTTTTTGACATATAAGTAATTGTTTTATATCGAGTAATGATAATGAAATAAACGGTGTATAATGGCGGTCTGAAAGATTAAATTTTGCAATGCGAAAGTTGACGATGCCACAAGAACGCCTGATTAGAAAATACTCGAATCGCCGCCTCTACGACACCATCGGCAGCCGTCATGTCACGCTCGACGACCTGCGGCAGCTGGTCGTGGCGGGCGACAAGATCAAGGTCGTCGACGATAAATCGGGCGACGATCTCACGCGCTCGGTGCTGTTGCAGATCATCGCGGAGCAGGAACAGGGCGGTCTGCCCGTCCTCGGATGCGATTTGCTTGAAATGATCATCCGCTTCTACGGTGGTCCCATGCAAGCGTTGCTCAGCCGCTATCTGGAACAGGCGTTCACGGCGATGCTGCGCCAGCAAGAGGCCATGCAGTCGGAAATGGCCAAGGCGCTGCAAGCACCGCTTGCGCCATTGAGCGAGCTTGCGCGCAAGAACATGGAACTGTGGGATCGGATGCAGGCCGCGACACTCAACGCGTTCGGCGGATCCCCGAGTTCGCCGAACCAAACTGCGGATAAGCCTAAAGACGGCGGAAACGAGGGTAAGCAATAATGGATATTCGTGGCAGAACAGTGGTCGTGACCGGCGCAGGGCGTGGAATAGGACGTGCAATCTCGCGCCAGCTCGCGCAGCACGGAGCCAACCTTGCGCTGTTCGATCTCAACGGCGCCGATCTGGACGAGACCGCAAAGCTGTGCGCGGCCGAATCGATCGAGGCCCGCACGTACCGGGTGAACGTTTCCGACGAAGGCGAAGTATCCGCGGCCATGACGCGGGTGACATCCGACTTCGGCCGCCTGGACGGACTGGTGAACAATGCCGGCATCGTCCGCGATGGCTTGCTGGTGAAGGTCAAGGATGGCGTGCCGGTGGGCCGCATGTCGATGGAGCAGTGGAATTCCGTCATTTCCGTCAACCTGACCGGCCCCTTCCTGTGCGCGCGCGAGGCCGCGGCGCATATGATCGAATGCGGCAACGGCGGCGTGATCGTCAATATCTCCAGCATTTCACGAGTCGGCAATGCCGGTCAAAGCAACTATAGCGCCGCCAAGGCGGGCGTCGAATCCATGGGGGTGGTCTGGGCAAAGGAACTGGCGCGCTATGGAATTCGGGTCGGGTCGATCGCGCCCGGCTTCACGCACACGGAGATTCTCGCCTCGATGCGGCCCGAAGTGCTGGACAAACTCACTGCGCCGGTGCCGTTGAAGCGCTTGGGGCAGCCGGAGGAGATCGCGCACGCCGTGCTGTTCATCTTCGAAAACGATTTTTTCACGGGCCGTTGCCTCGACGTCGACGGCGGGTTACGGCTGTGAGGCCGGGGCTGTGCCCACTCCGAGAGCGTCGCAGATGCGACCGCTGGCCCAGATCACGCGGGTAACCGAAGCCGACAACAGATCGTCCGTCGGGCTGTCATCGAGGTCCGATGGGCGCGGCATACCGAGACGCGCCATCACCATCGCCTCGACCGCCTCGGCTTCGTATTCGAATACGGTGCACGGCTGGTGAGTGCGCACGTCGCGGTGCGCCAGCCAATGCGCCAGTTCGTGGACGAGAGTCAGCAGTTCCTCTTCGGGATCAAGGCCGGTCCGAAGCATGATCACATCGCGCGACACCCGCCCATGCACCGAGTCCGGCAATGCCGACCGCACCAGCCGGGCGCCGCTGCGCTCGGCGTAGGATTCCAGCGATCTGATGTAGTCGAGTATTGCCGCCACCGCCCGACCTCGTTTTGGCTGCGGGAGTGCCCATCATGCGCGCCGCACGCTGAGGGCGTCGACAGTCGCCCTCGAGCGACTTAGGCGGAGAGTTCTTGCGTTGCAGTATTATCGACACTAATAAACACTTTGCGATTTTCAATATATTTTATTAAAAACAATTAGTTATGAGATAGCTCCAGTTCCGTAGGCGCGCCCTGAAAATTCTTCTTGCATTGCATACAAAATGCGCTATCATAGCGGCGTGAAGAACATCTTTTTTTGGAGGAGCTGACATGACCGATACAACTTTTGATCCGAAGACCATCCTCGAGACCTATCGTAATGCGTTCGCGCCGGTGCTGAAGGCACAACAGGAAGGCGTGAAGGTGTTGGACCGCGTGGGCCGCTATCAATACGCCGTCGCGGGCGACTACCTGGAGTGGAGCCTGGCTCAGGCCAAGCTGGCGCTCGCCGCGCAGACTCCTGCCGACTTCTTTTCCAGGCAGGTTGAGCTCACCACTGCGCTCAGCGAGAAGCTGCGTGCGCGCGCCGAAGAGTTCGCCACGCTGGCGACCGAAGCGCAGGCCACGTTTACCGATGCGGTGAAGGCCACGACCAGCCATGTCGTCGATACGACGATGAAGGCGGCCGACCAGGCGAAGAAGTTCGCCGATGAAGCGAAGAAGTTCGAAGAGCCGAAGAAAAAGGCCGGCTGATGCCATATCCCGGCATTTGGCGGGGCGTTGCGGCGCCCTGCCAAACACCGGGTCACGTTGGGTCATTATGACCGCAAGATCTTTCAGGGGAGCCACGTGAGCGAGAATTCGACCCGGACGGTGGAGAAAGAGGCGACTCAGAAAGAGGCGGCTCCGGTCAGCGATGAACAGCGCGATGTGGAGCGCACGCTGCGTGCGCAACTGGCGACGGTGACGGGGGGCTTGGCGCCCGACGTCTACGTGAACGCCTGGTGGGACTGGTTGCTGAACCTGGCCAAGGAACCTCCCTCCCAGGTGCAGCTCATACAGGACGCGGTGGCCAAGGCGGCCGATAGTTTTTCCTTCGCCCTGCAGGCGGCGGTCGCCGAGCCCTTGGCGCCGGCCGCCGGCGACGATCGCTTCGGCGGCAACGCCTGGGCGCATTGGCCCTTCAACGTATACGCGCACGTTTATCGCAACTATGCCGACTGGTGGCAAAACGCCCTGTCGAGCGTGCCGGGCGTCGCGCCCACCAATGAACGCACCCTGGAATTCGTGGCCCGCAACGCTCTGGAGGCGGTGTCGCCCGCCAATTACCTGGCCACCAATCCCGAGCTGCTGGACGCGACACGCGCCGAGGCCGGTGAGAATCTGGTGCGCGGATTCGGCAATTGGCTGGAGGACATCCAGCGCACTCTTGGCGGCAACGCGGAGAATCGCGCCGGTGCGTTCGTCGTCGGACGCGACGTCGCCGCGACTCCGGGAAAGGTGGTGCTGCGCAACGACCTGGTCGAGCTGATCCAATATTCGCCGGCGACCGGCGCGGTGTATGCCGAGCCCATATTGATCGTCCCCGCGTGGATCATGAAGTACTACATTCTTGACCTGTCTGCGAAGAATTCCCTGGTTCGTTACCTGGTCTCGCAGGGTCATACGGTATTCATCGTTTCGTGGAAGAATCCCACCGCGAGCGATCGCGAATTCGGGATGGACGACTACCTGAGGCTGGGAATCCGCGCCGTCATCGATGCCGTTGCGCGCGTCGTCCCCGAGCGCAAAATTCATGCAGTGGGATACTGCATCGGCGGAACCTTGCTGTCCATTGCCGGCGCCCTGTTCGCTGCCGAAGGCGACCAACGCCTGGCCAGCATGACGTTGCTCGCCGCTCAGCAGGACTTCAGCGAACCGGGCGAACTGTCGCTGTTCATCAGCCCGAGCCAGATCGACATGTTGGAGGCGGTCATGAACCGAACCGGTGTGTTGAAAAGCGAACAGATGGGCGCAGCCTTTGCATTGCTTCGCTCCCGCGATCTGCTGTGGACGCCGGCGGTCAACGCCTATGTGCGCGGCAAGCGCGAAACACCCAACGATCTGATGGCGTGGAACGCCGATGGGACCCGCATGCCCTGCCGCATGCACTCCGAATACCTGCGCCAGCTCTACCTCAACAACGCGCTCGCGCGCGGCGAATTTTCCGCCGGGGGCCACCCTGTCGATCTCAAGGCCATTCAATATCCCATGTTCGTCGTGGGCACGGAAACGGATCACGTCGCGCCCTGGAAGTCCGTTTACAAGGCCCGCGGCCTGACGCGATCCGCCGACTACACCTTTCTGCTGACCTCGGGCGGGCACAACGCCGGCATCGTCAGCGGTCCGGTCCACCCGCGGCGCCGCCACCGCGTGCGCACCTGGATGAACGCGAGCGACACACTGACGCCTGAGGAGTGGGTGCAGACCACGGAGCCCCATCCAGGAGCATGGTGGCCCGTGTGGGAGAAATGGCTCGCGCAACATTCAAGCATTCCGCAGGTGCCTCCGCCGTCGATGGGATCCGCGGCGGCCGGCTACGCGCCGCTGGCCGATGCCCCCGGAGAGTACGTATTGCAGAAATAGGGTCCGTTCATTGCAATGCATGAATGAGCGATGCTGGGTTGAACATGTCAAGGTTTTAAGGGGGAGTGTATGAACGACGTAGTTATCACGGCCGCACTGCGCACCGCGGTCGGCAAGTTCAATGGATCGATCGCCAAAGTGTCCGCGGCCGATCTGGGGGCGCACGTCATCAAGGCGCTGCTCGCCGCCTCCGGTGTGCAGCCGGGTCAGATATCCGAAGTCATCATGGGTCAGGTGCTCACGGCCGGCGTCGGCCAAAATCCCGCGCGTCAGGCCCTGATCCGTGCCGGGCTGCCGGATTCCGTGCCCGGCATGACAATAGGCAAGGTTTGCGGCAGCGGATTGAAGGCCACTCATCTGGCGGCGCAGGCAATCAAGTGCGGCGATGCGGAGATCGTCATTGCCGGCGGGCAGGAAAACATGAGCGCTTCGCCGCACGTGATGCCGGGATCCCGCGACGGTTTCCGCATGGGCGATGCCAAGCTCGTCGACAGCATGGTGTGCGACGGCCTCTGGGACGCGTACAACAACTATCACATGGGCACCACCGCCGAGAACATCGCGAAAAAATACGATATTTCCCGGCGTGAACAGGACGAGTTCGCGGCGCGCTCCCAGCAAAAGGCCGAGGCTGCGCAAAAGGCCGGAAGATTCAAGGCCGAGATCTCACCGTTCGAGATCGTTTCGCGCAAGGGCACCACGGTGTTCGACAACGACGAGTATGTCCGCGCCGGAACGACCGCAGAGGCGCTCGCCGAGCTGAAACCGGCCTTCTCCAAGGACGGCACGGTCACCGCCGGCAATGCCTCGGGCCTCAATGACGGCGCCGCCGCGGTGATGATGATGTCCGCGCGCAAGGCCGCCGAACTGGGACTCAAGCCGTTGGCCCGGATCAGGGCCTACTCCTCCGCGGGCGTGGACCCGAAAATCATGGGCATGGGTCCCGTGCCGGCCAGTCAACTGTGCTTGAGCAAGGCGGGTTGGACGCACGAGGAACTCGATCTGATGGAGATCAACGAGGCCTTCGCGGCGCAGGCCATCGGCGTGAATCGTCAAATGGGCTGGGACACGGCGAAGATCAATGTCAATGGCGGTGCGATCGCGATCGGTCATCCGATCGGGGCTTCCGGCTGCCGAATCCTGGTCACGCTGTTGCATGAGATGATTCGCCGCGACGCCAGGAAGGGCCTCGCCAGCCTGTGCATCGGCGGCGGCATGGGTGTTGCGCTCGCGGTGGAGCGCTAGCCGAACGATGCAGCGCTGGCCGAACGATGGAACGCTAGCCGAACGATGCAGCGCTAGTTCGGCTTGTCCTTCGCAAGAGGCGCGGCGCCGGGCTTGATCTGGCCCCGCGCGTGCTCGCTGATCAGCTGCGCGACCACGCTCGGATCGGCGAGCGTCGAAATGTCCCCAAGTTGATCCTGCTCGTTGGCGGCTATTTTTCGCAGTATTCGCCGCATGATCTTGCCGGAACGCGTTTTGGGCAGTCCCGGCGCCCACTGCAGGGCATCGGGGGTCGCTATGGGGCTGATTTCGCGGCGCACCCATTCGCGCAGCTCGAGTCGCAGGGGCTCGGACGCCTCGACCCCTGAAATCAGGGTGGCGTAGGCGTAGATGCCCTGGCCCTTGATTTCGTGCGGGAAGCCAACCACCGCGGCCTCCGCCACCTGAGGGTGAGCCACCAGGGCGCTTTCGATTTCCGCGGTACCCAACCGGTGCCCCGCGACGTTGATGACGTCGTCCACCCGGCCGGTGATCCAGTAATACCCGTCCGCGTCCCGGCGCGCGCCGTCGCCGGTGAAATACATGTTCCGAAAGGCTTTGAAATACGTGTCGATGAAGCGCTGATGGTCGCCGTAGACGCTGCGCATCTGCCCCGGCCAGCTGTCGAGCAGCACGAGATTGCCCTCGCAGGCGCCCTCGAGCAGGCGGCCCTCATTATCGACTATACCGGGGCGTACGCCGAAGAATGGAACGGTGGCCGAGCCCGGCTTCAGGTCGATCGCACCCGGCAGCGGCGAAATCAGTATTCCGCCGGTCTCCGTTTGCCACCAGGTGTCGACGATGGGGCAGCGGCTGTCGCCAACGACGCGGTGATACCACTCCCAGGCTTCGGGATTGATCGGTTCTCCCACGGATCCCAACAACCGCAACGTTTTGCGCGACCATGCCTTCACCGGCTCTTCGCCCTCGCGCATGAGCGAGCGGATGGCGGTCGGCGAAGAATACAGGATGGTTACCTTGTGCTTGTCGACCACCTGCCAGAAGCGCCCCGTGTCGGGATAATTGGGGATGCCCTCGAACATGACGGTGGTCGCGCCGTTTGCCAGCGGGCCGTAGACGATGTAGCTGTGACCGGTGACCCATCCGATGTCGGCCGTCGCCCAGTAAATGTCCTCCTCGCGCAGATCGAAGATCGTCTGGTGCGTGAACGCGGCGAAGACCAGATAACCGCCGGTGCTGTGCAGGACGCCCTTGGGCTTGCCCGTCGACCCCGACGTGTACAAGATGAACAATGGGTCCTCGGCATCCATCACTTCGGGCGCGCAGGTTTTCTCCTGGGCGCCGACCAATTCTTCGTACCACACGTCGCGCGGCGAATACATGGGGACCCGCGTGCCCGTGCGGCGCACGACCAACACACGTTTGACGCACCCGGTTCCATCGACGGAGAGGGCGCCGTCCACGCACTGCTTCAGGGGCACGCGTTTGCCGCCGCGCAGACCCTCGTCGGCAGTGATGACCACCGATGACGCGCAATCCGCGATGCGGCCTCCCAGCGCCTCCGAGGAAAATCCTGCGAAGACGATGGAATGAATGGCCCCGATGCGGGTGCAGGCGAGCATCGTTATGGCGAGTTCCGGGATCATCGGCAAATAGATGGTGACCCGATCGCCCTTCATGACACCCAGCGACTTCAATGCGTTCGCGCACTGGCATACCCGCTCGTGCAGTTCGCGGTAGGTGAAGCTTTTCGAGGCGGCAGGATCGTCGCCTTCCCAGATGATCGCAGTCTTGTCGCCGCGCTTCGCCAGATGACGATCCAGGCAATTGCTGGAGACGTTGAGCTTGCCGTCCTGAAACCAGCGAATGTGAAAATCATCCTCGGAGAAACTCGTGTCCTTGACTTGCGAAAAATCCTTGATCCAGTCGATCCGTCGGCCGATGCGTTGCCAGAATCGGTTGGGGTCCTCGACGGACTCGGCGTACATCTGTTCGTAGGCGGTGCGCTTGATTTGAGCGGTGGATGCGAAGCCTTCCGGAACGGGATACAGATGGTTACTCATTGCGATACCTTCGAAATAGCAAGCGTGATTACACGTCCGGCATGCCGCCGAACCAGCCTATTCTTGAGATTCCCCCGCGAACGTCGTCCGCCCGACATTAATGAAACGAGCTGACTTGATTTTGTACTCGTACTTATACGTACGCAAGCTGGGATTCGGCGTAGCTCCGCTCCAGGAAAAAGCGCACCATCGCCGCAGAGGCATCGGGTCCGGTTGCGTCCGCAAAGGACCCGAGCGGCGATCCGCCGGACCAGGCATGTCCGGCGCCGTGCACCACCCAATATTCGACCAGCGAGCGCGCGCCCGGGGGGTGATACACGGTAGTGGAGTAGAGGCGCCCTCCGGCAGACATGCGTTCCCGGCAGATTTTTTGCATGGGCCCGACGACGCGCTCCGCGCTCGATACGGCGTGGTCGACGATGGCCGCGCCATTGCTGGGGTCGACCGTCGTATCGGCGTCACCGTGGAAAACTATGGTCGGAGTCGCCCGGGAGGCTTCGCAGCCGGCCCTCGATGGTGGCGCACCGCCGCCGCGCATGGCTCGGAGCGCCGAACCGGCATCATGGGCGGCGCGGTACGGCAAGCCCGAATGGATGCCGACGGCGGCGAACAATTCAGGATAGGTGGCGCCGAGAATCACCGCCATCGCGCCGCCGGCCGACAGTCCGGCGACGTAGATTCGCCCGGCGTCGATCCGGTGATCCGACGCAACCCGCCGCGTTATGCCGGCGATGAGGGAAGGCTCGCCGCCGTCTCGATCCTGATCCTTCGCATCGAACCAATTCCAGCAGTTCATGGGATTTGCCGACGCCGATTGCGCAGGATAGGCGATCAAGAACCCGTGCTCGTCCGCCAACCGGTTCATGCGCGTGCCGGCTGCAAAGTCCTCCGGCGTTTGACCGCAGCCGTGCAGCATGACCAATAGCCCCGCGTAACCGCGGCCGTCGGGTTTGGGATCGTAGATTTTATATGACATATTGCCGGCCGGTCCCGGTCGGCGCGCCGACTATATCGTTCCGCTGTGCGTGGCGCTGCGACTTCTGGCATCTTGTAGAGATGATTCACACTCGCTCTACAGCCGCATGGCGCGGGCAGCCCCTGCGCGGCCTCTTGTTCGATCTCGATGGGACGTTGCTCGACACCGCGTCCGACATCGCGCGGGCGCTCAATCGGGCGCTCGGCGAATACGGCATCACGGAATTGCCGCTGAGCGATGTTGCTCGCATGATCGGCCGCGGGTCTCCGGTGCTGATCGAGCGCGCCGCCGCCGCGCGGGGGTATCCGCTGTCCGCAGCCGACCGGGCCTCGATGCTCGAACGGTTCTTCCATCATTACGGCACGCTGGAGGAGTCCGATGAGTCCGACGCCCAGCCCTATCCCGGCGCCGGCGAAACGCTGCGGACGATGCACGATGCCGGATTGCAGATCGCCGTG
>Ga0182015_10004006_pt1 | contig 16125 bp, 18 predicted proteins | sample 712P3MmetaG_FD_120478 | JGI IMG/M metagenome (GOLD analysis project Ga0182015, IMG submission 120478) | Permafrost microbial communities from Stordalen Mire, Sweden - 712P3M metaG | ecosystem: Environmental > Terrestrial > Soil > Wetlands > Permafrost | place: Sweden: Stordalen | collected... | reverse complement strand
GTGCGAATCATCAGCCCGGCGCTGACCATCAGGACCAGCGCCAACGCGACCTGAGCGACCACCAATACATTTCGGGCGCGATGGCGCTCCCGGCTCACACTCGAAGTTCGCCCCGCGCTTCGGAGAACGATCGCAATCCGAGGCCCGGCGTATTTCAGGGCTGGGATCAATCCGAACAGTAGACCCGAGACCAGCGAGAGAGCCAGGGTGAACCCGAGGGTCCACGCGTCCATCGAGATTTCGCTCAAGCGCGGCAGATTCGCCGGACCGATTGCCACCAGAAGACGCAGGCCCTCGTGCGCGAGGCCGAGACCGAGCACGCCGCCCATGAGTCCGATCAAGCTGCTTTCGAGCAGCAGTTCCCGGACGATTCGGCCTCTCCCGGCGCCGAGTGCGGCGCGAACGGCAAACTCCTGCTGCCGCGCTTCCGCCCGCACCAGCAACAGATTCGTCACGTTAGCGCAGGCGATCAGCATCACCAGGCCGATGGTCGCCATCACCACCCACAGTACGTCGTTGACGTTGCTCACCACTTCTTGTTTCAGCGGACGAATGGCCGGTGTGATTTTCCAGGTCTCATAAATTCGCGGATCGGTACCGGGTCCGTTCGACCAGGAGTCCATCCACACCGAGACCATGCGCTGCATGTCGGCATTGGCTTGCGCGATTGCGACCCCGGGCTTGAGCCGGGCAATGCCCTGAAATCCAAAGCCGGCTAGGATCAGCTTGCCGCGATCGAAGGCCAGCGGCACGATCAGGTCGAACTCTGCGTTAACGAGCCGGAACCCCTGGGGCATGACGCCGACGATTTCCCGAGGACGCGAATCGACTGAAATGTTACGCCCGATCACCGACCGGTCGCCACCGAAGCGCCGCTGCCAATAGCCGTAGCTGAGCATCACGGTTTCCCGGCCGCGGGGGGCCTGGTCGGCGGCTGAGAGCCAACGGCCGGCTACCGGTGGAACGCCGAGAACCTGAAGCACACCGTCGCTGACCGCCACGGTGCGGACCTGTTCGGGCTCCGCCAGGCCTGTGACGTTCGCCGAGCCGTTCGTCCACACGCCCAACGTTTGAAAGGTCCGGTTGTGCTCGGCGTAGGTGAAATACATGGATGGCGAGAGAAGGAGGCCGTCGGCGAAGCTGGCCAATCCCGCGGCGCCGGGAGCGACTTGACGGAGCGACACCAGTTGCTCCGATTTTGGATAGGGCAACGGCTTGAGCAGGACGCTGTTGACGACACTAAAAACCGCCGTATTCGCGCCGATTCCGATCGCGATCGTCAGCAAGGCAGCAGCGGTGAACACGGGATTGTGGCGCAACATGCGCAGCCCGTAGCGGAGATCGCGGGCGAGCGTATCAAGAAAGGCGATCGTGTTCATCGTATAAATCTCCTCTCGGATTAGCGTGCTGTTCCCAAGTTTTCGGCGGGCTGCGGCACGGGCCTCGCCATGCGGCATTCCACGGGCGATGTTTTCATCCGTCTCGATCTGCACATGCGACTCGATCTCTTCGAGCCGCTCTCGATCCCATTTCGCCCGTCGAAAAAAACGTCCCAACCCCATCGCGTTTACTCCGAGGCCGGTTTCAGGATGCGGCCAATCGCTCGAACCATTTGGTCCCAACGCGTCGTTTGCGCAATCAACTGTTTTCGGCCAGCCTGCGTCAGCCGGTAGTACCTGGCCTTGCGATTGTTGTCCGAAGTTCCCCAGAACGATGCAATCCAGCCACGATCCTCGAGTCGATGCAAGGCCGGATACAGGGACCCGTGTTCAATCTGGAGGACTTCCTCCGAACCATGCTCGATGGCATGCGCGATGGTGTGACCGTGTGCCGGGCCAAGGACTAGCGTCTGAAGGACCAACATATCGAGGGTTCCTTGCAGCATCTCACTTTGAAGGGGGGATTCGCGACTCGGCATGTGTTTCAGTATACTCCACTCGATCGTCTACCTAAAGAGCATAACCGTTATACGCTGCAGATTGGATTTGGTTCCGAAATGGTTCAAGAGAACATCTACTGGTAGCGACCTCCACGGTCCGGGGTGGCTGCGGACCGTCTGACGAGCTGGATCTATCTGTAACGCCGCTGTAATATGCAAGATATAGAATGCTCCCCATGGACGAAATCCAAATCCAGCGGACCCCCGGCTCAGCCAGCGACGTCACCATCCTGACGCTGACGGGCCCTCTCACGATCGCGACGTTGTTCGACTTTCAAACCGCTCTACGCGTGCCCGATTTGAAGAGCACAATTATCGATTTTTCGGGCGTGCCTTACATCGATTCCGCCGGCTTGGGCGTGGTGCTCAGCCATTGGGCGCACACTCAGAGAATCGGCGCAAAGTTCGCCGTGGTTGCCATGTCCGAGAAGGTGCGCGTGCTCCTGGAAATGACCAGAGTCGACACTCTTCTGCCCATATTTCCGACCGCGGCCGACGCTGAGCGTAGCTTTGCAGGCGCGCCGCAAATTGCGCTTAAACCGTAAAATATCCTGCCCGACTGCTATAATTCTGTGGTACGTTAGTAGATCGAGCGGTCGCCGAGCAAGCCTTTGATCAAGGACTACATCGCGTTAACCAAGCCGCGAATCACTTGGCTCATCCTCATGAGCACGGGTGTCGGTTACTTCTTTGGCGCGCAAAATGGCTGGCATCTCGTAACACTGATTCACACCATTATTGGAACCGGATTGATTGCTTCCGGAACTGCGGCGCTCAATCAATGGTATGAACGCGAGGCCGACGCCAAAATGCGGCGCACGCAGGCTCGGCCGCTGCCGGCGGGGCGATTGGATGCGTGGAAGGCGCTGGTTTTCGCCATTCTGATTTCGATGGCAGGATTCGCCGAGCTTTGGATTGGCGCGAACGCCTTGTCGGCGCTGCTCGGGCTCTTCACGCTGCTCAGCTATTTGTTTGTCTATACGCCGCTGAAGCAGCGTTCTCCGCACTCGACAACGATTGGATCGATTCCAGGCGCAATGCCGCCGTTGATTGGCTTTGCCGCCGCCAGCGGCACGTTGACCTGGCAAGCATGGGTGCTGTTCGCGATTCTGTTCTTGTGGCAGTTTCCCCATTTTTACGCCATCGCTTGGATGTACAAGGAAGACTACGCTCGGGCGGGGATACGCATGCTGCCGGTGGTGGAGCCTGACGGCAAGTCGACGGCGCGCCGCATTTTGCTGTGCTCGATCGCGCTGATTCCCATAAGCCTGATGCCGAAGTTCTTTGCGATGGCCGGCAATGTGTACCTGTATGGGGCGCTCGCGCTGGGCCTCGCGTTCCTCTACGCTGGGCTGCGCATTCGCACGGACCGCTCGCGTCAGCAGGCGCGGCGGGTTTTGCTCGCGTCGGTGGTCTACCTGCCAGTGCTGTTCAGCCTGATGTTGTTTGACCGTCCCGCATGAAGCTGTTGGCTGTTCTCGCGTTGGTTGTTGCCTTGACGGCGTGTCGGCAGCACACTGCATCGCTCGAAGTGCTCGGCGAAGTTCCCCAATTCGAATTGATCTCGCAGGACGGGCAGCCATTTCACAGCCAGACGCTGGCGGGCAAAATCTGGGTCGCGGATTTCATTTACACCACCTGCCCCGGACCGTGCCCGCGCATGACCTCCGAAATGCGGGAAGTGCAGGACGCCGTATTGAAAGTCCCCGCCATATCCAGCAATGTGCGTCTGGTGTCGTTCACGGTCGACCCGGCGCAAGATACGCCGCCGGTGCTGGCCGCCTATGCCAAGACGCATGGCGCCTCGTCTGCGATGTGGTATTTCCTCACCGGACCGGTTCCGGTATTACAGACGCTGGATCGCGACGCGTTCAAGCTCGGCAACATCGACGCGAGCATGCAGCACAGCACGCGCTTCGTGCTGGTGGATCGGCAGGGGCGCATTCGAAGCTACTACGACACGTCGGAATCGTCGGCGATTCCCAGGGTAATTTCGGACATTTACGCGCTGGTGCGGGAACGCGGCTGATGGACGTCCACTCGCTTCCGGCGGTGAACGCGACACTGAACGGCATCGCGGCGGTGTTGCTCGGGATCGGCTACACGTTCATGCGCAAGGGCCGGATTCAGGCGCACAAGCGCGTGATGTTGACCGCGTTTTCGGTATCGGTGGTGTTCCTGGCTTGTTATCTCATTTACCACTTCAACGCCGGCCTTGTGTATTACCAAAAGACCGGTCTGCTTCGCTATGTCTATTTAACGATCCTGACCACGCACACGAGCCTGGCGGTGATCACTCCGGTGCTCGCGATCATCACGCTGCGGCGCGGGCTCCGGATGGATGTCGAGCGGCATCGCGCCATCGCGCGCTGGACGTTTCCCATTTGGATGTATGTGAGTGTGACGGGAGTGGTCGTGTACCTTATGTTGTACCGGTTTTAGGTGGGAAGGAATACGAGGGAGACAAGGAATACAAGGAATGGCAGTAAGCGTCCAGGAAGCGGCTGGTCTCATCTAGCAAAATCAAGAGTGAGTCCGTGCTGGCATAGCCGAGATCTTTAGCGAGGATCAGGAAATAGCGGCACTCTTCCAATGACGCTTGCCCGATATTCAGGAAACGGGCCTTGTCAGCTCGTCCCCGGCGTTTGAAGCCCTCTGCAATGTTCGCAGGCACGGAAACCGCGGCGCGTTGCATCTGCGAGCACAGCCCGAACGTCTCATGCTTGGGAAAGCTTGCAGTTGTCCGATAGATGCCTAGCACCAATGCACGCGCCTTCTGCCAAACCAACAGGTCTTGAAAGGTTTTTGCCGGGGCCTGCACGCAACTGAGTGCATTCCTCGTATTCCTTGTCTCCCTCGTATTCCTTGTACTCTATTCTCGTGCCCCCCACCAAAGGTCACCTGACCTCCCAAACCTCCGCCGGCGGTTGCGCCTCGAAACTGAGTCCCAAGATTCTGGACCAAGTGCTCGCCCGGATCCCGCGCTGGGCGAACGAAAACGTGCTGGTCGGGTACGACACGGCCGACGACGCGGGCGTGTACTGGCTGACGCCGGAGCTTGCCCTGGTGCAGACCGTCGACTTCTTTACTCCGATGGTGGATGACGCCTACACATTTGGCGCGATCGCCGCGGCCAACGCGCTGAGCGACGTTTACGCGATGGGAGGGAAGCCGATCTCGGCTCTTTCCATTCTGGCGTTCCCCGCCAAAGGCGATCTGGACGAGTTGGCGGAGATCCTCAAGGGCGGCGCGGAGAAGATCCATGAAGCCGGCTGCGTATTGCTGGGCGGCCACAGCGTCAAGGACGACGAGATGAAGTTCGGCTATGCCGTCACCGGCACGATCCATCCGGATCGCGTCAAAACCAACGCAGGCGCGCGTCCCGGCGATGCGCTGCTGTTTACGAAGCGCATAGGCACGGGCGTGATCTCGACGGCGCTGAAACGCGGAATCGCGCGCGAATCCGATGTTCAGGCCGCAGTGGACTCCATGCTGAAACTCAACCGTGAAACCTGTGAAGTGATGCTTGGATTCGACGTGCATGGCTGCACGGATGTGACTGGCTTCGGCCTGATCGGCCATGCGCGCGAGGTGGCCCTAGCGAGTAAAGTTACGCTGGAAATCGATCCGCGGAAGATTCAGTTCTTGCCGGGTGCAGTGGAATATGCCGAGCAAGGCGCGATTCCAGGCGGCTTGATTAACAATCGGGAGTTTGCGTCGTCATGCGTGGAGGGAAGCTGGGAACTTGAAGTGCTGCTGTATGATCCCCAGACATCGGGAGGCCTGCTGATTGCGCTGCCGGAGCGCGATGCTGCGCTCCTTGAAACGAAACTGCCCGATGCTTACCGCATCGGGCAGGTGACCGAAAGGCAGAATAAACCGATCAGGTTGCTTTGACCGCTTCCTCGCGGTCGCGGCTCGGCTTGATCGCGGCTCGGCTTTACTTAGCTTCTTCCGCCGTGATGCCGCCCTGGGCTGCCGCCTCTGCGGCTTTCTTGGCCTTGGCCTTCTTGGTGTCGAGCGCCTTTTGCACCCACTTGTCGGCGGTCTCGATGTCGGCCTTGTACTGATCCGGCGAGTCGTCCAGATCGGCTTTTTCGCGGACCAATAGGTTCATGTAGGCCATCGCGTCGTCGTAGTTCGGATCGATATCCAGGGCCTTCTGCAAGTTCTTGATGCCGTCGTCAATAACGGCGCTGTATTGCGTCTGCAAATCTTCCTTGACCTTTTTGTCCTTCAGTGGACCGGGTTCTTCAGGTTTCAACCCCAGGTCGGCCCGCGCTCTCATCCACGCGGAGTACCACTTCACCCAATCAATCACGGCCAGGCTATAGAAGCCTTCCTTGTTTCGCGGATCGGCCGCGATTAGCTTGAGGTACCACTCCTTGGCATCGTCCAGCTTCTTGAGCTTCTGATCGAGGTCCGGCATGCTTTGGGCCTGCTGATAGCTCAGCGACGCCAGCGACGCGAGAGCGGTGGTGTCCGACGGGTTCTTTTCCAGGACCTTGAGGAATTCCTCTTTGGCCTCTTTAGCAAGCTGCACGTTCTCCGGTGACACGGCGCCCGGGATGTACTGGCTCATGTACGCGGTGGCCAGGTACAAGCGAGGCATGGTGTTGTCCGGATCAAGCTGCACCGCGGTCTTGAAATAATCCACGGCTTCCGTGTAGTGCGCGCCTTTATAGGCCTGGACTCCGTGGTTCAGGGCGTCGCGCGACCTGAGTTTGTCGCAGCCCGTTGCGAAGAGAATCAGCACTCCGATTCCCGCTACCAGTAATGTGCTCTTCATGACGTTAACCTTGAACATTCTGAATTCTGAGTTCTGAATTCTTGAATTAGTTTCCAGCCTCCACCTTGGGCGTCATTAGACCGACCTTGTCGATCTGTGCACCTTTGGCGATGTCGATGGCGCGAGCCACGGTCTGGTACTCCAGATCGGGGTCGCCCTTCACGAACACCACCCGTTCGGCGCGAGTTTTGAAGATCTGTTCGAGCCGCGGACCCAGCTTGTCCATGTCGGTGTCTTCGTTGTTGATTTTCATGCTCTTGTCTTTATCGATGACGATCACCACCGTGCGGTCCTGATCGGGTGGCGGCTGATTCTTCTTGTCGGGAGGTTCAGGCGCCAAGGCTTCCAGGCCGTGCGGCGTTAGGGGCGTGATGACCATGAAGATGATCAGCAGCACCAGCAGAATGTCGATCATGGGCGTCATGTTGATGTCGCATCTTGGTCCGCTCTTGGGACCGCCAACTGCCATTGCCATAGTTCGTTACCTCGCTTGTTGGGGCTAAATCTTGCTAATTCAATCTTACTGAGCAGGGGCGGTTCCCGCCGCCGGCGCCTGCGGTCTGTTCTCGTGAGGCTCCTCGGTAATGAGGCCGATTTCGCTGGTGCCGGCCGCGCGCAGGTTATCGACGACGTCCTCCACCGACGAGTACTTGGCGCGGGCATCGGCTCGGATGAAAACCGTCTTGTCGATCTTGTTGGTGAGCAGATCGCGTACTCTTTCGGGGAGTTGATCGGCGGTGAGCTTGATGTTACCCGGACTCAGGAAAACACCTCCGTTGCGGGTAACCGAAATGAGTATCGCGTCTTCCTTGTCGGCGGCTTGCATGGTGATAGGATTCTTGGTCTTTACCAGATCCACGCTAACGCCTTTGGTGAGCATGGGCGTGATGACCATGAAAATGATGAGCAGCACCAGCATGACGTCCACCATGGGCGTCACGTTGATGTCGGCAACGGGCGGAGGAGCTTTCTTCTTTTCCATTCCAAAATCCTTTCGGCGGAGAGGCGCGGAACCTAAGCCGCGCCCCTTCCGAATTCAACTCGCGAATCTTCTCGAACCTTACTTCGTGGCGCCGACGCGCTGCACGCGCTTCAGGAAGTAGTCCAGAAGCTCGGAGCTGGAGTTGCCCATCTCCACGTCGAACGCGTCAATGCGATTGGTGAAGTAGTTGAACGCCCAAACCGCGGGGACCGCCACGAACAGACCGATGGCCGTGGTGACCAAGGCTTCCGAAATACCGCCGGCGACCGCACCGAGACCGGTGGACTTCTGCGTCGAAATGCCCTGGAACGCGTGAATGATGCCGACCACCGTGCCGAACAAGCCCACAAAGGGGGCCGTCGAACCGATGGTCGCCAAGCCGCTAACGCCGCGCTTCAGTTCGGCATGCACGATGGCTTCGGCGCGCTCCAGTGCGCGCTTGGAAGCTTCGATTTCTTCACCCGAGATTTCCGAGCTGAGCTGATGCGCGCGGAATTCCTGCAAGCCAGCCACCACAACCTTCGCCAGATGGCTCTTGCTGTAGCGGTCGGCGATCTTGATCGCTTCATCCAGTTTGCCTTCGCGCAGAGCGCCCGCCACGGCGGGTGCAAACTGCCGCGATTGCTTGCGAGCGCCGTTGTAGGCGATGGCGCGATCGATCATGACACCGATCGACCAGGCGGACATGAAGAACAGCAGGATCACGACCAGCTTGGCCGCCCATCCCATGTTCTCCCACATGCCCACCACATCGAAATTGACCGTTTCCTGCAAAAGCATCAAAGAGAAAACGTGTAGTTGTAGAAACATCTGATTCTCCTGCGAGTTGAATTTTAGACTTCTAAGAGCTTAACGTAAAATTGACTTCAATCGTGGTGACAACTTCCACCGGCTCTCCGTTCAGGAGTGTCGGCTTGTACTGCCACTGCGAAACCGCTTGTTTGGCTGCTTCCACCAGCAGCGGATGGCCGCTCACCAGCTGCAGATTCTGTATGGAGCCGTCCTTGCCGATGATGGCTGTGAACCGCACCACGCCCTGAATGCGGGCTTGCTTGGCCAGCGGCGGGTAGAGCGGAGTGACCTTGCGGATCAGGTTGGCTTGCTGCACGTTGCCGCCCACGCGGATGCGCTGCGGCGTGGCGGCCTTCTCTTTCACCGGCGGCGGAGGAGGAGCAGCGCTGGCAACGCCGCCCAGGATTCCACCGAGCACGCCGCCCGGCGCTCCACCGGGCATTCCGCCAACCACTCCACCCACCACACCGGAACTGGAGGGAGGAGGAAGCTCTTCTTCCTTGATGTTGGCGATATCTTTCGGAATGGTCTTGGGCGCCATCAGCTTGCCGGCGTCGAACTGGCGGGGAATGATCTTGACAACCTTCGGCGGCGCGGGCGGAGGGGGCGGCGGCGGGGGCGGGGGTGGCGGCGGGGCCACTAAGAAACTGGTTAACTGAGCGCGCGGCAACGTGTCCGTGTAGATCAGCGGAATCAGGATAATAACCAGAATGACTGCAACCTGCCCCCCGAACGTCACGAACACCGACCAGGTCTTGTGCGTTTTCGCGGTGCCTACAAAAGTTTGCTCAAACATGCCTCACCTCGTTCCCAAAAGTACCTTCCTGATTTGCGCAGAAATCATCATACATGCTCTCGGCCGCTATTTCACCTTCGCCCGGCCCCGCCCCGGGAGCGCGCCTTTGCTGGATCGCGCGCCTGACGTTGGGGCGGGCGCCGTGGATAGCTTAGCCGCGGGCACTGGAGCATCGGGCCCCTTACGAGGTGCGGCGACAGGGCCCCCGCCTCTCGAACTCCGCTTGCGTCCCTCCAGGAAATTATGCCAGACAATCAGGATCGGACTGGCAATAAAAACCGACGAATAAGTACCAGCGATAATGCCGCACACCAGCGCGAAGGCGAAACCGTTCAGTACCTGCCCGCCGAACAGGAATAGCGCCAGGGCCGTGAGCAGGGTCAACCCGGAGGTCAATACCGTGCGGCTCAGGGTCTGGTTCACGCTCTTGTTGATGAGGGGCTCCAGCTCTTCGCGGCGCAGGAGCTTCAGGTTCTCGCGGATGCGGTCGAAAGTGACGATAGTATCGTTCATCGAATAGCCGACCAACGTTAACAGCGCCGCCACCACCGTCAGCGTGATCTCCTTGTTGAACAACGAGAATAGACCGATGGTAATGAGAGTATCGTGAAAGACCGCGATCACCGCGGCCGCGCCGTAGATCCATTCAAAGCGGAACGCGATGTAGACCAGCATTCCACCCAACGCGTATAGCACGGCGAGCACCGCCTTGCGCTGCAGCTCCGCGCCGATCTTGGGGCCCACCACTTCAGTACCCACCACCGCCACCGTATCGGGGTAGGTCTGCTGTTTAAGTACGTTCAGGACCTGGGGTGTTACGCCCGGTACTGAACGAAGGTCATCCAAATTGTGAATCAGACCGGAATGCTGTTTCCGGTAGTCCAGGATGTTCGCCGCGAGCGTGTTGAGCTGTTGCTCCGAGGTTGGAACACTGGCGGTGGCCAGAGCATCCCGGAGACGATCCGCCAGTCCCTGGGCGCCACCCGCGTTGATGTTGTATTTGCCATTACCCGGCTGTCCGAACGCCGCGGTGAGGCGCTCAACAATCCTCTGCCGGGCGGCTTGCAGCGCGGTATCTTCCTGGGCGTCGATGCCGATAATGTCATCCGGCTTGCCGGAGACTTCCTGCACCTCCACCGGAGTGCCGGAAAGAGCCGCGCGAACCTTGTCGACGGGCGGGCGGTTAGCGAAAGTGACAGTAATCAGCGCTCCACCCCGGAAGTCGATGCCGTAGCGCGGCCCCCCTCTGATCGCCAAACTCACGAAGCCGGCCGCCGTGAGAACGAGAGACAGGCCGATGAACAGCCACTTCTTGCCGAGAAAGTCAAAGTCGGTATGCTTGAATAATTCCATGTAACCAGTCGCAGCGCCAGCATCCAGTAAATTTAGACACCGGCTGGCGGGAAACAGTTCCCGCCGTTCAATTCCAACGAATCAAATACTCAATACCGCTATCTGCCGCTTGCCGGACAACTCAAAATCGAAGATGGTCCGCGACACGAAGACGGCTGTAAACAGGTTAGCGACGAGGCCGATCACCAGGGTTACCGCGAAGCCCTTCACGGGGCCGGTCCCGAAGATGAACAGAAACGCACAAGATACCACGGTTGTGACGTGCGTGTCGATAATTGTCAAAAACGCCTTGGAGAAGCCCGCGTCCACGGCGGCTGCCACGGCCTTGCCGGCCCGCAGCTCCTCGCGGATACGTTCAAAGATCAGGACGTTGCTGTCCACCGCCATACCGATGGTCAGAATGATGCCGGCGATGCCGGGCAGGGTCAACGTGGCGTCGAAGTAACTCAAGGCGGCAATCAAGATGACCGCGTTTAAAATCAGGGCGAGCGTGGCGTTGATGCCGGAGCGCCGGTAGTAGATCAACATCCAGAGCACCACCGCCACCAGGCCCGCGATACCCGCGCGGTAGCCTTCCCGAATCGAATCGGCGCCCAACGACGGGCCCACGGTCCGTTCTTCCTCGTATTTCACGCCGGCCGGGAGGGATCCGGCGCGGAGGTTCAACGACAGGTCGGCGGCCTCTTCCTGTGAGCTGGCGCCGGTAATGCGGCCGGTGTCGCTGATTTTGCTTTGAATGGTAGGCGCGCTGATCACCACACCGTCCACGACGATGGCGGCCCGGTTGCCGATGTTGGATGACGTATAGCGCTCGAACCGCTTGGCGGCTTCCTGGGTCAGGACGAAATTTGTTTCCCAGCGATTCAGCTCGCCTTGCGCCGCGCTGGCGTCACGAATGTCGGTGCCGTAGACGATCGCGCTGCGCGACACCAGGTACCACTCCTGCTGGCCTCCGCGCACGGCGGTCGGCACCAGCTTGGTGTTCAAGGGCAGAATGCCCCCGTGCTTGGTGAGCGCTTCTTCCCGAGAGTTGAACGGACCGTCCTTCACTTCATCCCATTCCAGGACCGCTTGAGTCTGCAGCAATTGCTTGACGTGCGCGGAATCGTCGACGCCGGGAAGCTGCACCAGCAACTCCGCCTCGGCGTCGCTACGCCCGGTGGGCTGCACCGACGATTCGGCCAAGCCCAAGGCGTTGATCTTGCGCTCGATGGTGGCCATGGTCTGGGTCATCGTGTCCTGCTTGAGCTTCAGGGCCTCGGTGGCCTTCATGGTCAGTTTGTAGTCGCTGGAATTCAGCGCCGTCGCGACCCAGTCGCCGAACTGATTGTTTACGATGCCGCGAAATGCGCTGCTTTTGTCGCTCGGAATTCCCTTGACGTCGATCTCGATCTTGTCGGCGTCCTCCAGCGTCATCGGATCATTGCGCGTGAGGTCGCCGGAAGTGCTGATGCCGTCTTTTTGAAGCTCCAGCCTCAGGCGCTCAATGGTGTTGTCGGCGAAGGCCTTGAAGGCGTCCTGGAGCTGGACCTGCATGACCAGCTGGGTGCCGCCGCTCAGATCGAGCCCGAGATGGATGTTCTTATGCCAGTTGGCGACCAGCTCATCTTTAGACTTGGGAATTCCGATGATGCCGTACAGGCATACCAGGATGACCGCGGCGATGATACCGGCCTTGATCTTGACGTTGCGATTCATATGTGTGGTTTTACTTCTCGGTTTTCACTTCAGAGACCAAACTCGACACGGCACTGCGCGCCACCTGCAATTTTACGTTGTCGGGCTTTACCCGCAGTATCAGGGTATCATCCTCGTTCACACTGACTATCGTCCCCACAATGCCGCCCGTGGTCACCACGACCTTGCCGTTTTCGAGCGTCTTCAGCATCTGTTGTTGCTGGCGCTTCTGCCGTTGCATCGGCATGAACACCAACAGGTAGAAAATGGCCACTAGCGCCAGGGGCAACAGCAGACCCATGATGGGGTTGCTCCCTGAAGAAGTTGCTTGCAATAGCAAAAATGCCAAAAATGTCATGATCACCGGCGACCGTTCCGACTCCGAGCCTCACACTAGCTAATCATCATTGAAGAATGGAATCAAGGAGTACGGCAGCGGAAGAACTAACTAGATTCTACCGCCGGGTTGCGGACGCTGTCCAAGTAGGCCCGAAATCTCCCAAGCAGTATAGCCTGCCTCATTTGGCGCATCATGTCAAGGTAGTACTTCAAATTGTGGATCGTCGCGAGCGTGGAGAATAGCATTTCGCCGGCCTGGAACAGGTGGCGGAGGTAGGCGCGGGAGTAAGTGCGACACGTGATGCACTGGCAGTTGGGATCCAGCGGCGCAGGGTCGCGGCGGTAGCGGGCCTGCTTGATGATCACCCGGCCGCCCGACGACGTAAACAGGCAGCCGTTGCGGGCGTTGCGGGATGGCAGCACGCAATCCATCATGTCGACGCCACGGGCGACGTACTCGGCGAGCTCCTCCGGCATCCCGACGCCCATGACATAGCGCGGGCGGTCGCTGGGCAGCAGCGGCGTGGTGGCCTCGGTCATCTCCAGGCTCAGCGAGCGGGGCTCTCCAACCGAGAGTCCGCCGATCGCATACCCGGGCGCGTCTAAATCGAGAAGCTCGGTGGCGCAATCGCGGCGCAAGTCGGCGAACATGGAGCCTTGGACAATCGGGAACAAGGCGGGGGGGAACAACGCGGAAGCCGAGCCGGTCTCCTGCGCCCGGCGCTCGAAGTGCCGGTAGGCCGCGTGTGCCCAGCGCACGGTGCGGCGCATGGCCTGATTGGCCGCTTCGTGACTGGCCGGGTACTCCAAACACTCATCCAGCGCCATCATGATGTCGCTGCCAAGCGCAAGTTGGACGTCCACGGTGGATTCCGGCGTGAACATGTGCGCGTCGCCATCCAGGTGCGAACGGAACAGCACGCCGTCTTCTGTGATCTTGCGCAGATGGCTCAAGCTGAAAACCTGGAAGCCGCCCGAGTCCGTCAGAATCGCACGCGGCCACGACATGAAGCGGTGCAATCCTCCGAGTTCTTGGATCGCCTGGTGACCGGGACGCAGAAACAGGTGGTACGTATTCGCGAGAATGATTTTGGCGTCCAACTCTCCGGCCAGGTCGCTCTGCATCACGCCCTTCACCGTGGCTTGCGTGCCTACCGGCATGAAGGCGGGAGTTTCGATGGTTCCATGCGCGGTGTGGATCAGGCCGGCGCGCGCGCCAGTATCGGGGCACTCGGCTTCGAGTTCGAAACGCACTATTTCACTGTAAGCAAGAAGCGCAGGACGGTGGTTATTCTCTGCCTCTGAGAATCGCGGCCATCACGCGCGGGCTGCGCCTTCCGTGCGTCACCGCGACAACCCAGAGGGGCCTTTCCTCCGGCGCGTAAGCAATCAGGTAGTCGTGTAGGACCGTGAAGCGCAGGGTACGCGAGGTTAGGTCGGGACGTTTATGGCCTCGGTTAGGGAAGGGCACCAATGCTTCGATGCGAGCCACAATATCCCCGCTCACCTTGTCGGCTGCCTCCAAACTGTCCGGCGATAAAATCCCAAATCTGCGCAAGGTCAAGTGCAGCTTCAGGATGGAAATCGTAGCGTGTCACGAACCCCGTGTCGATCTCCGCCTAGCGCTCTTCTCGCGCAAACGAGCTACGACCTCGTCGCCGGGGATCGGTTTCACCCTGCCGCTTTTCAAATCGTCATAACGGCTGCTGAGCATTTCGCGCGTCTGCGCGAGGTCGGCAAAGTATCCGGCCATGGCGTCCTCAATCAGCTTCTAGGGCGCACATCCAGTCTCGATGACAAACTGGTCAATCTTGGCTTGCAGTTCGGGCGTGAAATGTACGTCCATGGCTTCAGAGTACGAGAAAGCTCTAGCTGAGGCAAGTTGCGCGATGGGCCCTTGGTGAAGCTAGTGACGCGCGACGTGACGGAACCGCGACGACCTTGAGGGCAGGCGTTTCCGGCCGATAAACCAAGGTGAAATTGGGATATCGGGTCAACGTCCAGAAGCGGAGCGAGCGGGTTGTAGGGTCAGGTCGGAAATGGCCGCGCAAGAGGCGTGAGAGCATACGCGCTCATCGTCAGGAGTTGCAGGCGATTGGATAATCGCCAGCCGTCTTTCATCGCCTGAATTTCACGGCGGGCCTGCTCACTGTCGATCAGCTCGCCGCGCTCGGCCTGTAGCTTTCCTCGATATGAGCTGACAACGCCCGGCGTTTCTCCTCGGTCCAGCTTTCCTCGGCGTCCTGCGCTTCAAGGGCGCGGCGCAACACATCCTCGACGCTCTCATAACCGCTACTGGAAAGGCGTTTGTTGATAAACGTCTCAAGATCGGGCGGGACGTTCAATTGCATGGCCGGCTCTCCATTCTCGCTTTCGTCGTAGCCTTTCAGCGTGATTCGCCGCTGTCCGCCATCCAGTGTACGAGGGAACGCTGGACTTGCCGTGAAGCTCTGGGAGAAACTTTATCGATGGTCCCGCAGCCGCACGCCGCCCAGAGCCACCGATTCCCTGCGGCCGCGCTAGTCATTTGCTATGGCTTAGTGGTTTTGGCTGCCCTAACCATACGACCGCTCTGGCTGGACGAGGTCATCCAGTTGACCGGTACCACCTCTCCATCGGTCGAGTCCATGATTCGCTGGGTGCCCGACGTCAATGTGGGTGGCGTACCACTTGGGTTCTTAACGCAGCGCCCTTTCGTCCTGGCAGGCGGCCCCTCGGCATTCTGGGCGCGGCTTCCTTCCGCCTTGTTCAGCGTAGCGTCGTGCTGGTTGCTCGTCCTGCTTTGCAGTGAGCTGAAGGTTCCTCGATCCCTAACCACGCTGGCCGCTGGAATCTTCATGATTGTTCCCGCTCAGTTCCGATATGCGACGGAAGCTCGGCCGTATTCGGAAGCTCTATGGTTCACCCTCCTATCTATGGTTGCCATCGTGAAGTGGGCGAATCTGCCGAGCCTCAGCATGCTGTCGCTCTGTCTCCTGGCGACGGTCGCCGGGCTTTACACGCAGCCCTACATGGCCCTGGCCGTGTGCGGCTGGTGTGCCTGGAGCATCCTGTCAGGCTTCCGGCGAGGAGACTGGCTGCGAGCAGCTACTCCGGCGGCTTGTCTATGCATCTCCTCGCTGCTATTCCTCCCCTGGTACCTGTGGTCAAGCCCTCAGTGGGACGCTAACATCCAGCGCAGTGAACTTCCGAAATTTCACTGGACGGGCGGCCTGGGGCTGGATGTGTTCAAGGGGATCTCGGGAGGCAGTTTCCTGTGCAGCGCAGCATTCCTGGTGTTGGTACTGACGGGAGTCTGGTGCAGCAGCGTTGCCATCCGGGGCCTGCTCTTATGCAGCGCCTCATTTGTTATCGTGGGCGCTCTCGCCGTGGATTCCTGGAGGGATTATTTCTTCGCTTCTCGCCAATTCCTGTTCGCACTTCCGGCTCTATCGATCTTGGCGGCGATCGGATTGGAG
>Ga0182015_10004005_pt1 | contig 16128 bp, 14 predicted proteins | sample 712P3MmetaG_FD_120478 | JGI IMG/M metagenome (GOLD analysis project Ga0182015, IMG submission 120478) | Permafrost microbial communities from Stordalen Mire, Sweden - 712P3M metaG | ecosystem: Environmental > Terrestrial > Soil > Wetlands > Permafrost | place: Sweden: Stordalen | collected... | reverse complement strand
GTTGAAGACGACGATCGTGCAGGATTATCGCTGCATGACTACCTGGGTGCTGCGCAAGCGAAGGACCGCCTGAACCGGGATTGCTAAAGCGATGAATCGCGATTTTTGAGGGAGACGCATGCAGGCGCTACCGAAATTTGATTTGCAGGGCAAGATTGCGCTGGTCACGGGAGCGGCCCGCGGCCTGGGTCGAGCAATCGCGCTGGCGCTCGCCGAGGCCGGCGCGGACGTTGCGCTTGGGCTACGAGATAAAAGCAAGGATAGCGGGTTGAGCGCCGAGATCGTTGCGCGCGGACGCCGTCCATTGCCGCTGCAGATGGATATGACCAGTCCGCAGGAGATCCGCAAGGCAATCGAGGACACGGTCCAGAACTTTGGCCGCCTGGACATTCTGGTGAACAACGCGGGCATCGCACCGGATAACCTCGCGGAGAACGTCACCGAAGAGGACTTTGACCACACGCTCGCCATCAACCTGAAGGGAACCTTTTTCGCCTGCCAGGCCGCGGGGCGGGTGATGATCGAGCAGAAGAGCGGAAGCATCATCAACATGAGTTCGCAAGCGGGCTTTGCCGCGTTGCCGACTGAGTCGATCTACTGCATGACCAAAGCCGGCATAGCCCACTTAACCAAGTGCCTGGCGGTGGAGTGGGGCAAGTACAACATCAACGTAAATGCCGTCGCGCCGACGTTTATCCACACCCCAGGAACGGAAGCCTGTCTTGCCGATCCTGTGTTTCGCCAGGATGTGTTGGACCGTATCGCCGCCCTGCATCGCATCGGAGAGCCGATCGAAGTCGCCGGCGCGGTGGTGTTTCTTGCTTCGCCGGCCGCCTCCCTCATCACCGGGCACACGCTGGTCATCGACGGAGGCTGGACAGCGCGCTAAAAGCTGCTTGCTGTTCACTACTAGAGGTTTCCGCGGACGGCAAAGAAAGAGCAGCGCGGGTAAAGGCGCCGCACGGCTTAATTTCGCGATGATCGACAATCCTTCGGTAAGATCAGAGTTCACCTGGAACTGAAAGATTGTTGGAGATCGCCATGCGTAGCAAGATGACCCTCCTGGTGCTGTTGATGGCAGCACAGGTAGCCTTTGCCCTGGACTCTGTTCCCCTCGCCGAGTATCGCCAGCGTCGCGTAAAGCTGGCAGCCGAGCTGCACGGCGGCTCCGCCATGATTTTTGCAGCGCATGAGCCGCCCATGGAGTACCAGGACTATCGCCAGGATGAAGACTTTTATTACCTGACGGGCTCAAACGAGCCCGGGGGTGCACTGATCGTGATCGGCGACGGCCCCGCCACCACGACTCGTCTTGGAAGTCATGTTCCTGCTCACGCATACCGCGAGATCCTCTTTTTGCCGATGCGCAATCCCGTGCTGGAAAAGTACACTGGCGCGAAGATCGACGCGGCGACTCCAGGCGTTCGCGAGACACTCGGCGTCGACGAAGCGATGCCTCTCTCTGCGTTGCCCGGCGTTTTCGCCGCATTCCTCGGCGAAGATCTTCGACCGCGGTCGAAAGAAATCTGGATGCAGCAGGATATGAGCGTGGCCAGTGCGGCCCTCGGCTTCATCGCAACGGTAGTAGGGACCGACGAGCCGCCGGCAACCCGCGACGTCCGCTTACTAACCAAGCAGTTGCGCATGGTCAAGAGCCCGGCTGAGATCGCGCTCATTCAGAAGGCGACCGACGCCTCGATCGCATCGCAACTTGCCGGTATGCGCGCCATCAAGCCGGGCGTGCGGGAAAGAACCATCGCCGGCATCGAAGTGGAGACCATGTTGGCGGAAGGATGCGAACGGCCCAGCTATCCAGCCATCGTGGGCTCGGGTATCTATTCGACGGTCCTGCACTACAGCGAAAACGCCAACCTGATGAACAAAGGGGATGTGGTCGTGATTGACGCTGCCGGCGAGTACTCCATGTATGCGAGTGACTTGACCAGAACGATGCCGATCGACGGCCACTTCACCCCGCGCCAGAGAGAGATCTATAACATTGTGCTGGGCGCGCAACAGGCAGCGCGTGATGCCTTCGTCGCCGGCAAATCGAAGATGGGTGCAGTGGACCGGCGCGGGCCCGGCGCTGAAGCCACACTGGATAAGATCGCCTACGATTACATCAACACTCATGGCAAAGATCTTCATGGTGAGCCGCTGGGAAAATATTTTGTTCACGGGCTTGGACACTCAGTCGGCATCGATGTGCACGACCCGTTCGACGACGCCAAGCCTTTCGATGTCGGCTCTGTGTTTACGATCGAACCCGGCATTTACATTCCTGAGGAGAAGATAGGGGTGCGTATCGAGGATACGTTTTACGTCAATGCCGAGGGAAAGCTCATCGACTTTGCAGAGAAGCTGCCCCATACAGCAGAGGATGTTGAGGCGGCGATGAAGCACTAGAGTTGTTGACGCAGCCGGGGATGGTTTGTGGTCAGCCAGGTAAATCAGGAAATGAGTGCACATTGAAACAAACGCGTCGGCCATGCAAAAATCCAGGCCTGTTGTTGACCTCGGTCCTCTTTTTTCTGAGCATGACGAGTACTTCGTTTGGTCAAGCCATGGCGGAGCCACGTTACAGCAATCACCTGGTACACGAGAAGAGCCCTTACCTTCTGCTGCACGCGCATAATCCGGTGGATTGGTACCCCTGGGGTGAGGAGGCGTTCCATCGGGCAAAGGTTGAGAACAAGCCCATCTTTCTATCGGTCGGCTATTACACGTGTCACTGGTGCCATGTGATGGAGCGGGAGTCCTATTCAGACCCCGCGATTGCCGCGGTCCTGAACGCGCACTTCATCTCCATCAAGGTCGATCGGGAGGAGAGACCCGACATCGACGCGGTCTACATGCGTTTCGTCGAAGACCTGACCGGTTCCGGTGGCTGGCCCATGAATGTTTTTCTCACGCCCGATCTCAAGCCGTTCTTTGGGGGTACCTACTTTCCGCCGGTCGATCGGGGCGGCCAGATGGGCCTCACATCGCTGCTAGCACGGGTTGCCGATTACTGGCAGAAGGATCGGGTGAAACTGGTCGGCCAGGCGGACGAGATCACCGCCAAGCTGCGACATTCGACTGAGGATGCGGGTTCCGGTTTGCAGCCCGAGGTGCTCAGGAAAACCTTCGACCAGATGCACGCAATGTACGATTCCGAGCACGGAGGGTTTGGCGGCGCGCCCAAGTTTCCCCGGCCCGTCGGCCTCGAGTTCCTGATGCGTTACGGGAAAGATCAGCACAGCGACGAAGCCTTCGCCATGGTAGAGACGACGCTGAAAGCCATGGCCGCCGGAGGCATGCACGACCAACTCGGCGGAGGCTTCCATCGTTATGCGACGGATGCACTATGGCGCGTGCCGCACTTCGAGAAGATGCTTTATGACCAGGCGCAGCTTGCACTGGCCTATCTGCACGCGTACCAGATCTCGCGCGATCCCGTGCTTGCCGCAACCGCGCGCGATACGCTCGACTTTGTGCTCCGCGAAATGCGTAGCCCCGACGGGGGTTTCTATTCCGCGTTGGATGCTGATAGCCCGCTGCCCACGGATCCGCGTCGCGATGTGGAAGGCGCCTACTATCTCTGGCCTGTCAATCAAGTGCGCGCAGTGTTGCATGACCGCGACGCATTCGATCTGTTCGCTTACGTCTACGGCATGGAAGACAGCGGAAACATTTCCCCACAGCAGGATGCGGCCGGCGACTTGCGTGGCCTGAATGTGTTGTACGTGAATCACTCGGAGGCGGACGCAGCCGGTCATTTCCATCTGCCGGTCGATCAGGTGCTTGCCTCGCTGGCGCAGTCCCGCGCCAAGCTTCTGGCCATCCGCACTACGCGGCCTCTTCCGCCGGTCGACAGCAAGGTGATCACGTCGTGGAACGGGATGATGATCTCCGCCCTGGCGGTGGGCAGCCAGGTGCTGCACGAACCCCGTTACCTACAGGCTGCCCAGGTGGATGCACAGCTCATTCGTCGCAAACTCTACGACCCAGCAACGGGCCGTCTCAAGCGCCGTTATCGCGAGGGTTCGGCAGAGATCGATGGATTTCTCGGCGACTATGCCTGGATGACGCAGGGGCTTCTGGACCTGTTCGAGGCGTCCACCGATAACGCGGACCTCACCTGGGCGCTTCGCCTGCGGAAGACCCAGGACGCGCTCTTCGCGGACAAGCATTCCGGCGCCTATGTGACCACCGAAAATGCATCTTCGACCGCCGGAGCAGACCAAGTGCTTTTGTGGAAAGACCGCGAAGCCTACGATGGCGCTGAACCCTCGGCGAACTCTGTAGCAGCGATGAACCTGGTCCGGCTGTGGCAGATGACCGAAGAAGACCCTCCGCGCCAGCAGGCCGCGAACATCATCACGGCGTTTGGCGGCCAACTGAACAACGCCCCGGAGTCCATGCCCGCCATGATCTCAGCGTTCGAAGCGCTTTCAGCCCAACGCCGCCAGGTGGCCATCGCGGGCCCAGCGAGCCGGCAGGATACACAAACGATGGTTGCGTTGTACTGGCAGCAATTTCTTCCTAACGCGATTCTGCTGCACGCCGTCGGGGGAACGCAACAAAAAGAGCTCAGCCAGATGCTGCCTTTTTTGGCTAATCTCCACGAACAGGGTGGCAAGGCTACGGCGTATGTCTGCCAAAATTATGTCTGCAATTTACCTACCAGTAATATTCAGGTCATGGAGCGATTGCTCACCGGCGGGAAGCCGCGCTGAATCGTCGGGGCGCCGGCCACATCAAATCGAGAGTAAGACCCAATCCCATCCAAAAAGGTGCTCATGAAATACAACACACTCGGCCATACCGGCTTGCTGGTCTCAGAACTTTGCCTCGGTACCATGACGTTCGCCACGGGCGAAGGCATGTGGAAACCGATTGCCGGCGTTGAACAAAAGCTAGCGGATGAGCTGGTAAAGCTTTCTCTGGACGCGGGCATCAACTTCGTGGATACGGCTGATGTTTATACCAACGGTGAGTCGGAGAAGGTGCTGGCGCAGTCGATCACCAACCTGGGCATCGCCCGCAAGGATATTGTCATTGCGACCAAGGCCTACGGAAGGACCGGCCCCGGGCGTAACGACGTGGGCGCTTCCCGAGGGCATATCATGCATGCCGTCGAGGCTTCGCTCCAGCGCCTTAAGACCGACTACATCGATCTTTACCAGATTCATGCTGCCGACCTCATCACTCCGGTAGAGGAAACGCTGCGCGCGCTTGACACCCTGGTTACGCAGGGAAAGGTTCGCTATATCGGTTGTTCCAACTGGTATGCGTGGCAGCTCATGAAAGCAATTGGCATCGCAGACGCGCGCAATCTCACCAAGCTCGACACCCTGCAAGCCTACTACTCGATCGCGGGGCGCGACCTGGAACGGGAAATCGTGCCTCTACTACAAGACCAACACATTGGACTCCTGGTTTGGAGCCCTCTGGCCGGCGGGCTGCTTTCGGGGAAGTTTTCCCGGGAAAATCAGAAACCTGAGGACTCAAGACGCTCGGCTTTTGATTTTCCTATTGTGGATAAGGAACGCACCTGGCGCATTCTTGATGTTCTTAGGCCCGTTGCCGAGGCTCATGGAGCCAGCGTCGCCACGATCGCGCTGGCCTGGGTACTCGCCAAGCCATTTGTCACTTCCGTCATCATCGGGGCGAAGCGCGTCGATCAACTGAAAGAGAATCTGTCTGCAACAGAGGTCACGCTGACCGAGGACGAGATGAAGAAGGTCGATGAAGTCAGCGCCTTACCGCCGGAATACCCCGGCTGGATGATTCCATTCCAAAACGTCAATCGTCTTGCGGACGTGCCTCGCTTTTGATCTTGAAGCAAGGGCACGGCTTTCAGGAATTCTCCTGCCACGAACCTGGGGTACCAAGGTTCGTGGCAGGGAGATTGCAAAAAAACTAGTTCTCATACGCCCGACTTAGCCGCAACTATTTCAGAGCATCTATGTACGGACTGAAGAATCTGAGTGAGAACCAAGGAAAAGCCAAAGCAGCTCCACTACGCTGCGCTCCGGTCGGGATGACAATTTTGTTGTGCGATTTGCCCATATCCTCGAGGGAAGAACACTACTTTCTTGCAAATGAATTGTCATCCCGACCGGAGCGCAGCGTAGTGGAGGGACCTGCTTTGGCTTTTCCTTCTCACTCACGGGCGGCAAAGCCCGTACCCTCAGTCGGAGGAGCTGCTGTGACTCAATCGCTGTTTCACCTTGGCTTTGTTCTTCATTGGCGGCGGATTGGCCTTACCCCACGTTGTGTGATTCCAGGTAACCGCCTGCAATCCTTCATGGCCTGGTTGGAAGACCATCGGAGGCTCTGCCGGTTTACCTTCCACCGCGTCGAAACTGACCTTTACCTGGCTGCCGGAATCGATCCAATGGCCAAAAAGCGTAGTCGTGCCATTCCCCGGGTCCTCTGTAACCGTTGCTGTGCCATCCGGCCCCAGGCTTAGTTCCATCGAGGCGCCGGCCTTTGCGGCATCGCGTACATCTGATCGATACGTTCCCACAAATCTCGAATGAGCAGTCGTGCTGCCGGCGAGCGCTGCCGCCGAATACAGCAATCCCCAGAACAAAGTCTGAAAACGGAATCCGTGGGTCGTTCTCATCGACCAGCCGTCGTTGAACGCGGCTGGGGAGCATCGCCATAGACCTGAAATTCTCGAATGTGCGCCTCCTGGGTACTGGAGAGAATGTTGAGGCGTATCCGGCTCCCGACCAGCGCAGGAAAACGGTCGATTTTCTCATGCCCGATCGACTGGCCCGAAGCGACCGTCTTCCACGTTTTGCCGGTCCACACCTCGACCGCGTATTTTTCCACGTGTTGGCCGTCGTTGAGCCATTCCATCGAGGTAACGCGGTTGATGCTGACCGGTTTCGCGAAGTCCACTTGCAGCATGGAATGGTGAGAGCCCGGTGGCGCTGACCAGAATGTGTCGGCATTGCCATCGACGGCCGCAGCCACTTCGGGTGTTGTTGGCAGGTGGCCGAGGGCAAGGTTTCCAGTTTGCAAGCGATGGAGGGCCGCACCCAACTCCTGCAGCCGCGCGACGTCAGAATCCGGGAGCAGTCCCCGGTTGTCGGGCGCCACCCCGAGCATGAGTTGCGCGCCGCGGCCCACCGTTTCCTCGTACACCGCGGTCAGGCTCTCGAGGCTTTTCAAGGATGCCTCGTCGTGTGGATGCCAAAACCAATGCAGATCGCGTAACGGCGTATCCGCCTCGATGGGGCGCCAGCGGAGGTATCCGTGACGGTCGATCACGTTCCAGTTCTCGTAGTCGACTCGCCCGGATTCCGTGCCCACCCAGCGCGCATCGCCGTATTCGAAGAGACCGGTATCGGCAAAGACGATGGTGTTGGGCTGATAGGTCCGCAAAGTCTCAATGATTTTGGCAAAGTTATAGACGTGCCCCGCGCTGCCCGCTCCGTCAAGCCAGAACTCCACCAGATCGCCGTAATGGGATGCAAGCTCTTCCAGCTCTGAAAGGTAATATTTGTCATAAGCCTGCGGATCCTGATATCTGGGATCATGGCGGTCCCAAGGCGAGAGGTAAACGCCGAATTTGAGGCCATATTTCCGCGCCGAGCGCGCGACGTCGCCCACCACGTCCCCCTTGCCGTCTTTCCAAGGGCTTGCTTTTACGCTGTAGTCGGTCTGTTCGGTGGGCCACAGGCAGAAGCCGTCGTGATGTTTGGCGACCAGCACCACGTACCTGGCCCCACTCGCCTTGATCGCCTGCATCCACTGATCCGGATCGAACTGCGTCGGGTTGAATGTCGCGGGATTCGCGGTTCCATCGCCCCACTCGCGATCGAGGAACGTGTTGGTGGAGAAGTGAAGAATGACTCCAAACTCCAGATCCTGCCACGCAACCTGCTGGGGAGAAGGCTTTAGGTCGGTAGAGTTCTGGGCCGCAATCACCGGCGCAGAGAGCGCAGCTACGATTGCCCAGACTGCGAGAAACTTCCCAGACCCACTCATCCGCATGACTCCCCGGAACTTTGGCCGAACATCCCGCCAAGCGCCCACCTAAAAGTATTTGATTCACGGGCGGAATGCCAGCGTGGACGGCAGCCTGACAGCGATGCAACCGTCTATGGGGAAACGGGCTTGTTCGGAGCCGGGTGATAGTCGCGCGCGAGAGCGGCGGCCGCCTGCAGGTGCTGCTGGGCTCCAGCATGGTCGCCCTGCTGTTCCAGGAGGCGGCTTAGTTGCGCATGCACCTGGAACGCCGGTGAATCCGCCGACTGATTGGGCGACTCCAGGTAGTCTTTCAGCAACTGGATGGCAAGCTGCGGCTCCCGGTTGTTGCGGCTGAGAATGGCGGAAGCATCGACAAGCGCGGGCCCGTGAGGCTTCGCTGCCGCGGCATCGGCATCAATCCCGGCGTGCAGGGCGGCCAGCATTTGGTCCCATTGCCGGTGGCGCGCGTAGAAGGACGCCAACGTGATCCACGCATCGGCGGATTGACCGGAGGCTTGCACGGCCGCTTTGAACTCGGTTTCTGCGACCGAATCGTTTTTGTCTTTCTCCGCCAGGTGGCCCTTCAGCTGGTGAGCCTGCGCCGACTGATATTGCTGCAGCGTCTGGGCAACATCGAGTGCTTTTTTCTTGCCTCCGCCAACAATACCCGGGGCCTCGTAGTAAAAATCGCCCAGGTCAGAAAGCGCGTCGACATTGCTGCTGTCGAGCTGCACCGCGCGCTCAAATTCGCTCTTTACCTTTTTGGCGAGCCCAAAGGCCTTGATGGAGTGGATGCTATCTGCTTTCTCACCGTAAGCCCGGCCGAGCCAGAGATGATACCCACTATCGGTTGGCGCAAGGCTGACTGCGGCCTCGCATTCGTGGATGGCATTGTCCCACCGTAGTTCCTGGTAGTACACCCGGCAAAGCAAATTGTGCGCTTCTGCATCCCCCGAGTTTGCCGAGATGGATACAGTGAGACGCGCAATCGCATCGTCGGCTTTGCCACTAGCCAGGTCGGCGCGAGCCGGCTCCAACGCATTGTTGGGAATGGAGGCAGCACCGGCCACTCGCACCAACGGCATGCAAACCACAGTCAACGCCAAAAGAGTAAATCGCGCAGACGAAAACATTTGTACCCTATTGTCCCGAGGAACTCACGTCCCTATAAATTGATGTTCGTCGGCGGTCGAATGATTCCACACTGGCCGGCAAAATTCCTGAGATAACATCGTGCTCATGACACCGTTGCCCAGAATTGCCCTCTTCTTCTGTCTGTGCTCTCTGTTTATCGCCCACGCCCAGCCACTGCGCTACGTGGTAGCGGACCAGGACGCAGCCGGTCCGGGCGGCTCGGATATGACTTCTTTGCTGGTGCTGCTACAAGCTCCTGATGTCAAGGTGCTGGGCATCACCATCGTCACCGGGGATGGCTGGCGGGACCCGGAGATCGCGCATGCCCTGCGTCTATTGGAGGTGATCGGGCGCACCGACCTCCACGTATATCCGGGAGCAGCCTTTCCTTTGGTACGGACGCATGAGTGGACCACGCTGGCGGCGCAAATGTACGGCAAGGTTTCCTATGAAGGCGCCTGGGGTGGCCCGGCAGATAGTAAATGGGATGAAGTTCCGACCCTGCCGGAAGGCGCTCCTCGCACCAAAGCTGCTGAAGAAGATGCCGCCCATTTTATGATTCGCATGGTCCATCAGTATCCGCACCAAGTCACCATCTATGCCGCGGGCCCACTGACCAACGTGGCGCTTGCGATTCGACTGGACCCACACTTCGCGGAACTTGCCCAGCAGCTGGTGGTGATGGGCGGCAGTCTTAACCCGCAGACGCAGGTGGCGGAATGGGCGAGTGATCCGCGGCACGAGTTCAATTTCTGGTTCGACCCGGAGGCAGCGAGCATCGCGCTCAGGGCAAAATGGCCGAAGATCACCGTCACTACGATCGATGCGTCGTTGAAAACGCGCATGGAGCCCGAGGTGCTTGAGGGCCTCAAAGGTGCGCCCGGCGCGGCGGCACGCTATACGCTGCAATATACGACGCGGCCGGTAATGGTGAATTACCTATGGGATGAGCTTGCGGCCGCGGCGTGGCTGGATCCTTCGCTGATTACCGGCGAGCGTTATGTCTACATGGACGTCGATACCAATCACGGCCCTACCTACGGGGACACGCTGATCTGGGGCGAGGGCGCTGAGCCAGTGCTGCCATTGCAGAAGGTGCATGCGCAGGTCGACGTCGACCTGCCGCGTCTGCAAGGCCTTCTGGTCAAGCTGCTTCGGTCGCCTACGCCCAACGCTACGGCGCCGGAATAGCCCGGCCTGCTGAGAATGCTCCCGGCGTCATTGCAAGACAAGAGTTACAAGCTAACCGACAGAGAGGGATGATTGGTATGTCGCAAAATTATCAAACCCAGGATTTATGGAGCCGGGCAACATCGATCCATGGCTACCCATTCGATGAACTGCGCTCGGTGCTGCAGAAGTCTATTCGCCGGGGATTATTGGAGGAGGCGGTGCTGGCCGCGTATGAGTTCTACTCCAGCGGGGCGGAAGCCGAAGAGGTTCTTTGGCGGCGGCTGGAAGTGATCGCTGCTGAGGATGTGGGTTTCGGATTGATCGAGGCGCCCGCGATTCTGGAAAGCCTCAACGCCCAACGAAAGCGCATGGTCGATTTTGGTGACCGTTGGATGTACACAGTGCACGCCGTACGTCTGCTCGCGACCGCGAAAAAAGACAACACGACCATGCAACTGGCTACCTGGGCACAGTTCGCGGTGGCTCGTGGCGAACGCAAAGTGATTGTCGAGGATTACCAGGTCGATATGCACACTCGTCGCGGAGTGGCCATGGGCCGCGATGTAGAGCATTGGTGGACGCAAGGAGCTCTGCTCAACAACAAGCTGAGCGAAGCCGAGACCCCATGGGGAAAATATCTGACTGCACTCTATACCGAGGGCGACGACCCGAAGGGCGGCGTCCCGGGGTAGGGTGGAAGCATTTTCAAACTTGTCCAAATTAGGTTTTTGTCCAAGTCTGATATGTAAAGTATGTGCCCTGATACAAAGCAACAATTGAGGAAAAGCCGCGCCGAGGTCAGTTGCCCTGTTTGCACCAGAAGTGAAAATGGCTACCGGTAAAATGCCTGGATGCGGCCTTCCAGCGCGCTGCCTGCAGAATACAAAAGGACCGAGAGGGCCATCGCCACGAGGCTCGCGCCCAACGCGCGCCCGGTTTGAAAGGCTTGGCTGGTAAGCGCAAACATGTTCCCCAGTCCGCCGGTTTGCATAAGATATTCGGCCACCACCGTAACCAGAACGCTATAAGCGGCTCCGACACGCATGGCAATCGCCATATTTGGCACCGCCGCCGGCAGAGCCAGGTAGCGAAGCCGTTCGCTCGTTGTCGCGGCTAACACGGTAAACAATTCGCTGGCCATAGGCGGAAGTTTGTTCAGCCCCGAGGAGGCGTAAATGAAGCACGGGAAAAATGTCATGATGACCACGGTGATGAACTCGGTCTTGTTGTGATACCCGAAGATCCGCGCCAGCAGCGGAATCAGGCAGACCACCGGCGTCGAGCTGAGCAGTAGGGCCGAAGGCCTGAGCATGCCGGAAAACAAAGGGGAACGCCAGCAGGCGATTGCCAGCAGAACGCCACACCCCATGCCTCCTGCGAGCCCGGCGAGCGCAAACGTAAGCGTCCAGAGTGCAGGCCAAGCATAGGTGGAAGGATGCAACACAATGTCGCGCACCACGACCGCGGGAGCGACGATCACGATACTGTTGTAGTCGCTGGCCATGACCCAGATCTGCCACCCGGCGAACAAGAGGATAAGCGCCCAGTTGCGGGAAAGTACGCGCCGTATCACGTGAACCTCCGCACGGTAAAGACCTCGGCGAGGCTTACGATGCCATAGCCGGCCAGAGAAATTGCAGCCGTGACCAGTACTGCTGCCCACATCAGCGGTATCTGAAAGTTTTGCATCGTGTTCAGGATCACGATGCCCAATCCTGTCGGCGCCCCGAACCATTCTCCTACGATTGCGCCAATCATCGCCGAAGTGACAGAGACTTTTACGCCGCTGAGAAACGAGGGCATGGCGTAGGGAAGCTCAACGTACATGAGGCGCTGGAGCTTAGCCGCTCCGAACGTGAGCATCATCTCGTTGAGCCGCGTTGGCGTCGAGCGCAGCCCCGAGGTGACGGCAACATAAATAATAAAGAAGACGGGAATCGTTGCCAGCAAAACGGGCGTAAGGTCGCGGCTGACCATGACAATAAAAATTGGCCCGAGGGCGATGGCGGGTACAGCATTGACGGTCACCGCGAGACGGTCCAGCCCCGGTCGCAACGGCGCTACCAGGTGGGTGAGGAAAGCGGCCCCCGACCCGAGGAGAACGCCTAAGAATAGCCCTTCGAGCGCGGAGCCGGCAGTGGCTGTTGCGGATCGATATAAAAGGGCTGCCAGCCGGTGGTCGAAGTACATCGCTACGACGCTCGAAAGGGCGGGGAGCGTCAGACCCGCGGCTCCCGACCTACCTGCGAATTCCCAGGCCGCAAGCAGCAGCAGTACTCCTGCCGCGCCATAGGCAAAGCGTCGTGGAGAAGACGATCGCAAGTCCACAGGCTCCTTTCAGGGTTCCAACAGCGATGTGAGCCGATCTGCGAGCTGATGAAAGGCCTCCGACCGGGTGCACGCTCGGTCTCGTGGCCGGGCGAAGGGGATGGGTATGACTTCCGCAACCCGGCCTGGCCGTCCGCTCATCACGACCACTCGATCCGCGAGGAAAACAGCCTCCTCGACTGAATGTGTTACCAGCATTGTTGTGATTTGCTTTTGCACCCAGATACGTTGCAACTCGAGATTCATGGAATGGCGTGTGACCGCATCGAGCGCGCCGAAGGGTTCGTCGAGCAGCAGAAGCTTGGGGTCGAGGCAAAGCGAGCGGGCGATGGCGGCTCGCTGGCGCATGCCGCCCGAGAGCTGTCGCGGCCTCGCTGATTCGAATCCATCCAGGCCAACCAGGTGAATCACGTTGGCGATGTGGTCGTAATCCGTGGGCCGGCGCGCAATCTTATAGGGTAAAGCCAGGTTTGCCTCGACCGAGAGCCAGGGCAGCAGCGCATGCTCCTGGAAAGCAATGCCAAGCTGATGTTTTTCCCGCAGAACGGAAGGCGGCTCGCCGTCGATCAGAATGGAACCGCTCGAGACCTCATCGAGCGCGGCCACGAGGTGCAGAAGGGTGCTTTTGCCGCAGCCCGATGGACCGATCAGCGCGACCAGCTCACCTGCGGCAACCGTCAGTTCCACTCCCGACAAAGCAAGCACAGAGCGCTTGCCGTCCAGTGCAAACGCTTTGCTCACATTGCGGATCTCGATTGCAGCCATAAGTTAACGAATCGCCTTCGCGAAACGCTCCATGAGCGTGCGGTACTGCCGGAGCATCTTCTCTTTCATGGAATCGAAATCCACGGTCAGTAGAACGCGATCTTTCATGACGACTTTGCCGTCGATTACCACTGTGCGGACGTTTGGGCCGACGGTGCTTTCGGCGAGGGTGATGGTGGCATCATAGCCGGGGAACTGGGCATAGTCATCGCTGGAGACGAGAATCAGGTCGGCGAGTTTTCCCGCCTCGAGAGTTCCAATCTGCCCCTCGAGCCGCGCTACCCGGGCGCCCCCACGGATCGCGGTGCGGAGCATGTCCGCGTGGGTGATGGGCGGATCGATATGATGTGGCGTGCCGCCGATCGCTTGCTGGCCCACGGTCGCCGCGTGTACGACCTCAAACATGTCGAGGCTACCGCGCGTTGCCGCGCCGTCGGTTCCAAGACCCAGGCGTAGACGGCGATGGATCATCTCCAGAATGCGCGGAGCGCCCATCGTGTAGTTGTTGAAGGCGCAATGGCAGGCGGACACATCGCGCGCCGCATACAAATCCAGCTCATGCAAACTGAGCAGAACCGAATGCGCCGCATGCAGTTGATGATTGAGAACGCCCAGGCTTTCGAGATACTCTGCCGGCCGCAAACCCCAATGTGCGACCGTGTAATCGACCTCGTAGATACCTTCGGCGAGATGGGTATGGATGGGCGTATCCAGCTGCTCAGCGAGCGCAGACATGCCCTTGATCAATGGCGGCGAATTGACCATGACCTGCCGCAAGGAGAGCCATGCGTTCACCCGCGGGTGATGGCGCCAGCGCTCGACGAGTTCCTGGTTCCTGCGCAAAGCTTCCTCGGTAGAAAACCGTGAGCCGGCCGGAATGCTTTCATCCATGTCCATCGTGGAGAGGGCGATGCGGCCGCGTATCCCAATTTCGTCTGCGGCGCGCCCCATCTCATCGGGGAAGGGGCCGCCCGCTTCCAGAAAGCACGTGGTTCCACTGCCGATCATCGACGCATAGGCGGCGATGCCGCTCAGGTAAATGTCTTCCGGCTCCATGCCGCTCTCGAAAGGGATGAGGTAACGCGACCAGATGGGATTCTTGAGTTCCCCGCGGCGGCGCAGCGCCGGCAAGCGGCTGTGAAGGAACTGCTGCGCAGTGTGAACATGAGCATCCACAAATCCGGGCATCGCGATCATGCCGCGGCCGTCGATCGTCTGCCTGGGGAGGAACCGCGTCGCCGCGTCCGCGGCGGGGCCAACCCAGTGAATCTGGTTGCCCGTGACCGCGATGGCGCCATCGAGTACCTCTGTGCCGGCATCGTCGAACGTTACGACATCCGCGCCGCTGATCAACAGATCGATGGACCTCCTTTCAATGGATCTGGTTTCTGTCACCATTGCGTTCATCACCTTTCTGTTTTAGATTCCCATGGCTTGGTACGCATCTTCGAGCAAGGTCATATCCACGATATGCGACGGTTCGGGCAGGCCGAGTCTGCCTGACGCTTTGGCAGCTTCGAACATGTGGTTACTCAGGTCCTCATCAATCCAGAAAGGTCCCCTGGCATTTGGTGTTTGGTACAGGGGGATCTGCAATTCGTTGGTTTTGGTTTGCTGTTTCAAATTCAACCCCAGGTCGGCGCCATACCTATCCACTGCTAGCGATGCGGCATAGCTGGGATCGCGTGAATTTTCTTTCGCGCCGCGCAGCCGCGCCCGGAGATAACCAACAAGTTCGCTCCTTCGGCTTCTCAATGTTTCCCGGCGGGCAAAGATGAGCGTCGACGGAACTTTGTATCCCAGCTCATCGAGCCGAGTCACAAAGAAATCCTGCCCCGGACGCAAACCCATATTCTCCAGTGTCAGCGGTTGATTGGTGATGAAGCAGTAATATGCATCGCCCGCACCGTTGAGCAGCGCTTCTGGGGAAAAACCGACTGGGATGAGTTCGTAGTCCATGGGCAGGTGATTCAGTTTGAAGGTTGCTTGGATGGTGGTTCGTTCGCTTGGTCCCTGTACCAGAAAACGGGCGCCCACAAGATCGGCGGCCTTACGGATCGGTCTTCTCGGCAGCGATAGCAACCCACCGGGGTGAATGGGATAAATCGATGCAATCAGGACGAAATCATTTCCCAGGAGTACAGCGTCGACGAATGGAAGCCACTCCGCCTCGCCGACGTCTGCTTGCCTGGCGGAGAGTTCGACCACCGGCTGCGGAGCATTCGGGCCGCCTGGCCATACTTTCAGGTGTATTCCTTCCTGCGCGAAATAACCTCGATCCAGTGCTACCCAAAGGTCGGCATACTCAACATCCGGCACCCAGCCAAGTGCATTGATTAATACCCGTGGATCCCTGGTCCGGCACGATGTCAAGAAGGGAAGCGACAGCGTGGTCAAACTTCCCCGAAGGAAGTTTCGTCGCGTATAGGGCTGTGCCAGAGGCTGGTTCAGGAGTGCTCCATGCGTTTGGTTTCCTAAAATCTAGCAGGAATCAGAATACGTCGGGGCTGAAGAGGATGAGTGAGATCTAGTTCACTCATCCCTTTTTGCTTTGTTGTGCCGCAAAGGGGGGCTAAGAAAGGTCGGGCTTTTAGCCCCAGCGCTTTTTCGGCTAGATAACAGCTGATCAGGGGCTTTAGAGTCTGCGTGAGAACTCCGAAAAGCCGCAGGACTGGACGGGTGCCCCACGTTCGCCCCAGCGTACGTGGGACGACAACGATATGTTTCAAATGCTTTCCGCCGGATCAACCACAACGGTTG
>Ga0182015_10004004_pt1 | contig 16132 bp, 15 predicted proteins | sample 712P3MmetaG_FD_120478 | JGI IMG/M metagenome (GOLD analysis project Ga0182015, IMG submission 120478) | Permafrost microbial communities from Stordalen Mire, Sweden - 712P3M metaG | ecosystem: Environmental > Terrestrial > Soil > Wetlands > Permafrost | place: Sweden: Stordalen | collected... | reverse complement strand
TGCCGGTGCCGAATCTGATCTGTCCGCCCGAGCGGTCGCAGCGCATGTCCCACTCGACGCTGGGCTCGGTGAAGGGGAAAAAGGATGGGCGTGCCCGCAGTTCGATCTTCTCGACCTCGAAAAAGGCGCTGCAGAACTCCTCGACCACCCAGCGTAGATGCCCGAGATGCGTCACCTCGTCGACGACCAGCGCTTCGAGCTGATGGAACATGGGAGTATGCGTGGCATCGGAATCGCGGCGATAGGCCCGCCCGGGCGCGATGACGCGGATCGGCGGCTTCTGCGAAAGCATGACGCGCGCCTGGACCGGGCTCGTATGCGTGCGCAGCACGTGTCTCGCGCCATCGCTCTGGGGCGCCACGTAGAAGGTGTCGTGCATCTGACGCGCGGGATGATCGGGCGGAATGTTGAGCCGGGTGAAATTGTAGTCGTCGAATTCGACGTCCGGGCCCTCGGCCACCGCAAACCCGAGATCGGCGAAAATTGCCGTGATCTCGTCCTGCACCTGGCTGACCGGATGGATGGTGCCGCGCGGTTCGGGTCGGGGCGGCAGCGTCACATCGATGCGTTCGAAAGCCAGCCGTGCGTCGAGCTGCTCGTGTGCCAGCGCCGCCTTGCGTTCCGCGATCGCCGAAGCGATGCGATCGCGCAGGCCGTTGAACAGCGGCCCTTTCTCGCGCCGTTCCTCGGCCGTCATGCCGCCCAGCGTTTTCAGGAGCTCGTTGACGGCGCCTTTTTTTCCCAACGCCGCCACGCGCGCCGCCTCCAGCGCCGCTTCGTCAGCGGCGGCGGCGATGTCGGCGCGTGTCTGGCGTTCGAGAGATTCGAGATTGCTCATGACGAATCCGAGGCCTCATCCCGAATTCTCCCGGCGTGGCATTTCCGCGAAGAGAGGAGGAACGCTATGCCCCCGCCTGTTCCGCCAGCGCCTTGAAGGCATCCGGCTCCCGCACGGCCAGATCGGCCAGGACCTTGCGGTCGAGTTCGATGCCGGCGCGCGTCAACCCGCTGATAAATCGGCTGTAAGTCAGGCCGTGCAGCCTGCAGGCCGCATTGATGCGCTGGATCCACAGCGCGCGGAAGTTCCGCTTCTTCAGCTTGCGGCCGATATAGGCGTGCTGCATCGAACGATCGACCGCGGCATTGGCGGTGGTGATGTTGTTCTTGCGGCGGCCGCGGAAGCCCTTGGCCTGCTTGAGAACGCGCTTGCGGCGGAGATGGGATGGGACGGCGCGGGGGGCGCGGGACATGGGCGGGCCTCCTTCAAGCCGAATACGGCATCCAGCGGCGGATGCGCTGGGTTTCGGATGCCGACAGGACTTTGGTGCCGCGGAGCTCGCGGATCTGCTCGTTGGAGCGCTTGATCATGCCGTGTCGCTTGCCGGCCTGGCCATGCTTGACCTTGCCGCCGGCGGTGAATCGGAAGCGCTTCTTGGCGCCCGATTTGGTTTTCATCTTGGGCATTTTGCGGTCTCCTGCTGGAGGGGGAGGGCCGGTCAAGCCGGACCACTGGCGCGTTCGGGGCGGGCCACGGCATGCCCTTTACGCCGGGCCACCCGAAAGAGGCGGCGTCTTAAACGAAAACACGGGCCGCTGGCAAGGCGGCGGCCGCCTTGTTGTGCGCCGCTCCCCGTTCTACTTTCCCGGAGGTCGAGGGAACCTCAAGATGAAGATCGCGGAAGAATTCCGCCAGTTCGCCATGCGCGGGAGCGTGATCGATCTCGCCGTCGGCGTGGTCGTGGGTGCGGCGTTCACCGGCATCGTCAACTCGCTGGTGAAAGACGTCGTCACCCCGCCCATCGGACTGCTCCTCGGCGGCGTCGATCTCTCCAACTTCTTCGTCGTGTTGAAGGGCAAGGTCGGACTGGCGACGCTCAAAGCGGCGCAGGAGGCGGGCGCGGTCACCGTCAATTACGGCGCCTTCGTCAACACGATCATCAATTTCGTCATCGTGGCGTTCGTGCTCTTTCTGATCGTGCGCTCGATCAACCGCTTCACGGCGCCCAGGAACGAGCCGGCATCGGCGCCGGCGCCTTCCGAGGACGTTCTGCTCTTGCGCGAAATCCGCGATCTTCTGCAGGCGCGCCCGTGACCTCCGACAAACGCCATCCCGTGGAAAAGAGCGAGGCGGAATGGCGCGCGGGGCTCAACTCCGATCAATACAGCGTCCTGCGGGCGCATGGCACGGAGCCCGCGGGGTCGAGCCCGCTCAACAAGGAGAAGCGTGCCGGCGTGTTCCGCTGCGCGGGTTGCGGGCAGGAGCTGTTCGATTCCGCCGCGAAGTACGAGAGTGGCAGCGGCTGGCCGAGCTTCACCGTTCCCCGCGAAGGTGCGGTCGCCACCTCGAGCGATCGCAGCCATCTGTTGGAAAGGACCGAAGTGCACTGCGCGCAATGTGGCGGGCATCTCGGTCACGTCTTCGATGACGGACCGAAGCCCGCTGGCCAGCGCTATTGCATGAACGGCGCCTCTCTGACATTCGAACCATCGGAGAAATAAAGCGGCGCGCGCCCGCTGCGCGAAACCCCCAGGGGCGCGTGACGTGGCCGATCCGCTTCAGAGCATCGAGGAAATCGCGCTCGTCGCGATTCCGGTCATCGTCGCGATAACCCTTCACGAAGCCGCGCATGGTTATGCGGCGCGTCATTTCGGCGACGATACGGCCGAGCGCGCAGGCCGCATCTCGCTCAATCCGCTGCGCCACGTGGACTCGTTCGGCACCATTGTGTTACCCGGACTGCTGCTTCTCTCCCACGCCGGCTTTCTGTTCGGCTATGCGAAGCCGGTTCCGGTGAATTTCGCCGCTCTTCGCCATCCCAAGCGCGACATGATCTGGGTGGCGGCGGCGGGCCCCGGCATGAACATCCTGCTCGCGCTGGTTTCCGCGCTTCTGCTGTTCGTCGCGTTGCATTTCGTGGCCGATGCGAACCATCTCGTGGCCGCCTGCCTGTGGACGTCCGTCGAGATCAATCTCGTGCTGGCGGTATTCAACCTGTTGCCGGTGCCGCCGCTCGACGGCGGTCGGGTCGCGGTAGGACTTTTGCCTCAGCCCTTTTCCCTCGCGCTCGCGCAGCTCGGCCGCTTCGGCATGCTGCTACTCGTCGCGCTCTTCATTCTGCTGCCCCTGCTCGGGATCAACCTTTTCCACTACCTCGTGCAAATCCCCGTCGAATTCCTGGAGCGGCCATTGCTGCGGCTGCTGGCGATCCAGCCCGGCTGACTGCCGTTTCGATATCTCCGGTTACGACAGCCGGACCGGTATGCCGCCGAGGTGCTTTGCCGATTTCGCCAAACGGGCGTCGAAGGTTGCGAAAGCCTCGCAACCCTCCGATTGCACAAGATGCAGAGCATCGGCGAAATCGATACCTCTTGCCATCCAGTCCAGGGCCGTCGCCGACCGATCGGGGTCTTCCAACGTGACGCGCGGAAGTCCCGCAAAAGCGCGAAGAACCATTGCGAGGGTCTGTGGGCTGGTAGCCATAGACGCTGCGCAGCACCCACTCGGCTTCCAGCAGCACCGTCGTGCACACGAACACGTCGTGGCCGTCGATGACCCGCCGCGCTGTCGCCGACTGACCGGGATCGTCGCAGGTCAGATAGCGAACGATGAAGTTAGTATCGATGGCGAGCATGGCGTCGCTTCGCTTCGGCTGCGATGCCGGCGTCCATTTCTTCGATAGTTTTCGGCGCCCCCTGATAGGCGAGCGAGGCGAACACGTCCTCTGGCTGAGTGGGCGCGAAAATTGGAGCGGCCTTCAAAAGCACGCCATCCGGCCCATCGTCGACGGTGAGCCGCGTTCCGGCAGCCCACCGTCGCTGTTGGCGGATGGCTTTGGGAAGAATGACCTGTCCCTTGGTCGATACGATGGTCGTGAGCTTTCCGGATGCGGCCATGACCTTTCCTCGGTAAGACCAATGTAAGATACAACCTCCGTCAGCGCTGTCCAACGGACTTTTCGCTGCTTGCGAAACGCAAAGCCGCGTGGCTTGACCGGACAACTCGTCCCATCTAGGCTACATGACCAACTTGTTGGTCAGGAACATGATGATGAAAAGCGTGAATATCGCGGAAGCCAAGGCTCATCTGAGCGAGCTGGTGGAACGCGCGGCGGCCGGAGAATCGGTGTGCATCATGCGCCGCGGCAAACCCCTCGCGAGACTGGTAAGCGCCGCGGCGCCGCGAAAGCGGGTCGACGTGAAAGCGCTACAGGCGCTGACCGCGACAATGCCCAGACAGGCGCAGACGGCTGGCGAGTTCGTGCGGAGGATGCGCGATGAGGATCGTTATTGATCCGCTATCTGGACACATCCCTTCTGATTGCCGCGTTCACGAACGAGCCGAGGACAGGCGACGTCCAGGCATGGCTCGATAAGCAGAGGCTGAATACGCTCGCGATCAGCGAATGGGTGGCCACGGAGTTCTCCGCAGCCTTGTCCATCAAGCTTCGAACGGACCAGCTGACCGGGACTCATCGCGCCGAGGCTCTCGCGTTGTTTGCGGAGACGACAGCTCGCAGCTTCATCATGTTGCCGATCGCGGATTCTCATTTCAGAAGGGCCGCGCGGATCGCTGATCAGTTCGCGCTTGGCCTGCGCGCCGCCGACGCGCTCCACGTTGCCATCGCCGCAGATCATGGCGCGACACTGTGTACGCTCGACGAGCGACTGGGCCGCACCGGACCATTGATCGGAATTCCTACATTGCTGCTGTGACGCAATCCAGCCCGGCTAACCTTGCCGGATCTTTTTTTGACTTCTCCCGCTATGGTCACGATGGAGGCTCTTTGCCGCTGCGCCGACGCAGACACGGATGGACCATGTCGTCCTGGATCGGGCCCGGCCGCATGATCGCTCCGTCAATATCGAAGGACGACAGGTGCGAAGCCAGAGTGCCTGCCATGTCGAAGTATGCGGAGGAGATATAGCGCTGTTGCCGGTTTGCTGGCCCAATCGAGCGGTGCTGGCGGTGTGGGCGACCGACTCACTTCCTGAGACTGAAGACGATACCGCAACCGTCACTGCAGCCAGTGTCGCCGCCCTCGGACGCCGTGCCATAGAGCTGACCGTCTCCGCCTTTCATCAGGCCGGCGTACGGTAGGGCGCCGTGGCGCTGGAGTTTGCTGAAGGCGTAAAGCACCGTTTCGGCGCCATCGGGTGCCAGCCTGAAGATGGTTCCACAACCATGATAAAGGTAATTGTGACAGCCCCTACCGCCGCCTTCAGCCGTTGTCCCATAGAGGTTTCCTCCCTCGTCCCGAATCAGGCCAGCCCAAGGGTAAGCACCGTCGCTTCCGCCGGCAAAAGCATGAAGCACCGTTTCGGTGCCGTCGGGAGCGAGTTTGAAAACGGTTCCACAGCCATTTGTCGCCTTGCAGCCGATGCCGCCGTCGTTTGTCGTGCCATAGAGGTTGCCCGCTTTATCTTGGATGAGGCCGGCATAGGGATTAGCGCCGTCGCTTCCGCCCGCGAAGGAATAAAGCACCGTTTCGGTTCCGTTCGGCGCAACCTTGAAAACGGTGCCGCAACCGGAAAACCCTACATAATCACAACCTTCGCCGCCGCCCCACATTGTCGTGCCATAGAAGTCGCCCGCTTCGCCCTCGATCACGCCGGCCAAGGGGTTGGCGCCGTCGTTTCCGCCCGCGAAAGCATGAAGCACCGTTTCGGTGCCGTCCGGAGCGAGCTTGAAAACGGTTCCGCAACCAAAACCGTCCGAGCAGCCAGTGCCACCCCCTCCGGATGTCGTGCCATATAGGTTGCCCGCTTTGTTCTCGATCAGCGGGGCTTGGGGGCCAGTACCGTCGTCGTGGTCGTTGCCCTCGAACGAATACAGCACCGTTTCGGTTCCGTTCGGAGCGACTTTGAAAACGGTTCCGCAACCGTAATGAAAGCAGCCGCTGCCGCCTCCGTTTGTCGTGCCGTAGAGGTTGCCTGCCTTGTCCGCGATCAGGCCCGCCTCGGGGGAGATGCCGTGCTTTTGTCCGTGGAAGGCATGAAGGACTGTTTCGGTGCCGTCGGGGGCGAGCCTAAAAACAGTTCCGCAACCCTGAGCACCGCAGCCGCGGCCGCCGCCGCCTCGCGTTGTGCTGTATAGATTGCCCGCAGAGTCCTCGATCAGGCCGGCCCACGGGTAAGCGCCGTCGCTTCCGCCTTTGAAGGCGTAAAGGACACTAATCCGGGCATGAGCCGTCCCAAGGGTAGCGAGCGTGGCAAGGGCGGCAACGCCGGCCAAGAGAGATTTGCCGCAGGCATTGAGCGCTCGCATTTCACCCTTTTTCAACTCTCGGCGCCGGAACGGAGACGTGTTCAACCCAACCGTTGCCTTTTTGCGGAAATGCAAATCGACCTGTACGATTGCACAAACAAGGTTTCATGGCGACCTGGATGGCCGAGGCAGGCACCACAGCCTGCGTCCCCCGCAGAATGGGCCGCCTGTCCACGGAGCCAATGGGGAGCAGCCCGTCGGGCGCGAAGGAAATTGCAGCAAGCAGGAATAGGGAACTCAGCCACTTCGGTCACCTGCAGAGAAAAATGAAACTTGTTGCGGAACCGCTTTCAATCTCGCGCGTGCGGGTTGCCCTTCGAAAGGGGCTGCCTTGAGTATTACAAGAATGCCAGAGCCTTCAATTCGTACAGCCACGAGCAGGTACGCAGTCCGATCTTTACGGAGAGCCTGGAACAGTGGCGGAGATACGAGCCCTAGGTGGGCCCGCTCAAAGCAGCTCTTGGACCGGTACTGGATGCCTATCCCGGGGTGCCGGATTTTCCCTGAAGCGAAGCGCATGTCGAACGCTACAAGCGCGTCAATGAAAATCCCGCGAGCGGGGGACGATGCGGACGTTGCGGGGGTGGCGGTGCAGGAGCGTGGTGTCGGGTAGCGGCTCGGGATCGGTCTCGTCCTCCGCAATGCGGTCGAGCTCGCCCGAGCGGTCGAAGATGCGTTCCGCCACCAGATGGACCACGTCTTCGGGGCTGCGCTGGATCTTGCCTTCGACGAGGAGAAGCCGCCCGCCCATCACCGCGCGGCGGAACGTCTCGACGAGTTTCGGCCACACCACCACATTCGCAACGCCGGTTTCGTCGCTCAGCGTGACGAAGACGACGCCCGCGTTGCCGGGCATCTGCCGCGTCAGCACGATCCCGGCGCAGTCTGCCCGCGCCCCGTCGGCGGCCTTTGCAATCTCGGCGCAGCTCGACACGCCTTCCCCTCGGAACAATTTTCGCAGGAACTGCATCAGATGGGCGCGAAGCGACAGGCGCAGCATCCGGTGATCGGCGAGCACATGTTCGCCCAGCGGCATCGGCGGCAGCGGCGCGATCTCTTCGGCCGGCTGTTCCTCGACAAACTGCGCGCGGAACAAGGGCAGCGTGTCGTCGTCGCAGAGGCGCCGCACCGCCCATAGAATTTCGCGGCGGTCCTGCGACAGCGACTGGAAACTGTCGGCCTCTGCCAGAATGACCAGCGCCTGCTTCGGCAGTCCGGCCCGTCTGGCCACGCTGTCCACGTCGCGATAGCCGTTGCCGCGCGTCTCGACCAGTTTGATTGCCCAAGCTTCGCGAAAGCCATCGATCTGCCGCATGCCGAGGCGCAAGGCCAGCGCACCCTCCGGGCCATGCTCGAGCGTATTGTCCCAATCGCTGAAATTCGCATCCACATGGCGCACGTCCACGCCGTGCTCGCGCGCGTCGCGCACGATCTCGGCCGGCGCATAAAATCCCATCGGCTGCGCGTTCAGGAGCGCGCAGGCGAAGGCGGCCGGATGATGCTTCTTGATCCAGGCCGAGATGTAGACGAGGTGGGCGAAGCTTGCGGCATGGCTCTCCGGAAAGCCGTAACTGCCGAACCCCTCGATCTGCCGGAAGCAGCGCTCGGCGAAATCCTGTCCGTAGCCGCGCGCCGTCATGCCGGAAATCATCTTCTGGCGGAACTGGTCGATGGTGCCCACATTGCGAAACGTCGCCATGGCGCGGCGCAATCCGTTGGCTTCGCCGGCCGTGAATCCCGCCGCCACGATGGCGAGCTTCATCGCCTGCTCCTGGAACAACGGCACGCCCAGCGTTTTCCCAAGCACGGTGCGAAGTTCGTCCGCCGGCCCGCATTCGGGCGAGGGCGAAGGGTATTCGACCGGCTCGCGGCCGCTGCGCCGGCGCAGATAAGGATGCACCATGTCGCCCTGGATGGGGCCGGGCCGCACGATCGCGACTTCGATCACCAGATCGTAGAATTGCCGCGGCGCCAGACGCGGCAGCATGTTCATCTGCGCCCGGCTCTCCACCTGGAAAACACCAACCGCATCGGCCTTGCACAGCATGTCGTAGACGCACGCATCTTCGCGCGGCACGCTCGCGAGTTCGTAGCGCTTGTGCTCGTGCGCGGCGACGAGATCGAAGGCCTTGCGGATGCAGGTGAGCATGCCCAGCCCCAGCACATCCACTTTCATCATGCGCAAGGAGTCGATGTCGTCCTTGTCCCATTCGATGAAATAGCGGTTCTCCATTGTGGCGGGACCGATCGGCACGATCTCGTCGAGCCGGTCGCGCGTCAGCACGAAGCCGCCCACATGCTGGGAAAGATGGCGGGGAAAGCCGATCAGTTCGTTGGCGGCCGCCACCGCGCGCGCGACCAGCGGATTGTCGGGGTCGAGCCGGCCCTGGCGAACCTCGGTTTCCCGGACACTGCCGCCCCAGCTTCCCCACACCCCGCTCGCCAGCGCCGCGGTCACGTCTTCGGTCAGTCCGAACACCTTGCCCACTTCGCGGATGGCGCTTTTCGGGCGATAGCTGATGACCGTCGCCGTCAGGGCGGCGCGATGGGCGCCGTAGCGGCGGTAGATGTCCTGGATGACCTCCTCGCGGCGCTCGTGCTCGAAATCGACGTCGATGTCGGGCGGCTCGCGGCGTTCCTGCGAGACGAAACGTTCGAACAGTAGATCGATCTTTGTGGGGTCGACCGAGGTAATGCCGAGCACATAGCAGACAGCGGAATTGGCCGCCGAGCCGCGGCCCTGGCAGAGAATGCCGCGGCTCTTCGCAAAGCCCACGATGTCATGGACGGTGAGGAAGTAGGGCGCGATGTCGAGCTGGGCGATCAGCGCCAGCTCCTTTGCGAGCGTCGCCCGCACCTGGTCCGCAACGCCTTCGGGATAGTGCGCCCGCGCGCCGGCCCAGGTTAATTCTTCCAGATGCTGCTGCGCCGTCTTGCCTTTCGGCACCGGTTCGTCGGGGTAATTGTATTGAAGCTGGTCGAGCGAGAAGCGGATTTGTTCGGCGAAGCGGATCGTTTCGGCGAGCGCCTCGGGCGTCTCGCCGAACAGCACCGCCATTTCTTCCGGCGATTTCAGATGGCGCTCGGCATTGGGCTCGAGCAGGCGGCCGGCTTCGTCGAGCGTCACGTGCTCGCGGATGCAGGTGATGATGTCCTGCAGCGCCCGCCGTTCGGGCACGTGATAGGCGACGTCGTTGGTGGCGACGAGCGGCACGCGTGCCTGCTGCGCCGCCTTCGCAAGATTCCGCAAGCGCCGCGTGTCGTCCCCGCGATAAGGCATCGCCGCTCCCAGCCAGACGCGTTGGGGTGCGACAGAGGAAAGCTGTCGAAGCAGTTTGAGGAGAGCATCGCCGGCTTTTCCTCCCCCAGCATGGGGGAGGTGGTCCGAAGGGCCGGAGGGGGATGTCGTTATAAGAGACATCCCCCTCCGCCTCCCCCGGCTCAAGGCCGGGGTCGGCACCTCCCCCATGCTGGGGGGGGAAAGGGTGTTCCATGCTTTCTTGAATGGATCGCCCGTTGCCTCTTCCCGCGCCGGATGCGGCGGCAAGACGACGAGCAGCAATCCTTCCTGCCATTGGAGCAGATCGGAAAGCCGAAGAATGCATTCGCCTTTGGCGGCGCCAAGCTTGCCGGCACTGAGCAGGCGGCAGAGCCGGCCATAGGCGGCACGGTCGACGGGATAGGCGAGAATATCGGGTGTGCCGTCGACGAAAACGAGTCGCGCGCCGACGACCAGTTTCGGCGCCGCCCCGAACTTCTCCCGCACTTCGTTCAGCGCCTCGTAAGCGCGGACCACGCCCGCCAACGTATTGCGGTCGGCGATCCCGATGGCGGCATGTCCGTAGAGGGCTGCCGCGAGCACCATTTCTCGCGGATGGGAAGCGCCGCGCAGAAAAGAGAAGTTGGTGGTGACGGCGATCTCGGCATAGCGCGTGTTGCTCATGCGAACAGCCCGTGCAGGAACCAGCGCGGGGCGAACGCTTCGCTTCCCCCATCGTCAGCTACCCCGTCGCGGTAAAGCCAGAAGCGGCGGCCGCCCGCATCTTCCACACGGAAATAATCGCGCGTCGGCTGCGGTTTCCGATGGCGCCACCATTCCATGGCGATGCGTTCGGGTCCTTCGGTGAGCACCACCTCGTGCAACACGCGCCGCCAACGGAAGCGCACCGGCGGACCTTGCGGCATGTCGGCCGTCGCCTCAACGGGTTCGGGTCTTTCAAAGAGCCGCAGTGGCCGGCGCGGGGCTTCGCCCGGCCCCCGCAGAACGCGCCAGGGAACCCTGGAATTTTCCGCATATTGTGCAGGCAGCATCACGGCCGCCGCTTCCGGGATATGCGTATCGTTGGGGCGGAAGGAAAGAATCCGCTGGGTGCCGAAGCGCGCGGCGAGGCGATCGATCAGGAACGCGATCTCCTTCTCCTCTTTCGCCTCTGCCTCGAAAGCGGCCGTTCCGCAATCGCTGCGCTCGGCGCGCACCGCCGAAAGTCCGATGAGATCGAAGCCGAAGCCGGGATCGAGCGGATCGGCGAGCGCTGCGAGCTTTTCGCGGAAAAGCCGTTCGATGATCGCGGGATCGCGCGTGGCGCTGCCGGTTTCGACGGCGAGGCGGCGCACCTTTCCGTCGGCGCGGAAGAACACCGCTTCGAGGGCCCTTGCGCCTTCGCCGCGTTCCGCAAGCAGGCGAGCGAGCGATGCCGCCAGCGTGCGCAGCGTTTCGAGGATCGCGGCATCGGCGACGACAGGTTCGGCGAAAATGCGCTCGGCCGAATAATCGGGAAGGCTCCTGCGCGAAGAGATCGGTTTTTCTGCTTTGGCAAGCGCGGCATCGAGCGCAAACACCATGCCGGCGCCGAAGCGTGCGGTCAGTTCGCAACGCTTGCGCGCGGCGACCTGTCCGATGGTCTTCAGTCCGGCATGGCGAAAGGCGTGGGTGACGGCGGCGTCGAGAGCGAGCGCTTCCACGGGAAGCGGCGCCATGGCAGCCGCTTCGCGGCCCGGCGGCACGATTGCGCCATCGCGGTAGCGTGCGAGCGCGCGCGCCGCGGTGGCCGAGCCGGCGATCGCACCCGCAACCGCGAAGCGCTGTTTGCGCAAGGCGGTACGGCTGCGGTCGAGAAGCGCCCCTTCGCCGCCGAACAGATGCGCAGCACCCGTTACATCCAGCAGAAGACCGTGCGGCGGATCGAGCGCCACCAGGGGGGTGAATTGTACGCACCAATCGGCGATCGATTCGAGGAGAAGGCGGTCTGCGGGCTCGTCCGCCGCTGCCACGTCGAGCGCCGGGATCATCGCGCGCGCATCGGCGAGCGCCATGCCGCAGCGAAGCCCGAGCGCCGCCGCTTTTCGGTCGAGCGCCACGAGATGCAACGCATTGCCGCTCTTTGCGACAATGACAAGCGGGCCTTCGTCAGGCGACGCGGGAGAACCTGGCTGCGTTTGGGTTTTCCGTTGCAGCCGGTCGGTCGGCAGCCGCGGAAACCGCAACGCCAGGATCCGCCGCGCGGAACCGGCCGTCGTCACCATTCCACTCCATCACCCAATGTCCGGTGCGCCCATGGCGGTTGCGCACGAGTTCCGTTGCCAAGAGAGGCCCACCCCAATTCTCGTTGCCAGCTTGCGAATGCTGAGGCCGCACCAGCCAGCGGGTCTCGGCGGCGCTCGGCCCGGCTTGCGCGTGCGCACGAACAAGAAAGGCGGTCACTTCCGTCTGCGCGGCGGCCAGCACCAGTCTGCGGCTTGCGGCGAGATCGAGAATTTTCGGGGTTCCGGGAATTTCCGCCACCAGGGTTCCGAGCGCCGCACAGGAGAGCGCGTCCAGGGCCGCGCGCAGAACCGAGGAGCAATCGGGCGCCTTAAGGAGAAGAAACCGCGCTGGATCGAGTCCCAACTCGAGCAACCCCGTCGCGGAAATCTCGCCATCCTCAAGCGCCGCAAAATCGAGCCTGAGCCACAGCACGCGCTTCTTGCCGGCGACGCGCGCTGCCAAAGCCGCCGCAAACCCGGTCGCCGACGGCTCGTCACCGGCCTTGGCAGGGAAAATCTCGTGCAGCGCGCCGCGAAGAATCCCGCCGCGCAGGCAGGCATCCGCCCCCGGATGACCCAGCGCCACCCGCGTCTGCTCCTCTTTCCCCTGCAGCCCCGCCCGGGCAAGGGACGCCCGCAGGAAGGCGATCCTCTCCGCCGTACCCATGATCGGTCTTTTAGAACATATAGGGAACAAAATCAAAGACCGAAGTTTTCCCGGGACCCCGGGCGTCTCGTCCGCCAATCGGCAGTGAGGTCGTATATATTGAAGGAATGACTGACGACCGAACCACCGCGCTGCTCGCGCGCATTACGACGAACCCCGAAATTTTCGGCGGCAAGCCGATCATCCGGGGCAAGCGCCTCGCCGTCGAGCACGTGCTTGCAGACCTCGCCGCAGGACAGACGCCGGAGAAACCCTGATCCATCCCGGTGAAGTCTTGCAGGATGAGCTTCACGAGCTTGGTTTGAGCGCCGCTCAACTCGCCCGGGATCTCAACGTACCAACAAACCGCATCACGGGCATTCTGAACGGAAGGTGTTCGGTGACCGCGGATACCGCCCTTCGGCTTGGGCATTGGCTCGGCATGAGTGCAGAATTCTGGCTCAATCTGCAGAAGCAGTACGAGTTGCGGCTCGCCGAAAAACAGAACGGCGCGGAAATCCGGCGCCTGCCCCGCCGCAAGGTCGCCTGACGAAACCGGTCCAAGGCAAAGTCAAAGAAGGCGCGATCTAACCCGTCTGCCAGGAACTATCTCCTGACTGACGCTCTTTCCCGCATCAAGCTCCGCAATGCCATCGTGTTGGTGGAATTGCCAAGCAAATAGAGCGTCGTCTCCATCGCGGGAATGACAATTATAAAGGTTGATTCAACTTGATCGGATTTGGCTTTGGCAAAGGAAAGATGTCGAGCCCCGGCCGGACGGTCACGCCGCCTTATTTGCAGCGCCGGGCTTCGTCGGATTCGAAAACTCCAGCACGCCATCGTCCATTCGCCCACATCGCAGGCTCAGAATGTCCAGTGCGTAGTTCTGATAGAGCTTCCACGGGCGCCTCGCGCCCTGCCTGGGGAAGCGCGCGATGGAGCGCTGGATGTAGCCGGAGGAAAAATCGAGCCATGGTCTCGTCGGCATCGAACGGTCGCGGTTGCGCGGCGTGACCTGGCGAACGCCCAGCCTGTCCATCCTGTTCAACAGGCGGCAGACATACTCGCAGGTGAGGTCGCATTTCAGCGTCCACGAGGCATTGGTATAACCGAACGCCGAGGCGAGATTGGGCACATCGCTGTACATCGTGCCGCGATAGTTCAGAGTCTGCGAAAAATCGACGCTGCGTCCGTCGACACTCGCCTCCATGCCGCCCAGAAGCTCCATCACCAGCCCGGTGGCCGTGACGACGATGTCCGCCTCCAGCACGCTCCCCGATTCGAGCTTCAATCCCCTCTCGACGAAAGCGACGATGCGATCGGTGAGGATGGAGGCGCGGCCGCTTCTGATGGCGCGGAAGAGATCGCCATCGGGAACGAGACAGAGCCGCTGGTCCCACGGGTTGTAGCGCGGGGTGAAATGGGTGCCGACATCGTAATCGGGACCAAGCTGCGCGCGCACGCCGCTCTCGATCATCGCCTTGACGTGCTCCGGTTTCTTCTTGCACAGGCGGTAGAACCACATGCCGAGCAGCACCAGCCGCCAGCGCGTGATCCGATAGGCGGCCTTCGGCGGCAGATGGCGGCGCAGCCAGTTGGCCACCGGGTCCTCCTGCGGGCGCGAGACGATGTAGGTCGGCGAACGCTGAAGCATCGTCACATGTGCGGCGGTCTTCGCGAGCTCTGGCACCAGCGTCACCGCCGTGGCGCCGCTGCCGATCACCACCACGCGCTTTCCGGAACAATCGAGACCTTCGGGCCATTGCTGCGGATGAACGATGCGGCCCCCGAAATTCGCGGCGCCCGGAAATTCGGGAGTGTAGCCTGCGGCGTACCGGTAGTAGCCCGAGCACATGAAGAGGAAGTTGCAGGTGAAGCGCGGATTGTCGCCCGCCGCATTCGATTCGGCGTTTCTGGTTTCGATGCTCCACCGCGCATCTTCCGGCGACCACTCCGCACGCGTGACCCGCTGGTGAAAGCGGATGTGGCGATCGATGCCGGCTTCGCGCGCCGCGTCCCGAATGTAGTTGAGGATCGACGCCCCGTCGGCGATCGATTTCGGATTTGTCCACGGGCGGAAGGAATAGCCCATGGTGTACATGTCGGAATCGGAACGTATTCCCGGATAGCGGAACAAATCCCAAGTTCCGCCGATGGCTCCGCGCGCTTCGAGCAGCGCAAACGACTTTCGCGGACAGCGACGCTGCAGGTGGTGCGCCGCGCCAATGCCCGAAAGCCCGGCGCCGACGATTATCACATCGAAATGTTCGACCGGCATGGCAACCGCGCTCCGCGCGGTTCCTTCTCACATTTCCGCAAGATTGTCATTGCTGCCGAAAGAGGAGCCGGGAACTGGAACGGATTCCGCTCGTCTTGACGCATCACTTCCCCATCCGCCTCGCTGCGCTCGGCCGCTCCCCCATCGTGGGGGAGGTCCGGCCGAATGACGGGTAGGGGGGAGTCCTTTCCAACGATTCGATTCGACCGTGTGGTGCTCTAGGCGGCGCGGGTATGAACGGCCTCGGCCGAGGGACGAAGCTCAGGCAGCCGAACGGTTACCGTAGTGCCGGTTCCCACGGCGCTCGCAATGGCGAACTCACCCCCCAGCCGCTCCGTCAGCTTCTTGACGATCGCAAGGCCAAGGCCGCTGCCCTGTTTTCGCGCCGTGGCCTGATGGGCCTGAAAGAACGGTTGGCCGACGAACCGCAGCTTGTCCGCCGGAATTCCAGCGCCGCTATCGCGGACCACCAGTTCGACGCAGTTGGAAGCGCGCTGCAGGATCACGTCGACGCAGGATTGCGGCGGGCTGAACTTGACCGCATTCGAGCCGAGATTGAGGACGATCTGGCTGAGCGCCTTTTCGTTCGCAGCCACTTCGGCGCCGTCCGATCTGTCGAAGTAATTGATGGCGATGCCATCGCCTTTGGCATATTCGCGCAGCATGCGAATGGGCACGCAGAGCGCCTCGCCTGCCTTGACGGGTTTTGCAGGAACTTCCACGGCGCCGCTCAGCTGCGTCAGGTCAAGCACGTCGTTGACGATATCGAGCAGGAGCTGCCCGCTGGTCCTGATGTCGCGCGCGTATTCGCGATAGCGCGGACTGAGAGGTCCGAACAGTTCGCCGACCATGCAGTCGGAAAACCCGATGATGGCATTGAGCGGCGTGCGCAATTCATGGCTGGCGCTGGCCAGAAAGTCCGTTCTCGCCACACCGTCGTCCTGCATGCGTTGGGCGGCCTGCATCCACCATCGCAGCACGGCGAGCTGCAGGCCGGCGAGAAGGATGAAGCAACCGATGGCGAGGGGGGCGGCGGCATTGGCGAAGTCGAGGCCCGGTTTTGCCGGGTGCCAGCTCAGATAGCCGAGCGGCGCCCCGCCGCTATCCTCGAGAGTCACGCGAGCCATTTGCGGTTTCGGGGAGCGCGCCAGAGCGATCGGCGCGATGCCGAATCCCGATTGCAGTCCGCCCAGCATGCCGGAGTCGAGCGGCACCAGATAGACGAGGAGGCAGCGCCGGGCGAGCGGGTGCCACGCCCGCGCGTCATCGGGAACGATACGTTCCGCGGCGGCAAGGTAAACGCTGCTCCGCACGCGTACGAAGGCGCTTGCCGGTGCAGGCGGCAGCGCCGGCGCGGCCAGAGCCCGCCGTGCCAGTGCCGAGAGGGAGGGGCTCGCTTGCAGGTCCTCGGCAGCGACGG
>Ga0182015_10004003_pt1 | contig 16134 bp, 8 predicted proteins | sample 712P3MmetaG_FD_120478 | JGI IMG/M metagenome (GOLD analysis project Ga0182015, IMG submission 120478) | Permafrost microbial communities from Stordalen Mire, Sweden - 712P3M metaG | ecosystem: Environmental > Terrestrial > Soil > Wetlands > Permafrost | place: Sweden: Stordalen | collected... | reverse complement strand
GATCTGGAATTGCCGCGGTTTTGGCCAGATCACGTCAACCTCCAACACAGCGCGTCAATTCCAGTTTGGGTCGAGATTTACGTTCTGATCTGTTTGGTTTGGAGTGTGCGAAACAAGAAAACTGGCGTCGCGCTATCGCACGACGCCAGATTTGCTGGAATGGATCACCCTCATTGGAAGTTGAACCACACGAAGGTGATTTCTTGGCTGCCAGTGCCGCCCCATACCGCATCCGACAACAGGTCACTGCCGTTATACATCGAGATGTTACGGTTCGCTGCTGTGCCACAGCGAACCCATTTTGTCCCGATGACCTGGAGGGCCGTTGCGTTGACCATGGTCGCTGTCCCGTATGCGGAAAGATCCGGGAGCGAGCCGCCCACGGTGGGCCGTTCCATGATCCACTCCGCTTCGGTGCCATTGTAGTACGTGCCAGCGAGCGGCACATAGAATAGGGACTCGTTACTCTGGGTCCAGTCGATGATGCGGAAGCTGCCATATCCGCCCTTCGGGTTGGGCGCCCCTGACCCCGTACCGATCCACACCTCGGCCTCAATCTCGTCGCCTGCATTGACCCCGAAGACTCCCTGTTCGGTGGGTTGGTTGGGCAAGAGTTCGGACCAGGCGTAGTAGTTGGTGAACAGAATGCCTAAGAATTCCTGGGCATCCTGCTCGGTTCCGGCCTGCACCAGATCTTTGGTGCTGTCGCCGTCAAGCCCGATCCAAAAGGCCGAATAGGTGGGGTTGCCCGACGAGTCGCCAAAAGTGATTAGTGGCACATTCCAGGTAGCAGTCACCGCACTGTACTTGCGCTTGGTCGTGCTGTGAGCTTCCAGTCCGCTCCAGTTCGAAAAGGTGTAGCTCCCCGGCGACGCCGTGACGTTGGTGCTCACCAAGTGTTCCGGGAGCACGGTCATGGGCCTGGAAACATGGTCAAGCCACTTGGCGTACTGGTCGGGCGAGCTCAGAACATCGGGCCGCTCCGTATAGCCGAGGTTTGCCAGTTCGTCATCAGTGAGCGACTGGGCCTGCGCCTCAGTCAGCCCAGGCCGAACCTTCGAGCCCTTCGGCGTTGGCACGTGACTCTGCGGCGCCGGCATATCGGCGGTAGGAGATGAGCTGGCGAGCAGATGCAGCGGATAGCTTACAGCCTTGCCGTTCGATGAGCAATCAACCTGGACCCGGCCTTCCATCCCTTCCCGGGCGGTCGCGTGGATTTTTACGTAGCCCTCGCCGTTGGCATAAAAACGCATCGTCCGCGTGTCGCTCGTACCGACGGCATGCAGATCGCAAGCCGCGTCGGCCATAGTTTTAAGCACGATCGGGGTCTGGACGTTGGGCGCAATGGTGAAACCCTTCTCGGCAGCAACCTTCACGTTCTGGGCCGAGGCGGTCAGGCTGCACAGGAGGACGGCGGCCAGAGTGAGCAGGCCGCTCGTGTGCTTCTGTGGGGCGGTGGTTAAAGTGCTGTGGTTGATGGTGTTGGCTTTACTAACGTTTTTCATAATCGTTCTCCTTGTTGCTCCGTGTCGGAGCCTGAGATTGAGTTCTTCGTTACGATCCATCCCGGACCGGGCCTCCGTATCCGTCACCGCGAAAGCCCCTCACTTGATGTAGCGGGAACTCCGTGGCGGAGGGGTCAAGCTGCAGGGAAAAATCTGCGGCACTGGAATGCACGGGATCAATGTGATAACTTGCCCCTACGCCAACGAGAACTGGAACCATGCCGGGTTTGTCTGAAGGTCCCTCAAGAGTCGAAGTCACTCAGCTACTTAAAGCGTGGGGCGCGGGAGACGACAAGGCGCTGGAACAGTTGACTCCGGTGGTCGAGAACGAACTGCACAGGATGGCCCACCGCTGCATGGCCCGGGAAAATCCGGGGCACACTCTGCAAACCACCGCCCTGGTCAATGAGGTTTACCTTCGCCTGGTGGATATCAACGCGGTGGAGTGGCAGGACCGCGCTCATTTTTTCGCCATATCCGCCCGCATGATGCGACGCATTCTGACGGATTTTGCGCGTGCCCGGAATTATCAGAAGCGAGGCGCTGGTGCGGTGCAAGTTTCCTTAGACGAAGGTCTGGTCGTCGCTCCAGAGAAGGAGGGGGATATTTTGGCGCTCGATGAGGCCTTGACGGAATTTGGCGTGCTCTATCCCCGGCAGAGTCAGGTTGTGGAACTGCGTTTTTTTGGCGGCCTTGAAGTAAAGGAAGCCGCGGAGGCTCTCAAGATATCGCCGGAGACAGTCAAGCGTGACTGGAGATTCGCCAAAGCCTGGCTTTTGCGCGCCCTGAGAGCGGAAACGACCGGAGAAGCGAGCGGAGCGCAGGACGATGGATGCTGAGCGGGCGCGCCGGCTGGAGCAGTTGTATCAATCCGCACTGGAGCATAACGAATCGGAGCGGCGCGCATTTCTGGAAAGCGCGTGCGGCGCGGATTTGGAACTTCGCCGGGAGATTGAATCGCTGCTCGCGCTTGATCTGGAAGCTGGGAGCTTTATCGAGGCGCCCGCCCTGGAAGTGGCCGCCCGCCTGATGGCTCAACGGCAAAGGCATTCCACAGGCAAAAGCAGCGCTCTGGTCGCAGGTCAGACCGTCTCCCACTACCGCATCATCGACAAAATAGGCGGCGGAGGGATGGGGGTTGTCTATAAGGCGCGCGATACCCGGCTGAGGCGCCTGGTAGCGTTGAAGTTCCTGCCCGAAGAGGTCGCAGCGGACGCTACGGCAATCGTCCGATTCCAGCGCGAGGCTCGCGCCGCCAGCTCTCTTAACCACCGCAACATTTGTACCATCTACGACATCGGCGAGGAGGCGGGGCGAGCCTTCATTGCCATTGAGTACCTGGACGGGCAGACGCTGAAACATTTCATCGAATCCGGGCCGCTCGAAAGCGACCGGCTGCTGCAACTGGCAATGCAGATCGTCGATGCCCTGGATGCCGCTCACTCGCAAGGCATCATTCATCGGGATGTGAAGCCGGCCAACATTTTCGTTACTCACCGCGGCCAGGCCAAAGTCTTAGACTTCGGATTGGCGAAGGTGGCCCCTGTACTTCGCACGGCAGCGAACAGGAACGCAGGCTCCACCTTGCTCAACGACAACTCGGAGGAGCAACTGACCAGCCCGGGCAGCGCGGTCGGGACCATTGCTTACATGTCGCCGGAACAGGCACGCGGCGAAGAGCTCGATATCCGAACGGACTTGTTCAGCTTCGGCGCCGTGTTCTACGAGATGGCTACTGGGCGGCACGCCTTTAGTGGGAACACGTCCGCCGTGGTTTTTGACGCCATACTCAACCGGGAACCGCCGCCGGCGACCAGCCTAAACCCTCATCTGCCTGACGGACTGGCACACATCATCGCCAAGTGTCTGCGGAAGGACCGCCAAGAACGCTACCAGTCGGCGGCAGAGATCCTTGATGATTTAAAGCCGGTAGCAACTGGAGGGCGGGCTCGCGGCATCGCCCTGGGCTTTGCAAGGCGAAAGCCATGGCTGACGGGGTCGGTGATGAGTCTGACGGCGATCGCGGTTGTGGGGCTGCTTCTTTATTATGTCGTCCACGATCGCCTCTCGCGTTCGGGCCGGGAGACAGCTTCTTCTTCGGCCGGTACAGGTGTGAAGGCTCGCCGGTCGGTCGCTGTTCTCGGATTCCGCAATCTTTCAGGAAACCCCGAGAAAGCGTGGCTGTCGACGGCGCTCGCAGAAATGGTAAGCACCGAGCTCGCTGCGGGAGAAAGGCTTCGCCTGATCTCGGGCGAGGACATTGCCCACACTAAACTCGATCTTGCGCTCGCCGACACGGGAACTTTTTCCAAAGATACGCTGGCGCGTATGCGCAAGCACATGGGGAGCGACCTGGTTGTGCTCGGTTCCTACACCGTTCTTGGCGGGAAGTCCAATGAGAGCATCCGCCTTGACCTCCGGGCCCAAAGCGCATCGGCCGGAGAGACGGTCGCCGAGGTATCGGCCACGGGAACCGAAGATGACCTGTTCGACCTGGTTTCGCAAGCCGGAGCGCGCTTGCGGGAAGAACTGGGCGTAGAAGCCGTTTCGCCAGCCGATTCCGTGAGTGTGCGCGCCTCGCTGCCGGATAACCCGGAAGGCGCGCGCCTGTACGCCGAGGGTCTCGCGAAATTCCGGGTCTTCGATTCCTTAAAGGCGCGCGATCTGCTGCAGGCAGCAGTGAAGGCCGACCCGAAATTTCCCTTGTCGCACGCGGCCCTGGCCAGTGCCTGGACGGCGCTTGGCTACGATGCCAAGGCGAAGGCGGAGGCGACCAAGGCTTTCCAGTTGTCGGGCAAGCTCAGATACGAGGAGCGGTTGGTGGTGGAAGGCCGCTATCGCAGCGCAACTCTCGACTATACAAAGGCGATCGAGGTCTATCGCACTCTGTCTACCCTGTTCCCCGACAACTTCGATTACGGTTTGAACCTAGCCGAAGCGCAGGAGCAGGCAGGCAATCCTGCCGATTCGATCGCCACACTGGAAACTTTGCAAAAACTCCCCGCGCCGGTGGGCGCCGATCCTGGAATCGACTTGCGAGTGGCATCAGTCCTCACGGAATCCGACCATGCCAAGGCGCTCGCGGCCGACGAGCAAGCCATCAAAAAGGGACTGGCCTCCGGCGCGAAATTGCTGGTTGCCCGGTCGCGCCAGAACCAGTGCGTCAACCTCATCGACCTTGGCAAAATCAATGAGGGCATCGCCGCCTGCCAGGACTCTCAGCATATCTTTGCATCGGCCGGCGATCGCAACGGGGTGGGGGCAGAGCTGAACGACACCGGTTATGCCCAGGTTCAGCAGGGAAACATGGCTGAGGCTAAGCGTTTGTTTCAGGAGGCAGCGCAGAATTTTCGCGAGGTCGGCAACGATGCGGGCGTTGCCGCAACCTTAGCCAATCTTGCAGCAATCGTCTACGCCGAGGGAAATCTTGCCGAAGCCAAAGCGCTTTTCCACGAGGCCCTTCCGCGATATCGCAAGGTGGAAGACAGTGACGGCGAGACCCTCCTGCTGGTCAATCTCGCCGCGCTGCTGACCGACGAGGCAGACTTGCGCGCCGCCGAGGATACCTGTCAACAGGCCCTCACCCTGGCGCAACGAACCAACAACAAACGCGCCGAGGGATACGCACTGGCAGGACTCGGCGGCCCACTTCTCCAGCAGGGGAACCTTACGGCGGCGCGGAAGGCGCTCGAGCAGTCGCTCGCGATCCGCAACCAAATCGGCGAAAAACAAACCGCGGCTGAATCTCGAACCTATCTGGCGGAAGTGGCGATTGAAGAGGGACATGCTGCGGACGCCGAGAAGTCAGCCCGTGCGAGCCTGAACGAGTTTCGCAGTGAAAAACAGGCCGATGATGAACTAACCGCAGCCGCGGTACTGATCGAGGCGCTGCTGGCACAAGGAAAACCGACGGAGGCAATGGCGGTCGTCGATGACGAAACCGAGGTTGTGGCGAAGAACCAGAATCAGCCCGTCCGTCTTAAGCTTGCCATCGTCGTTGCTCACGCCATGGCGGTGTCCGGTAAACTCGCCGAGGCCAAGCGAACCCTGGAGACACTCTTTAAAGACGAGATCAAGCAAGGGTTTCTTGCCTATCAATTTGAAACTCGTCTCGCACTCGCCGAAATAGAGCTGAAGTTTGGACGCATTGCAGCCGGTCACAGTAAACTCGCAGCCCTCCAGCACGATGCCCAGACGCGTGGCCTAGGCCTGATTGCGCGAAAAGCAGCAGAATTGCGAAAGCCGGCGCCAGCCAACACATAGAGGGCCAACTGCGAGTGGTTGGCCAACCGGAAGCTATCCATAAACGGCGATCTGGGAAGTAACGGCTCGCGTGCGGTCGAACAGTCGAAGACGCGGAGCAAGGCCTCTATCCGTGCCTGTCAATGTTCATTCTCCTGCTTGACTGCTTCACTTTCTAACCCGACAAAATACATTCGCATCAACCATCCGACTTTTTATCCAAGGGAAATGGAACTCGGTACCGGCACGGCGCATTCGTGCTTGGCTTGCGCGAGCACGAAACTCTGGAGGCGGCTGAAAGGAGCCGTTTCTTATGTCCAAGAAACATCAACGCAAATCTGTCAGTGGTTCTGCGGCCCTTACAATCCCTGAACTGGAACAATCCAAAGCCGCCGTGCTCAATACGCTTGCTTCTCCACACTCGCGGCGAAATTATGGGTACGCCATCGAAAGGTTCATCGTTTGGTATTGCGGCGAGCCTCGATTAGGGTTTAACCGCTCCGTCGTGGTGCGCTATCGGTCGTTCCTGGAAAGTCTTTCCCTGTCAGCCGCTACGATCAACCTACACCTCACCGCGATCCGGCGGCTGGCCGATGAGGCTACCGAGAGCGGTTGGCTGAGCCCCGAGCTGGTGACTGGCATCCGGCGAGTTAGGGGAGTCAAGCGGCTTGGGCGAAAGATTGGCAATTGGCTGACAGGCAATCAGGCACAAGAGCTGTTAAATGCTGTTTCGCAAAACACTCTGCAAGGTAGAAGAGACAGAGCAATGCTCGGATTGCTGCTCGGATGTGGATTACGTCGCTCGGAAGTCGTGGGTTTGAGACTGGATCAGTTGCAATTGAGGGAGAGCCACTGGGTTATTGTCGATCTGGTGGGCAAGGGCGGACGGATACGAACGGTGCCTGTGCCGAATTGGTGCAAAGGGCTTATGGACGTTTGGCTCCGCCATTCGAAAGTGAGCGAAGGGAAAGTGTTCAGACGGGTTTTGAAGAACGGAGCGCGACAAGATGGTGGAGTGACAGCCAACGTAGTCTGGTATGCGGTCAAAACGCTGTGCCAAACGGGCCGGCATACAGAATTTGGCACCCCACGATCTTCGTCGCAGTTGCGCCCGCCTCTGCCACGGATGTGGAGGCGAACTCGAACAGATCCAGTTTCTACTCGGCCACGCTTCCGTGCAAACGACGGAACGCTATATCGGATGCAAGCAGAACCTCAAAGAAGCGGTCAATGATCGATTTGGAATCTCAGTCGAAAGCGACGCGGCGTAGCAAGTTGGGAACTCTCGACAGCGGATGTTGGCGATAGCGTCCTTTATCATTCACTACTTGGGTTGACAAGCCCGCAACAGGTTACCCGGTCACCTGGTCACTTGTCCGAGATGGCGACTATCCGCTCAACTGGATTGCTGCCCAATGGCATTCCTGGACCCTGGCGCGTTTCCCGGTACTAATCCGAGAGACGAACCAGAACAGTTCCCCTCTGGCCTCTTAGCAGTGCCATCTCTCCTGTCCAGGTTGTGGCCAATGAGACCTGAGGGCTCATTATCATTTGCTCGATTGCAGCGCATGTAGAGCCGCGTGGCTCTGTGCAACCGGTGGCGGAATGTCGCCCTTCAACATCAGCCAAAGAATGCGGTTGTAGAGCTGATCGTCCACGCGATCGGGCGCGCTGAGATCTAGCCCCTCCGACATGCGTGCGGCTGCAGTATTCTGCGGATTCTTTTCACTCAAGTCTTGCGTGGGGACGATTGGGTCATAAGGTGTCGGGTCGGGCGCCGGTGCGAAGATGTCTGCCAGGGACCGGCTGAAGTAATCGAACTTCGAGAGCCGCCCCATGCCGAGGATGTCCTCGATCGCCGCAACTACGTCCGTCGTGTTGATGAAGCGATGTACGGTGCCCGACCGGTTGTAGGCCGAGATGGCGTAAAACGGCGCGCGGTGCGAATCGGTGTGGTCGGGCCCTGCCTGCGCGTCGTCCTCAACGACGAAAATCACCGTGTCCTTCCAATACGGACTGTGCGAGAGCGCCTGCACGATCCGCCCAAGAGCGAGGTCGTTGTCGGCCATGCACGCGCGCGGCGTGCACTTGCCCGGCCGGCCGGCGGCCAGGTGGTCCATCGGTAGCCACATGACTTCAAGCTGTGGCATGTTGCGGTCGCGCACATAGCGCTGGAGTTCGGCGATCCACACATCAGCGCGCTTCTGGTCCTGCGTCACCAGATCCATCGGGACGTAGTCAGGATTCACGTCGGCGCCCAAGTCGTGTTGCGTCACCGGCCAGCCGGGATTCCCCTTGACCATTTCGCCGTAGTCGCGGAAAGTGATGCCGTCTCGGGTTGCGAGCGTCCACAGGAACCCGCGTTCCGGCTCATCGCTCTCTTCGCCATCCATGTCGGCCCGCTTGCCGGCGTAGCCGGAGGGCACGACCTTCTCACCGTAGTTCGTGACGTAGGCGGCGGTGGACCAGATGTGTCCTTGCGAACTGACCTCGGCATTCACGAAAAAGCGATCGAACAGGCCGAAGTGCCGGGCCAGCGCGTGGTGGTTCGGAGTAATGGTGATGTCTGGGAAAAAGAGGAGGCTCGCGTCGCCATCGCCTTCCTTCAGGTCTCCCAGGACTTGATCGTAGGTGCGATTCTCTTTGATGATGTAGACGACGTGGCGAAAGGGAGGATAGCGCCGCGCCGCGAGGCGTTGCTGCCAGTTATTGGCGGCGGCGACGCGTTCGGTGAATGCAGCAAGTTGCGTCTCGGTCATCGCGGACGGCAGCACTCGCAGGCTGCCGTTCAACTGCCCGAGCGTATACGCGGTTGGTTTCTCATTCGGCCAGTTGGTGAGTGGAACCGGGCCGTCGGGGTTGGCGTGGGTGCCGTGGCCTTTGCCGGAAAGGACCAACAGTTCTCCATTGTCTTCGGCGACCGCAGTGGGATACCAGTCGGTGGGAACGCGACCGAGCAACTTGCCGGTGGCCACGTCGAAAACGGCGACGGCATTATTGTCGGCCTCTGCCACAAGCATACGCTTGGCATCGGAGGTAAGTGCGACAGCGTTGGGTGTACTGCCTTCGGGTGGCGCACCGGGCGCGGCATCGTGCAGATAGCGCGCAACCCTGCGCAGCCTCGTGTCGACGACAGCCACGCGGTCGCTACCCGCGAGCGTGACGTACAGCCTGGTTCCTTTCACCGCTAGCGCCGAAGGATGCCGGCCGACCTCGATCCGGCCGAGATACGCGAGGCTTCCGTCCGCCACAATGCGGAACTGCGACACCGTGCTGCCGCCCCACGCTGAGACGAACACTTGACCATCCGCCGTGAGGGCGATGCCATACGGATAATGATCGGTAGAAAACCGTTGCGTGATCTCTCCGGTCGCGGCGTTCACCACCGCGAGCCGATCGCCGACGTCCTCGGCGACATAAACGAATTTTCCGTTGGGCGAGAATGCCAGCCCCGCCGGATAGCTTGTGCCCGTGCCGTCTGCCGTTTTTGCCTTCGCCAGTTCGAACTTGTTCTCGATGGTGGCGGCGCCGTCCTTCCACAGGTAGACGAAGAGCATGTCGGTGTTGCCGCCGGAGACGCAGAGGCGATGGCCGTCGGGCGAGAATGCGGCGCCGTAGAACGCGCCATCCTGGAGCAGCTTCTGGGTGACCTTCCGCGTCTTCAGATCGACGACCTGAACGCCTTGCTCGCGCCAGCCGCTGAGCACGACCACGGCCTTGCCCCTCTCTGGCGCGAGTACGAGACTTATCGGCAAGCTGCCTAGGTCGACCGCTTCGCCGGCGGGATCGAGGCGCACACCAGTCGGCAGGGGCGAAGTGAAGTGCGGCTTTGTTTGGGCGGAGACCGACGTGCAGAGCAGTGCGGAGAGCGAGAGAGCGAGTCGACAGATACGAAGCGAGAGCATAACCGGCGTTCCTCACAGACTGGGCACCAACAAATGACAGATTGCGGATGTTCCGCCGTCCATCAGGGTGGACCTTACATATCGTACTGAATCGGTCGATTGCGTGATGCCATTGTTTCTCTCTGCGAACGTGGCAGTGACAGAAGTCCTTGGTTGGAGACTCTGCGCTCAGCATTTCGATTCGAGCCATCCACCCGATAGATCCCGAGTAGTCTAATTGTTAGCGACCCGGAGGCGGGCTGAAGTTGGCCGGATTGGTAATGAAAAGTCGGCAAGTGTTTACGAATGTGGTCGCTTCACTGCACGACAAACCAGCATCTCGGACAATTGCTCCCAAAACCTGTTGCGGGCTTGTCAACCGAAGTAGTCAATGATAAAGGACGCTATCATTCCCTAAAATCGACGGCGAGAAAAAGAAGCTGCGCCAGCCGATAGCTCGCCTTCATCGCCATCTTGCCACCAGCGGGGCGAGGATGCTCCAAACTTCCCCGAAGCGAACTTCTGGCCCGCATCGTTGGAAGACCACAGATACGCCCTCGCATCGCCTTGGGCGTACAAGGGACATCCTGCAGAGGGATTTGGCCGGGCTTTCCTTCGATTCGTCCAAAGCTGGCGAAAGGGTCTTGAAGGCGCTTTCTGGTACTCAGCCCGTTGACATCCGCAAATAAGGACTCATGAGGCGCTCTACCGCGCGCGAATCAAGCGTAAATCGAGCTCATTCGTCTTTCCCGGCACGACGTGAATCAGAGTCGAGTCCTTCTCGTAGATTTTCAGGTCTTCCCATCTCGGCTTTTCCTGGGCCCCGCAACTCCATGGCTCGATGTAGTGCGTAACGGGCGGGACCTCCATCGCAAAAATTCTGTAATCGCCGGGCGGAATGTCATTGACGTAAACGTCTCCCCTTGGATAGCTACACGCCGACTGGTAGCGGTGCCACTGCATTTTCATTTCTTCTTCTGGAACCACAAGAACGGCCACCCGCGAGCGCGGTCTCCCAGTCTCATCTCGTACCTTCGCTTTGATTCCTCCCGGGCCATTGGCGACCACAATCGACGCATCGCTGATTTCCTGCCCTGGTTTCACTTCAAAACCGTCTCGTAGCACATCGTGGCCCGCTATGTTTCCTCCACCCAGATAGATCGCCGCCTCGCCCATAGGAGGTCTCTTAATCCACATTTGTCCCAACCACCCGATTCGGTATTTCCCCGGCGGCAACTCGTGCAGGACGAAGTGTCCTTCGGGCTCAATTTCCAAGGTGTCCAGCGGCAGCTCCCGTCCGTCTTCCACGGCGCGCGTCAAATTGCGGCCCTCTTCATTCAACAGCGTCAGGACCAGATTGCCAGCGTTGAATACCTCGCCGCGAGCATCCCGGAACTGCCCACTCACTTTTCCGTTCGGCACCAGAGTTAAACTCTCTGTGACCACGTCGTTGTCCTTGACTTCTATTTGCGACGTAGCGCGCCATTCCTTCTTGATTTCGTATTCCACCGGAGTCTTCCTGATTTCACGCTCTCCGGAGTCGGCAACTACCGCGATTTTGTATTTGCCTCGCGGAATCCCGGCAAGATCGAAGTTTCCCGAACTGTTGACCTGCGCGTGATAGCCGATGTACGTGGAACTCCCGGCGTTCACATGGTTCAACACCACAAACGGCTGCAGCAGGGTTTTGCCTGAAGGGAACACAACGTGCCCCCGCACGTGGTGTGTGAGCACATCACGCAGAACGAGATCCAGTCTTTTCACTTCACCGGCTGTGATGTTGACCGGTTGCGATGCTTTCTCCTCCAGCACATTCGGATAGAACGTCTGAACGTAATCCTTCGGCAGGGGTTCGGTATTTGCCTTGTCGCCGAAGGTCCGCATCGTTCCCTGGGTATTAACACAATACGTGCCCTCCGGCACGTTGCAGAATCCGTAGTGGCCGTTGTCATCGGCTTGGATCGATCCCATATCGAACCACTTGTAGGACTTCTCTCCTACCCGAACGCGCTCGGTCAAGGTGACGTCTGCTTTCGCCACCCCTCTGCCGCTTTGGTTCTGTATTACACCTTGAAGGACGCCCCCGCCTTCCACTTCAAATACCGCGCCAGTCTTCTGCTCCCCACGTGCAAAGGAAAGAGTCCGCCCCCGCTGGAAGTAAGGCGGCCGCATGCGTCCCTGACACGACAGAATTCCCAGAGAAACCCCGTAAATGTAGTCGCCCGCCCAGGGAACATTTACATGAAACGTACCATCCGGCGCCGTGATCGCAGAGATGTGCGCACGTTTCGGATCACTCAGTTGGCCCACGGGGAAAAGCTCTACGCGTGCGTCGGTGAGTGGGGTGCAATTCTTTGTCTGCACTTTCCCACTGACGAACATTTTTTGCGTGGTTGCGGGCCCTGTCCCCGGCTGGGGCTGCGCTAACTTCGCGCTTGCGACTACAGCAACGGCCGCGATCCCAAACAGAGCACCGAGGTATGTCAGCCCTTTTGTCATTCCAGAATTCTAGCGAACAACGTGTTCAAGGTGTCTCGTATCATTTGACACCAAACGTTGTCATGAAGTGCCTGTCGAATCCAGTCTCGTGTCCTGGTGTTCGGCTGGTTCCGGCATTGAGGCTTCGAGTAGCCATCGACGTCTACGCTGGCCGAAAACTGGCTGGTGGTTATTGACGGGTCAAGTCAGGATTGTGCGATCCGGAACCTATCCAGAAACGCGATTGGAGGAGACCGATCTTTCGATTTCTATTGATTGGCCAGAAACGGGTATCTGGGAAGTCACGAACCTCTTTCACCCGAAGCCGCGGAGAAAAGCTATTAGCGTCACTCCCTTGCTAGTCTCAGTCGCAGACGATGCGGCCTAGAAGTCAGGAACTCGGGGAAATTCGCGATTGCGCGATCTTGGTGATAACGTCCTTTATCATTCAGTACCTGTGTTGGCAAGCCCGCGAGAGGCTTGGGGACACCTGTCTGAAATGGCGACTATTCGCTCAAGTGGATCGCCGCCGCGAAATGCCCCCAATGGCATTCGTAGACCCTGACGCGTTTCCCATTACCTATCCCTTTGTTCATCGCGCAACCTATTCTCGACGAGTGCATTGGCCTCAATGCGCCAGACGTACCTCATTGACAACTATACTAAGATATCTATATAAAGACATCTAAGTATGGCCAAGACCGATGCTCTGCAAGGTTCACTGGATTTGCTCGTGCTCAAGATATTGTCGCGGCGCCCGCGACTTCACGGATACGCGATCATGGCTGCCATCGCCAGTACATCCGGCGAAGTGCTGCGCGCAGAGGAAGGCTCGCTTTACCCAGCGTTGTATCGGATGGAGGAGGCGGGCTTGATTCGCGCGGAGTGGATCAAGAAGGATTCTGGCCGCCGCGCCCGCGTCTACGAATTGACCGCCGCAGGCAAAAAGCAACTGGGCGTGGAAGAGTCGCGCTGGGAGTCAGTCAGTTTAGCAATCAATCGGGTTCTCCGGGAGGCATGACATGTCTTTGTGGTCGCGTATCTCGAATGCCGTGCGCGGTGAGCGCTTGAATCGCGAGATCGAGGAAGAGTTGCAGTCCCACATCGACGAAGCCATTGCCTCGGGTCGTGATCCCAAGGAAGCGCACCGTGCATTCGGCTCCGCGCTGCGTGCCCACGAGGCGAGCCACAGCATTCGTGCTGCCGGATGGCTTGAGTCGCTTCTCGCCGATGTAAGTTTCGGCTGGCGGCAGCTCTGCCGCAACAAGGTCACGTCCTTTGCCGCTGTGCTTTCACTCGCCCTCGGCATCGGCTCCTGTGTCGCCGCCTTCCGTCTTATCGACGCCCTGCTCTGGCGCCCGCTCCCCATCTCCAATTCCAGCAACCTCTACGTCCTCTCCCGCAAGATGACCGGCTTCGAGGGCAAGCCGGTCGAGGACGGCCACTGGGCCACGCCGGACTTCAACCTCATGCGCGATGCCCTCAAGAACCAGGCCGACCTCATCGCCATTAGCGACGCCGACCGCACGGATATGACCTGGTTCACCGACGACGACATGGAGAAGGCCCACTTCGTTTATGTCTCCGGCAACATGTTCCCGCTCTTCGGCCTTGAGCCCGCGCTCGGCCGCCTGCTCGCGCCCGCCGATGACCGCGCCCCCGGTGCCAGTCCCTATGCGGTCCTCTCCTGGGACTACTGGAATCACCGCTTCGGCCGCGATCCCCATGTCCTCGGCCGCTCGCTCCACATAGACAACCAGACCTTCCAAATCATCGGCGTCGGCCCTCGCGATTTCACCGGAACCGAAAAGGGAACTGTCACCGACATCTTTCTGCCCCTCAGCATGAACAGCTTCGCCACCCAGGACAGCGTCGACTGGCACGGCACCTTCCTGATGTTGAAACCCGGCGTCAACCCGGCCACCGCCGTCGAGCCGCTCCGCCAGCATCTCTCCGCCGTCAACCGCGCTTTCGAGGCCGAGTGCTCCAAGTGCTTTCGCGGCGCGACCCAGGCGTCCATCGACCGCTTTCTCAATCAGAAGCTTGTCTTCTATCCCGCTGGCGCCGGCATCTCCGAGCTCCAGAAGGACTATCGCCGATACCTCGGCGTCCTCGGTCTCCTGGCCGCTCTCGTCCTGCTCATCGCCTGCGCGAACATCGCTAACATGATGACCGCCCAGGCCGCCGCTCGCGCCCAGGAGATGGCTCTCCGAATCTCGATCGGCGCCGGCCGTCGTCGCCTCGTCCAGCTCATCCTCGTCCAGAGCGCACTGCTCGCCCTCCTGGCTTCCGTCCTTGGCGCATTCTTTGCGGCGTGGTCGGCGCCCTTTGTGCTCAGCCTCGTCAATCCGCCCGACAACCCTGCGCGCCTCGCCCTTCCCGCCGACTGGCGTGTGCTTTTCTTCGGCTTCGGGCTCATTATCCTCGTCGTTCTATTGCTTGGTTTGCTTCCTGCTCTCCGTGCCTCTGCCGTCCGGCCCGTCGCCGCGCTCAAGGGTGGTGAAGATCCGCACTCGCCACGCCGTCTCATGCGTGGAGCCATCGCTCTTCAGGTAGCCTTCTGTTTCCTCGTCCTCTTTTTGTCTTCGCTCTTCGTCGCATCCTTCCAGCGCCTGCAGAACCGCCCCCTCGGTTTCTCCACCGACCGTCTGCTCCTGCTCGAAACCGTTGCCGGAAAAGGCCAGCTCCCCGTCGTCTGGAATCAAACTGCCGAGGCGCTCCGTGCCGTTCCCGGCGTCAACTCGGTCGCCATCTCGCGCTGGCCACTTCTCGGGCGCATCCAGATAAACAGCGACATCTCCATCAACGGCGCGCCTCCCAGTCCGACTCGCGCCTTTTTTCTGAACGTTTCCCCGGACTGGCTCTCGACGATGAAGATCCCCCTGGTTTCCGGCCGCGACTTTCGCCCTGAAGACACCTCGCCGGGAGCCGCCATCGTCAACGAAACCTTCGTCAAGACCTTCTTCCCTGGCCAGGACCCCATCGGCCGCTCCTTTGAACGCGGTGCCAATCAGCCCCTCAACAAGGTCGTCGGCGTCATCCCCGACGTCCCTTACCACGACCTGCGCGAGCCCAGCCGCGCCGTCTTCTACGTCCCCTTCGCCGAAATCGACGACAAATCCGCCCCCAGGGTCGTCGACTTCGCCACCTTCACCATTCACACCGCCCAGAACCCGCTCGCCCTCGCCGACTCCCTCCGCCAACTCATCGCGCAGAGCCACAACGGCCTTCGCGTTTCCAACATCACCACGCAGCTCGATCTTGTCCGCGACCAGACCATTCGCGAGCGTCTGATCGCCATGCTCGCCGCTTTCTTTGCCGCCGTCGCGCTGCTCCTCGCCGGCATCGGACTCTACGCTGTCCTCAACTACTCTGTCCTGCAACGCCGCCGCGAGATCGGTATCCGCATGGCGATTGGCTCGACTCGTGCTGGCATCGTGCGCATTGTGACTCTCGATGTCTTCCAGATGATCGCGCTTGGAGGCTGCGCGGGCGTCGCACTCGGATTCGGCGCGGCGCGCTATGTTCAGTCGCTTTTCTACCAGGTCAAAGCAACCGACGCGGATCTGATCGCTTTGCCGACGTGTGCCATGCTGCTCAGTGCGCTCGTTGCCACACTCCCTGCCGTGCTTCGCGCGCTACGCACAGACCCCACCGAGATCCTGCGCACCGAGTGATGAACGAGTCCTGTTGATCACGAATTTGTAGTTGGTGATCGATTTTTGCGGGTTCGTATGACGCCAAATTGCCAATGTACTCACCGAGCACGATTTTTAACGGCAAGTCGGCAAGTGTTTACGAACGTGGCCGCTTCACTTGGACGAAGAACCGGCATCTCGGACAAAGCCCCCAAAATCTGTTGCTGGCTTGCCAACCCAAATAGTGAATGATAAAGGACGTTATGTGCGCCGGGATAGTGCAGTGAAGCTAATTGATGGTCTAGCAGGTGAAAGTCCTGCCAGTGCAGGTTGCCCAGTTGGCACTGTAGTGATATCCGGCGACGGCGCGGGTGACCAAACCGTCGG
>Ga0182015_10004002_pt1 | contig 16137 bp, 16 predicted proteins | sample 712P3MmetaG_FD_120478 | JGI IMG/M metagenome (GOLD analysis project Ga0182015, IMG submission 120478) | Permafrost microbial communities from Stordalen Mire, Sweden - 712P3M metaG | ecosystem: Environmental > Terrestrial > Soil > Wetlands > Permafrost | place: Sweden: Stordalen | collected... | reverse complement strand
TGGACGCAACTCCGCGCGACTTTGGCCGATTTGCTGGCAAAGCATTCTGTGCCCATGCCGTCGTTCTGGGAAACATCCGCGAATATGCCCTCAGCATTCTGGACGCTATGGGGATGGAGCGAGACGCAGGCAAAAGTCTACACCGCCGCAAAGATTTCGTACTCGCAACCGACTCCTGCGTTCAAAACGCAACTTTTGGGGTATATGAAAAGAACGCTTCCATTGCAAATGTATCCCGGCATGGAACCGCCCTACCCCGTCAGCGACCTGTCCGAGCGTATCGCCTGCATGACCGAAATGGCGAAGCGTTGGAATGTGTGGGAGGACATTGAGCGTGAGTTCGAGCAAGCGCAGGTCGAACGCAATGTCGAGCATCTGCGTGTCCACCATGCGCACATCGCCGCGATTGAAAACGAAGACGCTAGGAGAGGCGCGGGAAGAACGCCCATTGTCTCCGAGCAGCCCGTGTCCGTCACTGGATACACGGGGCCGCACGATCCGGATTGTTGTTGTGGCCGACCGGGCTGTAACCCGTTGCCCGCGCACTTACGTGCAGATGTCTGGTTAGGAAATCCGCCTTCAGAAGCGAAGGTTGAAGACATCAACGCCCGCCACGAAATCAACACGCTGCTCGATTACGGTCAGCAGTTGATAGAGCGTGAAGCAGCAGCCAAAAAAGGAAAAATCATAAACGTACCGCCACCATCAGGCACGCTGGGTGCGGATTACTCGCTCGATGGCAATGATGAGGAGGCGTTATGAGCAGATTGTCAACAGGTCGGCCACAAGGTTCGCGCACAATCACGGCCCGAGCAACCCATCACTCCGTTACAAAGAAACTTTATTGCGTGGAATGTGGCGCACTCAAAGAAGCATCACGACTCGGCAATTCAAAAGAATTTCAAATGGAGTGCGGGCATAGCAGGTGCTTGTTCTCAAGTGAGAAAGGAAAGACACGATGAAGAACACGATTGCTCAAGAGATTCAAGAGATGTATACGCGGTACCCCGCCGAAATCGTAGACGCTTTGGTGGATGCGTGGGCAGTGAAGGTGCAAACCTGCGATATCGAAGGCTGTGAGCCGAGTTACATCATGGAAGATGGCTCTGCGATCTGCAAGGTCGAGCGTATCGCCACGCGGACCAAGCAGTTTGCAGGGGACATCCCTGCATGGAGACGGCCCCACTACCGAATGAACTTGCTGTTCGACATTGCCGACCTGAGCAAGATCAATCCAGAGTTAGCCAAGCAAATGCTGGCTGCGAACTGGGGGCAGCAATGAAGGCGACCAAAATCAGAAGCATGAAAGCACGTAGGGCTGCGTTTGTTAAAGCTGCTGTGTCTCGCTGGAATCGCAAAGACTCCGTGCCCAAACAGTGCGTGGACCTGCTCGAACAAATGCGCGTGTTCCTTAAAAGCACTCAGCGAGTGTCTCTGCTGGAGTGGGCTCGGCTGTTATATATCAAGCATTCTGCCAAGAATTCTGAAGTCGGTAAGGAGTACGCCGCGATTGATTCCGAGGTTTCGCTGTTTGCATTTATCGACCATTGGGAGTTCCCTGATGACTCGCCCTTGACTCTGCGCGAAGTAGACCAAATGGCCAAAGACGGCCTACCGCCAGAACTGATAGAGCAAGCGCGGGAGTTGTTTAAGGAAAAGAAATCATGCTAACTCGTGTCGAAAAAGAAACGCTTTACTCGATTCACGTTTTTGAACTTCAGGCATGGGTTAATAGTGCGCTTCCCACCCTTTCGGGGATTAGCGAAGTCGCGGCGTTATCTGTGGCACTGTCGGAAATTGAAATCAAGAACGCAAGCACCTTCGTGAAAACCTGTAAGAAATATTTGCGCACGCGGCAGTGCGCCAAGTTCTACAGAACTGAGAAGGGCGGAATCGTGGAGTTTCTCGTTGAGAATCTTTGTGCCGAAGACTGGCAGACAGAAGTTCACGCCGCGCTCCAGCATCTCGTCGAAAACTTCCACATGTTTGGTGGGAAGTCGAGGGGAGATTTCGTACTGTGGGCAGCGCGTCGGCTGCAAAGACTGCCCGCGCTGAAGAAACACGCAACCCTGCGCGACTACATCACCTTGGGCATTGAAGACTTCGCCGATGAAAAAGCCGATCTGTCCGATTTCAAATTTATTGAGCACGAGATGCCGTTCGGCAAAGAGTATCACATAGCACTGGAAGGCGGTCACGTTTGGAGAGTACGCGATTTGCGAATGGCCAAAGGACTCTGGCCCGTGCGTGTGAAAAAAATCAACGGCAAACCGTATGTCGTGAAAACTGTGAAAGATTGCACGATTTTTGCACATCGCCTGCTTTTCAAAATCGAAGTCAACGACACTGTGTGTGCGAATGACGACGATTACTTAAATTGGTCGTTGTTCCCGTACTCGCGCCACGTCGAAGTTTTCTGGGGAGATTGGGTCAAGCCCCGAATGTATAGCGAAGAAAAGCCCGACAAAAAGAAAACGAAAGACGATTTGAAACTGATTCGCGCCAAAGGCACGAAACCTATCTTCACAGAACTTCGGCAGGAATGGGTGCCGAATCTTTACGTCGCGCACGACACGGCGTCCAACCTTTCGGCGCAGGATCGTCAGGACAAGTTCGAAGAGAAGATGATGCTTCAGCCGCTGGAGTTAGAAGACGATGACGGCGAAAAGAAGCAGGTGGACTTTGGAGGCATGTCTACGGGCCACGCAAGTCCGGTTTCGACCGCTGATGTCGTGCGGCCAATCGTGGCGAACAAGAACTCACCAGCATGGAAGAAGTTAGATCGTAGAGATAAGTTTGAAAGCGGAGGCGTCCAGTATGACATGAACGTCGCGGCGATCCGCGACTACAACCGCGATGCAGATCAGGCAAAGTATCGGGCGAAGGATGGCGACGTGGCGGGCGAGGAGCCCCAAGACCGAGAAAGCCGTCGAAATCAGTACGAGCCTCCCAGAGCCACGCTCGTAGAGGACGTTGCGGTGCTGGAGGCGGAAAGCGCGGAATCATAAAAAAAAAACCTAGAAAAAGTTTGGTGCTGATAACAAATGACTTAGCACGGGTTTTTGCGCCCGCTGTAGGCAACAAGAGTAAATAAGTATAGGAGCAACGGGAAACAGGGCGCAATTCACGCGCCGGGAGGAACACATGTTTTACAAACTGAAATGGAAATTTTTTGGGGATTCCACTATGTGATGCGCTCCGAACATAAAGCCGAGCGACGGGAACGGGAGAGGCTGGCGCAACTGAGAGGAGCAACATGCAGTTGACATTTGAAATAGAGGCGGGCTTGCGCGAAGTGATTGAATCTCGCGGAGCCATGGCCGCTATCGAGCAGGCGGTCTTTAAGACGATCCTGCAACTCAAGACCGATTATTATGCACGTCAAAGCGCGATGCAGGGACGCGGTTCCTTCATCGGAACGGACAAGGCATAAACATTCACATTGATCTTTGCTCAGACTGCGATTGGTCTCGCGACCTGAGTGAATGCGCGTAAGCGCAGGAGGCCGTACGGCCATTCGGCCTTCAACCTTTTCAGCAACATTGTACGAGAGCCCGTGTCCATCGGGCGATGACCGTGCAAACGCGGGCATTCGATTCCTGAATCGTATCGAAATGCCCGCACCTATCAGCAACACGCCACGAAGACCAACCATGGTCGGGCTCTGTGACGTTGTCCGCGTCGGTACAGAGCCTAGTGGCTCGTTCTTTGGGAGAAGAAGGGACATCATTGATTTTTAAGCAAACTTTGACAGACTCGGTTGCTGAGGCCGCCGCAGCAAAATTTGTAGGCTATCCAACGCGATTCTTGCAGAACGAGAGGCAATACGCCATCAGCGACACAGGAGATTTAGCCGACTTCCTTTCAGACCTACGCCAGCATCGGCAAGGAATAACAGACAGCCTTGGGCTCCTTGAATGTTACGCGGAACTCAAATCAGGAAGCGGCCCACCAACTGTCGAGCCAGAGCAAGTCACGGCATTATTGCCGACAAAAATCGAGCCCCAAGAAGGGCGCGAGTGGACGACGAAAGACTTCAACACCGCTAATTTTATTTTTTACAGAGGCAATCCGCTGCTGCGTTCTTATGTCGAAGACGGGCGTACGAGATTTGTTTTCAGTTGGGACGAAGGTTTGACCGCTGCTGTAGCGGCGTTCAATCAAAAGAGGATTACAGTATCCCCGCACTTGTGGGCGCTGGCTGGGTTCAGGGTAAGGGATGCGATGCGCGCTGCAAACGGTTTCTGAAGTACCTGCCATTAAGCAAACGCGCAGCCTTTGCAATGGCAGTAGCACAACAAGCCGACCTAGCAATGGCGGCATAGGAGGATTTGTGGGAAACGTTCGTGAAAGACTTGAGGCAACAAATAACAGCGGCCCGAATCGGGCAGCAACAACGGACCATGCGGCATCGGTATGGGGAACCATGCATGTCGTTCAACGGATCGAGAACCAGCGGCAGGTCGCGTATGTTTTGGCCTGCACCTGCGGGTCTCAGGGACAGCGTGTGAGCCAGCAAGAGTTGGCATCGGGTGTCATTCCCGTGTGCAGGCTCTGCCGTGGCACTGGAGTTGTGCCGGGTGACTCACGCCGTACTTACGACGCTGGTGTTCAAGAGCGTGTGCGGAAGGAAGCCATCTCGTCACCTCGTGCCCGTGCAGAACAAGCAGCAGCCACTGCCGAACGCGAAGCATTTGAAAAGGAGGGCCAGTGAACAGATCAAGAGATAATAACCGTGGCCGCGCCTACGAAGAGTGGGTCGCGGAGAGAGCGGCAGAAGTTGCGGAAGAACAAAGATTGCAGGCGGCAGCCGAGTCCCAAGACCCTGTTCAGGCTTTCCAGAAATCTGCCAACGCGCTTGCCGAGAGCACAAGAACTGCGCTCATATCGAATTCGAACTTGTTTCCAAACATCGAGCGAATCGCAGGCCGGGCTGTTAATGAAGAAGTGGCCGCTCAAAACTATAAGTGGTGGGCGGAAAATACCGGGAAGACCTTGGGCTTCGAAAAACACCACTCGCGGGCAGTTTTAGACTGCTGGAGGCGTAACGATCTTGTTCCTTCTGCCGATGCATTTACGGCAGTCTTTCAATCGCTAAAGGACTACGGGCTCCTGCCAGATGCAGAGCCCGGAAGTCCAGATTGGTCAGGCACCGATTCTGAGTTTTCAAAATTAGGATTCGGGAAACCAGTTCGCGACATCGAGGCCAGTCCAGAACAAATTAGCAGAGACTTCGATGAGTTCATCACGACAACGGGCTGGAGGAAATCGGCCACCAATGCCAAGAAATTGATTTCGGAATTGCAGCGGCTTGATTTGGTCCCTGTGCTGAAAAATCTGAAGATGGTAGTGGCTTACCTCAAAAGTCGCAATGAATTTCTCGAACCAACAGAGATGACGCCTTCGGAGCAAGCGGCTCAACGGCGACATGACTATCTGTTCAAACTAGTCGCGACTGATCCACGCGATCCGAGCAAAAAATACTCGGAGTCGGATTTAGACAAACTCCCTGCCGAAGAAGCCCGTTACATCAGGCGATACGCCGAGCGCGGCCATTCGGGGAACAATCTACTCGACGATTTTTATGAAATCAAAAATTTGCAGGCCGTACGCGATGCTCGTATCGCCGCAGAAGGGGAGCAGCAGTAAGCAGTACACGAGAGGAGATACACAATGTCACTTTTAACACTTGAACAGATTCAGTCCTTGAGCAAAGCGGAGTTGGGACGAATGACTTCCGACTCATTCAAGGAAAACCATGACAAGACCAATCCGAACTTCGAACAGTTCAGGGCACGGGTCGATGCCGTCGAAGCCCAGCCTGCACAAGCAACGCGCAAAGCGGGCTCAGTTCGCGGACCAGAACCAACCCCAGCCTCGGCCCAGCCGTTCGATCCGTCGTTCGACGACAGTCCGAACCCTGCCCCAGCAGCCGTGCAACCAGCACAGCAGCCTGTAGTGGAGACGCCCGCTGAGTTACCCGAGCAGACTTTTGAGTACCAGCCCGTCAGCAAGACTACAGGCAAGCCCGTTGGTGGTCTCCAGCGGTTCAAATACCGTACGCAGGACGAACTAATTCAAAAGTTGGCTGCCGCACATTCCGCAGCCTCCGTTCGTATCCGCGAGTTGTCGCGCGACCGCAAGTTGGAAGACATTGTTTCGTCTGGCCCGACCGCAAAGAACTTCACGCCTTCGACTGAAGTGCCGAAGACGATGGACGAATTGGCCAAGGAGTTGCTCGAACAGAGACAACAGAATTTCCTGCTTTCTGTGAGAGAAGCGTTGAATGCGTTTCAACTGAGCGTGGACTGGTCAAAATACAGGTCGCAGGCCGCAGCGGAGAGTATCATTTTGGCCGTCCAAAAGGCGGGCGATGATCCCACTGATCCGCAGTCGTACCATCGAGCGTTTTTGGCGATGAAGGAATTTTTGGAACCTGTGGTGCCCGTCGCGGCACCAGTCGTAGAAGTTCCAGCCCCTGCGCCAGTTGCAGCAGCAGCACCAGCAGTGCCTAAAGTACGCACTGTCGGTGTGAGTACTGGCTTCTCGAACGCAGATTTGACGAGCAGCAACGACCCCTTCGAAGTCGTTGCGCCAACGCAGACGACAGGCGTAAGACTCACCATGCCGAACGGCCAGAAACAAGTCATGACGTTACAGGAATGGAACCGACAATCGTCAGAGTTCCAAAAAAGAGTCCTCCGCTCAAGCGCAAACGTCGCGCAAATTGAAGCGCTCTACGATGCAGAGGATCAACGAAGAGCCGCAGCACGGCGGTAACAAACCAACACAGGCTGGGAGAAGCCATTAAGTAAATCGGCACGAGCCGAAAAGGAAACCAACACATGTCAAACACACCCGTTACACCGAACCCCACAGATGTGGGTATGGCAACAGGCCCAGCACCAACTCCCGCAGCACCGTCAGCCATTCAGCCGAACCCTGCTGCGCAGCCGACTGCACAGCCCACCGCACAGCCTACGGCGCAATCAGGCGCACAGCCGAGCAATGACAATTCCAATGCATCGACTGCTCCGACTCTCACAGTTCCTCAGAACTTGGTTAATAACCCAGCCGTCCCAAGCGCCAAGATACAGGCGACCATTGAAGCAAACAAAACGTCTCTTGCTCCGAAGCACACTGAACTCTACAACGCTGCAATCGAAATGACGGGCGGTCAGCGATACACCACTTCGGTTGATGCGGACGGCAATGTCACGCGTACGCCAGTTCAGCCGAAACCGTGGCAATTGGGATTGGCCCTCGCTTTGAATGTCCTCAGTGGCGGTCTCGCTGGCGGGGGCGCAAAGACTGTTGGTGCAGCCGCGCAAGCAGGAGCGCAAGTTGCAGAGAAACAGCGTGCGCGTGTTCAGCAAGCAAACGCGCAACAGGACGAGCAAGCCAAGGCCGACCAGAACCACAAGATGGCTGTGACCGAAGCCAACATGCGCAACTACATGACAAGTGTCAACGCTGGCAAATCGTCGATGGCGGCTTCTCAAGCGTTCGGAGACTCATACAAAGACTGGGCAGGGTTTGCGGATGGCACTATTAAACTACCCGCAGGCGTGACCAAGTCTGACCCAACGTGGGAAACTGACGCTACCGCTGCAATCCAGAACGGGAAGACGAACATCACCCACGATTTCTTATTTCCAATTGGTGACCCGAAACCCGTTATCGGAAAAGACGGCCAGCAGGTGATTCTGAATGGCATCCCACAAGTCGGACATGATTTTGTGACACTCCACGGCATCGGCCCAGATTCTAAAATTCCTCTCACGAAAGAAATGCAGGATAGTTTCATCGCTGCGGGGCTAATGCCGGAAACGCAGGGCGGAATCGGAGAGCCTATGTGGCCGCTCTCAGACATCGCAAAGAAATCCGCCATGCTGGCATCCATCAACACTGGCGAAGCCATGTTGCAGGACCACAAAGATGACGCGCATGACTTGTTAAATCTTCCGCAGGAAGACTTGGATGGCCTAACGAAGGCTATTAAAACGGACCCGCAGTTGAGAAAAGCGCTCGGCGTGTTCTCGCAAGCGCAAATGGGCACTCAAGGCGCAAACGGTCACATTGAAGACATTCTTAACACAATGGGTCAGCGAGACCCAGCATCTCGCGGCGTGTTGATGAACTATCTCCATCTCACCGAGAAAAACCTCGACGACATGCACAACAAGCGCGCTGCGGAAGCGGCAGAAGCGACAGCGTCAGGTAAATCTGAAGCGGTCACTCCTGATTCAATGGGCAAAGCGTTGGCCATCGTTAATGATCCCACCGCGACTCCTGACCGCAGAAAACAGGCACAAGGTGTGGTCGATGGATTCAATAAGCAAGAACAGCAAAAGGCGGACAACGCTGCTGATGCTGCTGCGGCAAAAGAAGACTACAAGCAGAGTCTCAAAGACCAGCGCACGTATGGCTATGTTGAGGATCAGAAAGGCGATGTCTACCACGTTACTCGTTGGCAGGCCGATCACATGCCGAACTATTCGGCGCAGACGTTTATCGAGAAGAAACCTTCCGACATCTCAGCAGATCAGAAGGCAATCAAGCCGATTAACGACATCCAGAACAACATCAACGGTTACCGTACCGCGAATGCCGCATACGACGCCGCTGCCAAGTCGAACAAGGTGAATGTCGCGGGAGACCGCAGCAACCTGACGACCATCTTCTCCGCTCCAGCCATCACAGACGCTGCTGCGGCACATGCAGGCGTCGAAGGCTTCGGTATCACGGTTCCTACGCTGGCTGCCGATCTGAACAAGGATTTGGCCAAGAAGGTTCTCGATGCGTACAACGCCCTGAGCCCTGAAGCCAAGACCATGGCAGATTCCTATGCACGTATGCGAGGCGCAATCCCTGCTTACGTGAAGGTCATCACCAACTCAGGCCGTGGAAGCAAAGAACAACTCGACATCGAGTTGCAGAACATCATGCCGCCTTACTTCAATCAGCCAGACATCGGTCATCGTCTGGAGACGTTCCAAGGAAATTTGGATACGCAAAAGGCGGGCTTCCCGAAGAACCTTGCTGGTTCCCGTTTCGTACCTAACTCGGGCACGAGTCCGAGTGCCCAGACGCATAACTTTTCGTTGAGCGCATGGCAGAAGGCGAATCCAACTGGCGATGCCAATGCTGCGAAGGCTGCGGCCCAGAAACAAGGTTTGACGGTAGTTCAATAAGGAGCACGTATGCCCGACACAACCATCGATTTATCAGCGGGGCTTGTTCCCAAACAGAACAACCCTGCACAACCTAATCAGCCGCCAGCGCAGTCGCCCGCTCCTTCGACAGCGATTGACTTGTCGGCGGGACTCGTCCGAAAGGATACGTCTACCGATCAATCGAACGCCACCACAACCGCTGCGACTAATGGTCAGCCAGAGGGCACACTAAGCAAGGCAGGCAGCGTGGCCGAAGATGTCGGTGCAGGCATTGTCAAAGGTGCGGGACAGACCGTGAACACGGTCAGCAGCGTTCTCAACAAAATTCCCGTAGTAGGAAAGTATCTTGCTCCGACCGAGGGGATCAATGCTGCTACGCAAATGGAGACACCGACTAACACCGCGCAGAAAATTGGCGTCGGTGCTGAAGGCGTAGCGGAATTCTTTCTTGGCGACGAAGCCCTCAAAGGTTTATCTATTGCGGAGCGGCTCGGAATGGCTTCGAAGGTTGCGAAACTTGCAGAGAGCAATCCGGTCATCGCAAGAATCATTTCGGGCGGTTTGAATGCAGCCCGCACAGGTACAACGAGTGCCGCGCAATCTGCGCTACATGCGCCTGAAGGTGACCGTGGCGCTGCGGCATTGTCGGGAGCGGAATATGGAGCCGCAGGTAGCGCGGTCGCCGATGCTGCTGCTGCGGGTATATCGAAAATGATTCCTATGACGAAACAGGGATTGTTTAAGCAGGCCGAGCAAGAGTTAGCAGAACAATTGTCAACGAGACGCAACGCGGCAGGAGCTATAGAAGAGGCAGCGGCCAAAGCCTCCGATGCCGCCAGAGGGGCAACATTTCCATCCCCGAACGCCAGCGAAGCCAGCACGTTTAAGCAGGCAGCACAGGAGATTAAGAGTCACTTCAGTCCTGTATACGATGCACTGCGGGAGCAATCTGGCGGAATTCTCAATCACGAAACAGGAAGATTCGGGCCTAACGGTTTTGATGACGCAGTCTCGCAAATCAACAACGCTAAGAAGGTCATTTACAGTCCGAACCCGGCCAGCACAGATGCTTTGAAGCAGGCCGACAAAGAATTTGCCGAAGGTAGCAAAAAGTTAGAAGACTTGTTCGGCAAAAACGATGCTTACAAAGAGGCTCAGGCTGGCTGGTCTAAAGCCAGCACGTTGGAAGATTTGCACGATTCGATTGACAAGTCGTTCACTGAACCCTTCGGCGTACGGGATTCTGGCATCACACGCGGTTCCATGGGGGAAATCAACCCCAAGAAGTTTGTAGCCAGAGCAAACAAAGCTATCGACGACATTGGCCCCGACAGACTGAAAGCAGCGATGGGGAACGATGCCTACAACGACCTGTTCACAGTCCGATCCGCGCTGGACAACATGCTTTCTGATGAAACGTACGGCAAGAATGTGGATCGTCTTGTTCGTGACTATGCCAGCAGGCTTCCCAAAGGGTCGCCGATGCGGACAGCGGGCTATGCACTGTTGACCGCCTTGGCGGGCGCAAGTATCGGCGCAACAGCCGGAGGCGTCAAAGCAGAATTATCCAAGGAAGATGTTCCCTCTGGTGCGGCTCAAGGCGCTATGTTGGGTGGAGTGCTTGGGGCTTCGGCTTCTTTGCCTATTTCAGCGGTTCACTGGCTGTACACACATCCAAGTCAAGCAGTCGCTGTGCTGAAGGCGGCAAATGGTGGGGGACAACCAGTAGCGCAGGCCGCGAAACAAGTTGCCACACAAGGCGCAGTCACACACGTGTATTCGCCGGAAGATGGAACGTTAACTCCTGTTGGATCGCCACGATAGAATCGCCTGTACTTTTATGGTGTAGAGGAAAATGATTCTGACTCACAGGTTGGCTGACAACCTTAACCGCATAGGACTGGTTCTAGGCTTTTTCTCGTTCTGGTTGGCAGCACCGGAGTTTATCGGCGAGCAGCGTCTGAAATCATGGGAGCTTGTCTTGGCCGCTAGCATTCAACGCGTACCTAAGGCAGTGCAAAGGGTGACCGGCTATGCACTGTCTTTCTTAACCTGTGGATTCCTTATCGGTCTTGTCGTTTCGGTGTTTGCGGGAGACATATCTGTTTTGTTCAGCCCCTTTTTTCTTTTGACGGGGACGTTGGTGGCACTTATCGGGATTCCCCTCTCATTCTTCTTCGTTCGGTTCCCGCTTGAAGGACTGGTACGAAGATTGGCCAATGACAGCCACGTGAGACAGAAAGCCCTGTTTCTAGCTGGCTTACTATTCACAGTTTCATTCGTCCTCCAATTCGTAGCTACATTCCAAGATGTGGTGGATCGCTAGGTCATATCTAGACTGCTGCTTTGGCAATCTATATCTGTCGAAGCCCACGTCCAGAAAGTGAAAGCAGTGTATCGCGCACATCCGTACACGTTTGTATAGCTAGAAAGTAATCGCAAACAACAAGAACAACACAAGGCCAGCAGGCTCCTTTGAGCGGAACGTCTTTCTGTTCGAAGTCGAGCTTCTGGCCTTTTCTATTTTCACGATAACGCGCAACCAGCGCTCGGAGGCACATGCATGTAGAGAAAACGTTTTACACGTACCTGTACCTGAGATACGACGGAACACCGTACTACGTCGGCAAGGGCAGCGGTAATCGAGCCTTCTCATCACAACATCGAGTCAAGCCGCCAACAAACACGACTCGCATCATGATTCAAGAGTTCCCATCTGAGCAAGACGCATTCGAGGCGGAAAAGTTCCTCATCGCGTACTACGGACGCATTGACCAAGGCACAGGATGCTTGCGGAACTTGACTGACGGTGGAGAGAACCCGCCACGGAATATGGGGTATCGGCAAGCGTTGCGAGATTTTCAAGCCCGCAAGCACGGGCTCATAGGCAAGGTTTTCGGTCGATTAACAGTTATCCAACGAGTGGGCAGCACGACAGTCGGAGGAGCTATATGGCTCTGCAAATGTACTTGCGGTAATTCATGTGATGTATTTGCTGCAAGCCTTCGCAATGGGCATTCCAAGTCGTGCGGATGCTTGCATCGTGAGAAGACCAGCAAAGGAAACACGATAGACCGTAGAGGGCAACGGTTCGGACGACTTGTTGTAGTTGAACAGGCAGGTAGAACTCTCTCTGGTGAAGTTCGTTGGCTCTGCAAATGTGATTGTGGCGGCACGACTACACCTAGCGGCACTGCTCTTAGGAGACAGGAATCAAAATCGTGCGGCTGTCTTCACTCTGAAGTGTCTGCCAAAATCGCCGCCAACATTCCCTTCGAACGACGAAGAGGTAGAGCCAAAGTAAAGGAACTATGTCAACAGCAAATCCAGTAACACCGCTGAATATTAAACAAAGTCCACTACTCCCGATGCCCGCAGAAAAACCATCAACTGAAATAAGTTCGGGATACACCGAGACACCTGATGGTCTCACAACCATGGGGTACACCACGCAACCCGAATCGCAGCCCGCTTACACGCGCACGGTGCAATACCCTAACGGCAACGTGGTTGCCTTCCCAGACACGCTTTCAGAGCAAGAGTTCGCCAGCGCGGCAAAAAACGCTTGGACGCAGTTGTCGAACTCCCCAGCAGGGAGATTCGTTAGTGGTGCATACAGCACGACTCTCGGGGCTCTTGCCGATGTGGCTCATCAGTATTGGACGACCACTACGACTCCCGCCAAACAGCCCGGTGCGAACTTCGTTAACGATTTAGCAACGAGCATTCTCAATGGACACATCGACCAAGCGAAGAAAGCAGCAACCGCATGGAAAGACGGACGACTTGTAGAGGCGGCAGGACATGCGATTGCCGCTGCCGCTCCGCTAGTCGGTCCAGCCGCTGCACAAGCAGGCGAAGCAATTGGGAAAGGCGATGTTGCAGGTGGTCTAGGACAAGGCGCAGGGCTGGTAGCAGGTGCGCTCCTTGGCGGCAAGGCCGCTGAGGGAACGGAAGAAGCCGAAGCAGCGGCAAAGCCCGCTTCGTTGAAAACTATTGCAGCGCCCGAGCCGGGACTGAAAGCACCAGCGCCGATGACTGAGGCAGAACGTGCCGCAGCGGCCTACACACACCGAACATTTGGTCCCGACCAAGCAGAAGTTCAACTACTCGGCCACCAAGTGAACGAGACCGCTCCGTCTGAAATGCAGCATGGCTCGGGCATCGAGCGCGAAAGCGCAGGCGCTCCGACAGAACAAGAAATCAATGACTTCATTCGCCAGCACTATGGCGATAAGGCTCCCACAATCAAGATCGTTGAGGAAGCGGAGTCGAAGCCAGCGAGTAGCGAAGATATCAATCAAGCCGCCGAGGCCGAGGCAAAAAAGTTGAGAACCAAAGAGAAAGCAGCCCCTCCACGACTCGATTTCAAAACAGAGGAAGGGCAGACAGGCATAAAGAAGCACATCGTCACTCTTAATGGCGGTGAAGGCGAACTTCAGGCGATTGAAGACCCGAGCACACCCGGAACTTGGAAAGTCCGTTCTGCGGCTTTGTCCGAGCATCTTCAGGGCAGCGGCAAAGGTCGGGCCATGCTTGAGCACCTCGTTAAGAATGCCGAAGAGCAAGGCGTCGAACAAATCCGTTCAGACGGCGTTGTGAGCGACCAGCAAGCCACTGTATATCGCGCTTTGAAGCGTAAAGGATTCGACGTAACCGAACATGCGCCCAAGACTGAATTGAGCACACCCACGTTCACTATCAACGTGATGAAATTGCCCGATGCTTGGCCGTCAGTCGCACAGCAAGCGTTGTCCAAATAGTCCGCCACACCGTAAAACCGCATGCTGATTCGTGACCAACGTAACTCGACTTAGGAGAAGCCCTTTGGATAGCATTCGGAAGGTATCCAATTCAGCAGTTCATTTCTTCCAAGCGGGGTGTGCTATGCGAAAGACGTTAACAATCCTGTGTTTGTTGTTCTCGCTGTACGCAGTTGGCAAGGACAAAGAAGCAATGGCTCAAATCCCTCAAGGGGCGCGCATCGTCATTGCTCCGATGGGTGGGTTTGAGACCTACTTTGCGGCAGCCGTTCGTGAAAAGAAAGTCCCAGTGACGCTCACTCTCGACAAAGAGTCGGCGCAGTTTTTTGTCGTTTCGAGTGAAACTGAGTGGCGGGGCTTTGTAGCAGGCTCAGCCGTAGACGCAAACTGGAATCAGAACGGCGGCAATCTTGTGGCGGCTTCTTCGGCAAGTTCCACACGAGGACTTGAATCGAGCATCATGCTCATTGACGCAAAAACTAAAGACGTATTGTGGGCCTACGAAGTACACAAGAGCAGCCACGGGGCGTTACTTCTGGGCACACACGGTGCACGGGGCCAACAGTCTCTCGCAGAGGCGTGCGCCAAGCACCTCAAAGAGTACATTGAGAAGGGCAAGTAACTAGACTTGCCGCAAGGCGCTGCACCAGCATCTCCCGACTTGCGTTAACACAGGCAGCATAAAACGACACGCGGCCAGCAGGCTCCTTTGAACAGTTCTCCCGTTCGAAGCAGAGCCTCTGGCCCTTCTTATTTGAAAGGAACAGCGATGCGCGTCCAGCCATTACAATCCGCAGTCCATACCGACGCAAGGAACAACAACGATGCAGTCGGCGTCAATGAGCGATGCGACTTTGCAAACCTCAACTTCCCGAACCTGCATGAACTTGGATCGCAGGCGGCATGATCGCGTTTCTACTGAGTGGGGCACTGCTATGTACGGCAGCCGCCCTCGCAGCTTTGCGCAACACACGGAGGCATCAATGAGCACACATGATGAGTACGCAAAAAGATTTCAAGCCGGGAACTGGAAACCACGATCAGAACGCCCGACGATGATGGCCAATCCACCTAACGGCATTCCTGTGGAACGAGTGGACGGATTGGACTTCGGCGCAACGGAGCCGGACGGCGGGTGTTTTATGAGCACCGCCTGCTGTACAGCCGCAGCAGTTCAGAGGAGGAGCAGAAGTAATGGCTAACCAACACACAGGGGTTCAACCCAGACAGGGCTACATCAAAGACGGAGTCGGACACATTCCGTTGAGTCGTAATATGTGGGCACTTTGTGATGCTCACAACTTCCACTGGATATCGCAGTGGAACTGGTGCGCTTGGCGCACCTCATCAAACTCCCGCTGGTATGCAGTGCGCAGCGTTCGTTTGTCCAACGGCAAACGCGCAATGCAGTACATGCACCGCGTCATCATGGGCGTGACTGACCCGAATGTTCAGGTTGACCACAAAGATCGAACTACAACTCTCGATAATCGTGAGTCGAATCTTAGAGTCGCCACACATGCACAGAATCAACAGAACCAAGGTTTGGCAAAGCACAACACCAGTAGCGTTAAGGGCGTGTCGTGGTACAAGCCCTATAGCAAATGGGTAGCGACTATTCAAGTCAACAAAAGGCGCGTGTTCCTTGGCTACTTTGACATGCTGCTTGAGGCAGCCCGAGTCTACAACGAAGCCGCTATGATTTATCACGGGGCGTTTGCCTACCAGAACGATTTGTCGCAGGTAGGTGCCGCACTTCGAGCACGCTAGTAAGTCGGTCATCAAAAACCACAAAAGGAAGCCCATGGAGGCTACGAATGTGCAGTAAATGTATTTGCCCTGAACATCCGCAGGAGAAGTGCGTGATTCTGGCGTGGGGCTGTCGCTATATTTTCGACGTGCCGCGTGCAAGGAGATTCGGCACGGACCGCGCTCCCTTAGTTTTGACTAACGAGTCCGCACAAAACCTAATTCAAGGTCGCACGCTCACGCCTGAACACATCGGACATATTCCGAACTACGTCGATGATTCGGCCCTCGTCGCAACAATCAAGCGTGAGAACGAAACGATGCTGGGTTTGCTTGATGGCGGCCATAGAATCGCAAAAACACTAAAGAACGGACAACCATGCCGCGCGCGAATCCTAACGGTAGAGGAGTCGCTGGCGTGTCTTATCTCGGTGACTGAATGTCAGGCC
>Ga0182015_10004001_pt1 | contig 16142 bp, 11 predicted proteins | sample 712P3MmetaG_FD_120478 | JGI IMG/M metagenome (GOLD analysis project Ga0182015, IMG submission 120478) | Permafrost microbial communities from Stordalen Mire, Sweden - 712P3M metaG | ecosystem: Environmental > Terrestrial > Soil > Wetlands > Permafrost | place: Sweden: Stordalen | collected... | reverse complement strand
GAGAGGACGGCAGTATCCAACGTGGCTGGCAAATGTGAGCAGAAGCCGACGCCCACATAAAACGGCTCGTCGAAGTGCAGGCTGATCGGTGGGCCCAACTGGTGCATGGGTTCGCCCTGAAGACTGACGAAGATGGCGATGGCATCGCCATGCTTTTCGATGCCAATGCGCTTCGCTTTGACCCCGGCGAGAGTGCCCCCGAAGCGAAACTGCGCATCCTTCATGAAGGCGCCTTTGTCCGGACGCCAGGCCAGGTGGATCATGCCGACGCCGTGCTCGCCGATCATCGCTTCTTTGGAGTCATCTTCGAGGTTCTGGCGAATGACCAGAGCCACCTTGCGGTCGCCGTAGCCCTTCGGGTCTGGGAATGTAACGTCGGCCGCGAGCGAAACGTCCCCGGACATCTTCTTCCACAGGAAACGGAACTCATCGCGCGAGTACCAGATGTTGTAACCGGCAGAGCTGATGGTGTACTGCTTCGTGCCGGGGTCATAACTCGCGCTGCCCGGCACTACCGCGCCGCCGATGTCAGACTGGCCCTGAAAGACGCCGATCGGCGTATCGAAATTCCTGCTCGGCCTATGAAAATCCGCCGGCGGCGGGACCTGGACATGGGTAGGGGAGCCGGGCTGCGCCCACTCCGGCACGGCGGGTGCCGGTGCGCCGGACGCCTGCGCGCGCAGCAGATGCGGTCCGGCGCACATCATCAGGACGAGCATTAAGGTTCGGCAGGAGTGCCTGATCGCACGACAGTATTCCATAGCAATGCACTCTAGCAGACAGCGGGCCGGCTCGCGCTAGAAACATCAATCGTTATCGTGGGGCGCTGAAAGAAAATAGCGCAATCGCTCTGACTCCGCTTCGAACGCGTCTTGAAACGCTTTCCCGGGAGGTTGCCGGCCTGGCACAAAGCCTGGCTTGACGATGAGCTCATTGCCGCGGCGCAAAATATTCACCCAGCCGATCACGTCCGCTCTCCATAACAAAGGAAGAGCGTAGTACCCCAGCTTACGTTTCGCGGGTGGTGTGTAAGCTTCGAAGCGATAGGGCCAACCCCAGAAGTGCTCGAACCGTCGCCGATCCCAAACCAACGGATCGAACGGGGCGAGAAAGCGAACGGCATCTTCCGGTTCGCTGCGGCGCAGTCGGCCCGTGGGCCAGATATAGCGCACCCCGTCAACCAAGGTGCTGTCCAATGCGCCCGACTGTAACAAAGATGTAACGGCACCTTTTCTTCCCACTAGGTCTGGAGCGGAATATCGCAGCCGTTGGACAGCAGCCCGAAGACTGCTCTCCGGCGCCGGCGTCAGGATGCTCGCGATCAACATCACCAACCGCCGAAGCCGCTCGGCCGGATCAATCGGCTGGTGAGTGATCGCCGCTCGTTGATAGATCTTTATGCCGTTCTCCCGGCCGGCGATTCGAATCAGGCCAAGGTAGTGAAGCTTCTCCAGGATGCGTGTTGTCGATTTCGAGTATCCTCCCCATGCATTCACCTCTACGCTCTTGCCCAGTTGGCTCTGCAATTCCCGTGGATGGAGGCGCTTTTGATTCGAAACGATGTCGAGCACCCTTTGCTCACCGCTGGTCAGCACCCGCCGTCTTCTTGGATGGAGAAGTTGCCAGGTCTTGATCGGCATGAACCCATACGCATAGAGGTAGTCCTCTTCCAGCTTCAAGGGCCGATAGCTCCGATCAAGGTCGCCGGCCCCGGTAGTGGGTGACCCGATGACGCAGGATCATATCCTGAGCGCGCGCTGGCGATCGAATTGGGTCGGCTTGAATGAAGCCGATTTTGCCAATCGCCCGGCGTAACGTAGTGGTCGGGAAAAGGGAAGACGCAATCGCGTGATGACGTAGATCGCTTAACGTGATTTTCTGCACTATCCGCAGTGTCTCACCCGGCTCCTCCCTCCAATCTCGTTTGATAGCCCTTCACTCTATACTTGAGAGGTGATAGGGAGCAGCAGTTTATGGCCGCACTGATTGACGCGATTAACGTCAAGCGCAAAACCTTGTTCGAGTTTGAAAACGTCCCGTACTCCTGCCTGGAAGCAGAGGTGAACTCGCCCACTGCTCGTGGCGGTCAGACCCTGGTGCGTCTTAAGATGCGCAACCTTCTCACCAGCGCGGTCTTTGAAAAGACATTCAAGGCCAGCGACAAGTTCAAGGATCCGGACCTTCAATTGGTCCCGGCCTCCTATCTCTACAGCGATGGTGATGGTTCTCACTTCCTGGACCAGGAAAGCTACGAGACCCTTACCCTTACCGGTGCTTTGATCGGGAATGCGTTGGACTTGCTGGTAGAAGGCGCATTGATCCAGTTGCATAAGTACAATGGAAATCCCATCGGCCTACAGCTGCCAATATTCGTTGAGCTGGAGGTTGCCTACACCGAACCAGCGGTGCGGGGCGACTCGTCGAGCGGCAGCGTGACCAAGCTCGCCAGGCTCCAGACCGGCCTGGAGATCCGTGTCCCCCTCTTCATCAAAGAAGGGGAAAAAGTGAAGGTATCGACCGAGAACCGGGAGTTTGCGGGGCGTGCATAATGGAGAAACCATGACACGGTTATTAAAGAAGTGTGGACTGTACTTAACGGTTGTAATTGCCGGCGGCGTGAGCGTCTATGCCGCACAGCCCGTAACTGAGATCACTCTTCCCGGTACGCGGCTGTTCACTGAGAGCATTACCTCCACCAAGGACGGAACGTTAATTGTAGGGAGCCTGGGGAAAGGCAATGTAAGCCGCATCGCGCCGGGAACGACGACGGTTTCGGAGTGGATTAAGCCTGGTACCGGCGGTCTGAATGCCGTGTATGGCGTATATGCGGACGAAAAATTCAAGACCTTATGGGTATGTTCCGACCATTACGATGACGGTACCGGCGGGGCGCCGGCGGTGAAATCATTTGATCTGAGCACAGGCGCGCCGAAGGGTAGCTACCCTCTTCCTGGGGATGGCCCTTTCTGTAACGACATTGCCGTGGCAACCGATGGCACAGCGTACATTACCGACACGGCGCAAGCCAGCGTCGTTATGCTCAAGCCGGGGGCCAAAGACCTGGTGATCGCGGCCAAAGATCCATTGTTGGCGGGTGCCGACGGCTTGGCTTTCGGCGAGAAGACAGTCCTCTATGTCAACAGTGTCACCACCGGCAAGCTGTTACGCGTTGATCTGGGACCTGACGGGAAATCCACGAGCGTTACCGAGCTCAAGCTTTCGAAGGCGCTCACACGTCCGGATGGCATGCGCGCGATCGGTAAGAATCGGCTGTTGTTGGCGGAGAACTCGGGCAATATGGACATTGTCACATTCAGCGGTCCGGGCGGCCAAAACGCGGAAATCACGACGATCAAAGAAGGACTGGAAAGCACTCCTGCCGTGACGGCAACGCGGGGCATGGCCTGGATCGCCGAGGGGAAGTTGAATTACCGCAGCGATCCGGAGCTAAAGGGTAAAGACCCGGGAACATTTAAAATCTACGCTGTTCGACTGCCCAAGAACTAACTCCATCTCCCAATTCGCGCCTAAGCGAAGCGCTGGGTGCCCCAGGTTCGCACCAGCGTACCTGGGACGATGATGATTGGTTTCCAATGCTTTTCCCAGAAGGGCGCAACCGCAGTCGCTGGCAAAGACCGCTGAGCGAATGCGCTCGAAAGACCCAGAAAAACAATACCGGGAAGTCATGAAAGGGAATTCATCATCCTTTCCGCTTCCACGCTCGTCTCATCCATTGTGACTCGCCGGTTTTCTCTGCTCTTGTGCCTCCTCGGTGTGCTGTTGCCCGCGCACGCCGGAATCTTGCCCCGCGGCGTGCATCACCACCCGCGTGGTTTGGTGGTGGGATACTTTGGGCAGTGGAGTCTTCACAATGATCCTCCCTACTATGTGAAGGATCTGGTCACGAACGGCAGTGCGGCTCTGCTGGATCAGATCAATTACTCGCAGGCCTCGGTGAAGGACGGCCGATGTTCGATCGCAGATCCCAACGCCGATCTCAACACTGTTTATACGGATCGCAACAGTGTGAGTGGCAAACCGGACAACCCTGCCGCGCCGTTCCGCGGATATTTTCATCAGTTACGGGAGCTAAAGCGGCGTTATCCGCACCTGAAAATTCTGATCTCGTTGGAGGGAGCGGCGGCCAGTTTTGCAGAAGATGCGAAGCCGGCAAGCCGCGTCGCCTTTGTTGCCTCCTGCGTGGACACTTTCCTCCGCGGACACTTCGGTCCTGGCGTTGTCGAGCCGGGCATCTTCGATGGAATTGATGTGGACTGGGAATATCCACAGGCCGGCGACGCGGACAATTTTCGCGCGCTCCTTGAAGAATTCCGACGCCAGATGAATGCGGTCCGTTCCGGTCTTCGTTTATCGGTCGCTGTCGGACCCCATCCACGCATGGAACCGGGAACTGATTTCGCCACCATCGCGCGGCTGGTCGACCAGATCGGCGTCATGAACTACGACTACCACGGGCCATGGAGTGGAACGACGGGCTTTCTTGCACCCCTCTTCTCAGATCCGGGGCATCCAGGCCGCTCCGGCAACATTGCCACAAGCATGGCGGCTTACGAGAGCGCGGGCGTTCCGCGAGAGAAGCTCCTGATGGGTGTTCCTTTTTACGGATATGGATGGACCGGCGTCAACGGAACGGATCATGGGCTGTTCCAGCCCGGCCACGGCGTCGACGGAGACAGGCCATACCGTTACATACGCACGCTCGCTACGTCAGGGTCGCTCCATCGCGATCCGCGTTCCCAGGCTCCGTGGCTTTACGACGGGACCAGCTTCTGGACGTACGATGATCCTGTCTCCGTGCGCTACAAGGTCAGCTACGCGGCCCAGCAACACCTGGGCGGCATCATGATTTGGGAGCTCAGCGAAGATACCGCGGAGGGCGATCTTTTGCGCGCCGCCCATCGCTCTCTGCGGCATCCGCTGGACGCTGACGGCTTCGATTCAGAAAAATGAACGGACTACTTGGTAAAGATATCGTGATTCTGGTCGTAACGTTTTTCCGTCTTTCCGGCCTTCTCGGCAGCTTGTTCGGCCGCGCGATCTATCTTCTTGTCCTCTCCCGTCTTGGAAGTGTGGAACTCATCCAGGCTCGATGGCTTTTCTATATTGGCTTCGTTAGGACTGGCTTGATTAGGCATTGGTCATATTCCTCATAGGGATGGATGCACCGTCTTCCCGCGGAGTTACCTGACCGATTGGTTTGTTCTGAGAGCTGGTGTTGACTTGCCTTGGCAGCCGGGTGGACCTTTCAAGCCTTGTTTTGGCTTGAGTGGGGAAGTTCCCGCTTTTATGCGCGGTAAGCGCGGTAAGCGACCTAAGTTACTTTTTGTTACTAACGACATAGCAGCGAATCGTCTTCTTCGGCCCTTCCCAAGACTGTGCGGTGTCGCAAGCGCTTTGAAAGCGCATGTACTGTATGTATTAGATACATTTTCTTCGTGGTTAGGTGCATCCGAACCGGAGCGCGGAATATTACCGAGGTGCGGCTTTTCTTGAGGAAAAGCCGCGCTGGGATCGGTTGCTTGGTCTACACCAGAAGTAAAAATGCAGTTAAGTCCTTTGTTTCATGAAGGTGCTCAAAATTTGCGCATGGTCCCACAACAGCAAGATGATCATGTTGGCCGCGTGACAGGCTTGCGGATCTTCTTCCGCAGGAGACGAGGACCCATCCCGAGCGGCCGGATTTTCCATCTGTGGCGCTTTTGATGCCAGATCGAATTTGCTGCGCCGCAGGGTCGCGTTGGAAGGCCGTCGCGCTCTCGATGCTGTATTGCGAACGGCCGCCGTTCTGCAGGGGGCTGGCGCGCAGCCATTCGGCCACGAGGTGACGCTTGGGCTGGCCCGCCCCGGTGGGCCGGTCGGCCAGCGTCACCTCGGAGGCTGCGACCTAAAAGCGCAGCCTAAGAGAATTGAATACCCTGGGTGTAGTGGCATTGAACGTCCTCGGGCGCTCCGCACATGTAGAGGCTTCTGTGAGCTATGGGTTACTTTATTGATGCGATCCGTGATGGTTTCGTTCAGGAAAATTGATCTCTGCTTCAGGGGCTTCTTCATAAGCGTGAGAATCGTGAGATAGCTAGCAATCGTTTTGGTGCAGGTTGAATGGACTGGATCGAAGGGTACGGGCTTCACAGGCTGCGGAAAAACTCGGTTTTAGGGTAGGCCGTGGATTTATCCGCGGCGTAAACGCAATCTAATCAATGTGGGCTTTAGGCTCTGAGGTATGCTTTCCGCCGATTTCACGCGAATCACCGGGTTTTTCCGCGGCCTGTCTCGGCGCTGCAGCTGTTTCAATCCACGCGCCCGTACGTGGCACCTCAATAAACGGAAATTTTATGTACGCTGAGGCCCGCGGCGACCCATCTATAAAGATTCTTTTGACCATATACATCCTCTACGCTTTGCTGAAGTTCTTCGAGTTTTTCTTCCGGAGTGATGAGGCCAAGATGAAAGGGCTGCGCGCCGTGTACTCTGGCGGCGGTGATGCAATCAAAATTTTCGATAACGTCATTCTTGTTCTAATGCTGGTCTTTATAGGACTCCTGTTTGCGTCCGGAGTCGAATACCTCAACTTCACCACAGGGCTTCTTGTAGGCATGACGATCATACAGGTTTACTTTCACCGCTTTTCCGATCCCCTGCCTCCCGAAAAATCGCCGGAGCCTCCGATTACGGCGCTCAAAATGATGTCCTACAGCATCCAGGCCAGTCCGGACAAAGCCTGGAAAGAGCTTCTGATCATGACGATACTCTTCGTCTGGGCTCTATACATGCTTGCTACCAGGGGCTTCGGATTCTTTCACTGAGGAACGATGCAATTGAGCCTCACATCCCGGAGAGAGGTAGATCCCACGGTCGCGGGGTCGGAGCGTAGTGTCAGGACTGATCGCAAGGTTGTGGCTTGTATCGGATCAAGCAGCACGGCCGGCAAGGGCCAGGCTTTCGACTGGATTGGCGAGCTTAGCCGCAGAACACGAAATAGTGGTTTTCGCTTCGTCAACTTCGGCGTCGGGGGAGACCTGGCATACAACGCGCTGCAGCGTTTGCAGGATGTTGTCGCTTGCCGCCCAGACAAGGTGGTGATCTGGGTCGGCTCTAACGATGTTCTTGCCAGGGTCTCGTCCAAGGCGAAGCGATTCTACCAACTTACGAAACACCTTCCCGTCGAGCCGACTCTCGAATGGTTTCGCGTGAACATCGAAGCGATTGCGTGTCGCCTGCAAAACGAGGCCTCGTCCACCGCAGCATTCTGCTCGCTGCCGCCGATCGGAGAAGATCCGGATTCGACGGACCCCTTCCAAAGCGAAGTTAACCAGCTGCTGGAGAAGTACAGCGCAATCATTAAGGATGTCACGTTGCGGAAAGACGTCGGGTATATTCCGCTCCACGAAGCAATGCTCGCCCAAATCCACATATCGCCAAGACGCGCGTTGACTTCTTTTCGATTCCTTTCCTTGTACCGCGACGCTTTGCGCACACTCATTCTTCGTAGAAGCCCCGACGAAGTTGCCCGAATGAACGGATGGCTCTTTCACACTGACGGAGTTCATCTGAACAGCCGCGGAGGAATGATTGCGGCCGATCTCATTCAAGAATTCATTGACAGATGATGCTATTTGCGCTGAAGACCAACATCTCGGGGTTTCGTGGACAGGCGGAGCTGGCACTTTCACGAAACGGGATTCCCGGTGACTAGTTTGTTGCCTCCACTCTCTCCGATTGACCTCCACAAAGCGAGGGCCTCGAGAAAAGATCGTTATCGATCGCAGTCAAGGCGAACTCCCCTTTGAACCTTAGCGTGGTTCTGTTTCCCAAAGTGCCAGCTCCGTCCACGAAACCCCACGAAATCCCACGAAATTCCCACGAAATTCCACGAGGATGAAGCGCCGGCCTTTCCCACGCTGGGTCAAGTGGTGTGGCGCATCGACGGCAACAACCCGAGCGAATCGTCCCATGGCAAAGAAACACATCAGGAAACCGTCTGCACTGCGGCTCGTGTAAAGATTAACAATAGTTCATATGAGGCCGGCCGATTCGCTATGCCGGTTTTACTCAAAACTCGGGCTGGGAGATCCAAAATGGTGAGCAGCAGGGAGGTTTTCGCTTTTATCGAAAGTGCCAGTCCCGTCCACGAAACCCACGAAACCCTGGCTCAGCAATCACGACAATGCGGACGAGGACCGAGGCAAAAGCCGTTAGCTAGGGAGCGGCTACTGTGATGGTCTGCCGAAGTGTCGCGCGGTTACATGCAGCCATGGTGTATGTGGCTACCCTAGCGCTCCTGGTCTCGTGGGGAACCGCGGGCGGGCAGAGTGTATCCTCCATCGAACAGTTGACGCCTGGGCCGGGTCGTGAACTGGTGATGCGTGCATGCTCGAGTTGCCACTCGACTGCGACCGTGATCCAGCACCGCGATACAGCTGCCGGGTGGGCCAATGAAGTGGATTCGATGATGGCCCGCGGAGCGATGCTGTCAGCGGCGGAAGAGTCCAAGGTCGTGGCCTACCTCGCCCAGCATTACCCCTCGGGAACTTCAGCCGCACCTCCGCCGATGCCACGATCAGCGGCCGACGGCGAGGCAACTGCAGTCGGTCCCAGGCAGCGTCGGCCGCTCGCGCCGCCCCAGCCGCCGATTGCACCGCCCGGCCTTGCGCCGTCCTCGAAGGCCGTTACACCGTCGGAGCCAAACTCGCCAACTCACCGAGCGGGAGCGGATTGGCCCTCCATGAATCTGGATCCAGGCGCCAGCCGATTCTCTCCACTCACACAAATCAATGTGAAGAACGTCGGGCAGTTGAAGGAACTTTGGACCTGGGAAAGCAATCCCAGCGCGCCCCAGACGAGGTTGAGCATGGCTGAGCGACTCGACTCGTTCAACGCAGGGTATGGGCGGGGCGTGCCGATCACGGAAGTGGCGCCGCTGGTGGTTGACGGCGTGCTCTACGTCACCACGCCTTATGGTCAAGCCGTTGCCCTCGAGGGTGATACCGGCCACGAAATCTGGAAATATACACTCTCGCCAGAGCAGGGGCGGCCGGCAGTCCGCAGCCTGGCATATTGGCCTGGCGACGGAACAACACCAGCAGCCATTTATTTCTCCACTACGGCGGGACTGATCATCGCTCTAGAGGCGCGGACCGGGCAACCGTTGAAATCCTTTGGCAAGGACGGCGTGCTGAATTTCGCAGCTGTGGCTCGGGGCAAGTTCACGGATCTGTCGCCGACCTTGACGTCCTCACCGGTGTTCTATAAGAACATCATGATCACCGGAATGACTGGCTACGGAAGCGGCGGGAAGGGTCCCTTGGGCACAACCCGCGGATGGGACGCCGCCACTGGCAAGCTCCTATGGGAATTTCATGGCGTTCCCCAGCCTGGCGAACCCGGCCACGAAACCTGGGTCGGGAACACGTGGATGGACCGCGACGGCGCCTACAGTTGGGGACTCCAGAGCATCGACATGGAGACCGGCACTGTCTTCGTACCGCTCAGCACCGCGCATTTCGACTATTACGGTGGCGATCGACCTGGCAATGACCTATACGGCACCAGCTTAGTAGCGCTTGACGCCACTACCGGCAAGCTCAAATGGTACTACCAGACCACCCATCACGATCTGTGGGACTCGGACCTGCACCATGCACCGGTCCTGATCACAGTTCAAAAAGGGACCCGACGGATCGCTTCCGTCGCTATTGCGACCAAGCGTGGCCTGATGTTCATCCTGGACCGGAACACGGGTAAGCCGATCTATCCCGTGGAAGAGCGTCGCGTTCCGACCTATGGTTTTGTACCAACTGAACTACCATCCGCGACTCAGCCGTTCCCGATTTGGCCTGGGCCGCTGGCACGGGACTACTTTTCGCCGGATGACCTCAACCGCATCACGCCAGAACAGGCGGACTTCTGCGAAGGCATGCTCAAGCATGGCCGCGCGAATTTGCCGGCCGGGGCCGATGGACTCCGGACAGGAGGCCCCTATATCCCTTACGACGAAAACGGGTCTATCCTCTTCCCCTGGACAAACGGTGGCGCCGAGTGGGAGGGCATGTCGTACGACCCTGGCCTGGGATATGTCTTCGTCCTTACCGCGGATCTTGGCGAGGTCTTCCAAGCCATTCCTAACTCGGCGCCGCCGAGTATCGAACGCTATCAGTTCCGCAATCCCAATACCGGCTGGCCCTGCAGCGACGGCCCTTGGGGCGAGATGATTGCGGTCAACGTCAACACTGGCCTGGTCGCCTGGCGCAGGCCGATCGGCGAAGATCCTCGTCTCGAGCGGCTTGGCATCAAGGATTGGGGCACGCTCCTGATGGGCGGCCCCACGTCGACCGCCGGCGGCGTCACTTTTGCCGGCGGCACCATCGACGGGATTTTACGTGCCGTGGAATCTTCCACTGGCAAGGAGTTGTGGCAGGCCGACGTTGGTGCGTCTGCCCACGGGATAACGATCACCTACCTCGGCCGTGACGGACGCCAATATGTAGCAGCATTTGTCTCCGGCGGCGGGTTTCTGGGCGATCCTGCTGTCCCGGCTGTGCTCAGAGTCTTCAGTCTTCCCAAAGATGGACCACAGCTAAAAACAGGCTCAGCGCGGGTTCGAAATTGATGTAAGCAGCAGTTCCTCCTGGGTCGGACTCCGGCCGGGAGCCTGTCAGGAGAATGCTTATGGGGTCCCAATGTCTGTCCGCTTTCCTGTCTTCACCCTGCAATGCGGCTAGATGGCCAATAAACGTGCTAGGGCGGGCCAGGGCCTCCCGGAGCGCCACTGATAGGTAATTACCACAATACCGGGCCGGGGGTAGGACCCTACTTATCGTGGTTCTCGGCGTTCCATTAACACCGCTCAGTATGAGTCCGCCCAGCAGCTCCGAGATGAGTGTCGAGAGTACAGGTCTGTACGCTACTCAGATCTTTTCGCTATCGGGTACGAGTGGAGTGACAGCGAATTCCTCCATGCCTGATTCCTCCCTCGTCAGGTTGCGCCGCTGCTCCTCGAAGCCTACTCCGAGGCTCAGGTAAATGAGCGCGGAGCGAGCTAGCCGCAGAAGATGCAGAGCCTTCTTCGCGAATTGCTCGCGGGAGACTGAAAACGCTAGATCTGTCGGCAGTCCAGCCGGAGTCTCCGCTACCGTGATTCGTAGGTACTTGTGCTCTAGGTGATTTCTTATGAGGCCGAGATCAAGGGCCTGCGGCTCGACTACCTGATCGTTTGCGTCCTCGTAGAAGTCCTTCGCGAGCCAGTACAACGCGCAGAACGCCCAATTGCCATGCAGATCGAATTGAGACCGTATGGGTTTGGTTTTATCTGGACGCCAAAGATTGCGAAATGACACACGGTCCTTTGGGATTCCGAGTTGCATATACGCATTGATGAAGTATCCAATCTTATCGAAGAGAGAATACGACATCCTGTAGGCTGCTTTAAGCTTTTCAACTCTTAGGGAGAGAGCAGGCCTGGGCTCACTAGCAGCTAGGGCCACACCCTTATCCGAGAAGTGGGTTGTGCCGCCGGTAGTACCTTCGTAAAGAAGCCATCGCGCTGACACATATTCCTGCTCCATTTGATCGAAGAAACTGTCGAAAAGGTGAGGCGTTGCGACATCTACAGCATGCGTGCCTATGCCTAGGAAGTCATGGTTTGCGACGGCGTACGGGCCTAGATCGTTCGCGTAGTTAAGGTACAAGCAATGGTTGGTGCACCAGGTTCGGTATTCACGCTCCTCTTCTGAGGCGGATGCGTCCTCCGAATCAAGAGGGTTGAGGGCCTCAATTCTGGGAATGTCTAGGATGGAACCAAGGTATTCTCGAAGTTTCCCAGTCCGGTCCCGGTTGGCTTGATCGGAGCTGTCTGTATAAATCGCTTTCGGAGCCATGGCTGCGGTTGCTTCTTTGTGCGCCATCCACAATAAGAGCGATCTCTTGCCCGAGTCCTCTAGGGCGGAGGCATAGGTATAGAAGCCGATAGCTCTGTTGCAGAGAGCCATTCCGAATTGTGGCTGCACTTCGAGTGCGCGACGCCAGCATTCGAGAGCTTCAACCAATCGGCCAGCGACCTCCAAACGGTTTCCAAGATTGGTGAAGCACTTGCACTTAAGAACGCTCGAAACGGACACAAAACCGTTTCTTGAGACTGCGCGGCGAAGAAGGTAGATCTCACGTGCTAGTGGCGACTGTTCCCACTTCCATGCTGTCCCATACCGCTCGTTGCCGATAGCGTTAGCCCAGCTTAAATCGAGGGCAACAGCTTGCTCGTCGGTAAGGGTTCGCTGAGACAGCGTTTCGTGCCAAGCCAAAGTCCGCTCGACAGCGTCCTTTCGACCGAGCTTGATGGCAAGCGAGTTTAAGTGCGTGATGTGGTCAAGCGCCTCTTGATCTGGTTTGCCATCAATGCCTGCTGCCAGGAGGAAGTCACACAGCCGATTCTCGGCCTTCGGCGTAGTCATGATGCTCGACCTCCTTTCAGTAGAAGTGCCGCGACGGCAGAGATGAACGGGAGACTTCTGTTCCCCAGGCACCCCACGAAATTCCAATGTACCGTCGACGAGTGATTTGGCGATGATGTGCTCATTCGGATCTCCAAATTAGAAGAGTTTCGTTTGCCAGCAGGGATTAAGATGGCACTGTCGATATCGGGTCACATCGAAACTAGGATGCGAATTCTTCTGATTGGCGGGAATGGCTTCATTGGCTCACCGCTCACGCGCGAGCTGATCGCTCACGGTCATTCCCTTGCGGTGCTGCATCGGAGCGCTGAAGGGAATCTGGATGAAGAAGTGGTAGCCATTCAGGGTGACCGGAACCACCTTCTGGACAGCATTGGCCAGATTCAGCGATTTTCGCCGCAGGTAGTCGTCGACTTAATACCTACCTCTGGAGAACAGGCGGCCAAGTTGATGAGCGTTGTGCGGACAGTTGCACAGCGTGTGGTCGCCGTTAGCAGCATGGATGTATACAGAGCCTGGGGCGTGGTGCATCAATCCGAACCGGGAGCGCTGGAACCGCTACCGCTCACAGAGAATTCCCCACTCCGGACGAATCGCCAGCTCTACTCGCCGGAAACCCTGAAGATGATGCAAACGATCTTCAGTTGGCTCGGAGAGCATTACGACAAAATCGCAGTGGAAGAGGCGGTCATGACTAGCCCTGACATCGCGGGAACCGTCCTCCGGCTGCCCATGGTTTATGGCGCTGGCGATCCGCTTCATCGGGTTTTCCCCCTACTGAAGCGATTCGCCGATGGAAGATCATCGATTCTCCTTGCGGACGATCTTGCTGCCTGGCGGGGGCCGCGAGGATACGTAGAGAACATCGCGCACGCGATCGCGCTCGCTGCAACTTCGGACCATGCGGCCGGCCAGGTCTACAACGTCTGCGATGAACCGGTCTTGTCAGAGTTGGAATGGCAGGCGGGGATCGCTACACAGGCAAAGTGGCCAGGAAAATTCGTTGTGCTGCCCAGGGAGCGAACGCCTAAACATCTGCTGCAACCGGGCAATGCTGCGCAGCATGTTGTAGTCAGTTCAGACAAGATTCGAGCTGAGTTGCGCTACAAAGAGCCAGTCGATCAGGATGACGCATTACGCCGCACGATTGCCTGGGAACAGAGTCATCCTCCTGCCAGGGTTGACCCGCAGCAATTTGATTATGCCGCGGAGGACAGGGCTCTCCATCGGGCCTGATGAGGCGTTTCGAGTGGGCAAACCGCACTCGGGAAACTTTATCCCGTGATCCACTCTTGACTTCAGGCCGAAGGGCTTTTTGAGAACGTTTTAGGGGTTATCGCAAACGATTAGTCCTCGAAAACGCCCCAGTGTCAGGGAGCCCTCCGGGACCGTCGCCCGACGGCAGTCACGAATTCCAGTCGCGATGCCGACTTTCCGTTACTCATTGCAACCGTGAATATCTAAAAGGGGGTAACGACACAGGCGAGCCGATCGCTCCAAACGGGATACGATATGAGGGTTTTTCCTGAAAAACTGCCACTTTCAGCGCAAACGTCCGTTGGATTGCCAGCTATCTCACGAGCGGTACAATTGCAGTATTCCGACTCGAAAACGGGGATTCCAGTTAGAGGACTTTTCATTATGAGTCCATCAGAGATTTCTCGTCGCACTATGTTGCGTGGCGCCGCGCTGAGCGCAGCGGCGCTTGCCTCTGGTGCTGGCAAGTTGCTGGCCGAGTCGGTTCAAGCTCCGCCCAACATCGTCTTCATCCTGGCTGACGATCTCGGTTACGCCGATATTTCCTGTTACGGACGACCCGATCTCCATACTCCGAACATCGACAGTCTTGCATCACGTGGAATGCGCTTTCTGCAGGCCTACGCCAACTCCGCGGTCTGCTCGGCCACGCGCACTGCTCTGATTACAGGGCGCTATCAGGACCGCCTCGATATGGTCTCGACGAGCCGCTCGCCGGCCGCGACACCGGTTTGCCGCCGAGCCATCCCACGCTGCCCTCGCTCCTGCGCGAGGCCGGATACGGGACCACCCTCGTGGGCAAGTGGCACCTCGGCTTGCTGCCCAGGTATGGCCCGCTGCAGAGCGGCTATGACCACTTCTATGGTTTTCGCGGCGGCGCGGTCGATTACTTTACACACTCCAACGATCTGTGGGACGAAGACGTCAAGGTCCAACAGGTTGGCTACCTGACTGATTTACTCGGCAGCCATGCCGTCGATGTCATCAACGGCTATGCCAAAGCTGGAAAGCCCTTCTTGCTGAGCCTGCACTTCAATGCGCCTCACTGGCCGTGGGAGGGGCCGGGAGATGAGGCCGAATCCCGGCGGCTCATCGGTCACCCGCTCGTCGATTTTGATGGCGGGTCGCAAAGGACCTATCAGCGCATGATCGAGGACCTCGATCTCCAGGTTGGCCGCGTGCTTGAAGCGCTTCACGCCGACGGCATCGCCGACAACACCATCGTTGTCTTCAGCAGCGACAACGGCGGCGAGCGCTTCGCCGATACCTGGCCTTTTACAGGCCGGAAGACAGAGTTGCTTGAAGGCGGTTTGCGCATTCCGGCCATCATTTCGTGGCCTGCGCGCATTGCCATGGGCCAGACCACCAATCAGGTGGCGATCAGCATGGATTGGCTGCCAACGCTTCTTGCCGCAGCCGGCACGGGGCCCGATGCCGCCTATCAATCCGACGGCATTAACTTGCTGGCATTTCTAGCCGATGGCGCCACGCCCGTCCCTCGCAAGCTTTTTTGGAGATACAAAGCCAACGCCCAGCACGCGGCGCGCGACGGCGACATGAAGTATCTCAAGATCCTTAACAATACCTTCCTCTTCAACGTCGTTGAGGACCCTATGGAGCGCGCCAACCTCAAGGAACGCATGCCCGACGTTTACAGCCGCCTGACTGCGAATTCACCGGCGCACAGCTGGCCGACCACATCGGCACGCCAGAAGCCAGCCACAAGGCCGATAACCCGCCTCCTGCGACGGCTCCCCATCACTGACACCGCCATCTCCCACCTTCACCGGTGCGATCTACGAGTTCAATTCGCTCAGCTTCTTACCAACCGCGCCGGGCCCGAAATTGATATGAGCGTCCTTAATCGAAAGTCCGACTACTTCGATACGCTTCAGGTTCCGTGTTCCGATCCCGGCTTCTTCCGCGAGATGCAGCGAGTTGTCGCCTCGGATGAACGGAGAAGTGCCACGCTCCGCATACGGATCGTAGCCCATCACTGCCATCCCGACAGCGTCCACGCAGACGGCGTTGCGGCCGGCAATGATCACGCCCGGGGTCATCTTTTCCAGGCCAGGAAGCCACGGACCTTCCCCTCCCCGCACCGTCTCGACGCCATCCACGATCGCGATATCAATTGGCCGAATACCGTTCTGATCAACCAGAATGCGGGGAACCCGATAGCCCGGATCGCGCGGCGAATCAGGATGCAACTCGGCATCTACTCCAGAGGGCGCAGGCGTCGTTCCGTCGTGCAGCACAGGTCCGCGCTCTTTCGTCGGCCGCTCGTTCCCGCTAGGGCCGCAGTCCCCGCCATAGAGCGAGCAGGGCGTGTTGCCGAAGTTGTTCTTCATCGTCATGGTCACGCCTGCAATCCAATGGTTCTTCAGCTTCGCCATCGAAGCGTATACGTCGCACTGATAG
>Ga0182015_10004000_pt1 | contig 16148 bp, 14 predicted proteins | sample 712P3MmetaG_FD_120478 | JGI IMG/M metagenome (GOLD analysis project Ga0182015, IMG submission 120478) | Permafrost microbial communities from Stordalen Mire, Sweden - 712P3M metaG | ecosystem: Environmental > Terrestrial > Soil > Wetlands > Permafrost | place: Sweden: Stordalen | collected... | reverse complement strand
TTAATCAGCGGGTTGCAGGTTCGAGTCCTGCGCGGCCCACCACTTATTTCATAACTGTCGAAAACACAATCAGTTGACACGTTTCTCTTCTTTGATGCTAGGCAGGTTGAGAACATCTGAGAACAAAACCCCGGCGACGCGATCAACAGCACGCCGTTGGGATTCCGGGATCACGTGCGTGTAAGTATTGAGCGTCGTCTCAAGGTCCGAATGGCCCAGGAGCGCTTGCGCCATTTTGATCGATTCGCCCAACTCTGCAAGCTGCGTCGCATGTGTGTGTCGAAACGAATGCCACGAAACGCGTGGCTGTTTGATCCCATCACATGCAGGTGCAAGCTCACGGTTGTAGAGGTTCTTCGAGTTGAGCGGCGTTCCCTTGAGCGTGCAGAAAACCAAGTCGTCCGGCGCTGTCCGAATTGCGCCGGCGAGATGGGTATTCAGCATGCCACGCAGAGCCGAGCTCATAGGTATCACGCGGTTGCTGCTTCGAGTTTTCGGTGTGCCGAACTCCCCGTCCGAAAACGTTTCGGCAACTTCGATTGTGTTTCGCCATCCACGCGAACCGCCACTCCACGAGTCGATAGCTCTGCCAGAATGTCGGCTACCGCACTCATACAACCACCTCATCGTCACTGTGGTCGTCCGGGGTTCTTTGGTGCTCATGGGGGTCATGGGGGTCATTTCCTCCATGTCTGACATCATTTCCACGCCCGGGGGGCCGATTCACGCCCTCTGAAGCTTCTCCAACGACCCCAAAATGACCACTAAAACCCCTATGACCACCGGACGGGACTTCGCCGACCCGCCAGCAAGCGACCCCTGATGTTTTTCCGACGAGATATAGCCGCAACCCACCAAGAACCTGATCCCGTCGGTTCCTGCACCACCGCCCCAGGCGCCGGGAATCTATCTCAAGCCTCTGTTGACGTCCGACGGCCACACTGAGGATGGAACTCCTTAGAGTGCCGTCGGTCCCGCAACGGTCAACTATCAACTTCACGGTAAACTCGCGATCCCCAAACGCTTCGTGCAAAGAGACCAAAACAGCGAGAGATTCCTCTCGTTCGGGATCATCTGCCAAAACTATTTCGCGCGTCTTGCAAGGATCGGCCATGCCCAGCAAAACGATCGGCTCCCGAATCAATGCGGACCAGTCATTGAATCCGCCCCAGGGCGGGACTTTTTGACGAGGACGGCCGGCAACGTGATAGGCCCGAAGGATAGTCAGCGCAGCGGCAACCAACTGCCGTAGATTATTTCTCAGGAAATCATCAAGGTGTGAAATCTTGAAGCTCCGCGACTCCGGCCGCTCCAGTCCGGAGTTAATTCGGCAAAGCAGCGCGCGGCTGGACAAATCCCCTCGAAAAACAAGATTATTGCCTGTCGCCGTCCATAGCACGTTTGTTGGCAACCGAAGCATCCGGCTCTCTCCTAGCAGGCGATCCTGGTATTCCGACTGTGTGATCGCTTTTGCAAGTTCCGGTGAAGCAAACGGGCCCTCGATATTGTCGAGATTGATGATGACGTGTCCCTCGCGAAGCGCCGATGTGATGGCCTTTCGTATTTCCTCTGGCTCTCTGGAGACCGCTGTCGCTGGAGCGGGCTTCCCTGTCACGATGATGGCAACAGATTCTGCCAATAAGGATTTCCCGCTCCGCTGCGCAGGCGCGCTGTACCCAATGATCGGACATGCCCCAAGCGTTCGACGCTGAATGGCGGTCAAAATACCGGCAATGTGTACGGCGACATCCTCTTCTGCGACAAACGGGAATTCCTGAAACGGAGCAAGAAGAGTCTTAAGAGCGGTCTCGGCATCCGACCGTTCTCAGCTCGATCCTGAGGCGGGCCGCGGGCTCGATCACCGACTAAAACTATTGGGAGGCGCGCTGGCCTCACTCGATGGCAAACGATGTGCGAAGCTGGTTTTGGAGTTGATGGAGTTACCGGGGCGATTTGACGGCTGGACGAGGGTAGGGGCGCTCGAGAGCCTGCTTTTTTGGGGAGTGCGTTTTAGTCTGGAAGAAGCGCTGCGAATTCTCGATCCGGTGATGGAGGAGGTTCGGGCTTCGGGAATACACAACGACAACCAACATGCATGGCTGTTCGCACGGTGCCTCTCTGTCACGGCGTTTATCGAGCAGCCAGCGGCGGGCGTCGCGAAAATCCGCGAGCTGCTTTCTGATTTGCGGTTTCGGCCAAATGAAATAGGCACTGTTGTGGCGGCGCTCGGGGCAAGCCGCTGTGATGACGCGGTAGAGGTTTTGATGGAACTCGCGGGCGCTGATGGAAAAGGAGTCGAGGCCCTCCTTGAATCTTGGATCGAAGCGATTCACGCGCTGGGAGGAAGGCGTGCTGCCTCAAGTAATTGTTACCGGGGATTTTGACGGTGACGGGAATATCGACATCGTTGCCTGTTTGGGATCCTTTAATATCATCCAAATCTATTACGGTAATGGAGACGGAACTTTTCAAGCTCCCGTGACAGTGCCGATAGACCGCGCGTACTCGGAAATGGCTGTCGCGGACATGAATGAGAATTTAATTATGCGTGCTCCGCGCCTGTATCAAGGAGCCAATTGCGACGCGGCGACGGACTCGTTTCGCGATCAGCGGAATGGCCACTGCGCGACGCTATCAGGGGGCCGATTCGTGATCAACTCCATGGAAGGACACCGCGCGCAAATTACGTTTAGGCTGCCAGAGTACGATCACTCGCAGTCGATTGTAATTGACCCTGTGGTGGCATTCTCGACTTTTCTTGGGGGCAATATCGACGATCAGCCGAAGGGAATCGCGCTGGATTCTAGCGGCAATATTTATCTTGTCGGACAAACCAACTCGACGAATTTTCCGGTTGTGGCCGGCGCCTTTCAGTCGCAGCTTGCCGGGGGAACCAATCTTGTCGTCACAAAGATGAGCGGAGATGGTTCAAAGCTGATTTACTCGACGTATCTCGGGGGCAGCAACACGGATTCCGCGGGCGGTATAGCTGTCGACGCGAACGGAGATGCGTACGTCACCGGTGAGACGACCTCGGCCAATTTCCCACTCTCTAATCCCTACCAATCGACGAACCCAGGGGGTTCCGCGTTTGTCTCCAAGCTGAGTCCGGACGGTTCGAGTCTGGTCTACTCAACCTTTCTCGGCGGAACAGGTCAAAGTTCAGGACAAGGGATCGCGGTCGATAGCAGCGGCGAAGCGATACTAACCGGATGGACGCTGGCCACGAATTTTCCTGTCGTGAATCCCTACCAGTCCGCCCACGCGGCCGACAACGGCGATACGGATGCTTTCGTTACAAAGTTTAGCGCGGACGGCTCATCGCTCGTCTATTCCACTTACCTTGGCGGTAACAGCAACGATGAAGCGCTAGGCATCGGCCTCGACTCGTCGGGCAGCGCTTACGTGGCCGGGATTACTTATTCCTCGAACTTCCCGACGACTCCGGGAGCTTACGAAACGACCTACTCCGCTGCGGAGGGCGGCGTAAGCTTTCTCACGAAATTCAGTCCCAGCGGCGAGAATTTAGCGTACTCGACCCTGCTCCTCGGGGGTCAAGCGGCCGCGATCGCGGTCAATAGTTCCGGAAATGCTTTCCTGACTGGCGGTTTAGGACCTAATTTCCCTGTCACTCCCGGAGCGTTCCAGGGCCAGGGCGGGATTTTTGCCACCGAGTTTGATACACAAGGAGCATCGCTCGTGTATTCAGCCATCTTCGGCGGCCAGAACATAAGCAGTAGCACCGCCATCGCCTTGGACTCCTCGAACGACGCCTACATCACCGGGAGCACCCAATCCCTTAACTTTCCGCTGCAATTGCCCGTCCAGCCCGTCTACACGGGAGTGTCCGACGCCTTCGTTTCCGAATTTAACAGTTCCGGAACAAACTTGCTTTTTTCAACTTATCTCGGTGGTGGCTTCAGCGGATTGGGCCAGTCTGGCGGTACTGGCATAGCGGTGGACCCGTCAGGAAACATTTACGTCCTGGGTTCGACTTCGACGTCCGACTTCCCAACCGTGGATCCCCTTCAATCCGATCTAGGCGGTTTTCAGAATTACTTCATCGCGAAGTTTTTGAATCAGCCGGCGCCTGGAATTGCCCTTAACACAATGAGTCTCACATTCGCTCCGGAAGTTGTGACCGTTCCGAGCGCCCCGCAAACGGTTGAAGTCACGAACAACGGAAACGCAACGATGAATGTAACCGGGGTCACAATATCCGGCGATTTTTCCGAAACGAGTCAGTGCACGGCACCGGTGCCGCCAAACGGGCAGTGCTCGATCACAGTCACTTACACGCCCACAATCGCGACGGCCGAAATCGGCAACCTTGAAATCTCTAGCAATGCCACCATTACGCCCGACGTCGTGCAGCTATCGGGTACTGGTCAGGATTTCGAGTTTTCAGGAATGCCTGGAATCGAGACTGTTTCTCCGGGACAGACGGCAACCGTCTCGCTCACCTTATCCTCGATAAATGGCTTCGACGAACCCATCTCGTTCACGTGCACAGGCGCACCGCCCGGTGCGAATTGCAGTATCTCGCCTCCCAATCTCACGCTTGATGGAAATGCGACCGCGACGGTCACGATTACAACGACGGGTTCCGCGATGGTTTCGCCCGCTGGACATTCAGTGAAAGCAGACGGATGGCGGCCGCACCAAATCACGGTGCTTCGACCGTTACTTTTTCCGTTGCTCGTGTTGCTCTCAGGGATGTTAGCGAGCAAGCTCGGCAAGCGGAACAAGTGTCTGCCAATTCTGCGAGCACTGGTGGTGGTCACACTGGCTTTGTCGTTGTCCAGTTGCGGTGCTGGTGGTGGCTCGGGTGGTAGTGGCTCGACCGGCGGAGGAAGTACACCCGCTGGTAGCTATAACCTTACGTTCACAGCTCAAACGGCTAACAACCTCAGTCACGGCCTATTGATGACGTTGCAAGTGAACTAGTTGCACCCGCTGTTGCGTCCGAAACGACTTCCAATTTCAGATACCGAAGTTCGTGTCGATGCCGACGAGATCGCGATCTAACTCTTACAGCTCTGCAAGCGGCTAGTCTACATCATCCACGAACAAAATCCGCGCCTCGTTCAGCGAGGAAGAAAGCTCTCCGCGTATGACGTTGTCGGAGTGCGCAGAAACAGTTCTTTATGAGGTGGCCGCGGCGCAATTTTGGGCAAGCGAATTTTCAACGGTTCTGCGCTCTCAGAAAAATAGGGATTCTGGGCAGGGATGGGTTTTGGGACAGGCTACGGAAGCGAGTATCAAAACACATGGTTTGATACGGTCGAGTATGCAGGCATTCGGCCCCGAGTTATCTATGACTTGCACCTACCGAGAAGGCGCCCCTTTGATACGCCGCCGTCGCACTCTGTCGTTAGGTCTTAGCCTGGAAATGCGATTTGACATGTCGCTTTCCTTTAAAACGCGATCACAAAGGCATTGAAAAGGGATTTTCGCAACGTGCCGGTCACAGGGAATCCGAACGCCGATCCCTCAGCGATGATCCGTCAGCCGACGCAGGACAATCACCGCCGGATTCGTCGTGCCCACGTCGCGTTGCGTGTACGTAAAAGTCTGTCCGTCTGCCGAAATCTCCCAGTCTTCTGTATCAAACGCGGTGCCGTTCAGTTTGGTGACAGCTCTAATCGTGCGCGGTCCGGTCATCTTCGCGGAAACCGTCATTCCGGCGGGAAGTCTGGGGCCTTCCTCGGGATAGTCCTTGCCATCGAATTTCAGCGAATAGTGCGTTCCGTCTTCAGGAAGGCGCAACGTAACTCCATCGTCACCATTGGGCTCAACATCCACTTCAGTAAAGGTCATCTTGACCTCGGTTGCTTCCCATTTGCCTTCGAAGCCCGAGGTCCCTGCCGTGCGCTTCACAGTTTCGAAGCCGCTGGACATCTCGCCGTTTGCATTTGGAACACTGAAGGTGCGCTTCATCGACTGGCCGTCGGCGGAGAGCACCCAGGTCTCGGTACCTGTCGTCTTGCCGTTCGACTTGTAAGTGAACTCCCAAGTCGTCGCGTTCACCACTTTCATAGCCGTGGTACCGAATGCTGTTGGCTGATCAGTCCCATCCGCTCTGACTTTCCAGGGAAACGCGCCGTCCTGGAAACTCCAAGTATTCGGTCCCGCTGCGGCAACGGAATCGGTTGCACCGGTCAAGTGGCTTTTTGCCTCGTCAATCTTCCACTTACCAATGAACGGATTGGCGGCGTAGACGCTTGAAGCCAGCGCGAGCGCAAGTGCGGCAACTTCAGCCCGTTTCAAGGGCATTGGTCGCTCTCCTCTACCCGCTCAACTGTCGTCATAACGGCCGTTGGGAAATCGACCTTCAAGGAAGCATTGAACAATAGCTGAAATGGCTGATTTTGTTTCTCACCCACGGGGTGTCTACCTCCGAGGCGTCTTCACTGCGTTTGAACCCGCATAAATACTGATGAAAGATAGCACCCGCAGGCTCGCTGGAACGACTTCATTTCGGAAATGTGGGCTTAGATTGGGGCTCTAAAGAGTATCGTTCGTGGGCGTTCCAAAGCGCCAGGGCAAGCCTTTGGAACCGTCGGTGCGGAGCGCGTGGCAACAGGCGCAATCGGATTTTGCGTGACAGTGTAGTTTCCGATTAATGCGTTTACCAGGACTTGGCCGAAATGCCTTCGGAATCTTTGCGTTCAACGTCCACTCCGTTTTACTGTAGGGTGCATTTGAGTTCAATTCACTTTGTCTGCAATCGGAGTTGCGAGTGGCCAACAGACTGGAACTCGATTCATTAGATTCTGCTGAGTACCTGTACCTGCGAGAACTTTCAGAACCGAGAGACAATTCCCTGCGCTTGGTCATTCAAGAGGCAGTCGTCAATCCTGCCGGTTCAATTTGTTCTTCCCATCCTGAACTTCCCGAAATAGATGAGGTCCTTAGAGGCGGTTCGCCAATTGAGTCCACTGACGCTTGCCGAAGCTTTGAGTTGACGTGGAAACACTACGTGGCCTACTTGGTTACCGAAGAATGTGTCGGCTCGTGTGGGCAATATGCCGACGAGATTTATGCGGGCAAGTTATTTCGGGTCTATACCAAGTCGCACTTCTTGGAGCATCTTTCGCGCGACACTGGCGGCCACACCGAGGCAATCTTGCATTACAAGTTGACGTGCTTGAATCACCTGATTGATGTGGCAGCTTACGCCCCCCCAGAGGTAAAACAGATTTTGCCGGTCTCATCCGAACCAACCCGAATCCAGTGACCATTGACGAATATCGCCAACATTCCCGGTCAAGTCCCGGAAAGTCGGTTTACCGGACATTGGATTGCGCTGGTGGCGATTTTCGGCGAGCCGCTGATTTCGGTACAGATTCGACGCTGTAAAAAGCCTTGCCCTGCTCGGGATTTGCTTCCAGGCTGACGCGCGTCACGTCGCCGCTCGGCCCCGTGATTTCGACGAGCCCGCGCTGTCGCGCCTCGTCGATATCGTATTTAAGTTGATAGGTTTTCTCATCGGCAATCGACATCCAAACCAGGCGTCCGTTGGTGTCGTACGTGTTTTCAAGTGCTTTCGATCCGTTCGAGGCGGTGATCGTTGCAATGCGATTGCCGTCGTCGTACGTGTATTCTTCTCGTTGCCTTTGGTTATCAGTGATGCCGCGAGGGCGACCTTTGGAGTCGTAGTTGTAATCCACGAAATTTCCAGTGCTATCGGTGACGCGTGCGACCAGGCCATCCTTATACGTCAATCGAATCGAGCGTCCACCAGGAGATTCAATCTCCGCGAGATCGCCATTTTCTTCCCGTGACAGCCGGACTTCATTCCCTGCGTTGTCGAAAATCCCAACCAGCGATCCCTGTTGCGGGCGTTTGGCTCTGTATGCATCGGGCGAAAGGTAGGTCGTTCCGTCCTCAAGCGTAATATCCCAGCCGAATCCGTTCCAATCGATTCTCGCACCCTCAAATTTTGGACTAGGCATGGCTTCTTCGTACACTGCATCAGCATAACGTGTGCCCGGAGAAATGCGTTTGAACAGCACGTTAGGACCGCTGGGTAAGGCCCACTTCAAATATGTATACGGAAAGCGGTCCCCATAAAGAAAGAGATCGTAAACGTGTCGGAGGTACGGAACATTGGCCGGTGCAGCAGGGTCAAAAGGATTGTAGGTTCTGGTAAACGCGAGTGGGATGGTGTCTTGGACATGAAGGTCAGACTTGATTCGAAAAAATTGCCCGCTCCAAAGCTTTACTTCCCAGACGTCTAATTCTCGACCGTCGGGAACCAGTTCCGAACAGTCGCCGATGGAGCCAGAAGCTTCAGCCTGGTTCCTAGCATCTGATGGGGCCAGGAATAGACACGGGTCGGCTCCGGCCTGTGATGGTTGGTGCGCAGAAGCGAGGTTTAGCTTGGGACGCGCGTTCCATTTCTTATAGTCAGTAGGATTGTTGGCATCGAGAAAGAGCTTGACCGCATAACCTAAGAGCAAGACGACTGCAATAAAAATCAGGTCCTTCCATCCGCGACGCCGAAAATAGCTCGACTTCTGGATTGCAGGCACTAAGGAAACCTCAGGAGATTAGCGCGGCATCCGCAACTGACAATTGCGAGTCTCGATGCCACGATCTTCGTTTCGTCCATGTGACAAAGACTCACATCACCTGCGTAGAAGTGACCTGCATTTACCGCGCTTCTGCATTCATTTTATTCGCGGTTGAATATGCAATTACCCCATTGATGATTGGCAACGCGATCGAGGCCAAACGAATCGAGTCATGATGAAAATAAGCAATGAAGACTCCAACTACAATCGTGCCGACAAAGTCCGCCAAAGCCCACCCCAGCTTCCCGAGATACACAAATCCCGCGCCGGCAAAAATAAAATTGAAAAGAAATGCAAGCCACGGGTTCTCCACGTCCGCCTTCCCCTCAGATAACGTCGCTGCGCATGATACCACCCGTCTCTCGTCGGAGAGTACGTCAGAGGGAATTTCAGCAATCATCCGTCTTGAACTTTGAATTCTCATTGACGTCGGACGGATGGCGTAATGTCGAGGGGAAGCTCGATCCATTCTGCGAATCTAAGATCGAGGATTACCAGAAAGTTGGGTTACGGGACATTGAGAGCTAGTTTCCGATTAATGCGTTAATCGGGACTTATGGCATTCGGCAGACACGCCAGAATTTCGTTTAAGGATAACTTCCGTGTAACCGACCATCCGCTCGGAGCGCGCACCCCTTTCCCAGGTCAGAAGGTGTATCTTCAACATGTGCGAATAGACCGACGAAAATTTCTGGGATATCTGGGCGCCGTCGCAGTCACGCCCATTTTAGCGAGTTCACAGGAGGCGGGCGGCATGTATGGATTAATCGTGAAGCTAACGGTGGTGCCCGGCAAGCGCGACGAGATGATTGGAATATTGAAGGAGAGCGCAGCCGACATGCCGGGGTGTTTCAGCTACGTTGTGGCCAAAGACTCTTCAGACGAAAACGCCATCTGGATTACTGAGGTGTGGGAGAGCGTTGCCAGTCATGATGCATCTCTATCACTGCCGTCTGTGAAGAACGCCATGCTTCGGGGCAAAGCGCTCGTTTCGGGTTTCGACAAGATCGCGGTCACAAATCCAGTCTGGGGAGCTGGGTTGCCGGCAGCGAGTGTCCACTGATCCGTGGACATACGAGGCGCGCCTCAAATCCAGGTACATCGGCACCGCGTGCGTTTTGGGAGTGTCACGACTGACGGACTAACCGGGGGTTATTCCGGTTGCCTTGTGAATCGGATTACCGAACAAATCGCTCTAGTGGCCAACTAGTCCGGTAAGAGCATTAATTAAACATGCGGATTGCTTCCGAGTTCGCCAGCACCGGACAAAACCCACGCCCCACAGGGAATCGCCAAACTAATACTGTCTAGTGGCTACTTTTCAGGTCGAAGTCTCGATCAAGCGTATGAGCACGTCTTGCAACCGTCCTGCAAGTTCTTCATCCGTGGATCGGATTTCGCTGAGCAGTCCGTGAACCACAGTGCGGAAAGCCCGCGAGAGCTCGACGATATCCAGTTGTCGGACGAGTGAGCCTTCGAATTGCGCGGTCACTCCCCTTGGCAGGAGGTCCAGGCCACGGCCATGAGCAGCAGGAAGCTCATGGCGAATGCAGGCCAGCGCAAGCGCGTTGTCGCGGATATTGCTTACCATGTATTCCGCTTGCCACAGGTTTCCTCTGGCGATGCAGCTCCGCGCGTGTAGTGTGTACAACCAGGCAAGGCCGATGATTTCACCAGTCTGTGCTGGTGGAACATGCCGGGACTCATTCGCCTCGCCGAATATAAGCCGGAACGTGGGTGCCAAAGCTCGGAAGTCTGTCCCGGAAACGAAGGCGAGATCGACTTGCAAAGTGCTAGGGAGGAGAAATACTCGGTAAATCCACCCGCCGGACCTGATATCAAGATGATGTACGGCGAGATGCTGTTGGTACATGTGCGCAGTCCAATCCAAAAGAACATTTGGTAACTCGGCTGCACCGCTGACGCCAAAAGCGAGATCTATGTCCGACCACCGATCTTCGCGTTCGGCTGCTGCAGAGCCAGTGATCGCAGCACCGGTGATGCGCTGGTCTTTCGCGGCATATTCCAGGAGGTCGGAGCGCAGGCGATCACGTTCTTCGGAATTAAACATATTGGTCTCAACTCAAGGTGACGAATGTTCTCAATTCTACTGCACTTTCTAAGTATTCTCAGGTGCAGTAGCGGAAGACGGCGCTGTCTGGACTGAGGATCAAGTCTTGGCTGGTCGAGTACTCGGAAGTGATTGTCCGGCTCAAGGGGCCCGAGGCCGTGCGGCAAACTCCTGATTAGTCGGATTACCGGAGATGTCCGGTTTGCGCGGTGGTCTCAATAGGTCGATGCAACACCATCCAATACGTTAATTCGACAATGCTTCCCCGGAAGAAGTGATCTGTTTGGCTGTCCTCGGTCAAAACCTAGCCAGGGGAGTGTTCCGGCTGATTTAACCCTGCCGAGCGATTTGCCTTTGTTTTCAATGCAAATCGGGTTCGCATTGAATGTTGCATCGACCTATTGAGACCACCGCGTTAATCAGGCGTATGCCGTGGAGTCTCTCGAATGGGCACGCAGCTTGCAGCAAATCCCTGTTGACAATCTACATGAATCGCGCCATTGTTTCTGTTGAGCATCTACAGGAAGACTGATGATCACCGCAAGCAGAGCCGAAGTACTGCAGGGCACTCTTGACCTACTCATTCTGAAAACGCTCGATACGCTGGGGCCGCTCCATGGCTTCGGAATCGCGAGGCGCATGCAGCAGGTCTCTGAAGACATGCTGCAATTAAATCAGGGCACGCTTTATCCCGCGCTTGTGCGCCTCGAACAACGTGGCTGGATTCGGTCGAAATGGGGCGTCTCGGACAACAACCGTCGCGCCCGCTTTTATTCGCTCACCAAGTTCGGCAAGAAGCAGTTGGCGGTCGAAACCAGGGATTGGGAGCGCATGGCGTCGCTGATCACTAGAATGCTCCGCGGCGCCGAGGAGGTGTGACATGACTCGTCTGCGATTGCTGGCGATGCGACTTCGCGCGCTGTTCGCAAAACCAGAAATGGATCGTGCGCTCGACGAAGAGTTGCAATCGCACTTCGATATGCTCGTCGAGCAGAACATCGGGCGGGGCCTGACTCCCGAGGAAGCGCGCCGAGTTGCCCGCCACGAATTAGGCGGCTCCGACCAAATCAAGGAATCGGTCCACGACCAGCGCGGGCTGCCATTCCTCGAATCCCTTTTGCAGGACGTTCGTTACGGTACCCGCATGCTCCGCAAATCAACCGGCTTCACTGCCGTCGCGTTGCTGACGCTCGCGGTTGGCATCAGCGCCAACACCGCCATCTTCTCCATAATTAATGGCGTCCTACTCAAGCCGCTTCCCTACCCGCATCCGGACCGCCTTGTTGCTATTTCCGAAAGCTTTCAGCAGTTCACGTTCGGCTCGATTGCCTACCCGAACTTCCTCGATTGGACGAAGATGAATCATACCTTCGATATTCTGGCCGCCTATCGACATGGCGACTTCGATCTCACTGGCTCTGGCGACGCCCAGCATCTGAAAGTAACGGAGGTCTCTTTCACCTTTTTCCCGTTGCTGGGTATTCAGCCTGTCATCGGACGAACTTTCACCTCCGACGACGACAAAGTCTCCGCTACTCGCTCGGTGATGTTGAGCGAGCAGCTCTGGCGTGAAAAATTCGGCTCATCTCCCGGAATCTTGGGCAAGACTCTGACTTTGAACGGCTCGGCTTATGTCGTCGTCGGTGTCGTCCCGCAAAATTTCTATTTCTGCTGTGAATCAATGAATTTCGAACTCGGCGACGCATACATCCCAATCGGCAACCAAAAAGCCGATTGGGTCACCGATCGCGGCGATCATCCGGGGATCTTCGCCATAGGCCGCTTAAGGCCTGGCATTTCGCTCGAACGGGCCCGCGCGGGCATGGACGCGGTGGCGGCAAATCTTGCCGCAGCGTACCCCGATACGAACAAGAACTCTCGCGTCCTCGTGATTCCGCTCGTCGAGCGCATGGCGCATTCAGTCAAGAAAACGCTCCTGATACTTTTCGCATCGGTCGGCTTCGTGCTGCTTATTGCTTGTGCAAACGTCGCAAACCTGCTTCTCGCCCGAGCAAGCAACCGAGCGAGGGAGTTTGCCGTCCGCACAGCGCTTGGCGCGACGCGCCGCCGGATGATTCGTCAACTCCTTACAGAAAGCTTGCTCCTCGGAATCACCGGTGGAGCGTTGGGCGTGCTTTTGGCCTGGTTGGGCACTCAGACAGGGCTAAGGGCTTTGCCGGAAGCATTGCCGCGCGCAAACGACATTGGCATGAATCTCCGCGTTCTCTCGTTCACGCTAGCGGTCTCGATTCTCAGCGGCATCTTTTTCGGGTTGGCGCCCGCTCTCAAGTGTTTACATCCCGACCTTCACGACACCTTGAAAGAAGCCGGGCGTGGCTCAAGCGGGGCGCGTCATCACAGAACGCAGTCGATTTTCGTCGTGGCCGAACTCGCTCTTGCCGTCCTCCTTCTCATCGGCGCCGGACTTACCATCCGCAGCCTGGGGCGCGTCTTGAAGGTAGATCCCGGCTTTGACCCGCACAACATCCTCACCTTCGATTTGTCGCTTCCTCCTTCCGTTGCAAAAGAGACTCCGGATCAGATACGCGCATACATTCGCGCCTTACCCGATGAGGTAGCCAAAATTCCCGGCGTGCAAGACGTCGCGCTCTCCGACGGGGCCGAACCTCTCAGCGGCGACAACGAGTTCTATTTCTGGGTCGAAGGCCGCCCGAAGCCGCATGCGGCAACCGAGATGCCCATGACGCTCTCCTATCTCGTCAGCGCTGATTACTTGAAAACGATGAAAATCCCGCTTCTCCGTGGGCGGTTCCTCTCGCCAGACGACGCTACGCACTCTCAGCTTGTCGGCGTGATTGACAACGTTTTCGCGCGAACCTACTTTCCCAATCAGGACCCCCTCGGTCATTACATTCACCTTGCATACAAAGATGTCCCCATTCAGATTGTGGGCGTTGTCGGCCATGTGAAGCAGTGGGGCCTTGATGAGACCGGCGCCGAACCGGTTGACACGCAGCTCTACACGCTTGCAGCGCAGATGCCCGACCCCTGGATGACGTGGCTGGGAGCCTACGCTTCCTTCGGTGTGCGCACCGAATCACCCAATTACCCCACTCCTGACGTGATCCGCTCCGCGCTCGCGAAAATAAATAGCGAACAGGTTGCTTATGACTTCGCCACAATGGACGATGTCATTTCGCAATCCGTTGCATCTCGACAGTTCACGGTAATTCTTCTGGGCTGCTTTGCAGCGGCGGCGCTCTTGCTCGCCAGCATCGGCATATACGGCGTGATGACCTACTTGGTAGCGCAGAGAACCCACGAGTTCGGCATTCGCATGGCGCTCGGCGCGAGCGTCACGGACGTGCTGAAGATGGTACTGGGACAGGGCACGAAGTTGGCGTGCGCGGGAGTGGTTTTCGGCATAGCTGCCGCGTTCGGGCTCACACAACTAATCGCGAGCCTGCTGTTCGGAGTCACGGCGCACGATCCGCTGACGTTCGCCGCCGTCGCCGTGCTGTTGATCCTGATCGCGCTGCTGGCCTGCTACATTCCTGCGCGCCGCGCCATGCGGGTCGATCCCATGGTCGCGCTGAGATACGAGTGATTTTCACGGTTTGTGCGCGTTGCATGCCGTTTAAGACCCAAGTGGACGTGTAGTCCGGTAATCGGACATTTGAGGTGGCACTTCACTTTTCCGGTAAATGAGTTATTCAGGAGTCACAGATGCCATCTCGTGCAAAACCCTCGCGCTAACTATTCTGATGCCCGTCCACACGCCGGCGACGGCGCAAAAAAAACCACGCGTCGGCGAGCAAGATCGCCAGCGCGAAGTAAGGGAGGCGCGACAGCGTCCACAGCGCGGCCTGCAACCGCGCACGGAAGCGGATCACCTGGCGGTTTTGATCGGCGGAAATAATAATCGGTTGGTTCCAGTCGAGTGCCATCAGTTGCGCAAGCAGTCCGCGGCGAACGCAGCCTTCGAGATTGTAGATACTCACCACCGGCGAAAAATGACTAGCGACGATCACGTCGTGCGACAGCTCCTCCCAGCTCAACGTACCCATACGCACTCCTGGCTGCGGGTCGCCGGCCGTTATGCCTACGGCAATGCGTTGAGCGGACGGACCGTACTGCCAGATGAGCGCGGAATCGGCGGTGCGGTTGAAGCTCGAGTAAAGCATGAGAACCTCGCGGTCGCCGCGCACATCGACAATGCCGAACAGGCGCTCTAGTAACGTGGAGTGGACTTCGCGTTCATCGGCGATGAAGGGAAACTGATAGGTTTCGACGCGGTAGCCGGCCGCTTCGATTCGGGCGACGAAGGCCCTATATGCGATTCGGGCGCGAGTGACGGTATTTGGATCGACAAGCCGTTTGAACGCGGCCGAAGCCGCGCGGCCAATACCGGTGAACTCCTGGAGACTTGGTTCAATATCGAGACCAATCCCGGACCAGCGTAGTCCCGAATCAGTGGTCCACTTCTGAAATTCAGTGAAACGCACCTCGGCCTGTGCGGCGTTCGAGGCGTTGAGATAATAGCCCTGCTGGCCGGGCAGCGCCAGCCACGCCGTAACCGGAATGCCGGCGGAATTCAGTTGGCGGACGACCTGGGCGCGGCCGGCGCTGAGATCGATCAGCGAAAGGGTGACTCCGGCGTTGAGCTGTCGCAGATCGCGAATCACATCCGGATCAGAGAAGAGCGATTGCAGCGCGGCCGTTTCCATTTGGCATGCAAAATTCAGTTGTGGGTGCTCGGGCGGGGCGGTGACGCGGACTTGGCGCGCGTCCCCATCGAGTCGGCGCACGGCCAGGAAAGCCCTCGCAGCGATGAACAACGTGAGACACAAGGCGAGCTCGACCGCGAAAATCAGCAGCCACAGAAACGCTCGCAGGAGCCGTCGGCCCATGCTTTAATTATGCTACAAGCTAACCTCGGAGCCTGCACCGTGGGTCAGTGGACGTATAGTCGGGTAATCGGACATTGAGGGCTAGTTTTCGACTAGTGCGTAAATCGGGCATTACTCGCCAAGCTGGAGAACTCGCAACCGTCGAGTGATAGTGGTTTTCATTCGGAGCGCAGGGCACGGATCGGGTCGAGAGTCGCCGCGCGGCCAGCCGGGATGACTGCGGCAAGGAAAGCAGCACCAACGAGCGCGGCCGTGGCAAGTAACAGGATGCGCGGGTCGTAGGGTTTCACGCCGAACAGTTGTGCGGCCATCGCGCGGCCGGCGGCGATCGTCACCGGAATGCCGATCGCCAGCGCCACTGCCATTTGCAGCAGCGCGCCACGCAAGATGAGTTTCAAGACATGGGAGCGACTGGCACCCAGCGCCATTCGGATTCCAATTTCATTGGTGCGGCGTTCGACGGTATAGGCCGTGACGCCGTACAGTCCGACGGACGCAAGAACCAGGGCCAGCAATCCGAAGAGAGAAGTAAGCTTGGCGATCATGGCCTGCTGGGTGAAGTTGCCGTCAACCTGTTTTGCGAATGTCATGAAATCGATGACCGCAAGGTCGGGGTTCACGTCGGCG
>Ga0182015_10003999_pt1 | contig 16148 bp, 21 predicted proteins | sample 712P3MmetaG_FD_120478 | JGI IMG/M metagenome (GOLD analysis project Ga0182015, IMG submission 120478) | Permafrost microbial communities from Stordalen Mire, Sweden - 712P3M metaG | ecosystem: Environmental > Terrestrial > Soil > Wetlands > Permafrost | place: Sweden: Stordalen | collected... | reverse complement strand
GATCACGGACGAGCGGACGCCGCGAGAAGCGAGCGACAACACGAACTCGGCGGTGGCTCGCCGAGTCTCCGGACCGCTGCTCCGTGCAGTGATCGCCTCGCTGAGGTCGTGTCCATCTCGTTCGGTGGCCACGCGCCCGGGCGCGAGCCCGAGGGTCCCGGAAGCGATGACCAGCGGTCGATCGGAGCCGGCAAGGGTTTCTCCGAAGGCCTCTACGGCATCGCGGTCAGCATCGGCGGCCGCCTGGAAGCCGCCGGAGAAGGCGATGTCGTGCTTGAAGGCGAGGTGGATAACGGCGTCCGAGGCTGCCGCTGAAGCGCTGAGGATTTCGAGGTCGTCGAGATCGCCACGAATCACCTCGGCCCCTGCCGCAGTGAGCGCAGCGGCCGAACTGTCCGAGCGAGCGAGGCCGGTGACCTGATGACCCGTTGCCAGGAGTTCGGCAACGACGGCGGAGCCGATCCAACCCGATGCCCCGGTGATGAAGACACGCATGAGAAGACCTCCACTTGGCGGACCACTCTCGGTAGGAGGATGGCCTGATGTCAGTGACTGTCATCACTCTACCAGGAATGTCAGTCACTGTCATCAGCTATCACTAGAATGGTCCAATGGGACGTTGGGAGCCGGACAGCCGGGGCAGGCTCGAGAGGGCGGCGCTCGCTCTCTTCGGCGAGCACGGCTTCGAGAACACCACCGTGGCGGAGATCACAGCACGGGCAGGGTTGACCGAGCGAACGTTCTTCCGGTGCTTCGCCGACAAACGCGAGGTCCTGTTCGGGGGCGCCGGTGCGCTGCGGGAACTCCTCGTCAGCACGGTGGACGGCGCGCCTGAGAATGCCGACCCTCTCGACGTGGTCGTCGTCGCGTTCGAGGCGGCCGCCGCGATGCTCCAGGAGCGGCGCGAATTCGCCCTGCAGCGTCAGGCTGTGATCGCGGCGAATACCGAGTTGCGTGAGCGCGAGGTGATCAAGCTTTCCCTCCTCGCAACGGCAATTGCCGGCGCTTTGCGCCGGCGCGGCGTGTCAGAAACGGCCGCGTCGCTGACCGCGGACACGGGGATCGCGGTCTTCAGCGCCGCGTTTACCGCGTGGATCAATGAGACGGAGCATCGGGAGTTTCCGCTGCTCATCCGAGAATCGTTCGACGAGCTGAGGGCGGTAACCGCCGGCGCTGCGCGCTCTTAGGCCCAGCGGCGGCCAATCACCACACGAAGGGGACCAGCCGCTTGGTCCGCTTACTGTAGGCGTCGTATCCACGGAGCTCCCGACGCAGCAAAGCCTCTTCAGCGCCAACCCGCCGGTGATACGCGACACTCAGCAGTCCGCCCACCACCTCGACCACACGAAGGCTGCGCGATGTTAGTGCAAATCCTGTCCAGATCATGAGCGATCCTGCGTACCCGGGATGGCGCACGAATCGATACGGTCCGCGGTCAACCACCTGCTGCACACTGCCGACCCGGAGCGTGCGCGTGTACGAACCACCAAGTGTGCGCATCGACCACGCACGCAAGCCGAGTCCGGCCACCTCGAGGCCGAGGCCGACCGGAGCCACCGCCCGGGGAAGTTGCGGCGGCCGCATCAGTCGAACCAGCGGCGCCGCCACCGCAGCAGTCGCGTAGGCGGCGACGATCATTCGCGTGGTTCCACGATCATCGCGCGACGCGTTCAAGCTCGACGCCGCACCTCGCTGACGTGACGATCCCTCGAGGACGAGGAATCCCAGCACACCGGCATAGCCGGCCACGAACCATCCGATGCCGTCAGAACGTCTGGGTGGCTGCGGCACCTCGCTCATGGCGAGAGCGTGACACCTGACTGGTACCCTCCGCTACATGAGTGACGACCGTCCCGTACTGCTCTTCGGTGAGACGTATCACCACCCCAACGTCCTGTATCGCACCGGATTCCTGGTCCCCGACCCGGTCGTCGTCGTTGACCGGGGCGGCAGCAACACCGTGCTCTGGGTGAGCGAACTCGAGGAGGGTCGCGCCCGCAAGGAGGCCTCGGTGGGCGCCGTTCGCAGCACCGTCGAGCTGGACATCGCCCCACCTCGGCCCGGCGGCAATGAGTACGACGGATGGGCGGCACTGGTGGAGGCCGTGTGTCGCAAGCACTCACTCAGCGCGGTCGATGTCGATGCCGACTTCCCCGCAGTTCTGGCCGACCACCTGCGCCAGAGCGATGTCGATGTGCGGCCACGGAACGACATCTATCAGCAGCGGCGCCGGATCAAGACGTCGCAGGAGGTCGAGTGGATCACGGCCACCGAGAATGCCGGCATGGCGGCGCTCCAGAAAGCCATCGACGTGATCGCGGCCGCCGAGATCCGTGACGGGTTGCTGATGCACGAGGGCCGTGCGATGAGCAGCGCCGACCTCATCTACACGGTCGAAAGCCACCTGCTCGAAAACGGCAACAGCACCGTCGACTCAATCTGCTGCGGCGGTCCCGAGTCAGCCGACCCGCACCGGACGGCCAGCGAAGTGATCCGCGCCGGGTTGCCGATCGTGCTGGACATTTACCCGTTCGACAAGACGACGCGCTACTGGGGTGACATGACCCGCACCGTCGTTCGCGGAACGCCTCCTCCCGAGGTGATGCGCATGTGGGACGCGGTGCTCGAGGCGCAGCAAGCAGGCCTCGACACAGTGAGGCCCGGCGTGAACGGACGTGACGTCCACTTCGCGTGTTGCGAAGTTTTCAAGCGGCACGGGTATGGCTCGCTCCCCAAGCCATATCGGGACATCCAGAGTGACGCGCGCTTCATTCATGGGACGGGCCACGGGCTGGGGCTCGAGATCCACGAGTTTCCACGGATCACCGAGGCCGACGTGGTGCTCGAGGTCGGCGACGTGATCACCGTTGAGCCGGGGCTGTATGACCCACGCTTAGGTGGCATCCGGATCGAGGACCTGGTCGTGGTGACTGGGGCGGGCTGCCGCAACCTCACCACCCTGCCCAAGACGTTCAAGCTGGACTGAGATCGGCTCCTGCTACACTGCGAACGCTCTCACTTGAGGGCGTTTTCCACATAACGCTTTCCTGCGCCTGGATCGCGACTGCCTGAACACCTCGGCAGCCGCAGCACCCCGGGCGTCGCAAGCCCAGAGGAAAGGAGGTGCCACGCATGGTGCGTGACTACGAGTTGATGTACATCGTCCGGCCGGAGCTGGAGGATGACGCGGTGCGCGTCGCCGTCAAGTCGGTGCGCGCCCTGATCGAGTCCCAGGGCGGCGAGGTCGTCAAGACCACCCTCTGGGGCAAACGCCGCCTGGCCTATGAGGTCCAGCGGCTTCGCGAGGGCCACTACGTCCTGGTGGTGTTCCACCTCGACGGCGCCAAGGTCGCCGAGATCGAGCGCGCGCTCCGGATCCACGACACGGTCTTCCGCCATCTCATCGTTGTCCACGAGGGTCCGATGCCGGAACCCGAGGCCGAGATCGAGGAGGTCCAGGGTCCCATCGAGCCCGAGGCTGAAAACGACGGCGCGGACGCGGATACTGTCGCAGCAGGGTCCGTGGGCGGGGACGACGATCTGGAGACAGACGACGTTCCCTCGGCAATCGATGACGACGAAGGAGATTTGTGATGGCGGGTTCCCTCAATCGCGTGATGCTCATCGGCAGGCTGACCCGCGACCCCGAGCTCCGATACACGCCGAGCGGTACGGCGGTGTGCAACCTCGCGCTCGCGACCAACCGCTACGGCAGCGATCCGGCGACCGGTGAGCGCAAGGAGTTCACGGATTACCACGACGTGGTGGTCTGGAACCAGGGCACCCGCAAGCTCGCTGAAACCACCGCGCAGTACCTGCAGAAGGGCCGGCTCATCTACGTCGAGGGACGCCTGCAGACCCGCTCGTGGGATGACGCGCAGAGCGGCCAGAAGCGCTACAAGACCGAGGTCAACGCCAACGACGTGCAATTCCTGGACAGCGCCGGCCGTCAGGAAGGTGGCGCACCCTCTGGCGATTCGGGCGGGGCTGTGCCTGTTTCCGTTCCAGCGGGAGGTGACGTGGACCCCGATGACATTCCGTTCTAGCTACTTGCCGTTCTAGGTTGGAGAGCCATGCCTGATTTCGATCGCCGCCGCCGCAAGGTCTGCAGCTTCTGCCTCGAGCACATCGATTTCATCGACTACAAAGAGGTCACGCGTCTGCGCCGATACCTGTCGGAGCGGGGCAAGATCCTGCCGCGCCGTATGACTGGGACATGTGCGCGCCATCAGCGCTCGCTGACGGTTGCGCTCAAGCGGGCCCGGCACATCGCGCTGCTGCCGTTCGCGGAGATCCGCTAGGGGCTTGAGGCGACGCAGGGGGTCGGCTGCAGACCCCCTCCATCGCGCAATGTTGCGCACGAACCAGTGACGGGGCCGTCGCCTTCGAAGACTTCGACCTCCCATCCCACTGCTGAGGGAGCAACGACGGACAGTGAGACCGGTTGGCCTGGCGCCTGGCCGGACGGCGTGAAGATGAACTGGGCGTACCGTGAGCAGGAGATCGTCGCGTCCTGCGACAGGCCGGAAGAGATCGCCAACGATCCGACTCCGGAGCAGTCGATCGCGATGGAGTAGGTCTCGGCGGCGGTGAACACGGGCACACTGCCGGAACCCATGCCATACGCAGTGGGCCGCACTGCCCGGCCGCCGGGAGGCGCCAGGATCGGTGGCGGTCCATCGGTGATCAGGATCTCCCAGCTGACGGCGGGGTCGGCCGTGACATACGTCGTCACTGACCCGCCATTCGGGCCACCTTGGTTCGTCACGAACCACTCGCCGTGTCCGCCCGCCGGCGCGGAGCATCCGGCGACCTCCGAGCCGAAACGTTGGTTTTCCCCTACCTGCACCGTGTCCGCAGCGGTGCCGGACTTGCAGGCGACCTGAACATAAACGCCCTCGCCAGGCCCGAGCGCAAACGCGGGGAGGGTGACTGAGCCTTTGCCGTACGTCGCCGGGACGAACACACGCGAGTCCGCATGGACCGTGAACCTCGGCAACAGGGAGCCGCTTTGGGCCGGTCTCGGTGCTGCGTTGTGGTGACTTCTCAGCTCGATGGCGAACGCGGCGATGCTCGCCGCGACGACGGCTGCAGCAGCCAGGCCGGCGAACACGTTGAAGATCGGCCGCCGCCCGCGATCTCCCCCTGCCACGTCGATGTCGGTCAGCCCCGATGGCGGGGGCGACGCTTCGAGGTGCTCGAAGAAGGCGCGCAGCCTCGTGTCGAGACCGGGATCCATGTCAACCATCGCCGAGCTCCTTTCGCAATGTGGCAAGACCGCGCGCGAGGTGGGCTCGCACGGTTCCGGGCCGGCAGCCCATGAAGACGGCGCATTCCGCGACTGAATAGCCGTGCCGGTAGTTGAGCGTGATCGCCGCGCGCTGTCTGAGCGATAGGCGCCTGTAAGCGCGGTCCATGTCGATGAGGTCACTGGCGGGGTCGCCGTGAGCCGGCGTCGTGTTGTCGATGACAGCGAGTTGCGGCCAGCCGCGAGAGCGCAGCATTCGCCGCCGGCTGATGCAGTGGTTGACGCAGACGCGAGTCAGCCAGGCCGCCGGCCGCTCCATGCCTGCCACCGAACCCCAGGACCGCCAGGCCTTGAGCAGCGTTTCCTGAACCGCATCCTCAGCCTCGCCCTCGTCTCTGAGTATCGACAACGCGAGCGAGTAGAGCCGCCTGGCGTCCACCACCGCGATGGCCTCGAAGGTGCGCTCGGGCGATGCCTCGCCCGCCTGCGCGCTCCCTGCCGATGCAATCACACTCTTCCCAACGCTTCCTGAGGCGGTTTTGCTGACACGCCGCACCTATACTGGGCGGCAGGCGCATGCGCCATCACCGGGCTCGTTTTCTCCACATCCTTGCCATAGCCCCGGTCGCCGCGACTGCCGCGGGTGTCCTCGGCCCAACGCCCCATGCCCTCGCGGCGGCCTCGAAAGCTCCCGCTCCGATCGTGATCACGGTCGATCCGGGCGCCGGCGGGCAGCCCACCAGAGCGCATCCGAACACTCCGTTCGACCCCGGGGCAATCGGGACCAACGGGTTGCTCGAGAAGGACGTCGACCTCGACGTCGGCAAACGCCTCGCCGTGCTGTTGCGCGCGGATCTCGTCGACGTGGTGATGACCCGAAGCACCGACGTGTACGTCTCGGCCGCAGCCCGAGAAAAGATCTCGACGCAACATCGCGCGGCGCTCGTGGTCAGCATCCACGCCGCCAACTCGGCCAACCCGGCGACCGCGGGTTCCCTGGTGCTCTACCCGAGTGCGCGCAGCGCGGGCTTCGCACAAACCCTCAGCGACGCGCTCGCCGCTCAGCTCAGCGATGACGGGCTGGCCGACGGCGGCATCCTGCTCGGCGATGCCGCATGGGCGCGCAACCCGGTGCCGGCAGCGACTGTCGAGATGGGGTATCTCAGCAACAGCACCGACGCCTCACTGATGGCGACGGCTTCGTTCCGTCAGGACGTGGCCGTTGGTGTCCGCAACGGGGTCGAGGCGTACATGCCGTCGATCATCGCGAGGCGTGACGCCATCCGGGCATGGAGGAGCAGCCACACCTCGATGGCCCCTGAATCACTCGCACCCGCGTCCGCAGCCCTGCCCGGGACCAACGGCTTCCAGTTCGGCCCGGTCATCGCATGGTTTGTCGCCATCTGCCTCGTCGGCCTCTTGCTCCTGTTTCGCGACGCCGTCGGCCGATTCCTCGTGGTCCTGATCGCAGTGGTGGTGCGTCTGATCGGCGGGGTGATGTGGTTGCGACGCGCAGCGATCCGTCGGCGTCGCCGGCGCCGGCGGGTGAGAACCGACGTGCGACTGGAGCAGCCCTACCAGCGGAGCGGTTCCGTTTACGACGACATCCCGCTGTGAGTGGTGAGAAAGTGGGTATGTCGAACACCGACACTGTCCGCGCGTCCACTGATGCGTACCGACGTCAGGACCTGAAGGCCGCTTCGGATCTGCTCGCGGACGACTTCAGATTTACGAGCCCGCAGGACGACCACATCGATAAAGCCACCTATCTCGACCGCTGCTTCCCCACTGCGGATCGCTTCGTCAGCTCGGAGATCCTTGCACTTGTTCCAGCCGGCCACGACGGCGTGTTGTTGCTGTACGAATACCAACTGAAGAACTGCGAGCGCTACCGGAACACCGAGTACAGCACGGTCCGCGACGGCCGTCTCGTGGAGACGCAGGTGTTCTTCGGCGGGCGGGTCTAACCCGTCTGAGTGCCCCGGCGGTCCCCAACGCGGCCTTCGCTAGACTGCGGCCCATGGGTGAACCACAACTCCGCGTCCCCGGTCCGACCCCGCTCCCCGCTCGCGTGGTCCGTTCCGCGAGCCGTCCCATGATCAACCACCGCGGCCCGGAGTTCGCCGCGGTGATGGATGACGTCATCGGTGGGCTGCGCTGGGCCCTGCACACCGAAAGCGACATCCTGCTGTACCCGTGCAGCGGCACCGGTGGCCTCGAGGCCGCCGCCGTCAACCTCCTGAGTCCTGGAGAACAGGCGCTGTTCTGCGTGATGGGCTCGTTCGGCGAGCGCTGGGCGAAGATCGGCGAGACCTACGGCGCCGAGGTGGTCCGTCTCACCGTCCCACTCGGCGAGCCGATCGATCCCGAGGACGTCGAGCGCACGCTCGCCGAGCACCCCGAGATCACCACCGTGTTCGTGACACACAACGAAACCTCGACGGGCGTGACCAACGACCTGGCGGCGATCGCCGGGGTGGTCAAGAGCCGCGGCAAGATGCTCGCGGTCGACAGCGTGAGCGGCGCCGGGTGCCTTCCGCTGGAGACCGACGCGCTCGGCATCGACGTCCTGGTGACAGGATCGCAGAAGGGATGGATGGCTCCTCCCGGCGTCGCCATGATCGCGGTCGGCGCGGCTGCGTTCGAGCGCTCGGAATCGGCCAGGTGCCCGCGCTTCTACCTCGATTTCGGACGCGAGAAGAAGTCACAGGACAAGAACCAGACAGCCACGACGCCGGCGATCTCGGTGATGTTCGCGCTCCAGGAAGGCCTGGCCATGCTGCGCGAAGAGGGCATCGACAACGTCTGGGCGCGGCACGCCCGCGTCGGCAGGATGATCCGAGCCGGTGTCGAGGCGATGGGCATGAAGTTGCTCGCCGCCGACGGCCACCGCAGCGACACGGTCACGGCCGTGCACAGTCCCGCCGACTCGCCTGAGGCGTTGAAGAACCTGCTCACCACGCTGCGCACCAAGCACAGCCTGGTGCTGGCAGGCGGCCAGGAATCGTTGCAGGGCAAGATCTTCCGGATCGGCCACCTCGGGTTCATCGACGATGGCGATGCCTACACGATCCTCGCGTTGCTCGAGGCAGGGCTCATCGATACGGGGCTGCGGACGCGTGGTGGACTGGGCATCGCGGCGGCACAATCCGAAGCACGCGGGGCGGTCGCGCCGGCGGAACCCGTCTCAGTCGGGTGAGCGTCACCGCGGCGCCACCAATAGCGACCGGCACCGTGACCCGCATCCTCGTCGCCGATCCGATCGCCGAGGACGGCGTCACCCGGCTGCGCGCCGCGGGCGAGGTTGACGTCATGACCGGGCTCGAGCCAAGCGTGTTCCGCGAGCGCATCGGCGACTACGACGCCCTCGTGGTTCGCAGCGAGACCAAGGTCACCGCCGAGGTGTTCGCGGCCGCACCCAAGCTGCGCGTCGTCGGACGCGCCGGCGTCGGCGTCGACAACATCGATATCGAGGCGGCGACCCGGCACGGCGTCCTCGTCCTCAACGCGCCCACTGGCAACACCATCGCCGCCACCGAGCACGTCATCGCGATGATGCTCGCGCTGGCGCGCAATCTTCCCGCCGCCGACCGTTCGCTCCACGCCGGCCTCTGGGAGCGCTCGAAGTTCATGGGTATCGAGCTGCGTGAGAAGACACTCGGAGTGCTCGGATTGGGCAAGATCGGGTCCGAAGTGGCCCGCATCGCTCGTGACGGGTTGCGCATGCGCGTGCTGGCACACGATCCGCTGGTCACCGCCGAACGGGCGCTCCAGACCGGGGTAGAGCTCTGCGACTTCGAGACGTTGCTGACAGAAACAGACTTCCTCACCGTCCACGTCCCGCTCACCGATGCGACCCGCGGGGTGATCGGCGCGGCCGAGCTCAAGCGGATGCGCAGGGGCGCACGGCTGATCAACGTCGCGCGGGGTGGCATCATCGATGAGCAGGCGCTCGCCGATGCGATCCGCGACGGCCACATCGCGGGTGCTGCCATCGACGTGTTCACCAAGGAGCCGCCGGACCCGGCAAATCCGCTGCTCCAGCTCGACAAGGTGGTGGTGACCCCGCACCTCGGTGCCAGCACGCGCGAGGCGCAGGTGAACGTCGCGTTCGACGTTGCCGATCAGATCGTGGAATATCTCGCCGGTGGCACGCCTCGCTACGCGGTCAACGCGCCGACGGTGCTGCCCGAGGAGCTGGCCCGGCTGCAGCCATACCTTGTCCTTGCGGAGAAGATCGGCTCGCTTGCAGCGCAGCTTGACGGGCGCAAGCTGCGCCATATCGTCTGCAGCTACTCGGGTGAGCTGGCCGGCATCGATACATCGATCATCACCGCGCACGTGCTGCGCGGGCTCTTCGCGCACTTCACGGAGACGCGGGTCAACCCCGTCAACGCGAAGCTCGTGGCCACATCGATGGGTGTGGATGTTGACGAACGCCACACCACGCGCAGCGCCGATCCCGAAGGGTCGCTCATGGTCGAGGTGGTCGGTGAGCAGACACTGCGCATCGCCGGCACCCAGTTCGATGACGGCCCGAGGATCACGCGCATCAACGACTTTCGCGTCGACATGCAGCCTGCGGGCACGTTTCTCATCGTCACCCACCAGGATCGCCCCGGCGTGATCGCGGCCATCTCGACGCTGCTGGCTCGCAACGACATCAACATCGCGGGCATCGAGCTGGGTCGCGACCGGCCCCGCGGCCACGCGGTGATGCTGATGGAGATCGACGATCCCGTCGGAGGCGCGCTGCTCGAGGAGGTGCGCGAGACCGCCATGCTCGACCAGCTCCGCCAGGTACGGCTCTGAGGTCCTGACGCCGCGTCCCCGGACGCAGCGGACCATGGCCGCCGTTGAGCCCTTCGAGGGCACGCGCTACAACCCCGAGCACGTGAAGCTCGGCGGCGTGCTCGCGCCGCCATACGACGTCATCAGCGACGCGAAGCGCGATGAGCTGTACGGCCACGACCTGCGCAACATCGTGCGTATCGACTACGGCATCTCGTACCCGCAGGACATCGAGGGTGTCGACGACCGGTACACGCGGGCATCGTCGTTTCTGACGTCCTGGCGTGAGCTCGGCGTCCTGGTGCGAGACCAGCCGGCGAGCTTCTACGTCGTCGACCATCATTTTCAGCACCCTGATGGAACCCAGCGCCGCCGGCGCGGGTTGCTCGCGACGGTGGCTGCGACTCGGTGGGAATCGTCGGATCTGCGTCCGCACGAGCGCACCATGCGGGGTCCCAAGGCCGACCGTCTCGCGCTCATGCGCACCACTCGTGCGCAAACGAGCCCGGTCTTCGCCGTCTGGACGGACGCCCCTGGCATCGCCGCAACACTCGACGATCTCGCGACCGGCGATGCACTGCTCGGTGGGCGCATCGACGGCGAGATCGCATCGGAGAAGTTGTTGCTCTGGCGCGTCGATGACCCTGCACAGGTCGCAGCAATCGCGGGCGCGCTGCGCGACGCAAAGCTCTACATCGCTGACGGTCATCATCGCTACGAAACCGCCATCGCATACGCGGCCGAGCGGCGAGCGGCTGAACCTGACGCACCGCGCGGTGCGCCATTCGAGCGCGCGCTCGTCTACCTCGCGGCGGCGGACGATCCCGGGATCACCATCCTGCCGACCCACCGCCTGGTCCGCCCGGGCCCCGGCATCGCGTTCAGCCTCGATGATCTCTGGGCGCGGCTCGACGATGTCTTCGAGACCCTGCCGGCATCCGATGGCCGGGCAGCGCTCGCCGCCGCAGCGTCGATGCGGGATACGCACCATGCGTTTGCGGTGGTGGCGCACGATGGTGCGGCGGTGCTCCGCCGTCCCCGCCGCGCCGGTGGGTCGCCGCGCGAAAAGCTCGACGTCACTGTCCTCGAAACCGAGGTGCTCGAGCCGGCCGGTGTGTCTCGCGAGATGATCAGTGCCGGAGCGCTGGCCTACACGCGCGACCCGGACGGACTGGACGCCGCGGTGCAACGCGGCGAAGCGATCCTCGCGTTCGGCGTGGCGCCGGTGATCGCCGATGACGTCATCGCCGTGGCCGGTGCCGGCGAGACAATGCCCCAGAAATCGACGTACTTCTACCCGAAGGTGCCCACCGGGCTGATACTTTTCGAGATCTGACCGTGCGGCTGTGACCTCGGCGTGTTTGAGCCGAGACGATCAGCGGGTACAGTTGGAGCGTTCAACCGCGAACAGGGAACCTTTGATTGCCAACGTACGGATATCGCTGCCCACAGTGCTCGACTGAGTTCGAGGTGTGGCAATCCATGCGTGACGAGCCGGGCGCTCCCTGTCCGAAGTGCGGCGCCGCAGCGACGCGTCAGTTCTTCCCGGCGGGCATCGTCTTCAAAGGCTCGGGCTTCTACAAGACCGACAGTCGCGGTGCCTCCTCCTCGTCGATCACCTCGGATGGTGGCGGCGAGTCGAAGAGTTCCTCTAACGGCGCGAAGACCGACACCGCGTCGAAGTCCGAGACCAAAACCCCCGCGTCTGACACTTCGTCAACCCCCACCAAGAAAACCGCTTCGACTGACGCCGCCAGTTGAGTACGATGGATCAGCGGCTGCCCCACAACCAGGAGACCCAAATGTCCCACCCCGTCACCGTTACCGACACCAACTTCAAAGAAGAGGTGCTGGACTCGGATCTGCCCGTTCTGGTGGACTTCTGGGCCTCATGGTGCACCCCGTGCAAGATGATCGCCCCGATCGTCGAGGAATTCGCCACACAGTACGAGGGCCAGGTGAAGGTCGCCAAGGTTGACGTTGACGCCAACCCGATCACCCCTGGAATGTTCGGGATCATGAGCATCCCAACGCTGATGATCTTCAAGGGCGGCAAGGCCGAGGAGCGCATCGTCGGCTACCAGCCGAAGCAGGCGCTCGAGGCCAAGCTCCAGGCCGTCCTCGCCGCCGTCTGAACCGCTCAGACGCCGAGTAGCTCGAGCACCTCGCCGGCGAGGTAGAGGGACCCGCACACCACGACGACGCCGTCGCGTCCGGCGAGCCGGCGGGCGCGATCCAGCGCTGCCGGGACGTCGCCGGCCACGTGCGCGCGGGGATCGAAGAGCCGTGCGAGGTCATCCGGCGGGGTCGCGCGTTCAACAGCCGGAGCCGTGACCACGATCTCGTGAGTGAGCTCGCTGAGTCCGGCGGCCATCGACTGGACGTCCTTGTTGCGCATCGCGGCAAACACCGCGACGCAGCGCCTGTTCGCGATCAGCTCACGGGCCGAGGAGACCATGGCGGCCATGCCCGCCGGGTTATGGGCACCGTCGATCAGCAGTGGCGGCTCGCCATCGACCCAGTCCATGCGCCCCTGCCAGCGCACCGCCGCGCATCCACGAACGACCGCATCCGTGCCGATGACGATGCCGGTGGCTCGGAGGGCGTCGCAGACCGCAACTGCGGTCGCGACGTTGGCGACCTGGAAGCGGCCACGGAGCGGAGCGCTCACCGAGATGGCGCGACCGTCGAACACGGTGTCGACCACGACGCCCCGTATTCCGGCGGAATCTCCCGTGAAGGGCACGTCCACTCCCACCACCGTCAGGGCGGCGCTGACCTGAGCGACTCGCGCGCGCACCTGGGTGAGTGCCGGCTCGGACGCCCCGGTCACCACCAGATTCCCGGGCTTGATGATCGCCGCCTTCTCACGCGCGATCTCGGGGATCGTGTCGCCAAGCAGATCCTGGTGATCGAGGGCGACGTTGGTGACCACAGCCACGCCGAGGTCGAGCACGTTGGTGCTGTCGAGCCGGCCGCCGAGACCGACCTCACAAACGAGGACCTCGGCATCCGCCTCGCGTGCCTCCAGGATGCCCGCGGCGGTGAGGACTTCGAATCCCGTCGGCTGGAGCTCCTCCGGCAGTGCCTCGGCGGCTTCCAAAACCCGGGCGAGCAGCGCCCCGAACTCGGTCTCGGTGACCGGGGATCCGTCGCGAACGATCCGTTCTGTGTACGAGATCAAGTGCGGGCTCGTGATCAGGACCGATGGGTACCCGGCGGCCCGGCAGACCGAGTTCACCGTCGCGCAGACCGAGCCCTTGCCGTTGGTGCCCGCGACCAGCACGCCGCGCAGGCCCGCCTGGGGATTGCCGAGCGCCGCCAGCAAGGCTCTAGTGCGCTCGAGCCCGGGCATGATGCCCCGCCAAGCGACCGAGTCGAGCGCCGCCACGGCGCGCGCGTACGCCGTCGCGGTCACGCCCAGTGCCAGGCCTCGTTCATCGCCTCACCAGGTTCAGGCCGGCTGACCAGCAGACGCAGCGCTCCGATCCAGGCTCGCCGCCGCTCACCCGGGTCGTCGATCGCCTCGACCTCGAGGTGGCGATAGAGGCCACCGGTCTGGTGGGCGAGCACCGCCTGCAACTCCTGGTACTCGAGGAGCCCCGATGCGTCGACGATCGCCGCGCGGCCCCCCTCAGCGGCGATGACCATGCGAAACACGCGACCCTGGTTGTCGTCGAACGTGGATCGTGGGGTGATCCCGATCAGCGCGACAGCCGGCATGAGACGGGCGATGATGTCCAGCCACGCGCGTTGCGGATCAGCCGACGCCTCGACGGCAGTGTCGACGAAGAGCTCGCCCGCGAGCGAGAGCACCGCGGTCTGAAACTGTGTGTAGTACAGGAGATCGGCGCCGTTGAGAGCAACGCTGCCGACGTCGGTGCCGTCGTCGCCGGTGAACGTGACCATGAAGGGGCGCGCGTACGGCTTGCGTGCCTCCTGCTCGCTCCAGCGGATGCGCATCGACGGCATCAGCGTCAGACCCGAACGAGCGCGCGCCGCACTCGCGCCAGCGCAAGGGTGTTGCGGAGCACCATAGCCACGGTCATCGGGCCAACCCCTCCCGGCACCGGGGTGAGCCAGCCGGCAACAGGTTCAACGCTCCCGCGGTCGACGTCTCCGCTCAGGCGTCCATTCTCAGGCGTGGTCCCCACGTCGATCACGAAGGCCCCGGGCTTGACGTAACTCGCGTCGACCATGCGCGGACGCCCGATTGCGGCAACCAGGATGTCAGCGTCCCGGCAGACGCTGGGAAGATCCTGCGTCCGTGAATGGCAGACGGTCACTGTCGCGTCGGCGTTGGTCAGGAGAAATGCCAGCGGACGGCCGACGTTCGGACTGCGCCCTATGACAACGGCGCGGCGTCCAGACGGCGCAAACCCGCTTCCGCGAAGCAGTTCCATGCATCCGAGAGGCGTGCACGGCGCCACAGTGCCCTCATGTCCTGCGGCAAGCAGGCCGAGGTTATACGGGTGGAATCCGTCGGCGTCCTTCTCCCGGGAGATCCACTGCGTCACGGCCTGTTCATCGATCTGCGCAGGGAGTGGCACCTGCACGAGGATCCCATCGACGTCGTCGTCAGCATCGAGCGCTTTCACAAGCTCGACGAGCTGCTCCGTCGTGCTGGTCGCGGGCGGCGTGTGCAGTCCAAAGCGCATGCCGACGGCTTCCGCAGCTCGGCCCTTGTTGCGCACGTAGATCGCGGAAGCCGGGTCGTCGCCGCACAGGACGACCTCGAGCGACGGTGGACGGGCGCCGCTCTGGTTCATGGCAGCGATCTCCGCGGCAATCTCCTCCCGAAGCTCCGCGGCGACAGCTTTGCCATCGACGATGGTTGCGCTCACTCGCGCACTCCTGGCTGGCTCGCGGAGCGCTCGATGATCACCGAACAGCGGTCGATCGCGCCGGCGATTGGTGGTTGCTTGCCCACCCGGACTCTGATGCTGTCGACGCGTGGCTCCGCGAGCAGGGTCTCTGCGATGCGCGCCGCGATCGCCTCGATCAGGCAGTACTGCTGCTCTTCGACGACCACGCGCACCAGTGAAAAGGCGCGCGAGTAGTCGAGCGTGTCATCGATGTCGTCGGTCCGGCCCGCGGTGGCGAGGTCCATGCGGATCTCGACGTCGACGTGGAAGCGATTCCCAAGGGTGCGTTCGGCCTGCGTCTCGCCGTGGTAGCCGTAGAACGACATACCTTCGAGAACGAGCAGATCCGAATTGACGGGCACGGCGCGATTGTACGGAGGCATGCCATCCGCAAAGCCGGGGCGCCTTCCAGCGGACGCGGAACGCCGCGCCTCAGACCCCGCGAACGCCGCCCTCGGGGCGCAGCACCTGTTCGTGGTGGTCCACCGGGTTGACCATCACGACCTGGAAGAGATCCTCGAAATCGCATGCGAAGAGTTGCATCAGGGACTGACGCAGCTTTGGACCGGGGTTGCGGGTCCCCGCCTCGAGCGCCGGGATGTAGTTCTGGGTCACCCCGAGACGGCGGGCAAGCTCACGCTGCGTCAGATGATGCTTGTCGCGCATCGCCCGCAGGCCGACGGCCCTCACCTCGACATTCACACGGACAAATATACCCACCTGTGAGTGTGTTCGTCAACGCAACCCGCCCCGGGGTCATCGTTATCTGGGTTAGCCTTATCTGAGATGTCTCCACATCCGGGAGCCGACAGGATCTTCGGTAGCCTCGCTTTGGTGATTGCGGGCGTCTTCGCGTTGGGAGCCCTCTTCCTGTTTGCGCTGGGCTGGTCGAATGACCCAAACGACCACCTCGGCGGCCTCCTTGGGGCGTTCCTCTACGTCCGCCTCATCTGCTGGCCGGGCGTCGCCGCCTTCTTTCTGGGCCGGTTGATGTTGCGGAGGACGCACTCCCGGGCGAACTGACCCACCACTCGCCTCAGCGGTGTTGTCGTGGGGTCTGGGCAGCCCCAGACGGCGCCGACCGGCGTTGCTAAGCTCTCGCTGTGAGCGCACGGCGGAGTCTAGTTGTAGTGCCCACAGAGGTTGTTGACAAAGAGAGAGCCCCCGAGCTGAGTTTGGGTTGTTGAAATCCACCCAGACGGAGGCTCTCCGGTGTCCCATCCTAAGGCGGTACTCACCCCGGT
>Ga0182015_10003998_pt1 | contig 16152 bp, 15 predicted proteins | sample 712P3MmetaG_FD_120478 | JGI IMG/M metagenome (GOLD analysis project Ga0182015, IMG submission 120478) | Permafrost microbial communities from Stordalen Mire, Sweden - 712P3M metaG | ecosystem: Environmental > Terrestrial > Soil > Wetlands > Permafrost | place: Sweden: Stordalen | collected... | reverse complement strand
CTGGCACGGGTGCAGGTGGGTCCTTACTACACCAACACGCGCGACGGCCTCATCCTGGCGCAGCGGCTGCTCAACCAGGAAAAGAAGGACATGAAGCAGATCATCATGATCACCGACGGCAAGCCCTCCGCGCTGACGCTCGAAGACGGGCGCATGTACCGCAACGCCTTCGGCCTGGACCCGCTGGTGATCAGCCGCACGCGGGAAGAAGTGGGCCGCTGCAAGAAACAGGGCATCCTGATCAACACCTTCATGCTCGCGAGCGATTTCGGCCTAGTGAACTTCGTGCAGAAAGTCACCGAGTTGTGCCGCGGCAAGGCGTATTTCACGACGCCGTACAATCTCGGGCAATATTTGCTCATGGACTACATGAACCGCAAGACGCGGACCATCCACTAGGCTCAACCGCTTGCTGACGCGCCCGGCTCAGTAACGTTGTCTCCGCCCGGCGTCTTCCTCGATTCTTTGCTACAAAGGGGGCATGGCACTCTCCGCGAGAAACCAGCTCCCCGGCACTATCAAAGACATCCAAATCGGCGACATCATGGCGCATGTTGTCGTCAAGGTCGGCAGCAATCTGATCGAAAGCGTAATCACGCGCAACAGCGCTGAAGAACTCGGATTGAAGAAGGGCGATAAGGTTCGAGTGGTGGTTAAATCCACCGAGGTAATGATTCAGAAGGACTGAGTTCCTACTTCTTGAGCAGTTCGGGGAAATGGTCTCTCGTCTTTTCGACCTTGGGTTCCGCCACGCTCGCCACATACGGATTCTGGGGATTTCGGCTGCAGTAATTCTGGTGGTAATCTTCCCCCGGATAGAAAGCCTTTAGCGGCGTGACCTCGGTCACGATCGGGGACCGGAAGACTTTGGCTTGCTCCAACTGTTTGATGTATGCTTCAGCAACCCGCTGCTGTTCCGGATCCGAGTAGAAGATGGCCGAACGATACTGGGTCCCAACGTCGCGCCCCTGTCGATTGAGTTGGGTTGGATCGTGCGCCACGCTGAAAAAAATCTTGAGCAGTTGCCCGTAGGAAATCGTGCTCGGATCGTAGGTGATCTGGATCGCCTCGGCGTGCCCCGTTCGGCCGCCGCAAACCGCCTCATAGTTGGCGGTGCCGCTCGCGCCGCCGGAGTATCCGGAAACCACTTTCTCCACGCCTTCAATCTGCACGAACACCGCCTCGGTGCACCAGAAGCAGCCTCCAGCCACTACCGCGGTTTGTTTCACCGCGGAAACACTTGTCACGTCGATTACGGGATCGGGAAAGTCTGAGGCCAGCATTTCTGTTCCAAACGGTAACACAACACTCAGGTCCATTTCGGGCGCTGCGAAAACGTGGTATTGTCTCTTCTAGCTGACACTGCCGCCCAGCGCTAAAGGCAGCGGCCGGCCAGCCAAGTATAAGGAGCAACCTCATGGCATCTGTATTGTCCTCTCCCTCTGAAAATCAAGTCGCCGTGTCGGCGACCAAACTTTTGATTAACAATCGGTGGGTGAACAGCCAATCCGGCAAGACGTTCGCCACCATCAATCCAACCACCGGTAAAGAGATTTGCCAAGTGGCGGAAGCCGACGCCGCCGATGTCGATATAGCGGTGAAAGCGGCGCGCGCGGCTTATGAGCACGGGCCGTGGCGAAAGACTTCCGGTCCGGCGAGAGCGCGCCTGTTGAACCGGCTGGCCGATCTCATCGAGAAACACGCCGATGAACTGGCGCGGCTGGAGTCCCTAGACAACGGCAAACCACTGTCGATGGCGAGACACGTGGATGTCGCGGCCACCATCGGCTGCTATCGCTATTTCGCCGGCTGGGCGGATAAGGTGATGGGCAAGACCATCCCGATCGAAGGCAACTTCTTCTGCTATACGCGGCACGAGGCGATTGGCGTTTGCGGGCAGATCATTCCCTGGAATTTTCCGATGTTGATGCAAGCCTGGAAGCTCGCGCCGGCTCTGGCTACGGGTAACACCAGCGTACTGAAACCCGCCGAGCAGACTCCGCTGACAGCGCTCCGTATCGGTGAGTTGATCCTGGAAGCCGGCTTCCCGGAAGGCGTAGTGAACATTCTTCCCGGCTTCGGGGAGACGGCCGGAGCCGCCATTGCGAACCACATGGACATCGACAAAGTGGCCTTCACCGGTTCCACTGAAGTGGGGCATCTCATCCTGCAGGCCGCTGGAAAATCCAATTTGAAGCGCGTTTCGCTGGAGCTGGGCGGAAAGAGCCCGAACATCGTCTTCGCCGACGCCGACATGGATAAAGCCGTCGAAGGCTCGCACATGGCGTTGTTCTTTAATCAGGGCCAGGTCTGCTGCGCCGGCTCGCGCGTGTTCGTCGAAGACAAGGTCTACGACCAGTTTGTGGAGCGCAGCACAGCCCGCGCGGAAAAGAGAACCGTGGGCGATCCGTTCGACGCGGGCACGGAACAAGGTCCGCAAGTGGATCAAACACAACTCGACAAAGTGCTGAGCTATATCGAGTCCGGCCAAAGCGAAGGCGCCAAGCTCAACTGTGGCGGAGGACGCGTGGGAGACAAAGGGTACTTCGTCGAGCCGACCGTCTTCTCCGACGTTCAGGACAGCATGAAAATCGCCCGCGAGGAAATCTTCGGGCCCGTGATGAGCATCATCCGCTTCAAGAACCTGGATGAAGTGATCGACCGGGCAAACCGGACCGTCTACGGGCTGGCCGCGGGCGTCTGGACGCGCGATATCGGCAAGGCTTTGGCGATCGCCAACAACGTTCGCGCCGGCACGGTATGGGTGAACTGCTACAACGTGCTGGACACGGCTGCGCCGTTCGGCGGCTTCAAACAGTCCGGAATCGGGCGGGAGCTGGGCGAGTACGGCTTACAGCAATACACCGAAGTGAAAACGGTAGTCGTGAATCTGTAACACCTGGGGCTGGCGCGCCGCGCGTCAGCCCTCCTTCCACATCCCATGCAAGCAACCCTGACTGACAAACTCGCCAAGGACACATTATTGGACCCCTCCGTTTGGGAGCGGCGATACTTCGATGGCGCGTGGAAACTCGCGCCCGTGACGATCCCGGTTCGTGAACCCGCGACCGGAATCGAGCTGGGGGTTGCGGGTGGTGGAACGGCTGAACTCGCGGTGGAGCTTACCGAGCGGGCGGCCCAGGCACAACCGAAGTGGGCCGAGACTCCGCCCGACGATCGGGCGCGCATCCTGCGTCAAGCGGCGCGGGTGATTGAGGACAACTCCCAGGAGATCATGAGTTGGATCATTCGCGAGACTGGCGGAGTGTCGGCCAAAGCCGGGTACGAAGTCGCGATGGCCGCGGGAGAGCTGTATCATTCGGCGGCCCTGCTCACGCAGCCGATCGGTCAGATATTGCCTTCGGCGGACCCGGAGCGCATGAGCCTGGCCCGTCGCGTTCCGGTCGGTGTGGTCAGCGTGATCACGCCCTGGAATGTTCCACTGGTTCTCTCCATGCGTTCCGTCGCGCCGGCGCTGGCGCTCGGAAATGCGGTGGTCCTCAAACCCGATCCGCAAACTCCGATTTGCGGCGGCTTTCTTTTGGCGCGCATATTTGAAGAAGCAGGCTTGCCGCCGGGCTTGTTGGCCGTCCTGCCGGGCGGTGCCGAGGTCGGCGAAGCTCTGGTGACGGCTCCCGTGGTTCGATTGGTGACGTTCACTGGTTCGAGCGCCGTCGGGCGGCGCGTCGGCGAACTCGCCGGACGCAATCTCAAGAAGGTGTCGCTCGAACTTGGCGGCAACAGTCCCATGCTGGTGCTGGATGACTGCGACCTCGACGCAGCCAGTTCAGCCGGGGCTTGGGGATCGTTCCTCCATCAGGGCCAGGTCTGCATGGCCACCAGCCGCCACATCGTTCTTCGCAGCGTTGCGGATGCTTACTTGCAAAAGCTTGCGGCGCGGGCCGCGGCGCTCCCGGTCGGCGATCCTTTTCGCAACGAAGTCGCGATCGGTCCGCTCATCAATGAGAAGCAGCTCAAGCGCGTGCATGGCATCGTGACCGACTCGGTGGCCGCTGGCGCGGACCTGGTGACAGGCGGCACGCATGACGGGCTGTTTTACAAGCCGACCGTACTCGGCAACGTGGCAGCCAAAACCCGCGCGTTTCAGGAAGAGATCTTTGGACCGGTAGCGCCGGTGACCATCGCCGAAGACGACGATCACGCCATTGAACTGGCCAATCAAACCGGCTACGGCCTGGCTGCCGCGGTGCAAACCGGCTCGGTGGAGCGCGGTCTTCGCGTCGCGCGCAAACTGAAAGCTGGAATGGTTCACATCAACGATCAGACCATCGCCGATCATCCCGGCATCCCAATGGGCGGCATGGGCCAATCCGGCAATGGCGCGCGCTTCGGCAGCACCACGAATCTGGACGAGTTCACCGAGTGGCAGTGGGTTACCGTAAGCGGGAAGCCCGCACGGTATCCGTTTTAAGGGCTCGGTTTGGCGGCTTCGAATCGAATTTTTTGGAGCGCCGCGGCATCGCTGGGAAGTTCCTTCGGACCGGCCGGAAACCCGTTGAACCCGAGCAGAAACGCGAGAATATCGGCGTTCTGTTCACGGCTCAGTTTGCCTGGTTGATCGCCGGGCATGGACGCCTGTATCTTCTCGAACAGATCATCGGCGGTTTGTCCGTTCCAATTGCCCTTGAAGTCGGCGCCTGACAACGGAGGTGCCTGGCCGCTGCCGTCCAACGCTTCGCCATGGCACGACGCGCACTCCTTGCTGGAGAGCGTCTTGCCCCGGCTGGCTTGCTGCTGGGTGTAAACGCCGTCCCAGACGGACGCCGACTGCTGCGCGTAAACAGTTGCCGCAACCATAATGAATAGCCCTGGCGCGATTTTCACTCTGCTACCATCTTAGGCGATGAATCGCCTAAATCGCCTCGCGTTTGGATTACTCGTTGTAAGCATCGCGGCGGCAGCGGCGCCGGCCTGCGATCCAGACAATGGCGGCATCACCCTGCCCGCCGGATTTTGCGCGCTCGTGGCCGCGGATGGCTTGGGCGAGGCGCGGCATCTCGTGGTCGCCCCCAATGGCGACGTCTACGTCGCGCTCCTGGGTGGGCCGAACGGCGGTGGAGGCGTCGTCGCGTTGCGCGATACCAAGGGCGACGGCCACTTCGACATGAAAGAAACCTTTGGAGCAGGCAGCAGCACCGGCATCGCGCTGAGGAACGGGTATCTTTACGTCGCCAAAGTGAATTCTGTTGAGCGCTACAAGATGACGCCGGGCCAACTGAAGCCGGCTGGCGCCGCGGAAGTCGTGGTCAGCGGTTTGGAGGGAGTGCGCCAGCACGGCGATAAGGGGCTTACCTTCGATGGAAAGGGGTCGCTGTACGTCAATGTCGGCGCGCCTTCGAACGCCTGTCAAACCAAGGATCGCACGGCGAAATCGCCCGGCCAGGATCCCTGCCCTATCCTGGAAAAACACGGCGGCATCTGGAAGTTCGACGAGAACAAGCTCGGGCAGACGCAGGAAGATGGAGTCCGCTTCGCGACGGGCTTGCGTCAGATGCCGGCCATCACCTGGCATGATGGCGCGCTATACATCGCCATGAACAATCGCGATCAGCTCGACGTGCTGTGGCCGGGCACGTTCACCGCGCAGGAAAACGCCGACCGGCCCGCCGAACCTTTATACCGTGCCGAGCAGGGCTCCAATTTTGGCTGGCCGTTCTGCTTCTATGACTACGGGCAGAAGAAGTTTTTCACCAACCCCGAATACGGCGGAGACGGTAAGACCTCGGACCGTTGCGGCTCGTTTACGCCGCCCGTCGCCGCCTTCCCCGCCCATTGGGCGCCGGTGGATATCACGTTCTATTCCGACAAGGGCTTCCCAAAGAAATATGATGGCGGCGCGTTCATCGCGTTTCACGGCTCCTGGAATCGCGCCCCGCTGCCGCAAGCTGGCTACAACGTGACGTTCCAGGCATTCTCGAATGGAAAACCCTCGGGCGACTTCGAGGTATTCGCGAGCGGTTTTACCGGCAAATCTCCGCTGATGAACCCCAACGACGCCGTCGCGCGGCCCGACGGAGTCGCCGAAGCGCCGGACGGCTCGCTATACATTGGCGACAGCCAAAAGGGCAAGATCTGGCACGTTTACTATCGCGGAAAATAGAAGGCTATCGGGCAGCCGTCACCACCCAAAATTGCTGACCACAAAATAAACTACCGGCAGCGCGAACAAACTGCTGTCCAGCCGATCCAGCCAGCCGCCGTGTCCGGGCAACAGATTCCCGCTGTCCTTCACCCCCGCGCCGCGTTTGATGGCCGATTCGCACAAATCGCCGAACTGGCCGGCCACGTTCGCGATCACCGTCAGTCCCAGCGCCTCCCCGAGCGGCGCCGTCTTCAACAGCCACGGAAAGTAGAACGCCCCATAAACCACCGACACCACCGCGGACGCGATGGAGCCTTCCCACGATTTTCCCGGGCTCACGTTCGGCGCCAGCTTATGGCGGCCCATCAGCCGTCCGACATACAGGGCCGCGATGTCGCCCACCCAGTTGAGCGAAAGCGCGAAGAACAGCCAGTAAGGATTGATGGCGCGCAGCTCGACGCCGCATCTGAGCGACCCAAACACATACGCCACTCCCAGCAGCAACGCGGCCGCGTCCGGCAGCGCCCGGGCCATCTCTTGGGACCGCAGTGCCAGCGCCAGCGCCAGAATCGCCACCAAAACAAAAAACGCGATGTCCTTGCCCGGCAGCAGCAACAACAACAGCCCGGCCACGTATCCGAACAAGCCCGGTTTTCCGATTCCGTGCAATGCCGCCAGCTCGCTGTACTCGCGGAAGCACAGCACAGCCACCGCCGCCACGGTCCCCAGGAACGCCCATTGCGGCGCCCAAAGCGTGATGTAGCAAAAAAAAGGGATCAGGACCAGCGCCGTGACGACGCGCTTCATCGCGCCAGCGTGCCGGCCACTTCAATCCACTCGGTCTCCGCGGGACCGGCGGGACTCAAGCCGCCAAACCGGCGGTCGCGCTTCTGATAGTCCAAAATCGCGTGCAGCAGATCCGCGCGCCGGAAATCGGGCCACAAAGTTTCCGTCACGTACAACTCGGCATAAGCGATCTGCCACAGCAGAAAGTTGCTGATGCGCATCTCGCCGGAGGTCCGGATCAAAAGATCTGGATCGGGCAGCCCCGCCGTGTAGAGCCGCGCCGCGATGGCCTGCTCGTCGATGCGCAGCTCGCGCAGGCGGCCTTCCAGCCTTGCATCCTCGAGGATGCCGTTCAAAGCATCCACCAGCTCAGCCCGGCCGCTGTAGTTGATGGCGAGGTTCAGGCACATGCCGCTGTTCCGAGCAGTCGCGTCGATGACGGTTTCCAGTTCTTCTCGCACCGGCGCGGGAAGCTGGTCCATCCGTCCCATGCACGTAAACCGGATTCCGTTGCGCAGGATCTGGGGCAGCTCACGGCTCAAATACAGCCGCAGCAGACGCCACAAAGTGTCCACTTCGGCGCGCGGCCGTTTCCAATTTTCGGTCGAGAACGCGTAGAGCGTCAAAGCCTGGATCCCGAGCTCAGTGCACGTCTCCACCGTGGACCGTACCGCGTCAACCCCCGCTTTGTGCCCCGCCACGCGCGGAAGATTGCGGCGGCGAGCCCAGCGCCCGTTGCCATCCATGATGATTGCGATGTGCGCCGGCAAACGAGCGGGATCGATCATGTGAAACGGGGCTTTCATTGAAATAGGCCGCATTGAGCCAAACTGCTATGGTACACCGGATCGGCGCGAGACCGCTTCCGATTGAGCGTGCAGGGCCAAGGCTTTCTTCGCGATCGTACTTACGGGCACACCCTCGAGACTGCTCTTCGCCAGCCATCGAAACCCGTTTGGGCGGGAACCGACGATGGCCCGGCAAACCTCCACAAAGTAGGTCGTATTCACGATCGTGTGTCGAAAGGCTCCGGCGTAATCAGTGACCTTGGCAGTGGGCAACTGCTCGCGTTCCGGAAGCTCCCAAAATTTTGCCAAGCGCGAGCTTTCGGCCGGCCGCTGCCAGAACAGGACCTTGCCGGCTTTTTCAATGACCAGTAGTCTCTTCCCGCGCTGATCGGCGCTGGGGCGGGCGCCGCGCACCGGCAATTGGTTCTCCAGTCCCTGTTTACGCGCTTCGCAGTACAACCGGACCGGACAGCGCTCGCATCGCGGCCGCTTGGGGAGGCAAACCGTCGCGCCCAATTCCATCAGCGCTTGATTGAATTCTCCGGGCCGCTTGCGATCCAGCAATACCTCGGCGAGAGCCCGCAACCGCTTTCGTACGGCAACCGATTTTATGTCGCCCAGCTCCAGCGCCAGGCGGCTCAACACCCGAGCCACATTTCCATCCATTACCGCGTGCGGCAAGCCAAAAGCGATGCTCGCAACCGCGGCCGCCGTGTAATCGCCCACGCCAGGCAGCTCCCGCAGTGCCGAGTGATCCCGGGGAAATTCCCCCAGTTCCACAATGTTCTTCGCCGCCTTTTGCAGGTTGCGCGCGCGCGAGTAATATCCCAATCCGGCCCAGGCCGCCAATAGATCTTGCTCGGGGGCCTCAGCCAGCGCTTGCACATCCGGGAACCGCGCCAGAAACCGCGCATAATAAGGAAGCACGGCGGCTACGCGGGTTTGCTGCAACATGATCTCGGAAATCCATATCCGATAAGGATCTTCGTTCCGCCGCCACGGCAGATCGCGCTTGTGCTTGCGATACCAGGCTAGGAGGCGCCGCCGGATACTGGCCGGCTCGAGTTCGCCCGGTCGTGCTTGGTGAACCATCTGGGAACGAGTATACTGTCACCAGATTCCGTGAGTGGTCGCATTATTCGCAGATTCCTTTGGGCCGGCTTTGCATTGCTTGCGGCTTCGCTGCTCGGCATGGATCTGTACGTGGCGCGCCATAACGCCGGGCTAGCGCGCCCGCTGTTAGGTGGCACCGTCCTGGTGCTGTTGCTGGCGAGCCTGCTTGCGTTCTTTTTCACGCGATCTTTTTCCCGCCGTGTATCTCAGATCCGAGCTTACGCCGAACGCCTGCTCGATTCGCCGGTCCTCGATCCGGCGCTGCCCTCCGGAGACGACGACTTGGGCCTGCTCGCTCGTTCCCTCCAGCGAACCGCGCCGCGCATCCGCGAGTTAGTAGAGAGTTTGAAACTGGAGGGCTCTCGCCGCGAAGCGATTCTGGTGAGCATGCTGGAGGGCGTGCTCGCCGTCGACAAGGACCTGCGCGTTACGTTCTGCAATCAGTCCTTCGCCAGAACTATCGGCGCGCGCCTTCCCGTGATTCCGGGCATACCCCTGGCGGAATTGGTGCGCGACCCCGGCTTGCGCGAGATCATGACCACCGTCCTCGCCACTGGAGAGCGCGTGGAACGGCGGCTCACTCTGGCGGCCGCCACCGCGCACTCCTTTGAGGTGCTGGCCGGGCCGATGGGAGGTCCGCCGTCACGGGGAGCACTCGCGATTTTGCATGACGTCACCGAGCTGGAACGCCTGGAACGTGTGCGCAAGGATTTTGTCGCCAACGTCTCGCATGAGCTGCGAACCCCGCTCACAGCCATCCGGGGCTACGCCGAAACCCTGCTCGAGGGCGGCCTGGAGGACCTGCAGAATAACCGCCGCTTCGTCGAAATCATCCTCTCGCAAGCCACCCGGCTCAGCAACATCGCCGCGGACCTGCTGTCGCTCTCGGAGCTGGAGTCGAGCGGGGCCACCGCGCCACCCCACCCCGTCTCCGTCCGCGCCGCGCTCGAATCCGCCCTCCGCACCGTGGAATCCGCCGCGCGCCTGCAAGGCGTTACGCTGCTCTGCGAAAAATTGGAGGACGTCAAGGTCATTGGCCATGAACTGCGGCTGGAACAGATCTTCGTCAACCTGCTCGATAACGCTGTGAAGTTTAATCGCCCGAGTGGTGAAGTGCAGATCGAAATGCGATCCAAGAACGGAAAAGTCAACATCCTTATCGGAGACACCGGCATCGGCATCCCGTCCGAGGATCTGCCGCGCGTCTTCGAGCGCTTCTATCGCGTCGACAAAGCGCGCTCGCGCGCCATGGGCGGCACCGGCTTGGGCCTTTCCATCGTCAAGCACGCTGTTGAACAGATGGGCGGATCCATCAAGGTTGACAGCCGGTTAGGCGAAGGATCGGAATTCACCATCGAGCTGCCAACAATCTAGAACTAATCGGCGTTGCAACTAAACCTAATCTAACGTTGTAACCGGATATTAACCAGATTGTCATTTATCGCTAACGCCATCCCGTTATCCTCCGTTAGAAGAGTGCGGAAAACCTCCGCCTCGCTTTGGAAAACGAATTTTGAAAACCCAATCTGGGATGGAGACGATGAAAGCAAAAACGTTCGGAAATATGATTTGCTCCGCGGTTTTTTTGGCCGCGTCGCTGTGGGGACAAACGACGGCGCCAAGTCCAGCCAACAGCCAGGACCCCAACAGTCAGAACATGGACGCGCTCAAGGCGCAACTGGCCGAGCAACAGAAGCAGATCGATCAGTTGAAACTGGCGCTGGCGGACCAGATGAAGCTCATCGAAAGAGCGACCAAGGCTGCGCCCGTGCTACCCGGTGAGGACACGTTGGCGTTGCCGCGCGATAAGGCTCTGGGAGACGTCGCCAGCAACACGCCCATCATTCCCTCGATCGCGCCGGCCGCCAAACCGGCCTTGAGCTCGGCGCAGCCGCCATCCTCTTCTTCCAGCAACCCGTGCGACAGCGCTCCGGACACGAATGCCGTGCCGCCTTATTTGCGGTTTGGGAGCGTTTGCATCACCCCGGTCGGGTTTGTGGACGCGACCTTCGTGTGGCGAGACAAAAACGCCGCGTCGGGTATCGGAAGCAATTTCGGCAGCGTCCCCTACAACAACGTGGTTAACGGTAACCTTTCCGAAACCCGCTTCAGTGTCCAGAACTCCCGGCTTGGGCTGCGTGTGGATGGAGACTGGAAGGGGACTCATTTCATCGGCTACAACGAGTTCGACTTCTTGGGAACCAGCGGTGGAACCAATCTCAACACCACCAACGGCGGTGTCGTTCCCCGGCTGCGCCTATTTTGGTTGGACGCGAGGCATGGCGGTTGGGAGTTTCTCGCCGGCCAAAGCTGGAGCATGCTGACGCCGAACCGCTTTGGGATCTCCCCGCTGCCACAAGACATCTTCTACTCGCAAGTCATGGACGTGAACTACATGGCGGGTTTGACCTGGACACGTCAGCCCGGCTTCCGCGTCGTCTACCACGCGGGCGAGAAGCTGGCGTTTGGCCTCGCGGCTGAGGAACCCGACCAATATATTGGTGGTTCCTCGGGCGGTTCATCAATCGTCCTCCCGGCCGCCTATACCGCGCTGTCCGGCACCCAGCTTGACGGGGGCAACTTTACTAATCCTTATGCCGGGCCACAGCTCACGCCCGACATCATTGCCAAGATCGCGATTGATCCAAGCTCTCGGTTTCACGCCGAAGTCGCCGGGGTCTTGAGCACCTTCAAAATCATTAACCCAGCTAACTTGACGCTGCAACAAACCAACACCATGACCGGCGGCGGCATTCAGGCCGGGTTCAATGTCGAGGTTCTTCCGGGCTTCCGTTTGATCACCACCAACTTCTGGGGTGATGGCGAGGGACGTTACCTGTTCGGTCAAGCCCCGGACGTAGCTGTGAACGCCAATGGCAGCCTGAACGGGCTGCATGCCGGCGGCACAGTCGATGGTTTTGAAGCCAGGATGGGCAGGTTGCTACTGTTCGCTTATTACGGTGGAATCTACGTCGGACGCGACGTGGTGGTTGATACCACCGGGAAACTGGTCGGTTATGGTTACACAGGTTCCTCAAACGGCCAGAACCGCGCCATTCAGGAAGGCACATTCGGCTTCAACCAGACCATGTGGGCCAACCCGCGCTACGGCGCTATCAATCTCATTGGTCAATATGAGTACCTGACGCGTGAGCCCTGGTATATCGGCACGAGCCCCAAGGCAACTCACGACAACACCATCTTCTTCGACGTCCGCTACACGCTGCCCGGCAGCATGCCAAAGTTTTAGTGGCGCACGCACTCTTGCGTGCCGTGTCGAGACTCTTCTCGACACAGAATGGGGGCGGCGCAAGCCGCCTCTCGACGAAAGGACTGGATTCATGAGGACACAAGCGCTTTGGATTGCCTTGGTCACGGCCGCCGGAACAATGGCGGCCTCAGCCGAAACCATCAATGCGGCGGGGGCCACGTTCCCCGCCCCCATTTACCAAAAGTGGTTTGAAAATTTTCACAAAGCGCACCCCGATATCCAAATCAACTACCAAGCCATTGGTTCGGGCGGCGGAATCCGCCAGCTCACGGAAGGCACGGTCGACTTCGGTGCCTCCGATATGCCCATGACCGACGATCAAATGTCGAAGGTCACCAAATTCAAAGTGCTGCATTTTCCGACGGTGCTCGGCGGCATCGTTCCCACCTATAACGTTCAGGGCGCGACTTCGCTGAACTTCTCCGGCGCGACGTTGGCTGGCATTTATCTGGGCAACATAAAGAAGTGGAACGATCCGGCGCTGAAGAAGGACAACCCCAGCGTGAATCTTCCCAACGAGGACATCACCGTGGTGCATCGCTCGGATGGGAGCGGCACCAGCTTCGTGTTCACCGACTATCTTACGAAGGTCAGCCCGGAGTGGAAGAAAGTAGGCGCCAACACCTCCGTGAATTGGCCGGTTGGGTTGGGCGGCAAAGGCAATGAAGGCGTGGCTGGATTGGTAAAGCAGACGCCGTTTTCGATTGGTTACGTCGAGTTACTCTACGCGGTCCAGAACAAGATGGAATACGGCTCCCTGAAGAACGCAGCCGGCAATTTTATCAAAGCGGATTTCAATACCGTCTCCGAAGCCGCCGCTGGCGCCGCCAACGACATGCCGGCCGACTTCCGTGTTTCTATCACCAACGCTCCCGGCAAGAACGCCTATCCGATTTCAACCTTCACCTGGTTGCTGATCCCGGACAAAATCGGCGACGCCACCAAGAAAAAGTCGATCACGGACTTCTTGCAGTGGATGCTGACCACCGCCCAGGCGGACGCTCAGGGGCTCAGTTACGCGCCGCTACCCAAATCGATAGTCGCCAAGGAACAAAAGCAGCTCGCTTTGATAAAGTAAGAAGTCCTGATGGCAACCGCCGCAGTCACTGGGCCGATCCAATCGCGTCCGAAGAAGCTCGTGAAGTTTTGGCGGGACGGGGACCAGATCGCCCACCTCGTCACGCTGATCTTTGCAGCCAGCGTATTTCTGGTCACCGTGTTCCTGGTCTATGAGCTCTGGATTCACTCCGGGCCCTCCCGCGCGAAGTTCGGCTTTAGCTTCCTGACGGGCAAAACCTGGGACCCGGTGGCCGAACAGTTCGGCGCGCTGCCCTTTATCTATGGAACCGTGCTGACCTCCTTGCTGGCCCTGCTGATCTCGGTGCCGCTGGGAGTGGGCGCAGCCATCTTCCTGGCTGAACTGGCCCCGCCGAAGCTCTCCAACGTCTGTACGTTCCTGGTGGAGCTGCTGGCGGCGGTGCCCAGCGTGATTCTTGGCCTGTTGGCGATCTTTACGTTGGTACCCATGCTGCGCCAGTATGGCGAGCCATTCCTGAAACGGACGCTCGGCTTTCTGCCCTTGTTCCAGGGACCGGCTTATGGAGTCGGCTATCTTGCGGCCGGCCTGATCCTGGCCATCATGACCTTTCCGTTTATCATCTCCATCTCCCGCGAAGCGTTGCTGGCCGTTCCGCGCGAACAACGCGAAGCTGCGCTCGCCCTCGGAGCAACCAAGTGGGAATCCACCTGGAAAGTAGTCGTACCGTATGCCCGGCTCGGGATTCTTGGATCGATCTTCCTCGCTCTGGCGCGCGCCTTGGGAGAAACCATGGCCGTCACCATGGTCATCGGCAACGATACCGGCATCCACACCTCTCTGCTTTCGCCTGGTTACACCATCGCCGCCATTATCGCCAATGAGTTTACCGAAGCCACCAGCGATGTCTATCTCAGCGCTCTGGTCGAGCTTGGATTGGTGCTGTTTGCTCTCACCATGGTCCTCAACGCGGTCGCGCAACTGCTGATCGCCGCCACCACGGGGAAGGGATCGACGCAAGCCTAATGGACCGGATGGCTTTGTGAACAGGATGACCCGGCGCAACATCGTGAACGGCATCATGCTGACCATCACCGGCATCTGCACCGTTGTCACTGTGTCGGTTCTGTTCCTGATCCTCGGCTATCTGGCAGTAAATGGCTGGCGCTCATTGGACTTCAACTTCTTCACCAAACTGCCCCTCTCTCCTGGCGAAACCGGCGGAGGCGTTGCCAATGCCATCGTAGGAAGTGGCGTATTGATCTTGATCGCGGCGGCGATCGGCATTCCGGTGGGATTCCTGGGCGCCATCTATCTGGCGGAGTTCGGCGGCAAGACGGTGCCGATGCTGATCCGCTACACGGCCGACCTGTTGAACGGCGTGCCCTCCATCGTCATCGGAATCTTCGCCTGGACCGTCATCGTTGTGCCCATGCACCATTTCTCCGCCTGGGCCGGCGGCTTTGCCTTGAGCCTGATGATGATCCCGATTGGCCTGCGCGCCACCGAACAGTTTTTGCGAAGCGTCCCCACGTCGCTCCGTGAAGCTTCGCTCGCCTTGGGCGCCAGCAAGACCCGCACGGTCATCAGCGTCGTGGTGCCCGCGGCCAAACAAGGTATCCTCACAGGCATGATTCTAGGCGTGGCGCGCGTCGCCGGAGAGACCGCGCCTTTGCTCTTTACGAGTTTGAACAATCAATACTGGGCCAACAAGCTGGGCGAGCCGACCGCATCGCTGCCCGTGATGATTTACAAGCTCGCTATCTCGCCCTATGACGACTGGCATCGTCAAGCCTGGGCCGCCGGCCTGGTCCTGCTGGTTCTGGTCTTGATCGCCAACATCGCATCGCGCTGGGTGTTGTCTCGTGGAGCGTCAGCTCATAGAGGGTAGTAATCTGGAAATGGGAGCCTATGCCGGAATCTGTAAAAATGAGTGAAACCACCGCCCCGCCACCCTTGCCCTCCGGCGTTCAGCCCGAAGTAGCCGCGAGACCCAAACTTCAGGCCGTGAATCTGAACTTTTTCTACGGCGCTTTCCACGCGTTGCACAACGTCAGCCTGGAGGTTCCCGAAAAGCGCATCACCGCGCTCATCGGCCCCTCCGGTTGCGGCAAGTCTACTTTCTTGCGCACGCTGAACCGCATCAACGAGACCGTCAAGAATGCGCGCTATGAAGGGCAGGTCTTGCTGGACGGCGAGAATGTACTGGATCTCGACGTTACCAAGTTGCGCCGCCGCGTGGGCATGGTGTTTCAACGTCCCAATCCGTTCCCGAAATCCATCTTTGACAACGTCGCCTATGGCGTCAAGGTGAACGGGCTGAGGGCCGGCCGGTCGCTCCCGGATATTGTCGAGCACAGCCTCAAGCGCGCCGCGCTGTGGGAAGAAGTGAAAGATAAGCTGCACCAATCGGCTTACTCACTTTCCGGCGGCCAGCAGCAGCGCTTGTGCATCGCGCGCGCCCTGGCGGTGGACCCGGAAGTTTTGCTGCTGGACGAACCCTGCTCGGCGCTGGATCCGATTGCCACTTCCAAGATTGAGGATTTGCTGTTCGCCCTCAAGGACCAGTGCACCCAGGTGATCGTAACCCACAACATGCAGCAAGCCGCGCGCGTGGCGGAGTTCACCGGCTTCTTTCTGTTGGGCAACCTGATTGAATTCGATAAGACCGAGATCATCTTCAAGCGCCCGGCCAAGAGGGAAACCGAAGATTACATCACAGGACGGTTCGGTTGATCCATGCTGGACATCATCCAGGAGCTACATCTTGATTCACTTTAGAGAAGAACTCGACGAAATGCAGAGCCGTCTGCTCGAAATGGCGGGCTTGGTGGAATCGGCGATCCATCAAAGTGTCGCCGCCCTGGTGCACCGCGATGAGCAGTCCGCCAAAGAGGTCCTATGGAAAGAGGCCCTCATCAATCAGAAGGACATCGAGATTGACGAGTACGCCACGCGCCTGCTCGCGCTCTATCAACCCATGGCGCGCGACATGCGGTTTCTCACCGCCGTCATCAAGATCAACGGCGACCTGGAGCGCATGGGCGATCTGGCG